>JAEEGG010020245.1_pt1 | contig 13324 bp, 13 predicted proteins | sample 9134161 | NCBI WGS metagenome assembly JAEEGG01 (sample SAMN16246543, study PRJNA631951) | gut metagenome | biome: gut microbiome; feature: rumen; material: CR-attached | host: Bos | place: Iran: Karaj | collected 2018-10 | reverse complement strand
AAGACATTCGAAGATGTCTACAAAGCAATAGACAGCGGAAAATTTATTATCTGCGACGAAATACTATAAAAAAGATGACAATGGGGACGCTTCAATGAAACAGGGGGACGGTTCTGTCGTTCCACAAGAATCTTGTGGAACGACAGAACCGTCCCCCTGTTTCACCCACCGTCATCTGTATAACACTTAAATTATCTTCTTCTGGAAGATCCTCTGCTTCCGAGGATTCTCAGTATTCTGATGAAAAGATTGATGATATCGAGATAAATATCAAGTGAGCAGTCGATTGCATTATCAAGCGTCTTGGGGAACTGCTGTGCCCTCCAGTAATCATATCCGATGTAGAGTGCAAATATCAGCGCACCGATCCATGTGATTATGTTATACGCACCGGGGAAGAAAAGCGCTGAGATTATTCCCGCAACGAGAAGTCCTATAAGGCTTCCGAAAAGGATCTTTCCGAGTCCGGAAAAGAAATCCGGAAATACGATGGATAAAACGATCATACATCCTGCTGATATAGCCGTATAGGCGATTGCCTGTAAAACAATATTTCCCGCGCCTGCTCTTACATATGCCGATACGGTAAGTGAAAGCACAAGTCCGAGCGGAACACACACAAGATTGTATCCGATAAAGCTTACAACCGGACTTTTGGATCTTGAAGACATGAAAACACCGGCTATGGCGCATACCACATATCCAATGATCAGATAAAGTGCTACCATGGGATTCCTATATACAGCAAACGTAAGTCTGTTTCCCAGTGTTACGCAAATAATGATATTAAGGATAAGACCGTACATAACCGATCCGCCCAGAGCCATATTGTAGGTTCTGTCATCAAGTAATGTGTCCTCGGGATTATAGATCATCCTCTGTTCACGTCTGGATTGCATCATACTAGCCATTTCAAAGCCCTCCCTTATACTATAAAGCCTCGCAAACACCATGTTTACGAGGTTAATAGCTTAAGAGCAGCTGACGGGAGTCGAACCCGCCTCTTCAGCTTGGGAAGCTGACGTACTACCGATATACTACGGCTGCAAACAAGCTGTATTATACATGAAAGACAGCTATATTTCCACTTTTTATTTTCCGGGAAAAACCTTCTCCACAAGTTCGGGATTCATGTGCCCGTGCCTGTTCATGGAAAACTTATCCATGGGATAATCCTTAAGATTATCAAGGATCTTTCTGTCATCCGCTTTGGACAGAAGTTCATTTCTCGCCTTGGTTATCTCAATCTCCGTCATATGCTTGGAAGGTCCGCCTACGCATCCTCCGGGGCATACCATTCCTTCTATGAAATCTTCTTCAAGCCTTCCCGCTTTGAGCATAAGAAGAGCCTTTTTACACTCGGCTCCGCCGGCAACCTTAAGAAGTTTAATATCGGAAGTATCCTCTCCTCTTTCCTGCATGCATTCTATAACCGCGCCTGCAACGCCGCCTCCCGATGCAAATTTCTTACCGAAGGAAGACGCCATCTGATACTCACCGTCCACATGTTCAAGCTTTATATCTCTTGAACGAAGAAGGGCTCTGAACTCTCCGAAAGTAATTACGTAATCCGCATTATCGGGAATATTGGGTTCCTGTGCTTCTGCCTTCTTAGCTATGCAGGGACCGATAAATACCGTGGTACATCCTGGATGTGTAAGCTTAAGGTATCTGGAGATCGCACACATGGGAGATACCGTGGTGGATTTATTGTCACGATACTGATCCGGGAAATGCTTTCTCAGCATGTTTATAAAAGCAGGACAGCAGGATGTGGTCATCTTTCTGCCATCTTTACGTGCTTCGCTCCATTCATAGGATTCAAACGCAGCCGTCATGTCTCCGCCGAGACCTACTTCTATCATGTCGGAAAAACCGAGTTTCAGAAGTGTCGCTTTAATGGATGCCATATCAATATCCGCGCCGAACTGACCTTCAATCGCAGGAGCAACCATGGCTATAACTTCCTTACCTGCCAGAATATCCTGAATTATGGGAACCAGGTAAGTCTTGGATCCGATGGCTCCGAATGGACAGCTGTGGATACAATGTCCGCAATTGATACATTTATCTTCGTCTATCTTACAAATGCCGTTTTCATCGTAAGTAATCGCTCCGACTGGGCAAACCTTCTTACAGGGTCTTTCAAGATGCACTATCGCACCGTAGGGGCATGCCTTTGCACACATACCGCATTCCTTACACTTCGCGGGATCGATATGCATCCTTACATCACCGGGTGAGATCGCACCGAATTTACAGGAATTGATACATGCTTTTCCAAGGCAGAATCTGCAGTTATCCGTAACTGAATATGCTGAAATAGGGCACTCGTCGCATGCGGCATGAATTACCTGCACGATATTATTGGAACCCTGATTATCCGAAGTATCCATTCCGCATGCAAGACGTATCCTCTCTCTGACTATCTCACGCTCTTTATAAATGCAGCATCTGAAAAGCGGCTTGGGTCCGGGGATTATCTTATTAACAAGAGCAGCCTTGGTATCCTCATTAAGATTATTATCCCATGCAAGGCGGCAAACCTCTTCCATTATCGTATGTTTAAAACGTACTATTCCTTCGTCGTTGGTAACCATATCAGCCCTCTGAATTTTTTGCAAAAAATAACCGATATCTTCAGAAATTATACCACGAAACCACACCCAATTGGCATATTATTCGGAAAGGTATATTATAGTCAGTGCTTTAGAACAATTTTTACGGAGATATAAAATGATAAAATTAAGTTCACTTGAGCCTCAGAAAGTTTTCGGATTTTTTGAGGACATCACACAGATTCCCCATGGCTCATACAACCTGGACGGAATCAAACAATACCTTATCGATTTTGCGGTATCCAGAAAGCTCGAATATGTTGCCGACGATGCCGGAAATGTCATCATCAAAAAGCCTGCAACCTCCGGCTATGAGAACATCCCCGGAATCATTCTCCAGGGACATATGGACATGGTTGCGGTATGCGACGAAGGATCGGGCATCGATATGAAGACCGCTCCCCTTGATGTTTTCGTCGAAGGCGACCTTATCGGGGCAAGACATACTTCCCTCGGTGGAGATGACGGAATCGCGGTTGCAATGGCGCTTGCGATCCTTGATTCAGATGATATCCCCCACCCCTCTCTTGATGTGGTAATAACCGCCAACGAAGAGACCGGTATGGAAGGTGCTTACGGTCTGGATATTTCAAATGTAAAAAACCGCAGACTCCTCAATATAGATTCCGAAGATGAAGGAATATTTACCGTCGGATGCGCAGGTGGGGCCAGAGTAAAGTGCACCATAACCTCGGATACATCATCTCTTCCTTCAGATTCCGTCATCATGGAATGTAAAGTAAGCGGACTGCTCGGGGGCCATTCGGGCACCATGATCGGTCTCGGAAGGGCGAATGCCGGAAAACTCATGGGAAGGATACTGGGAGCCGGTTGCAAGGTCAATTCCGACGCGGTTCTTTTAAATCTTACCGGCGGTACCGCAGACAATGCCATCATGCTGGAAAGCATCGCGACGATAGCAGTATCCTCGGCCGATTCCGATGCCTTTGGCAAAGCCATGATGGATGAAGTAAAAAAGATCGCAAAAGAATACGAAAAAGCAGATCCCGGAATCAATTTCGGCGTTACCACACTTGATAAAGCCGATGAAATCATAAAAATATCACTTAAGAGAGCCTCCGATTTCCTGAATGAACTTCCTTTCGGAGTCATAGCCATGAGCAAGGATATCGAAGGCCTGGTCCAGACATCTCTCAACCTTGGAATCCTTAAATCCGAAGCAGGAGAAATGACTGCGGAATTTTCCGTAAGAAGCAGTGTCGGCTCCGAGAGAGACGAACTCATAGAAAGACTTAAGAAGATTACCGCAGATTTTGGCGGGACAAACAAAGTCACGGGAGTTTATCCCGGATGGGAATACAAAACCGAGTCACCTCTCAGAGATAAGATGGTTAAAGTCTTCAAAGACATGTACGGATACGAGCCCAAGGTAGAAGCTATTCACGCAGGCCTCGAATGCGGCTTTTTCATGGATAAAGCATCAGATATTGACGCAGTGTCAATAGGCCCTGACATGCAGGATATCCATACCACATCCGAACGTCTCTCCATCTCCTCCACTGCCCGCACCTACGATTTCGTCCTCAAAATCCTTGCGGATAAAGACTGAACTGCTTGATATATCAGGTGACGCAGCATGTAAAATCGTCGACGTCTAAGCGCTTGCGAGAAATTCTGCCGCTCGGCCTGAGCTTAAACGTTCATAGTGAAGAATTTCCGCCCAGAGCCGAAGTAAGGAGACATTTTACATTGCAGCAGGACCCGTGTTAGAAACAAAACGGACCCTTGAAAAAAAAGACAGCCTCTATGGGCTGTCTTTTTAGTAGACAAATTACAATTGACTAAAAGTTAAGCAATCTCTTTCTTAGCCATCTCTGCAAGAGCTGCGAAACCTGCTGCATCGTTAACAGCGAGCTCAGCAAGCATCTTTCTGTTCATGTCAACGCCTGCCTTCTTGAGGCCGAACATGAACTTGCTATATGAAAGTCCGTTGATACGAGCTGCAGCGTTGATTCTGGTGATCCAGAGCTTTCTGAACTCTCTCTTTCTCTCCTTACGTCCTGAGTAGGATGAGGTGAGAGCTCTCATAACAGACTGCTTAGCAACTCTATACTGATTACTTCTTGCGCCTCTGTAGCCCTTTGCAAGCTTCAGAACGCGATTGTGCTTTTTCTTGGCGTTTAATCCACCTTTAATTCTTGCCATTTATTATTTCCTCCAATCTAACCGCCGGAAAAACGACGGGTGCGTCTGCCTTACAGATAGGGCAGGATCTTCTTCATGTTCTTTACGTTGGTAGCGTCGGTCATAGCAGCCTTACGAAGATTTCTCTTTCTCTTGGTGCTCTTCTTGGTAAGAATATGACTCTTATAAGCCTTATTTCTCTTAAGCTTTCCGGTGCCGGTAGCCTTGAAGCGCTTAGCTGCGGCGCTGCTTGTTTTCATCTTGGGCATATTACTTCCTCCTAATCTTACTGCGTAGCTTCTTCTTTATTTTTTGACGGCTTGTCGTCTTTCTTAGCCGTTAAAAACATGATAATACTTCTGCCTTCAACCTTGGCAGGCTTCTCGATGGTCGCAACATCCGAAAGTGCTTCGGCGAAATCATCGAGCACGTGCTTTGTGGTATTCATATGAGCCATCTCACGTCCGCGGAAACGAAGTGTAACCTTTACCTTGTCTCCCTTAGCGAGGAACTTTCTGGCTGCATTGATCTTGGTGTTTACATCATTGGTATCAATGTTGGGAGAAATACGGATCTCCTTGATCTCAATCTGATGCTGCTTCTTACGGGCTTCCTTCTCCTTGCGGATCTGCTCGTACTGATACTTGCCGTAATCGGCAATCTTGCACACGGGCGGGTTGGCACCGGGCGCGATCTTGATCAGGTCAAGTCCTGCATCATGTGCCATCTTAAGAGCATCTTTGGTGGGCATTACACCGATCTGTTCGCCGGTCTGTCCGATAACTCTTACTTCCTTGTCTCTTATCTGTTCGTTGATAAATAAGTTGTTAATACTGGTACCCTCGATTCTGCCGCTCCGCGGCATTCAGTTCACTACAGCGAAAACGAAGTTTTCGCCACGCCTCCGGGAAAACCCCATAAAATAAAATAAGCGGCTCGCAGTAAGCCGCTTACAGAATTAATTCGATCGTTTATTGATCGGACTTCTGAACCTGTTTGGACTTGATCTGTCTTAGCCTGCAGGTGAGAGCGGCTGCTCTGCTTTATTGTCCGTGTGTTCACACGCAAAAGGGATAATACCACATGGCCGAAGCCTGTGTCAACATAATTTAAGTGAAAAGATTACGAGATAGTATCGTTAATATATCCCTCAACCTCATCCCTGGGAATATTGAGGCTTATCGCAAGCTCTCCGTAGAGATAATCGCCGGCCATTCGGAAATATTTAGCATCAAGTGCGGTCTCCTTGCGGCCTGCTGCGAATCTTGCCTCGCGTCTGTGATAAATGGTTTTGATGAGCTTTACAAGCTCGGTAGCATCGTTGGAACGGATGCAGTTCTTGTATTCGCCCTCAAGCTGCTTATCATTATCAACGGTGATGTCGGGAATACCGGGCATCTTCTTAACGAGAAGATCAGCATCCTTCTTGGTAAGAACGGGACGAAGCTTCTCATCCGCAGATGTCATGGAAATATATACCGTACTTCCGGGGGAATAAATAGGTTTGAGGATATAGTAATCCTCATTGTTGTCCGTATCGGAAATCTCAAAAGGTGCGATATTTTCTACTCTGCAAACACCTTTATTGCCGCAGACTACATAATCTCCTATGCTGAACATGATAAACTCCTATCTATGATTCGACATTCCCCCCGAAATGTCTGTTTACATAATGCTTGTTTATCTTAGCATTGATTTCCGATTCTGTCATTTGACAGAATGAACAATTTTTAGATTTTTCTGTGCGTATTATTTAATAGTTTGACTATTAGTCATTCTTCGTTTTCCATCTTTGCAAGTTTGGCCGCCTGATCCGCAGCTATACATGCATCAACGATTTCGCCTATGTCACCGTTCATTATCTTCTCAAGCTTGTAAAGTGTAAGCTCGATCCTGTGATCCGTAACTCTTCCCTGAGGGAAGTTGTATGTTCTGATCTTCTCCGAGCGGTCACCCGTTCCGATCTGTGAACGTCTGAGTTCAGCTTCGGCATCATGCTTCTCCTGCTGCTGCATATCATAGAGCTTTGATTTGAGGAGTGCGAATGCTTTTGCCTTGTTTTGGATCTGGCTCTTTTCCGTCTGGGAATATACGACTATTCCCGTAGGGAAATGAGTAAGCCTTACCGCAGAGTCCGTGGTATTGACGCACTGGCCGCCGTTTCCGGAAGCTCTCATAACGTCGATCCTTATATCTTTGGGATCTATCTCGATATCGATGTCTTCATCCGCTTCGGGCATAACTGCAACTGATGCGGTTGAGGTATGGATCCTGCCGCCGCTCTCGGTCTCAGGCACACGCTGAACTCTGTGTACACCGCTTTCGTACTTAAGCTTTGAATAAGCCCCCGCTCCGGTTATTGTCGCGGTACATTCCTTGAATCCGCCTATTCCCGTTTCATCGGCACCTACAAGCTGTACTCTCCAGCCGAGACTCTCTGCATAATGCACATACATTCTGTAAAGTTCTGCGGCAAAAAGAGCGGCTTCATCTCCGCCTGCTCCGGCCCTGATCTCAAGTATTACGTTTTTCTGGTCGTTAGGATCTTTGGGAAGAAGAAGGATTCTTATCTCTTCCTCAAGTTCGGCAACACGCTTTTTGGAATCTGCAACGGTCTCCTTGAGGAGTTCTCTCATGTCATCATCATTTTCCGATGAAAGCATTTCGAGTGCATCCGCAAGATCTTCGTTGCACTTCTTATATTCGGTATATGCATTTACAAGAGGCATGATTGCCCCCTGCTCTTTCATTATCTTCTGAAACTTGGCTCCGTCTCCGATAATCGCAGGATCCTGGAGCTGCATGGTCATTTCCTCATTTTTGGTGAGGAGTTCATCTAATTTTTCAAACATAATATCTCTCCTTTATCTGTGCTTTGTTACATGTTTTTGTTTTTACGCACAGCTAAAGAAGAGGCAGTATTCCTCTTACGACGCGGTCGTTGCCCGCAAAATCTTTGATGCAATTGATCTCGATAAATCCGTTTTTTTTCATGATATTCATAACATCTTCGGCCTGATCGCATCCTATCTCAAGGAGCAGATCCCCGCCTTTAACAAGGTGCTCCTTCGCACCTTCGATTATCCTTCTGTAGAAAATAAGACCGTCCTCGCCACCGTCAAGAGCAATGTAAGGATCGTGTTCTTTTACTTCGGGCATAAGACCTTCTATATCCGAGGTCCTGATATAAGGGGGATTTGAAACGATCACATCGAACTTCTCTCCCGCATCAAGTGCTTCATAAAGATCGCCCTGTCTGAACTCAAGGCGGTCTCTTTTATCCGCAATGATCGTATCCGCATTCTTACCTGCAAGCTTAAGAGCCGCTTCCGAAATATCCGTACCTACGCCATAGCAATCGTTGGTAAGTGCAATAAGACTTGTGATAATGCAGCCTGTACCGGTGCAAAGATCCAGAAATCTCGAACCATCGTGATAATCCCTGAGTGCTTCCTCGGTAAGTATCTCCGTGTCGGGTCTTGGAATAAGCGCATCGGGACTTACTTCAAAATCAAATCCCATGAAGCATGTTTTTCCGACGATGTGCTGGAGAGGTATTCTTTTAATGCGAAGCGAAATTACTTCTTCAATCCTGTCTGTATCCACCGATGCATCGAGTTCCCTGTCCGGATCGGAAAAAAGATCGGACAGAGTGACATTCGCAAATTCCCGCAGGATAATACCGGTATCGGAACCTGCATCTTCAATACCCGCTTCTTCGAGACGAGACTGTATATGATTTTTTAGCTCGGATATCTTCACGTTTATTCTCAGTCGTCGTAAGAGTCGTCACCGGTGTATTCGTCTTCATAATACTCGCCGGCTTCATCATCATAGACTTCATCGTACTCTTCGTCATAATACTCTTCTTCGTATGTATATTCATCGCCCCATCCGGGAAGAACACCTGCGATCTCTCCGTTTTCATCTATATCGTAACCGAAATTGTCGGCAAGATATTTCTTCCAGTCAAACACCGCTTCAACAGCCGCAATAGCTACTTCCACCATCTTTCTGTCGGGCTCTTTGGTAGTAAGGTGCTGAAACCAGATGCCAGGTGCGGTAAGAAGGTATACGAAAAAGTTTTCGCTCTTTCCGGCTAGTGCAAGGATCTCATAAGAGATGCCGAGTACAACGGGGATCAGAAGGATCCTGATGAGTATTCTCAAAGGGATGTAATCGATCCTGATGAAGAAGAAAATGATAATGCTTATAAATACTGAAATATACATGAAGCTGGTTCCGCATCTTCTGTGGAATCTTGAGCTCTTCATTACATTATCAACGTTAAGGGTCTTTCCTCTTTCGATACAGTTGATGCATTTATGCTCTGCACCGTGATAACGGTAAACCCTGCGCATATCCTTGATAAACCCGATACCGAACATGTAAAGGATAAACACAACGATCCTGATACAGCCTTCGATAACCGATACGAGAGATGCATTCCTGATACTCTTTTCAAATACCGATGCAAGGTATGTGGGAAGAACGATAAAAAGACCTATGGCAAGCGCTATGGCGATTACCATTACAAGGCTGTTTAAAAGTCCGTCCAGCGCACCGTTTCCGGAAGTTCCGCTCTCTTTGCCTTCTTCACGGTCAAACACTTCTGCGGAATAGTTAAGGGAACGTGATCCGAGAATAAGGGAATCGATAAAGACAAACATTCCTCTGACAAAAGGGATCTTAAGAAGGATGCTTCCGTCCATGAATTTTCTGTGTGTCTGGGAATCGGTCTCGATCTTACCGTCGGGTCTTCTGACCGCAACCGCATACCTTTCACCGTTTCTCATCATTATTCCTTCGATAACGGCCTGTCCGCCTATTCCGGAATAAACCTTGCTTCTTCTTCTGGTTGCCATAAAGTCTCCTGCTTTAAATACTTATAAAAAAAGGGTCAAGGCTAGGCCTTGACCCCTTAAATGCTTCTTACTTGTTAAGACCGTACTTCTTATTGAACTTGTCAATACGACCGTCGGCTCTTGCACTCTTCTGCTGTCCGGTATAGAACGAATGGCACTTGGAGCAAACTTCGACGTGTATCTCAGGTCTGGTAGAACCGGTTACAAAAGTGTTGCCACAGTTGCAGGTAACGGTTGCCTGATAATACTGGGGATGTATTCCTTCCTTCATGATCTCACCTCTCTATATATAAAGTAAATTTTTGTCTGTTCTCATCCACACTGCTTATGCAGCCACAAACAGCTTTTCTAATATATCACTACTTTCGCAATAATGCAAGTACGTATTTAATTACGCAACTTCATCGTGTTTTATCCATCGTATAACCAAAGGGGCTCGGGCCTTACATATTTATTTCTGCGATTTTTGTACGAGCTTAGCTGTTCTTAGGAATGCATCCCTCTAAGCACAATTTCGCCCGGATGGCGAAATTAGCAGGCACTGAGACAGGATGTCGAATGCCTGCGGTGCGACGCCGCCTGAGTATATGCATTCCTTAGAACAGCTTAGCGAGAACAGCATGAGCAGAAATAAATATGTAAGGCCCGAGCCCCTAACCTTTATACGTGGTTTCTCACGTTGATATTGCGTACAAGCTCGGCATTGGAGCGGGTATTCTTAAACTCTTCAAGGAGTCTGTCCGCCGCATCGTCGGATTTGAGACCGTTGAGGGCACGGCGTGCGATCTCCATAGCACGGAGTTCTTCTCTGGTAAGGAGCAGATCTTCTCTTCTGGTTCCGGATTTTGCAAGGTCTACGGCAGGGAAGATTCTCTTTTCGGAGAGCTTTCGGTCAAGGATCATCTCCATGTTACCGGTTCCCTTGAATTCCTCGTAGACAACATCGTCCATCTTGGATCCGGTTTCTACAAGTGCGGTGGCAAGAATAGTAAGCGATCCGCCCTCTCTCATATTACGGGCTGCACCGAAGAATCTCTTGGGCATATGAAGAGCTGCGGGGTCGAGACCACCTGAGAGGGTACGTCCGCTGGGAGGAATTACCTGGTTATAAGCTCTTGCAAGTCTTGTGATGGAGTCAAGGAGAATAACCACATCCTCGCCGTGCTCAACAAGTCTGCTCGCACGCTCGATTACCATTTCCGATACTCTAGCGTGATGCTCGGGCATCTCGTCGAATGTGGAATAGATAACCTCTACATGCTTGCCCTTGATGGCTTCCTTCATATCGGTAACTTCCTCGGGACGCTCATCGATCAGAAGGATGATGATGTGCATATCGGGATTGTGATACAAAATGGACTGTGCAACGGACTTAAGAAGGGTCGTCTTACCTGCTTTGGGAGGAGAAACGATCATTCCTCTCTGTCCCTTACCGACCGGGCTAACGAGGTCCATTACACGCATGGCGATATTCTTCTCGTCATCGGTCTCCATGCGGATCCTGCTGTTGGGGAAGATGGGAGTCATGTTTTCAAAAGCGACTCTCTTCATTGCCTCTGAAAGAGGATATCCGTTTACTTCATTTAAGAAGATAAGAGGAGAAAACTTCTCGGTGGGGGACTTGGCCTTCTTTACACCATCGAGAACATCGCCCGTTCTGAGACCGAATTTACGGATCTGTGCGGGTGATACGTATACATCATTTTCTCCGGGAAGATAATTGTCACATCTGATAAAGCCGTATCCTTCGGGCATAACCTCCAGGATTCCGTTTGCAGGCTCATCGCCTTCCTGAGGATTATAGACATTTTCCTTCTTGGCGGGTTCCTGTGCAGGTCTGGCTTCTCCCGCGGGCTTATTTTCCTGAGCGGGCGCGCTTTCAGTCTTAGCCTGCTGACGAGCCTCGGGAGCCTTGGTCTCTGCGGGCGCATCCTTTTTGGGAGGCTCGGTTTTCTGAGCATCCTTTTTATGAGAAGGCTTTCCTGAAGCCCCCTTCTTATCTCCGGTCGATTTCTTTTCACCGGACTTCCTGTCATCAGAGCTCTCGGAAGAAGCCGCCTTCTTGTGTTCAGGCTTCTTCTCCGCAGGTGTCTTTTTACTCTCTGCTTTCTTTTCCTCTGTTGCCTTCTGTGCCTGCATCTTCTCATCAAGCTCAACAAGGCGGTCGATCAGTTCCTCTTTCTTAAGACTTGCGATGCCTTTAAGTCCTGCGGACTTAGCGATTTCCTTAAGCTGGGTAAGGGTAAAGCTCTGGAGTTTTTCTCTCATATAAAAACAGTTTCCTTTCAAAAAAGAAAAATATAAAGTTGCTACTCTCTAAATTATTATCAAATGTTTGTTGGTATGTTTCGGAATACGAATTTCAGAAACAAATGAATGTTTAGAACTTAGAAGTGACTACAAGAGTTTTATAACACGGATAATTTCATGAGTCAACAGAAAAATAAGGCACAGGGGAAGCCCGGCGCCTTATTATATCCGAATATGACAAATGCTATCTGAATCTAAGGGAAACATCAACTTCGATGGTGGGGTTTGTTGCAAGGCCGTACATCTTAGCATCGGTGACCTTAAGTGTTACACCGTAAGCTGTTTTTAAATAAGCTGCCTGAGCATTAACAAGATTGGTGGTACCTTCTACAGATAATCTTCCCTGCCATACACTCATGATCCTGAGGTCCGTTACTCTGTACATGGCAGCCTGTCTTACAGCGGAGATAACATCAGCCTCGGTTACACAATGAGCCATTGCAAAGGTGGTGGAAAATTCAAGCTTAAGTTCCGAAGGCTTGGCTCCTTCATAAGGAAGTCTTCCTTCTGCAGCACCGCAGTACAGATAGTGCGCATAGAGGTTCTCGGGAACAAGTCCGAATACTTTAACTACATCGGGATTCTTTGCCGCATAATATACGGGATCAAAGAGTACACCGTCGGGCATGGTGATGATCGTTCCCTGAGCTGCAAGTTCCTCCGCAGTGGGATATACATAACCCGCATAGGGGAGTCTTTTTTCCTTGATTCCGCAGAGAAGATAATGCTGATACAAAAGCGCTTCGTTCATTCCGAAAGCCTTGTAAACATCATCGTATGTTGCCGCGTAGAAGGAGGCATCAAACAGTCCTCCGTCGGGCATAGTCTTAACAATAGCCTGAGCCTTGCTTGAAGGCAACATCGTAAGGAATAAAACAGAGGCTACCGTCAGTATTATTTTTACAAAGATTTTCTTCATAAGATTTCTCCCACATTTGTGACAAGGGGGGTCGGACCCTCTGTCACATCATACACCTACACGAAGAAAGTGACAAATTTCATATAACGTGAACGCTTGAATTTTATGCCGAAAACAAGTAGAGTACGACTAGTGTGTTTTATCAATAAGCAGTTTAAGGAACGGAAAAATGAAGATCAATTTACACGCCCATACAACCAGATGCGGTCATGCATCCGGAACCGAGAAGGAATTCGTCGAAGAAGCGATCAGGATCGGTATGACCGATTTCGGATTTTCGGATCACTCTCCCATGACATTCCCCGAGACCTATAAGTCCGGAATCCGCATGAAGCTTGAGGAGATGCAGGATTATACCGATACTGTCCTGGGTCTTCGAAAAGAATACGAAGGCAAGATCAATATCTACCTCGGTCTCGAAGTCGAGTACTATCCCGCTCTTTTCCCGAGTTTAATGAAATTCTTTG
>JAEEGG010020244.1_pt1 | contig 13324 bp, 9 predicted proteins | sample 9134161 | NCBI WGS metagenome assembly JAEEGG01 (sample SAMN16246543, study PRJNA631951) | gut metagenome | biome: gut microbiome; feature: rumen; material: CR-attached | host: Bos | place: Iran: Karaj | collected 2018-10 | reverse complement strand
TGGAACTTCATGGTGTCGTTGGTAAGCAGGTCGATGGTGAAGAGGGTGTCCTTCAGCGGCGTGCCAACGCCAGTGATGATTTTCACCGCCTCGTTCACCTGCAATGAGGCGATGACGGCGGGCAGCACTCCCATCACCCCCTTGTTGCGGTTGCCCTGCGCCTCCAAAGCCTCCTGGTTGGGGTAGAGGGTACGGTAGTTGGCGGCGGGCGGCAGGTAGTTGAAGACTGCCAGCTGCCCTTTGGTGTCACCGATGGTGCCGTAGATGAATGGCTTGTCAAGTTCTACGCAGGTGTCGTTGATGAGGTAGCGGGCGGCGTAGTTGTCAGTGCAGTCAAGCACCAGATTGTAGCCGCTGATGATTTCGGCTGCGTTTTCAGGGGTGAGGCGGTGGTTGTAGGTTATCAGCTTCACGTTGGAGTTGAGGCGGTGCAGCGTCTCCTCAGCGCGTTGCGCCTTGGACAGCCCGACTTCGTCCTCGCGGTAGAGGATCTGCCGCTGCAGGTTGTGGACGGCAACGGTGTCGTCGTCCATGATGCCGACGGTGCCGAAGCCCGCGGCGGTGAGGTAGAGCGAGGCCACGCTGCCCAGTCCGCCTATTCCGACCACCAGCACCTTGGCGGCTTTCAGCTTTGCCTGTGCCTCCTCCCCGAAGTCCGGGAGGATAATCTGCCGGTTATAGCGTTCGATTTCTTTGTCGGTGAGGTGCATAAAATATTATGATGTTTTAAAAAGGCAGACCATATTCCGGCTCATCTTCGCAAACTTTGCCAGCAAAATTATAGAAATTAGCTATAGCAATGTCTTTGATTTTATTCCGATATTCTTCTGCTTTTTGTAGCTTAGATATTTCTATTTTCCGTTGTTTGCTCATTTCAGCAAATGTTTTCTCCTGTTCAATTCCCAAAAAACGTCTTCCAATCAAATTGGCTGCGATTCCAGTTGTGCTGCTGCCTGCAAAGGGATCAAGAATCCAAGCGTTTTTTTGTGTGGAAGCCAATATGATGCGTGTCAATAGAGCCAAGGGTTTTTGTGTGGGATGTTTTCCGCATGTCTTTTCCCATGGTGCAATGGCCGGCAACCGCCATACGTCTGTCATCTGTTTGTCATCGTTGAGTTGTTTCATTAGCTCATAGTTGAATGTATGCGGAACTTTTTGCGTTTTCCTTGCCCATATGATAAATTCGGTAGAATATGTGAAATAGCGGCACGAGATGTTTGGTGGTGGATTTGTCTTTGCCCAAGTTATTACATTTAAAATTTTGTAACCAAGTTCTGTAAGGGCATTGGCTACAGAAAAAATGTTGTGATATGTGCCGGAAATCCATACTGTACCGTTATCCTTCAATTTGTCTCTACATAAAGAGAGCCATTTGCGGTTGAATTCGTTGATTTTTTCTGGTGTTCCCCCCATGTCCCAGTCACCTTTGTTCACACTTACCACTTTCCCGCTTTGCACGCTGATTCCTCCGTTTGAAAGGAAATATGGCGGGTCTGCGAAAATCATGTCAAACTTGAAGTTGAACTGTGGTAGCAGTTCAAAACAGTCACCGAGGAGAAGGGTGAAGTCATGAAAATCTGAACGGTAATATGGTTTTATCATACTTACGGTAGAATTCTGTAGCGTGAAGATTTGACAAGACGAATACTGTTGTAATCATTTTTATCAGTAAACTCAAACTGCCAAATATAATAGATTTTTTCATGGTTTATGATTCGCTTTTCAAAAAACAATGGATAGACTGTCTTTCCTGTCTGATCTTGCCATTGTCTATAGGGAAAATATAATTGTCTAATAATTGTATTTGTACTGGCTGAGTTTTTTGCTTCAATTAAAACAATCTTGTCTTTACCTTCATAGCCAGCATCTACTTCAGTCTGTACACTTGATATTTCTAATTTAAAACCATTGATTATGCAAGAAAATGTAGGGGTATATTTACGACCTCGAATGGTAAGTACAAGCGATTCATCATCCATAAATGTTCTAATCAACGAATTAGCATAGGCATAGTCAAGATGTTGCATTTCGCTGTCGCCAATTTCAGAACTAAGTAGGTCAAAATTCAGTTTTTTATGGTAGTCTTTAATTGGTGAAGTAATATCAGGCACATCAAGATAGCCCTCTCCTTTCAGTATAAAGTATGAACCGTTATGTTTAGGTAGAATAAACAATCCTTTTTCTTTGAATATTTGTGGGCGACTATTGCGTTCATCCTGTTTGCATAAGATACGTACTTCTTTTTCTGTTGTTTTAGTAAACCCTTGACAGGCTTTTTTTATTTGTTCGGCTGTTAACTCAAAAGGGGCTTTATCAAAATCATGTTTGTCCATCCCCGTGTATTCAAATATTCTATTCCAAGATATATCGCTTGCCATTTTTATTATTTTTATATTTTATCGTGAGTTAACCTTTAATTATTTAATTCATTATCAACAGTTCTTGCAATTTTCCCCGTTTGCTTGCTATTGCATTTACATTTCGGGATGCATAAACACGTTGAATGCAAAAGCCGCTATATAATCCATCAAAAAAGGTGTCTTCCGGATTTTTTGCCGAGCAATCGGAGTTACTTAACATCCATAAACAATTGTTTTTTTGTGATATTTTTGTGCAAAAAGAGGCAAGTCTGGTCTGTTCAGTATCATCAAATGCTTCTTTCACGTAGGAATTAAAATTTGATGTGGAGCTTAATGGGCGGTATGGCGGGTCAAAATAAAAGAAATTCAGTCCTTTTTTATCAATTTTTGATGCTGTCTCCGCAAAATCCCCACATATGATTTCCACATTAAAACGATTAAGGAGCTCACTATCTGTATAAATCAATTCCTCATTGCAAATAGTAGGGTTTGCATATTTGCCGAATGGTACGTTGAATTTTCCTTTGGAGTTTTCACGGTAAAGTCCGTTGAAACATGTACGGTTTAGAAATAGAAGCAAGATTGTTTTACCTGTTTCGTTAAGTTCCTCACTGTTGAACTTCTCGCGCATTTTCAAGTAAAATTCTTTTCGAGTTTCTTCATTTGGGATAGATATATATTCGCGTTCAATGTGCTTCAAACCCTCTATGAGTTTTTCCGGCTTTTCTTTGACAGTTTTAAAAGCGTTAGTCAAATTTTGATTGATGTCATTTATAACAGCCTTTTCTATATTCGGGTATTTCTGTAACATGAAAAACAGCATTGCACCACCACCTACAAATGGTTCTATATAGGTGAAAGGTTCCTTCTGCAAGATTTTAGGGAGGGATATTTCTATCTGAGAGAGCAGCTGTCCTTTCCCTCCAACCCATTTAATAAAAGGCTTTGCATTCATAATCATTTATTTATATTGTGCCAGTGTGTGCTGTCTTAATTGTGCAAAATTACAAAAAACCGGAATATCATTCTTGCGGAAAATAAAAAAGTTTCTCCTTGTCGGTCACTTTCCACAAGTATAGCAGCCGCCCGGCTGTCTCCGACTCTTCGGGTGTGGAGGGTGCCTCCCACGACACGATGCGTGTCCGTTCGCAAGTGAGCGGCACTGTGTCTTTTTCGGACATGGCTATTTCTTCCATGGCAGCAATCTCCATGTCGTTGCGGTAGGTTCGTGGAGTGTCGTAAAGAAAGAAAAAAATGATTACCGAAAATGTCCATATATGGTATGGCAATCCTATTTTCGCCTTTTTGAAGGTTTTTTCCAGCAGAAAAACAGAGGAATGCACATAAAAGAATATGAAAAGGCATGAAACAGGCAGGGCTGAATCGTAACGTATGATCAAAGGCCTGTATGGACGGTATCCGCCAAAAGGCAGAAGGATTATGTAGATTGCAGAAAACAGCAATATCCAATGGAACAGCGAGAGCATCGGTTTCCCCTCAATGTCAGAAATATGGCGTATAATCAGATAGTTGGCTGTTGTGAGGACAAACAGCAGGCCGAATCCGCCGTTACCGGACACGAACATGTTCATAAAGCCTTTCGGAAGCATTGCGTAACGTTCGCCAAGGGTTATGCCGTCGCTCCACATGGTGTTGAAGGTCCCTAAATAAAGCGAGTATATGGAAAGAATGCCTAATGGAAGCAGAAATCCGTAATAATGTCCCGGCATCCGGGCCAACGATTTGCGGAGGTTGCCGTTCTGCCTGTGGAAGTTGTAAAAATAACGCATCAGCAAGGTGACGGTCACCACAAGCGAGACGGCTGTGTTTATTGCCCCTGAAAAGCACGACAACACAAGGAACAGTGCGCTGTACAATATCAGCAGGAATCTGTTCCGGATGAGGTCGGTTTTATGGAACTCCTTGAATATAAATGGTAAAAGATATAATATCAGGAAAATCAAAGGCAGTGCATAAAAGAATGAATAGGTGATGCTTGGGGTGATAAGGCCGATACTGTTTGAGAAACCGTGTGTCTGCATCATCGCACAGAAAAACAGGCAGGTTATTGCAAATCTTAGTTTCCTGAATCGGAACCCATCGCATGCAATGCCAGAAAGCAGCAGTACAAGCATCAGCTGCATCAATGTCTTGCATATAGCGTTGGTGTGGTACAGACTGCGGATAGGGTCTGTAATCCTTTGCAAGGCAAAAGGCATGGTCCTGTATATGTCGTACATCAGGTGGTGTGAGAAATATCTGTTGGGTGCGGCGTGCGGCTCGTTGCCAATGAGCATCTTCACACCAAACGGGTCGTGATAAAGAGGCTGTATGTAGTCAAGCGGAAGCACGCTTTCGCCCATGTCGCCGTCCAGAGGTTCGTTGTAATGCTGCACATAACTGTAGATGGTGTCGCCCAAAATGGCCAGCACGCAGAAAATGTACAATATGCGTCTCAGTCCGGCAGGGAGACCGTGCTTTTTTTCAATCGCTTGAAACATTGGTTTGTACAATCTCAGTTGATGATAATCTAATCGGGCGGGACAGATGGTTCAGGCTGCCGTGGCCGTGGCCGGTGTTCAGATCCTTGGCGCAAAGTATAGCCCAATGCACGTATTGGACGGCGTGTTTTATCACTTTGCGAAGCGACTTTATGCTGGTCATGTATGAGGCGATTGCCGAGGAGAGGGTGCAGCCGGTGCCATGGGTGTTGCGGGTCTCAATCCTCTGGTTCAGATAGAGCCGTTCCAGCCCGTTTTCACAAATCAGAATGTCGGTCATTTCGTTGCCGAGGCCGTGCCCGCCCTTCACCAGCACATTTTTCACACCTGTATCGGCGATTATTTTTTTTGCAGCGTGGCGCATGTCATCTATGCTCTTCACCTCCATGCCCGACAGCGCCTCCGCCTCGGGGATGTTGGGCGTGACAATTGTGGCCATCGGGAACAGCTCCGTCTTCATTGCGTTAATCAGATTGTCGCTTGAGAGCGGGTCGCCGGAGGTGGCCACCAGCACGGGGTCCAGCACTATCGGCCCCTGGTAGTTGCATTTCAGCAGGCTCTTCTTTATGGCCGTCACATTTTCACTGTTGTAAATCATGCCTATCTTGATGGCTTTGACATCAAAGTCCTCCAGAACCGCCTCAATCTGGGCGGAGAGCATGGCTGGCGACACCGCCTCGATACTGCGCACCCCCATGGTGTTCTGCGCTGTAACCGCTGTTATTGCGCTGGCGGCGTAGAGCCCCAGCGAACTTATTGTCTTGATGTCGGCCTGGATGCCGGCGCCGCCGCAGCTGTCGCTGCCTGCTATGGTAAGTACGGTTTTGATCTCCCTCATGGTATATGATAATATGAAGTTATTGGGGATGAATGCGATGGAAAGCAGCGTCCATGCCATCATCCGCAAATGCAAAGGTAGTGTTTTTTGCAATCGCTTTTTTCTTTTCCGGAAAAAAGATGTCGGGGTGCCGCTTCCGGATGAAAATTTCCGTGTTGAAAAAAACCGCATCCGGATATTGGAGCGAACCTTTTTTTGTGCTAATTTTGCACTTTAAACGCATACGACATGAAAGTACATTTTATCGCCATTGGCGGCAGCGCCATGCACAATCTGGCCATTTCTCTGAAACTGAAGGGATACGAAGTGAGCGGTTCGGACGATGAGATATTCGATCCGGCGGCTTCGCGTCTGAAAAAATACGGCATTTTTCCCGATCACGAGGGGTGGAATCCGGGCTGCATCACTCCCGACCTGGACGCGGTGATTCTGGGGATGCATGCGCGTGAGGACAATCCGGAGCTGGCCGAAGCCAAACGTCTGGGGCTGAAAATCTATTCCTATCCGGAATACATTTACGAGCAGTCCAGGGACAAGCTGCGCATTGTGGTGGGGGGCAGCCATGGAAAAACCACCATCACCTCCATGATACTGCATGTGATGGACCGCTGCGGACGCGACTGCGACTATATGATCGGTGCGCAGCTGCAGGGCTTTGAGGTGATGACCCGCCTTTCGGAAAAGGCGCCCTACATGGTGATAGAGGGGGACGAATACCTCACCTCCGCGCTGGACCTCAGGCCTAAATTCCATGTATATCGTCCCAATATCGGTATCATCAGCGGCATCGCGTGGGATCATGTGAATGTGTTCCCGACATTTGACAATTATGTGGAGCAGTTCCGGATTTTCGCCGGCATGGTCCCTGAAAACGGCACCCTTATCTATTGCGCGGAGGACGAGAACTGCCGCAGTGTGGCGGATGACCCGCGGACTGTGTGCCATAAGGCCGGCTACACTCTTCCGGAATACAGGGTTGAAAATGGAAAATACATCCTGCTTTGGGATGGCAGGGAGTATCCGCTGCAGGTTTTCGGCAGGCACAACCTGCTGAACATCATGGCGGCATACCATGCCTGCAGTGCCGTCGGGATTACGGACGTGGAGTTCTTCAACGCCATCGCCACCTTCCATGGGGCCTCCAACCGGCTGGAGTGCCTTTATCAGGATGCGGAGAAGGCGCTCTACCGTGATTTCGCCCATTCCCCGTCAAAATTGAAGGCGACCGTTGCCGCGCTTAAAGAGAAGGATCCGGAGCGTTTCCTGGTCGCCTGCATGGAGCTGCACACCTTCAGCAGCCTGACCGCCTCATTCCTGGAGCAGTACGCCCATGCGATGGATGTGGCCGACGAGGCGATAGTCTATTTCAACCCCCATGCCATCGCGCTAAAAAAGCTGCCGCCAATCACGGAGGAGGAGGTCCATGCCGCCTTCGGGCGTCCGGATTTGAAGGTTTTCTGCGATTCACAGGCTTTGTTCCGCCATCTGTGCGGGCATGAATGGAAGGGTAAAAACCTGTTAATGATGAGCTCCGGGAACTACGACGGGATGGATGTGAAAAAAATTTTCGGATAGGTGGAAAACATGTCTGAAAAAGTTATACTTTTGCAAATCCAAAACGATGGGGCATTAGCTCATTTGGCTAGAGCGTTTGACTGGCAGTCAAGAGGTGATGAGTTCGAATCTCATATGCTCCACAAATTATTCATCAAGAAACATTTATCGGAATGTTTCTTGTTTTTTTATCCTAACCGTCCCAATTTTTCAGCCTGACCATGCCGACACAAGACAACCGAAGCAAATCGTTTTTTGTATACAAAGCTTCCGCCGGATCGGGAAAAACCTTCCAATTGGCGGTCGCATACATACGGATATGTCTGCAATATTTCGGTCAGGACCGTTTCATTTTCCGGAAAATTCTGGCCATAACCTTCACCAACAAGGCCGTTGGGGAGATGAAAAGCCGTATCCTCTTTTTTCTGCGCTGCCTTTCGCTGCCGGAAGAGCGTCTGAATGCCAAGGAGCTCGAACAACGTGCCTTGCTGATCCAAGAGCTGTCTGCGGTCTGTCCGTTGGAGCAGATGGGCCATCGTTCGGAAATCATTTTGAAAAACATTCTCGCCGATTACAGCCGTTTTTCAGTTCTGACAATTGACAAGTTCTACCAGCAGCTGGTTCACGCTTTTGCCTTTGAACTGCACCTGCCTGCCAACCATCGGTTGGAATTGGACGAGGATTTGTTTTCCAGGCAGATGGTGGATGTGCTGTTGTCCAAATTGGGATATGATGACATGTTGACGGATTTTGTGGTGGAATACATGCACCATCGGATTGACGGCCAGCAATGGTGGAAGCCCGATCGCGACTTGGCGGCTGTCGCGAAGGAACTGTTTAATGAGGAAGCACTTTCGTATGAATCTGAAATGCCGAGGTTTCCGTTGGAAAACTACCGGAATCTCATCCGTACATTGAAAACCGGCATCCGGCAAATGGAGGGAACACTCCGTAAAATAGGAGGGCAGGCGCTTTCCATAATACCGGAAACGGTCAGTGTGGAGTCGGATTTTTATCATGGTAAGAGCGGTTTCGGTGCATGGCTGATGAGTGTGGCGGACGGGGATATGGAAAAGGCGGCGGCACCGAATTCGTATGTGCGGCAGGCGGTGGACGAGGGGCGCTGGACCGCCAAAAACTGCCGTACGGAATTGTCCGCCTCCATTGAACGGATTGTGCCACAGCTTGAGGTGGCATATCGTGATGTGGCATCGTTCGTGAATGCGCATTATTCAGATTACATTCTGTATGGTCATATCCTGAAAAACATTTATCCGACCGCTTTGCTGGGAGAGTTCCGTAAGGTGGCGGAGGAGATTATGGCCTCTTCCCACCAAATTCTGATTGGTGAAACCAACCGTATGATCGCCAAAGTGGTGGATGCCGAGGAGGTGCCGTTTATCTATGAGCGTTTGGGCGAACGGTACGGCTTTTTCTTTATTGACGAATTCCAAGACACCTCCCGGTTGCAATGGAGGAACTTGCTGCCGTTGGTAAGTGAAGGGGTTTCCAAGGTGATGGAAGAGACTGGCGGGAGTGGTCAGACCTCCCTCTTTGGGGATGCCAAGCAGGCCATTTACCGTTTCCGTTCCGGTGATGTCCGGCAGTTTGTGCATTTGTCCCGTTTGGACAAGGAACCGGCCGTAAATCTCTCGGAAAAGGTGCTTCAATCAGGTTTTCAAACCATTCCATTAAACAATAATTTCCGGTCCAAAAAAGAGATTGTCCAGTTCAATAACAGTTATTTCCATCAGATGACGGAAAAATCCACACCGCTGGTATCAGATGCCTATCATTCATTAGAGCAGTCGCTTCCGAAAAAAACGGGAGGTGGTGTGGAATTACGGGTCACTGCCGAAACGAAGGATTACGAACTCTTTGTACAGATGCAGACGGCAGGGTTGGTGGAGGAGGTCTTGCGTGACGGGTACGCATACCATGAGATAGCAGTTCTGACTCGTAGCAACAAGTTGGCTTCCAGTGTGGCTGTTGCCTTGACCAGAAAAGGGGTGCCGGTGGTTTCCTCAGAATCGCTGTTGCTTTCTGCTTCTCCGGAAGTGCGTTTTATGATAGCCGCCATGCAATACGTGGAAAACAGGAAAAACGAAGCGGCCAGGGCTCATCTGCTTGTATATCTTTTCCAGAAACTTGAAAAGGGGAAATCGTTGGATGATGTGCTTGGATTGGCAAAAAATGCATCCGCTTTTTCCACCCAATTGGAACGGTGGGGTTTTTGTCCGGATTGGAAAAGATTACGGCAGTTGAATTTATATGAACGTTTCCGCACTTTGGCCGACATATTCCGCTTATGGGGTTCGGATCCATACATGATGGCTTTGGGGGAAGTTGTATGGGCGTATCATGAAAATGCGGAGAAAAACGATGAAGATTTTCTTGAGGAATGGGAGGAACAGCGGCAACGTTTGTCCCTTTCCAATCCGGAAGGGGTGAATGCGGTGCAGGTTATGACTATCCACAAAGCCAAAGGGCTGGCTTTCCCGGTGGTGATTTATCCGATGGCCAGGAAAAAGAACCGGTTGGAGAAAGAACAGGGTTGGATTCGGTTGGATCCGCCGGTTCAGGCTGGTGCCGATTCATTAAAAGTCGCGTGGCTGGATTTGGACAAGTCATTGGACAAAACTCGCTATTCGGAGGTTTATCAGGCCGAAGAGGAGATGTCGGAATTGGATAGGATCAACTTGGACTATGTGGCGTTTACCCGTGCGAAGGATAGGTTATACCTGCTTGCACGGCAGGAAAAGCAGGAGGGAGACGGTCTGATACCCTTTTTTCATTCCTGTGGGATTGAACCTGATGCAATTGGTGATGCGTATGGTACCATGCGGTATCATTTTCCAAAAGGAGAGTGTTTTGCCTCTTCCGTTTCCGATTGCCTGGAACCGGCGGATGTGACAGGGTTCTTTTCTTTTCCGGACATTGGTCCGTTTCCGCCCTTGGCATATACTGTGCCGGAGGAGGGCGCCAGTACGGAGGCTGCGTTGGGCACATTGGTTCACCAGTATCTCTCGCGGATGTACCGGCGTGAGGATGTGGATGATCTGTGCAAAACGGTTAATAAGTCTGAGGCTTTGAAGCCCGATGAAAGGGCCTTTTTGTTAAAGTTGTTGGCTAACATTCGGGAGCAGCCGGAGGCCGACTGCCTTTTCGGGGATGAGGGGACATTTGTCCGGAACGAGGTTGAAATGCTGCTGCCGGACAAAACACTGTTACGGTTGGACCGCCTGCTGATAAAAGGGAAAGATGTCCGGCTTATCGATTACAAGACAGGACAGCGTGACAATTCCCATGAATCCCAGCTGAAGGGTTATATTGACGGGTTGCGGCAGATCGGCTATAACGTCACCGATGCGCGGTTAGTCTATATCGCGCCGGAAACGGCTCACATCAGATCCCTGCCGATATCCCTGCGGTAGTGGCAGCCCTCCCAACTAATTTCATTTACGGCGGCATAGCTTTTCGCCAGGGCGGCTTCCAGATTGTCTGCAAACGAGGTGACGCATAGCACCCTTCCGCCGTTGGTCAGCAGCTGCCCGTTCGCATCCCTTTTTGTGCCCGCATGGAACACCAGGCTCCCTTTCACGTTTTCAACGCCTTGTATAATATTCCCCTTGGGATAGCTCCCTGGGTAGCCTCCGGCCACCATCATCACGCAGGCGGCGGTCTGGGGGTTGGTCTTCAGTGTGGCGTGGTCGAGGGTGCCGTTCCAGGTGTGGCTGAACAGCTCCACCATATCGGAGCTGATGCGCGGAAAGACCGATTCGGTCTCCGGGTCGCCCATCCGCACGTTGTATTCTATGACGTATGGGTCGCCGCCGCAGTTCATAAGGCCGAGGAAAATGAATCCCTTGTAACTTATCTTCTCTTCACGGATGCCGTTAACCGTGGGGCGCACAATCCGCTCCTCCACCTTCTGCATGAAGGCCTTGTCGGCGAACGGGACGGGGGATACCGAGCCCATTCCGCCGGTGTTAAGTCCTGTGTCGCCCTCGCCGATGCGCTTGTAGTCCTTGGCGGAGGGCAGTATGATGTAATGCTCCCCGTCGGTCAGGACAAAGACAGAGAGTTCTATCCCATGCAGGAACTCCTCAATCACCACCTTGTCGGATGCCGCTCCGAACTTGGCGTTTTCCAGCATGTTGTGAAGCTCATTCTCCGCTGTCTCCAAATCATCTATAATAAGCACCCCTTTGCCTGCGGCCAGCCCGTCCGCCTTAAGGACGTAGGGCGGCTTAAGAGTGCGCAGGAAGGCGATGCCCTCCGGCAGCGTTTCGCGGGTGAAGCTGCGGTATGCTGCTGTCGGAATGCCATGCCGCTGCATGAATGCCTTGGCGAAATCCTTGCTGCCCTCAAGCGTCGCGCCCTGTCTGGAGGGGCCGATGAAGGCAATTTTTTTCAAGGCTTCGTCCCGGGCGAAAAAGTCCTGCAGACCGGCCACCAGCGGAGCCTCCGGCCCGACCACCACCATGCCGACGCCATTGTCCAGCACAAATTTCCGGATGGCCTCGAAATCATTGTTGTCCAATGCCACGTTGGTGCCGCATTGGCTTGTGCCGGCATTGCCCGGTGCTATGTACAGTTTGTCGCATTGCGGACTTTCGGCGATTTTCGCCGCCATTGCATGTTCCCGTCCGCCGGAACCAAGTAACAGAATGTTCATGTTATTAATAATAGGTGATTTTTCGTCGGGTGACGCTGAAGGGTTTGCCGTCGTCGAACCAGATCTGCTGGGTCCAGTTGCCTTGAGCGTCATAAGTGTATTCGCAGGTGGAGCGCACGTTGCGGATGTTCTCCTCATTGTACCATGTCTCCACCAGTATGTTCCCATATTGGTCGTATTCCCAGCAGGTCCTGCTCTCCTGGCGGCCGTTCTCATCCTGTTGGATGACCGATTGCAGCCTCCCAGTGTCGTCGTAGGTTGAAAGGGTTTTGTGTCGTTTGCCGTCCGCAGTGGTGCGGCTCTCTTCAATGATGTTGCCCTGTCCGTCGTAGACGAATTCGTTCCTTTCCACCTGTTTGCCGTCTTCAAACAGCTGCTTTTCACACAGCTGTCCCTTCCCGTTGTAGCGGAAAAACTCCTTGCGCCTGACAGGGTTGTTCCAGGTGATGGAGTCCAACAGCCGCTCCTTGCTGTAATGGTAGGTGGCGGTCTCAATGCTGCCGTCGGAAAGGAAGAGGGTGAGCGTGGCGAATTGGCGGTGGCTGTTGTAGGCATACACGTTGCGCCCGCAGCATTTCCCCTTCGCGTTGTGTTCGGAAGATTCCATCAGGTCGCCCACCTCGCTGTATTTGTATTTGTTCTTCCCGATCATCTTGCCTTCGCTGTCAAAGGATTTCTCCTCCTCCAGGTTGCCACGGCGGTTGAATTGGCAGATGTGGTGCGAAACCACCTCCGTCCCTTCGTCGATATATACCCCTTTGCCGGCGATGACTTCGGCATCCCCGTATTCCCATTCCTCCATCGATTTTACCTTGCCCCGGAGGTTCTGCTCCTGCAGGTCGCTGCTTTTCTGCTGCGCCTGAATCTGCGGTAATGCCAGCAGCAGGACAATTGTCAATGAAAGTGTAATGCGGCTCATGGTCGGCATATCTTCAAGACATTTTCAGGGTTAAAGTGCGGAGTAGCTGGGCGAGAAGGTGTCCCCCAGGCTGATGTCGCCGCTGTTCAGCCCCTTTTTCAGCCATTTGACCCGCTGGGCGGAGGTGCCGTGGTTGAAAGATTCCGGTACGGTGTAGCCCCGCGCCTTTTTCTGGAGGTAGTCGTCCCCGATGACGGAGGCGGTGTTCAGCCCCTCCTCAATGTCGCCGTCCTCAAGCGAACCGAACATCTTGTTGTCGTGGTAGGCCCATATTCCGGCGTAGAAGTCGGCCTGCAGCTCCAGCCGCACGCTTATCTGGTTGCTCTCCTTCTCGCTTACGCGGGACATTTTGCTATGCGCCTCGTTGAGGGTGCCGAGCAGGTACTGCACATGGTGCCCGACCTCATGTGCGATGACGTATGCGTAGGCGAAATCGCCGTCGGAGCCGAGCTGCCTTTTCATGTCGGTGAAAAA
>JAEEGG010020242.1_pt1 | contig 13327 bp, 5 predicted proteins | sample 9134161 | NCBI WGS metagenome assembly JAEEGG01 (sample SAMN16246543, study PRJNA631951) | gut metagenome | biome: gut microbiome; feature: rumen; material: CR-attached | host: Bos | place: Iran: Karaj | collected 2018-10 | reverse complement strand
AACTCACATGCAGTAGGTTTCCGTTCTGGCGATAGTCCTTGAGCGTCAACGTGCCGTTCCCCTGATAGTTGAGCGTCGAACTCTCCATCCGCACGGGGAAGCCCCATGTGATGTCTCCCGTGTTCTTCACGACGACGTTCGCGCCTGATGCCGTCAGCGACGCCACGTCGAAATCGGCGTCCTTCTCGTCCGATCCCGTTCCCAACGTGATTCCACCGCCGCCAGCGGACGTCACGGAAAGATCGCCCCTCAACGCCAGCGTGTCGTTCGTGACGGCAAGCGTCGCGCCGGACGGCACTGTCATGTCGAGCGAACCGGGCCCGAAGAAGCTCGCGTTTGCGCTATTGGCCTGAGAGCATGTGGCCGTGACGCGCACCGGCGCACCTTCCATGTCGGCGAGATTGACCTTGGCGCCTTTGACGGCCGAAAGTTTGCCAAAATTGAATGTGCCGATGCCGGACGCGAAACGCAGCACGTTCGTCGCCTCGTATGGCGTCTTTTCTGCTTCCACGCTGCCATTCACCGTCACATCGCATGAGGCGAAGGCGTTTTCGTTGGAGACAATGTAATGCAGATAGGGGTATGTCGTATCCGCCCCCCAGCTGCCGCCGGGGCGCATCGTTACCGACGTGCAGTTCTCGAAGCGCCCGTAGAAAGGAGACGGGGTGGTCGAAGGAAGAGTGAATACAAGACCACCAGCGTTCCGAACCGTGCCGCCACCGTAGATGTCTCCCAATACGTCCCCTTTGCCGTTGAAGTCGATGACAGCCCCTTCCTCGACTTCAAAACGCGCTATGTTCTGGGCAAAATTACTCGATTCAACGGAGAACACCGCTCCCGACCGGACAACTGAAGGATAGACGGGCGCGAATCCGTCTGCTACAGCATTATAGGCAAACGTTCCTTCCTTCACATCGACATATTCAGTTTCCACCACCTTGCCGCCAATTCTGAAAACACCCTCTCCCTCTTTCGCGAGGTACATTCTCGGGTATTGTCCTCCTGTAATCTGCATGCTCACCGTCAGCGTCGCATCCTTGGCGACGGAAACGATGTTCCAGTTCTCTTCGGTAGGATTGTACCCGGAGGGACGCATCACGAAAGACTGGCTGTCGGACGTGGTGATCGTCACATCTGCGCCCAACAGGTGAATCTGCCATGCGTTCGCCGCAGACGACGCTACAGTAACGGTCAACGGCGAAACGTTCGTGAACACGACACGGTCTGAAAGCGTCGGAAGCGTGTCGTCGCTCCAGTTGTGGGGCGTGTTCCACATTCCATCGTTCGCGGCGCCAGTCCAAGTCCGACCCTCCACGCTTCCGGCGGCGAGGGTTAGAACCACAGCAGTCCGCGTCAGGACTTTCTTCATTCTTCTTATGTTCATTTGATCGTCTTCCTCTTTTGTGTTTTGTGAAATCTTGTCGCCGCCAACAGACAAGACGCCTATTGATCCGGCGTCCCCTTCGGCTGCGGTTCCTTCGGCAGTGGGATCTCCGGCAGAGTCATCGGCAGACGATCCGCCCGCAATCCCATTGGTACCCTCGGCCGGATGGCCAGCCCCCTGGCCGTCGGCGGGCGCTTGTACGTCGGCGGCAGACTCCGTCCACACGACCACTGCGGCGAAAGTGAAGAACGCAAGGGCGAGAACGGCGGCGATTCCCACCCAGCGCGGCAGGCGGAAACGGCGGAAGAACGAGCTGCGCTCGCTGTCGTTCGCCTTGACGGATGCAATGAGACGGTCGGTGAAATCCGGCGGAAAGGTGTGATGCAGCAGAGCGGCGTCGTTCATGGCGCGGAACCAGCGGGCGTGTTCGGCCTGTTCGGCCGCGTAGAGTTCCCGGCAATCGCGGCACCTCTGGAGATGAAGGTCGAATCTGCGCTTCGTGCCGCCGGACAGACTTCTGTCCAGCGCATCCTCGAAAAGATCCCTGGTCTCTTGGCAATTCACTCTTTTTCCTCCTCTATGTTAGACGACGCATCCGGGCGAATCGTTCGGACGATTTTTGCGCGGATGCGCCTTTTCGCATCATGCAGGCGCGATTTCACGGTACCTTCCGGCACAGAAAGGACACTCGCGATCTCTGGCACCGTCAAATCCTCGAAGTAGCGGAACACGACGACTTCCCGCAGCTGCGACGGCAGACTGTCCACGGCCTCCCGCAGAATCGCAGCTTCTTCCTGGGCCGAGAGCATCTCCCCGACATTGGGGGCAGGATCCTCGCGTTCCGGGATTTCGTCCGTGAAGACAAGCGCGTTCGCGGCCTTGCGCCGCGCATCGGTGCGCATGAGACTCACGAGTATCCCGTAGAGCCATGTGAAAAAGGACGATCGGCCCGAATACTGGTGGATGCAGGAGACGGCGCGCTCGAAAGTGCGGAACACAAAATCCTCCGCATCCGCCTCGTTACCACAGATACGCACGGCCGTCTCGTAGAGACGGTCGCCGAATTCGGCTACGAGGTGGCGCGTGCCGGCCACTTTGTCGGCCATTATTTCTGTCTTCAACTCCACCCTGTCACAATATTAGACGAGGGAATCGGCGAAATCGTTCGCAGGAAAAGATGATTTTTTATCTTCCAATTTTTCCAAGCGAGACGCGTTATGGCCTAAGCGCGCCTATGGGGCAGACAACGATCCCGTCCCTGCGACGATAGGCGAAATCTCCGGTTGCGACAACAACCATGCGAAACGACGGCGGCGGCATTCTCGTGGTGTCAATCTTGGCGGCCAGCGCATTAAGCGTTTTCACGCCCTTTTCGATCAGGGCATCGCCACCCGTCTTGATTTCAACAAGCCCGTAGGAACCGTTCTCAAGGCGTAGAACCGCATCACACTCGAGGCCGCTCTTGTCCAGATAGTGTAGCAATGATCCACCAAGTGCATCGGCTATGGTACGAAGGTCACGTATGGCAAGCGTCTCGAAGAAGAACCCAAAAGTGGAAAGGTCGTTCATCAAATCACCGGGTCCAAGCCCAATGGCGGCGGCCGCAATCGACGGATCGGTGTAGTAGCGAGTGTCGGTGGTGCGGAGCGGCGTCTTGCACCTCAAGTTCGGACACCAGGCGCGCATGTCCTCGGTGACGAAGATCCGGCGCAAAGCCTTCAAATAGGAATACACCGTGTCTTCGGTCAGCGTATCTGTGTCGTTCGCCTTCATGTCTGCGCAAATCACCGCAGCCGACGATTGAGTGCCCTGCAACCGAGCAAGGCTGCGCATGAGTCTCAGAACGCGTTCCGGGTCACGAAGAGTCTTGTCGACTCTGGAAATGTCGCCTTCAACTATCGCCGTGAAGTATTCCTTGGCAGGTCCTCGCGCAGCCCTTCCCGATAAGCCAAGCGCCCCTGGCCATCCGCCGCGGCAGACAAGTTCGCAGACATCCTCAAGTTCAAGAGAGCTCTTCGCACCTGTGACATCCTCTCCGGAGAAAACGGACTCCATCGAAACCTCGCCCGTCGATTCGCCGCTCTCCCAAAGGCTCATCGGCCTCATTGTCAGTCTCGCTATGCGACCCGTACCAGTATGTCTCGGTATGCGTTCATCCGAATCGTCGTCGACTTCGGGTGGCACCGCGCTTCCCGTAAGGACAAACATTCCCCTCCCGCCACGATCCACTGCCGAACGCACTGCATCCCACAATTGCGGCCCCTCTTGCCACTCGTCAATAAGCCGTGGAATCGCCCCCTCCAGCAACTTGTCAGGTCGAGTCTGCGCAAGGAGACGATTGGATCTCCCCTTAACAGAGTCTTCCAAAGAAACCTCGCTCTTTACCGCTTGACGCGATGTAGTAGTCTTTCCACACCATTTGGGCCCCTGTACCAAAACTGCCCCCATGTAAGACAGTTTTTCAGCCAAAAGCGCGTCCGCAATTCTCTTTCTATATTTTTCCATAGCAGTAAAATTATAGCAAAACCGGGTGCATATGTCAACCGTTAGGTAATTTGGCGACTTTTCGTTAGGTAATTTGGCGACTTTTCGTTAGGTAATTTGGCGGGTTTTCGTTAGGCAATTGAGCCAATTGCAAAACCTCGCGATTACGGGAGAGCGGGACGCTCGCCACTACCATTTTGGCAAGTTTTTGATAGATCTTGCACATGCGGTAGGGTCACGCGTCCCGCGTGACCGGGTTTTGCAACTGGCTCGGGGGGCTTAATCGGCGGTGCCGCACTTGAGCAGGGCGTACATCCCGAATGCAGGCAATTTTCCGTCCGCCGCGACGGAAACCGGCCTGTCGCCTTCGCGCAGGGGCTCCGAGAATTCGCATGATGCTCCATGGAGATCGACAGAAACGCCCTCCACCTTCTTGTAAGGCGCGTAGTTCACGAGGTGGACTGCCATGCCCCCGTCGGCAAGCATCCGATATTCCGCTAACACGTGCGGCGGCAGTCCGTGGAACTCCACTGGCGCCTCGTAGCCGGCTGACGCAAGGTCTGCCATGAGAGCACGCCCCCCGTCCTTCGGTGGCGGCACCGAGTATGTCCATCCAAACGACGCCTTCCCCGAGACGTCGGAACGTGTCGTCATCACTACGTGTTCGCCAAGTCCCTTGAGCCGGTTCTGCAGCTCGTCCTCGAAACGCTCAGCGTTCCATCCGTCGAAGCGTCCGGAATTCCCGGTGACGACAATCCTTCCTCCGCTCTTGGCCCTCGCCACCAGCGCGTCGATCTCCTCGTCGGAGAGCATGACCAGGTCGGGAACGAGCAGAACATCTTCGCGTTCCCGCGCCGTGGCGCAACGCGCGAAGGCGGGCGTTTCGCCAGGACGCGAGACGAGATATCCATACGGAACATGGTTCCGCAGGAGAATCTCCTCGGCCGCGGCGATTCCCTGGTTCGCCTCTTCTGAAAGATATTCGCTGCGCGCCGGGTAGAACAGCCACACACGCCTCAAAGCCGGCGCGGAGAGCTCTGCACGGCGGGACTTCGCGAAAGCGTTGAACCTGTCGTGCAGCGGCTTGCGGAACGCGAACTTGGTGGAGCTGACGAACCCCCTCTCGCGCGCAGGCGACATGACGGTGCGGTCGGTCGGGATTCCACCGAAGACAATGTCCTCCACCATGGGAAGGAGAAACCCGTCGGGCGTCGGGAAATGCTCTCGCGCGTCGGTGTCGGAAAGCGCCACTATCCGCTGCCCGACGTCCTGCGCGAACTTGAGATCCCGCACGCGGCTGACGATTCTGCCGTCGGGCAGCACCTTGGGAGAGTTGCCGTTCTGCATGACGATGAGGTCGAAATGGCGGCACAGAAGCGCCATGTTCTGCCCGCGGGCGACATGCATGCTGCGCGCGCGGTACGACGAGGGGTTGCCGGAGACTATGGCGTCCGGCTTCACGGACTTTATGTGCGCGTATAGGCGCTCCATGACGCCCTCCACGGACGAGGACCTCCATGTCATCCACTCCTGAATGACGGGGTCCCGCAATTCCACGCCCTGGAGCCGTTTCGCGTCGATTCTCGGAATGGCGACGTCCGAAAGGTCGTCCATGCCGAAGCGCTCCGAGGGGTTCTTGATGGACATCAGATGTTCCCGGAAAAGGCGCTCGCAGCGCGGACAGTAGCACGGCATGCCGAAGACGTTGTCGAACATTATCCCGTCGAAGCCGCCGTCCGTCAGTGCGATTGTGCACATCCGCTTGAGATAGTCCTCCCACTCGCGGCAGTTGAGGCACGGAAGCCACCGGTAGTAGCAGTCGGGGACGGCGTTGTACGTGTTCTTCTCGCCGTCGAGTCCTACGCTCGCCCATGTGTCGATGTCCGGCACCTCCTTTTTCATCATCTCCTGATACACTGTCGCGAACTGGACGTACGCAAGGGCCTTCACGCCGTGGGCATGGCAGTTTCTGACGAACTTCTGGACGTTCGGGAAGTCCTTCTTCTCCACCTCCCATCCCATGCCCTTGTAGAATCGCGAGTGAAGGAAGTTGAGCCCCAGCTCCTCCATCTTCTCCGGGGCGTGCTCATCCCACCAGTCAAGCCACCGGCGGACCCACCTTGCATTTCCGTCGATGCCTCCGGTGGAGCGCCGGCCGATGCGGCGATACATGGTATAAGGTTCATGTGCACCAAACGTCCATCGCGCGTCAACTGGATCGATCTGCACGGGCACCGCTATCGTCGAACGCGGCGAGGCACATGCCTGAAACGCAACCATCGCGGCCGCGAATACCGTCCCACACGGCAAGACAAGACCAAGATGAATAAAATAATGCATCGTCCAATCTCCGCTTTTTCTACGGAGATTATACTACATAATCTCCGCAGCGGTCAACCACACGAGCTAAAAATATTTTTACCATTTGAATCCGCGGCAGTCCAAGACGCCTAACCCTATGCGCCAGTCGCCGCCGGCAAGGGGGCACACCTTCGCGAAGAGAAGGTTCCGCGGGCCTTTCTGCACCCCGCCAAGATATGCATACCCCCTCTTCGCGTCCGTCTCGCGCAACTCCGGAACCACCGTCTTTCCGTTGAACCTGATCCAGCCGAACGCCTTGGAATCCCATGTGAGCGTGGTCCCGCAGCGCTGAGGAGACTCCATGAACGCCGCGACATACGCCACGACATCTTCGCGGCCACCCGTCCCAAGCGCCTTGGCGAGGTCGAACATCTCTTCACCTTCCGGAATGGATATCTCGCGCCATCCGGAGAAGTCGCCGTCCTGGCCAATCGACTCGTCCAAGAACGACTCGTCCATAGCCGCCACGTCCTTCGCGCCGCCGCGCTTCCTGAACGGGCCGCGCACGAGAAGTCGGCGTATCGGCTTCGGCGGCACGATGGTCTTCTGCATCCTGTTGATAGCCATGCCCTTCTTGCCCTCCGCGACGAGCGTGAAGACGATCTTGTTGTCGGGGCAGGGGAAGTCGTAGTCGAGCGTGCGCGTCTCGAGGCGCGGTGCGGACGCCACGCCGGCGGCGAAGCGCCCCACGACCTTGCCGTCCACCTCGACGCGGATGGGGCCATACCCCCCGCCGAAAAGCGCGTTCACAGTGAGCCGGCGATACCCCCCGACGCTCCCCGCGAGGCGGAACGAGATCGGGACTCCCTTGTCCGCCTCGAAGAAGTTCTCCTTCCACTCTGGACGCTTCACGCGAGCTCGGCCCTGCCCGGCGTCCAGCACCTGATACTCGCTGCGCTCCTGTCCGACCGTGGACGAGATGGTGTTGCGCCACACGCCTTCGCGCACGACGCACCAGTCGGCGGGCCACTCGTGCGCCTCGTACCACGAGCGCTCGTTCTCCTTGAAGTCCGCCATGCCGCGCCTCAGCGCGTCGAAGTCGCCCGCGTCGCGCACCTTGGCCATCACGGCGATCTTCTCCCTCTGCCCCAGCGTTCCGCCCTTCGGCCGCGCAAGAAGGAAGTCGAGATCGCGCGAAAGCGCCTCCGCCTCGCCGGGCGCAGACGGCACTTCCGCCGCGACCACGGCGCCGCACCCCTTCACGCGCCATGCAGACGGCATGTACGGCGGCAGTTCCACGACGATGCTCTTGACGCCCCTCAGCGTCTCGCCTGTCGCAAGGTTCTCCGCGATCCTCGCCGTGGAGTCCAGCGCGAGCGTCGTGCGGCGCGGACGGTCCGTCCTGTTCACCACCCAAACGAGAAGCGCCTCTCCTTCCGCCCTGCTCCACACCGCCACCGGCGCCGATTCGTCGCGCGCTCCCCCAAGCGGCGCATATTCGCCCGGCGGAATCGCGCGATACACGCGCACGAACTCCCGCAACCCCTCGTCGAACGGCGGCAGACACCACTGCCCGCCGGCCAGCAGCAGGGAAAGCTCGTTCCGCGCCAGCGCCTCCGCCGCCGGCTGAAGGTGATACGGCGCGGCCCTGTAGGATCTGTTGCAGCAAAGCCCCTGCGGATAGTAGAACGGCTGATAGACCCCGTCCTTCGCCGGCGGGTTCGCCGCGTCGCCGCCGCGCCGGTTGAACGCAGCGAAGCACTTGGGGTCGAGATGGTTGATCTCCACGTCCGGGCCGATGATGTACGCCTGCGCGTCGAGGTGGCCGAATTCGGCATGGCCCTTGAACGCGCGCCCGTCCAGGCCCGCCTCGGGCAGCCACAGGCCTTCGTCGGGGCGACCGTTCGCGCCGGAGTTCTGCACGTAGAACTTCGCGTTCGGCGCGCCCTCGCGCAGCGCGGCAAGCATCTCCTCGTGGAGCGACATCACCTGCCGCGTCCTCCATGCGTTCCACTGGCGGCGGTAGTCGCGCAGTATCGCCTTCTTGCGTTTCTCCCATCTGTCGGCGTCGCCCCCCGTGGGCTCGAGGCCGATGGACTCCTCCTTCGCGAACTTCGCGACAGTCCAGTCGTCGAAGCCGAGCGACTCCTTGTAGAATGTCGGCTCGAAGCTGGCCGGCCACCCCCTCCAGAAGCGGTGGCGTATCCCCGCGAAGGCCGGGCTTGAGCCATAGCGCTTCCCGAACGCGCGGCAGAACTCCACCATGCGCCGCCGTGCGACGGGGTGGGCCGGATTCGGGAACGTGGCTCCGGAGAACGACTTGAACGGCGCGCCATCCGGGCGCTCGGAGAGCAGGAGTCCGTTCGTCTCGGAAGCGCGCCCGCAGTCGGCCGCCCACTCCGCCGCCACCTCGGGGGTGATTCGCTGGATCATGAAGTCGGCCACCAGCCGCACGCCGTGCTTCTCCGCCTCGAGAAGCATCAGCTTGAAGATGTCGCGGTTGAACGGATCCACGTGCGGGCGTTTCGCCGTCTGGACGTACACGTCCGAGGCCGGGACCACCAGACGCGACGCCTCGCCCCTGTAGAGCTGCATGGAGTACGTGTCCACTGGCTGGAACACAAGATTGTCCCCGCGCCACCGCGAGACGTCGCCGAAGCGCTCCCAGGCCGTGAGGAGATGTGACCATCTGCGGTCCATGTAAGTGCGGTCCGTCACGCCCACCTGCACTCCGGCGGGGAATATGTCCGGCATCGTCCGCTCGTTCACGCCCAGGTTCACCTGCTCGCCCTCCCAGCCGAAGTCGCGTCCCGCCTGCCAGCCGCCCGCGGGCTCGGCGAGCGGCGGCGGCGCGCCTTCGGGGAATTCAAGCAATTCGATGGAGACCACCGCGGCACGGCGGTCGTCCTTGCTGTTGTGGTTGCCGTCCGAATTGATCGCCATCACGTCTATGAGCGGATCGTTGGGCCACACGAAGAACGAGAACTGCGACGTGCCCCCGGACGCGGGGCCGATCCCCGTCTGCAGGTTCCATCCGTTGTACTGCCCCGTCTTGCGGTCGATGGCATACACGGAGACGATGCGCTTCGCGTCGTTGGGCGCCGTGCAGCGGACGATGTGCGCCCGCCCAGGATTGCGCACCTTGAGCGTGTATGCGAACCAGTCGTGCGAAGTGGTGTGCGCGTCGCCCTTCTCCCCGGGCCCGACCGGCACGAACCCCTTCTCGCGCCTGCGCTTGTCCACCCATCTGTACTGCACGCGCTTGAGGCCCGCCGGCCCCGCAAGCCGATAAGCCGTTCCATCCGGCGCGCGCGCAATCGAGCTCGTGCCGTTGTCGCGGAAGTCGTGTTCCCCGCCCGCGCCCTCTGTGCACTCAATGCGGTCCACCACCTTCGCCCCATTCTCAACTCTCAATTCTCCATTCTCAATTCTCAATTCCCCCATGTCCACCACTACATATTCCCAAGGGCCGTCCACCTTCTCGCCTGCGCCGTTCCTCACCTCGTATGCGAACACGCCCTGTGCGCCTGTGGGCAACGCCACACACGCAGGCTCCACGCCGACCTTGAACCTCCGCTCGGCCACCGAGGCCCCCGTCACGGCGTTCGAGACGGCGAGCGTGAACTCCCCTGCGTCGGACGTCGCCGCCGCGCCAATCTCCAGCGCCTCGCCCTTCCTCAGCACCATGTCGTCGCGCCCCTCGACCCAGAACCCCACCTCCGGCACGCCCGCGCGCCCCGCGCACTTCTCCCAGCTCAGCCGCAGGCCTTTCTTCCCAAACAGCTCCGGCATCTTGTCGTCCCATATCCACGGCCCTGGATGGGCGTATAGATCAACTGTGTGCGACCCCTTCTCAACGTAGCGCACGAACCGCATCGAATCGAGATGCCAGCGATACTGCGAGAAGCCTATCTCGCGCCCGTCGAGGCACAGCCGCAAATGCGCCGGAACGCCGCCGGACACCACGAGCGCGTACAGCCCCGTCTCCGGAACTTCCCATTTCCATGTGCGGTAGGCGTGGTAGCGGATCGCGCCATCGGAGTACCGGAATTCTCCTCCAGAAGCGGCCGTTGCGCCGCAGGCCGGCAATGCGCCGGCCAACGCCAGCATCGCCGCGCCGGCGGCAGTCACGGTTGTCAGAATCTTTTCTGCGATGGGCATGTTCATTGTGCATCTTTCTTAGTTACAGCATCGGCGTAGAGGCGAAAGAGATGGGCGACGCGGTCCAAGTCGGTACAGGACGGCGAAAGGCCGTATGCTTTGTCAACGAGCGCGTCGAGGTGCGCGTGGGCCTTCACCAGGTCCGGCGGCATCGTAAGCGGGTCGTAAAGGTCGGCAAGCGTCGCGCCTGGATGCGCAGCGCGCGCGTCGAGAACGGCCTGCGCGGCCGAGGCGATCAATGTTGCCATTGTGGAAGTGTTGCCAGTTCCAATGTTGCCAGTTTTCAATTGGGAATTGGAATTGGCCATTGGCAACATTTTCACATTGGCAACATTATCAACATCCGGCCAGATGAAGTTGTTGTAAACGATGTCCTTGGAATAGCGGTAGTCGCTCTTCAGCCGACCGGCCACTGCGCGCATCCAGGCCATTTGCATCCGCGACGAGAGGATGCCGAAGTGGTAGAGCGTCGCGTCGGGGATGATGAAGGCAAGGTCGGTGACGATCGTCGAATCGTCGATGAAGCCGATCGGGATGTAGTCGCGCTTTTCGGAAGATACCTTGGGGATGATGATGGCGGTCTTGGGGTTCTTCTGTTCGCGGAAAAGCGTCGGCGTTGCGGCGTGCTTGCGCGTGTCGGCGGATTTGCTTGCGAGGCGCCATTCGCGGCACTTGGCGACGCGCTCCATCACGAGCGGCATTGAGCGGATGAGCGACGGCTCAACGTCCTTGAGCCACAGGCACCAGCGTTCCAGCCCCTGTATGTATTCCTTTGAGCCGGTGAGGTGCTTGATGACCGTCAATGAATCAGGTTCACAGTTTGCAAACTGTGGATACTCCTCCTTCTCGATGATGAGGTTGCCGCCGTCGAGCGGCATGTTGCCCATGGTGAGCGCGGGGGCGCAAGGGCAGAGTGGGCGCGAGCGGCTTTCAAGAAGCACGTCCGGCGCAGGCATGAGATAACCGTTGATGTGTTCGGCGTGGTGAACCGTGCCGTCGGGGTCGTAGATGGTTTTGGTCAATTTTGCCAATGTGGAAGTGTTGCCAGTTCCAATGTTGCCAGTTTTCAATTGGGAATTGGAACTGGTAATTGGCAACATTTCCACATTGGCAACATTTCCACCTTTCGCGTGGAAACCGATGATCACGCAATGGACGGCGGCGTTGCCTTTCGCCTCGTTGTGCCACTTGAACGTGCGGTAGGCGAAGTCGATCTCCGCGTTCAGGTTCTTCCACAGAGCCGCAACCTGTTCGCCCTGTGTGATGGAATTGGTCGAAACGAACGCGCAGCGCGTCGCCATGCCCTGAATTAGATCACTCGCTTTCTTATACCAGCCGCAAACGAAGTCGAGGTTCTTGTTCTTCGGGAAGAGCGCGAGCATGTCCATCTTCTGTTCATCGCTCTGCCATGTAAAGCCGAGAAACGGCGGATTGCCGAAGATGTAGGAGAATGTGGAATTGCACAATAAGCTCCCCCAGTCCATCGTGAGCGCGTTCGCGCAGACGATGTGCGGCGAGTCCTTGATCGGGATGCGGGCGAAGTACTGGCCAAAGCGGTCGGCGACCTCCATGTTGCAGAGGTGGTCCATGAGCCACAGCGCGACCTTGGCGATTTCGGCGGGGAACTGCTCGATCTCGATGCCGTAGAACTGCGACACGCTGACCTTGCACAGCTGCGAGATGTCGAGGAACTGTCCGGGGTCGTCCCTGTGCAGCTCCTCCAGCACGTCCATTTCGAGGCGGCGCAGCTCGCGGTAGGCGATGAGGAGGAAGTTTCCGCATCCGCAGGCGGGGTCGAGGAACGTGAGCGACGCGATTTTCTCGTGGAAGGCGAGGAGCTTGTGGCGCTGGACAGAAGACAGAGGACGAAAGACAAAGGATGTCTCGCACGTCCCTTGTCCTAAATCCTTTGTCTTCTGTCTTTCGTCTTTCGTCCTCCCCACGATCGCCTCGAACTCCTCCCGCAGCGCATCCAAAAACAGCGGGCGGATGAGTTTCAGGATGTTCTTTTCGCTCGTGTAGTGCGCGCCGAGGTCGTGGCGGGCCTTCTCGTCCATCACGCCCTGGAACATTGCGCCGAAGATGGCTGGCGAAATCTTCGACCAGTCGAGGCGGGAGCAGTCGAGGAGCGCGCGTCGCATTTCGGAGGAGAATGCGGCAAACGGCAGCGGCTCGGCGAACAATCCGCCATTCACGTATGGGAAGGCCGCCACCGTCTCATCGAGATTCGCAAGGCGGTTCTCCCGGTTGAGCGTGTCGAAGAGCAAGGCGAGGTTCTGCGCAAGGTCGTGGCCGTCCGCCGCCGTACACTGCTTGACGAAGGCCGAAAACTGGTTGGGCTTGAATATGCCGGTATCCTCCGCGAAGAGGCAGAACAGGATCCTGACGAGATAGACTTCAAGCGGATGGCCTGTGTAGCCGACGGCTTTCATCGCGTCGTGGAGCCTGGCCATTGTCTCGGCGGCATGGCGGTTTACGGGATCCTGTTCGCGGATTTCGCCGATTTCAGCGCCCATCATGAAACCGAAGAGCGTCACGTACTTGCGGAAGTCCTTGAGCGCGAACTCCGTGAGGGCGCAGTCGCGGGAAAGGTCATAGAAGCGGACACGCGCGAAATCGGAGACGACGATGGCGCGGGGGGTATGGGAGATGTCGGGCAAAGCCCGGACATATTCCCTCGCCTGTTCAAAGGCGGCGTCGAGGTCCTTGCCGCGGGACTTCATTTCAATGAGCACCTTGCCCTGCCAGAAGCAGTCGGCATAGCCTTGCGCGCCATCGGGAAACTTGATGCGATGCTCGAAGGTGGCCACGGTGACGGCATCCACGCCGAACACGGCGAAGAACTCCTTCAGAAAGCTCTGCGCCTGAGATTTCTCGTCGAACGCGGTCTTCCAGCGCTTCGAGAACGCCGTCGCAGCCTTGTGAATTTCGTTCCAAGAGTTCACTCTTTTGCCTCCGTATTACCGGGAATAAACAGCGTTTGCCAATTGTTTGTTT
>JAEEGG010020240.1_pt1 | contig 13328 bp, 20 predicted proteins | sample 9134161 | NCBI WGS metagenome assembly JAEEGG01 (sample SAMN16246543, study PRJNA631951) | gut metagenome | biome: gut microbiome; feature: rumen; material: CR-attached | host: Bos | place: Iran: Karaj | collected 2018-10 | reverse complement strand
TGAAGAACTACGACCGCTTCGAACTTGCCGCATTCTCTGAGAGTGTCAAGCGGCAGTATCGTGACGAAAACTGGGAGCAGGACTTGCAGAAAGCCTACGACGCAGGCAAACGTATGGCCGAAAAGATGTCATAAACAGAATATTCCTTCCAAGGCTATCAGCCAGCCATCGACTATTGCAAGCTATCGCGAGTATTGCCTGTCATTGGGAGAAGACGTAGAAAAAAAGCAATGATTAGAGACTTCATTGCCATCGACTTCGAGACGGCCAATCAACAGCCGTCGAGTGTCTGCTCCGTCGGAGTGGTCATGGTGCGCAATGGTCAGGTGGCTGACAGTTTCTATAGTCTCATTCAGCCAGAACCGAACTACTACAATTATTGGTGCCAGCGGGTGCATGGGCTGAGCCAATGCGATACTGACGATGCGCCAGTGTTCTCGAAGGTATGGCAACAGTTAGAAGAAAAGATTGCCGATGTGTTTTTCTCTGACCTGCAGTCAATCGATGATCTCCGCTACCAGATAGCTTCTATCCCTTTCGTGGCCCACAATGCCCGTTTTGATGAAGGGTGCTTGAAGGCTGTGTTCAGGGTCTATCAGATGGAAAGATATTAAACGAAAATGCGTAAACAGCGACGAACACAAAAACGTCTTAAAACCCTTTAAAATAGGGCTTTTCTTGTTTACCGTCGTTTAAGAATGTTTAAAAGAGAAAAAATAATTAGCTACAAATTTGCTACAATTTCCAATTTTTTGTATCTTTGCGCCGTAACTTAAACTCTATGAATTATTTATTATGGCAAAGACAAAGGAAATTCATGTTAAGGGATTCTTCCTTCGCTCCGTTGGTAAAAAGGCAAATGGTAACTTGTATTACCGTGTGAATCGTGAAGGTGTGTCTCTTACAATCTGCACTGGAATCAGTGTTGATGTGAAGAAATGGCGAGCGGCTACTCAGTCAACCGCTAAGTGGAATGACTACACTTCTGAGGAAAGCTACATTGACGATAACGGCAATGAGAAATTCAGAGAAACAGAAGGAAGTCGTGTGAAGCGTCTGATGGATGATGTCATTAAGGCTGTTAAGAAACTGATTGAGTCAGGTGTTGGCAAAGAGAAACAGCCCGATGGAAAAATGCTGCAATCAGACCGTGACAAATTCCAAAAAGCCGTTGACAATATCGTTGGCAAAGATTCCTATGACCGCAATGAGGAAGCAGAAATAAGCAACCTCAATCACATTCTCGCTTTCTATGAGTACTTTATGAAGGGTATCACCTCAGGAGAGATAAAGCACAAAGGGAAACGTTACGAGAAATCTTCTGTTAAGACATGGAGAGGCTTTAAGCACGTCCTTTATGGTGTTGTAGATCCTTACATGACGTTTGACAAGATAGATAAGCGTTTCGTCGACAAGTTCACCTTCTACCTTGATAACTTGGGAGTGATGCAGCATACCAGGAATCTATATATCGCAAGTATGCGCAAGTTGTGTTCCTCTGCTTCTGAGTATGGCTTTAACAACAATGCCATGACCCTTTCATCGTGGAAACGAAAGAATCCCGATAAGAAGGAAATGAAGGCTGCAATCTACCTGACTGATGAAGAAATAGATGCTCTCTATGAAATGCCGTTAGAAGGATTGCTTGCAACTGTACGTGATATGTTCTTTGTCGGCTGCATGACGTGTCAGCGATTCAGCGATTACAGCGAACTGAAAAGGTGGGATTTCCATAAGAATGACTATGGTGTGCCAGTCGTTACCCTTACCCAGAAAAAGACGAATAAGCAAGTAGAGATTCCCATTGTTGATGATAGGGTTGAAATCGTATGTGAGAGGAATAACTATCGGTTCCCTGAACTTGGGCATCAGTCAGTCGAAACGAGCATTAAGCGCATATTCAAGAAATTGGCTGATAGCGTACCTTCGCTTAATGATTTGTACGAAACCAATCTTACCAAACTGGAGAGGCAGAGTGAAGAGCGATATAAGCTGATACAGAAGAAAAGGGAGAATGGCGAAAGACTGACTCCTAAAGAGCGTTCCTGCGACTGGTGGTATAGGGAGACTTGTATGTGTCCTGACAAAGAACACCTATGGCCTCGCAATGATAACGGAAACGTGATGAAGCCTAAATATGCCCTTGTCAGTACCCATACAGCGAGACGTAGCGGAATCACTAACCTATATAACCTTGGAGTGCTTGATAACCGTGAATTGAGGTCTATATCGGGTCATCAGTCAGATAAGACTCTTGACATTTACATCAAGACTACTGCATCAGAGCAAGCCGCAAAGGTATTTGACAAACTAATGAAGAAAAAGGAGGAAAGCAAGCCGGATGGTAAGGCGAGTGTAGTTAGGATGAAGAAAGCAAAGTAATAGTGAAGTCGGGAGTCAATGAGATTCCCGATTTTTTGTGCATATACAAAGAACGGACTATCTTCTCAGACAATCCGCTCAAACACTTTAATACATTACCCAGTTTATGAAATACTGGTTAATGTGAGTGCAAAGGTAGTGATTATTTTCGGCAAATGAGCAAAACATCAAACCATATTGCACGTTTTTACAATTATTTAATTAGGATTATGAAACAGTATGTGGTTACTCATGCTTCTGTTGATTAAAAGGGCTGCACCAATGTACTGATACAGCCCTGATGTGAGTACTTTGATTTGAATTAAGACTCTTCTTCAACGTCCTCAATGAATCTCGGAAGATTGATGTCAATTTCTCCACCCTTTTCCGAATATGGGATTCGGATTTTGCGAAGCGTGTTGATACCATTTTCGTCCGTTGTCCACCAGAACTTGAAGCCGCCAACTATTGTTGACTTCATATCCTTTTCAGGAATCGTTTCAGTTGTTTTTTTTGCCATAACGCACAAATTTTAAGTTATACATGATGAAATAAATCTTTACTACACTGCAAATTTATATATTTTATTTCATATAATGAAAAGTATTTTGTAAAATCTCTGAAATATATATCATATATATCACAAATCCCTTTTAAATAGCCATAATTGGCTTGTATTCGATTGCCGATATACATCAGTAACTGGAGTAATGAAATAGCCAGTTCTTTTATGTGATTTTGATATTTTTATGCAAAGAAAACATTTTACATATATATTTGCTTGTTTCTGAATAAAAATGACTACCTTTGCACCGGTGAGAAAATCTCACTGAGTTTAACTTAGTTCGTAGATCGGAGTAGCTGTACATGGTGAAGTTTCAGAAGGTTTGTCACTTACACTCTTGCAAACACCCGCAATCTTTAACTACAAAAGAACCGCCCAGGGAAAAGCCTTAGGCGGTTTTTTTATGGAAAGCAAATGTGTATGGACTAAGAATCGGCTATTAGATAATAGCTGCTATTATTCGTCAATATCAGGCTTTATCCTAATTTTCTTACCGCAATACGGACAAACAATATTAGCAACTGATTCCTCGTTATCATCTGAAACAAGTTCACTGAGTGTTATCCCGATGGCATCTGCTATCCGTTCCAAAGTGTTTAACTTCGGATTTTTATTCTTGCAGATAGCCGAAAGAGTTGGTGGCGAGACAGACAATTTTTCTGCCACTTGCGCAAGAGTCATTCCATGCTCCTGAATCTTCTTTTTTATATCCATCTTTTATAATTCTTAATTTATGGTGCAAAGGTACATATTATTTTTGAATTACCCAAATCATGACTTCATGAACTTAGTGCGTAAATCACTTATTTTAGCATAAAATTAGATTGCAGTCTAATAAAAATGGTTTTGATAAGTTAAGAAAGAAAAACAGAATTAGGTAAATGGTTACATTATATTTGAATTAGATTATAATGTAACTTTTTGCGTTAATTATGATTAAATGTTAGTTTGGAGTCTATTTTTATTTTTACTACCTTTGCAGCCAGAAATCATTTTTTTTATTAATTAGTAATTTAAAACAACTCGTTATGGAAAAAGAAACTGCTATCAACAAAGTATGTGAGAAGATGACCTATGCGGAGTCAATGTTGCAGCTCGCTCTCAATCTGCTGCATGATTCCAATTCGATTCTCGCAAACAACAAACTCGTTTTGTCTGATGATGACTTCAAGGAGCGTGATTTGCATCCTAACATTGAATCCCTGATTTCCAAATTAGGGGACCTCTCAACGGAAATAGACACAACGGCTAAAATGTCTGACTATTATGTAGATCATGTTCCCGAATGTTAATAGGGATTGAATAAGCATTGTTATGGATGAACTGGAATTGATGAAGAGCAAGATTGATGAAATGCTTTCCAATATACGTGAATGGTCTTTCTCTCTGAACGTATGTAATTTGGTTGTGATGCTCGATGGTGCTAACAAAGTGGCGCAAAGGGCATCAACCGTCCTACGTTACAAGACTTCTGCCTATCTTGAAAGCGATATTAAGAAAATCAATGAAGCTATCAGTCTGGTTGAATCTCTGAATAAGACTATGAAACAGATTCAGGAGTCCTATACCGAATGCTACGACATTCAACAAAAGATGTGAGATTATGATGACGGATAGAGAAATAGATTTACTCGCACAGCGCATCGTCTTTCATGCCATGAATAGTGATGAACTAATTGCGAGAGTATCAAAGGCTATGCAGAAGAATAAGAAGCCTGAGAAAAAACTGATTTCATTGAAGAAAGCGGCTGAAATGCTTGGTATCTCTCACTGGCAGTTATATCGTATCAAGGATGATGCAAGTGGCAGGCCTCAGTTCTCCTACGTTAAGACTGGTACTGCAAAGTCCTCGACGGTGAAGTTCAACGCTGCAACCATACATGAAGAGTATGAGCGTTATCTCGCTTCAAGGAAGATAAATAAAGATAGTGGAGAGGTCGTTGAACTCGCACGGATGAAAGTTGCAGCAGGATAATAAATTATGGCAGATAATAAAATGAAAGTCAGCTCAGCGAATCGTGACACAAAGCCAGTCGTGCAGAAATCGGTGGAATTAACCGGGTCTGCATTGATAGACATTCGTAGGGGTGCATGGATGCTTCGTAATACTGAGAATCTGAATCTTCCAAAGCCGACAAGTCAATACTATTGTGCTTATCTGGAGATATTGGATGAATTGGAGGGCAGGCTTAAAGAATCACTCCAATACTGCAAGAGTATTCGGCAAAGGCTTGCTGTCAATATGAATTGAAAATGTTTTTCCTACAAAATACCTTCTATAAAAGGTTTCACTCTTCGTTACGTCCTGATGGTCTGAGAATGGCTATCGGGACGTTTCTTAATGTGGTATTGAAAAAAGAAAGAAGTGATAACTACTATACTTCGTCACCACTTCAAATCTCAATCATCGTTGCAAAGGTACAACTTTTATTTCACAATGCCAAGGAATTAACCGAAAATATGAGCAATAGAGAATAACCTATATCACTCTTGCATCAGTACCAGGATAGGCATCCATTCCAAGATGTGAACGGATAATATTAACCTGACGTTCTGCGAATAACTGGAGCGCAAGGAGTAGGCGCAAGCCAGTTTGTAATTGTTGCTCAGATAAGGCTTTGTTCTCAATTAGTTTGGATCTCCATCGGGATATGTAGTTACGATATGCCAACGGAGAAATACTTGATAGATTCTCAGGCATTGTGAAGCCTCTAAGATGCTTCAATCGCCAAACTGCTAACTTGAATTTAAGTTCCATAATTGAATGTATTAAAGTGTTACAATATAAGCTATTTTGCAAATGGTGGGAATGGTGGTTCTTCCATTTGTGGCGGTTGCTGTTGTACAGTCTGATAGCCTTGCATCGTTGGAAATGGCATCTGTTGCTGCATTGGTTGTTGTATAGCAGGCTGTTGCTGATATTTCTGAGGTACATTGCCAGTAGGCTGCGGATAGTCACCGAAAGGCAGGAATGGGGCATCAATAGGCACGTTAAACTGCTGTTGAGGCTTCTGAGGCTGCATTGTCACGTCACCTTCATGCTTTTGGGGAGTCAAACCTTTTTGCTTGAATGTGCAGTTCTTACTCTTTGCACGTTGCCTTCTTTTGCGATATTTGGCTTTAGCCGTTTTGTTGGTCGCCATAATCTTAAACATACCATCTTCCATTTCATTGTCTTTCATGTCACGACTATTGGAAAAGAAATAGCCACTGCCTTTAACCGATTCAATCTTATCGAAGAAACTACCTCTCATTAAGCCAATTAACCTGAGGAAATAGTCTTTGTCGCTGTACCTACGATATACCGCCTTACATTCAAGATCAATATCCGGGTCGTTAATATCGACTTTGTCTGATAAGTTTCTTCTACCAATCATACGTGCCAATATTTCCTTTTTAGTTGCCTTTCCGATAGCCTTGCGTCCTTTAATAGACCTCATAGCCATATCAGCAGCTAATACGACCTTTTTTTCTTCAATTTGGCGATATTCCTCTATTGCCAGTTTGCAGTTCCTCTTTGATAACGGATAATCAGTCTTAAACGTGGCTTCTCGTTTCAGCAAGTCAATTGCTTTAACCAGATTGAAGCCTGCGTGACCTTCGTTCCAATCAGTTGTGTTGTAGCCATATTTTGTGACACACAACTCCTTAAAGACTTCCTCATATCGTTCAAAAGAGAAATTGCAGGAAACTTCAAGCAGCATAAGCATACTATATATGCGATAGTACATTGTGGCTTGTTGCCACAAAGAGTTATCTTCATCGAATTTGGTATCAAGACGTTTGATGACGGAATTACCTTTTTCATCAGTCGGGTTGAATATCGGCTTGCCTTGTTCGTCACGAATAAAACCCCTATATTCAGTTTCATTCAGTCCTATATAAGGAACTTCATCTTCCAAGTCATGCAAGGCATTCGTAATCCTCTTAGGAATAAGCAAAGAGAATTTTTCAGTACCACCATGGAGCCAGATATACAAAATACGCTTTGTGACATTCTCACGCTCAAAAGGTAATTCAAGAGCTTCGCTATATATAGAGTATAGTACGAGTTTCTCCAGTCCATCAGTCTTATAAACCAATGGAATCAATCTGAATGGAACTTTGACGTACCTGTAACTCATACTATGCAATATGTCTGATTAAAGCCACTTGATAAGTTGTCCGTCATTAATAGCTTGCTCTACCTGGTCGAGTGGGTACAGAGTACGCTTCTGATTGGGATGGAACGGCTCGATACCAATCTTTGCAATCTTTTTTCTGAGACCGTGGCGGCAATAGCCAGTTCTTTCACACAATTGCTTTGGGGTGATGTAGGTCACACCATTAATCTTCGGATAAATCATTTTTGTTTCCATAATTTTTATATTTTAAACGTTTATTCGTCGCAAAGATAGCGAAAAAGGAAATAATAAGAAAATAATATGCAAACAAAATGGAGATTTTAGAGTACATTTAAGAAAAATTATTTATCGTACTTAGAATTTCAGGGTATTTGGAGTATAAAAAAGGGTGGTGCGGATTGCCCTACACCACCGCACAAAATATCTACTCCGCTACCGTCTCACCAACCTTCACTTTACTTCTACTGCGGATGAATTTCTTCGAGTCGTTGGGATAGTAAAGGAACTCTCCAGTATATCCAGAGCCAAATATCAACTCATGACGGATAGCCAAACGGAAAGCCCATTCACCTACAAACCCTTTCCAAATATCACTCAGTTGCATCTTGCAGACATAGCAGATGGAGTCGGCAAGAATCTCTCTGATTCTATCCTTACCCCAACCTACCGAGTCATTGTAATGCTCCCTCGCAAACGCAAGCGCAAACCTTACGTCCTTCTCGCTTAACTGGCATCGGAACGTGAAATAATCACCTTCACTTTTTCTATTTCCTAATGTTTTGAATTGCATACCTATAATATTTAATATTCTTCTGTTGTAAATTGCAAGATGATGCAGCCGTTGAGAGTCATAAAACCATAGAAATACAAACCAGTTTTCTTGCAAATTATGTCGATTTGTCCGTAACTGATGAAATGGGTACAATTGACTTCGACTGAAATGATTTCCAAACTGTCCTCATATTCAATATTTGGCAGGACATAGAACTTCCGATTAGAAATGCTGTTTGTGTCTTTGCACCATTTCTTTAGGATGCTGATTTTTTCCTTCGTTTTCATATAGTACTCCTTTTTTGTTCCAAATCCTTTTGGACTCTTGATTTGATAGTCATGCCGTATGAGTCACGCACATTTTCAAGTCTTTCGACAAGTTCATTGGTTTCTTTTTCGGCTTTCTCCAATTCAAGCATCCGTTTCATGTTGAGAGAGGCTTTGCAGGGCTGGGGATGATAAATAGCATTGCAGCGAATAACGACTTCTGCCTTGTCCCTCAATATCTGCATCTGCCTGTTATGCTCATTCAGGAACGATACGGCTATGGCAGGAGTCATACGACCGGCTTTAAGGGATTGCTCACTATTAAGCCTGGTAACGATAGACTCCAACCACTCCGTGTTTACGCATTGAGGCATGAGTGTCATATCGCCAGTAATCTGACGAATAACACCCATTGCCAAGTCACGCTCTTCAAGAACTTGCATAAACCCCAATATACTATCAACAACAAACTATCAACTTACACGAATTGACCTTCAAGGTCTTTGGCATAGTTCGCATTGTCCTCTGCTTCCTTTTTGCGTTGCTCGATGACAGAACGGACATCGAAATCCTTTGCAAGGCAGGCAGGACGTGTTGGCTTTTCGCCACTGAGCTTACCGTCAATGTACTCCAATACTTCAATCTCGTTAGGAGAAAGAAGAGCCAAATCATCATTTGTCAAATTAGCAAATTTCTTCATAACCTTATTATTTTTTAATTATACATTAATAATCGTAGTCTCTACCCTCTGCGTGGCGGCATTGGATCTGTTGGAACTTGTAGGCATCCTTATCAGCATACTTACTGGTTGAAACCTTCATTCCACCTATGGCATAGATGAAAGCGAACTCCTTAGGACTGGAGAACTTAGAAAGCATATCGCAAAGGGGAATGGTCTTATATCCGTGAGATTCCTCGAAGTCTCTGAACTCCTTAATAGCCCTGCGCATTTTGCAGAACATATCAAAGTATTCCTGAGCCTCTTCGGGGATATGGATAACAATACCCTCGTTTACCAGTTCCTCGACGTTATTCACAAAAAGTTGGTGTTTGTCGTTTGAAGTCACGTCTGCATTGGGATATTGCTCAAAGAATCCTTCTATCACACGAATATCAGGCTTTGCTTTCTCAGCGAGTTTATTCCATTGTGCAAGGAACTGCTGTTTTTCATCCCATACATAAGGCAGTTTCTTCAAACCCTTAGTCCGACGTTCTACCTCAGAATCCAACCATTCAAGGGTTATCTCCTTTGGTGCAGGAACGTGCCATTTCATGTCTTGCATCGTCATCAGATGCTCCCAAGCCTCATGGAGTGCCTTAACAGCAGAGTTGACATTACGCTTTGACTCCCGAACGAGGGAATCATCAATAATGCTCTCAGGCAATTTGGGAATCTCATAATCTTTAATCTCAACCATAACAAACAATGTTTAATGAAAAATTCTGCGACAAAGATAAAGATTATTTACAAAACACACAAGAAAATCTCTAAAAAAATTACGATTTTAGAGTTAAAAAACGAAATATTTGAGGATTTTAGTGTTTTTCTTAATACTTTACAAAACTTTTCCGTATTTTTGCAGCGAACAAAATAATTTCCGGCATGATAATAAGACGTAAGATTAAACTCGACCCTCAGGATGCAGAGATTACCTTCACTCTCTCATTCACCATATCAGACGTGACTACATGGCTTCGTGAATATGTCGAACTTGACCTGAACGGCATGACTCATAATGAAATGAAGGAAAAACTCAAAGACTATGAGCAGCCGCATGACTGGATAACTCAGTTCTTCATGCGCAATCCGAGAATCATCGGTTGGATGTCAACGAACAGAGCAATGCAAGTATCGGAATGGGCTATTATTCAAGCCTTGAAGTCGGGATGGCTCATAGATACCGAAAAGGAAGGGGAACATGGCAGACTATACCGTTTCAATCCCGAAATCGTTTCCGCTCATGTCTATGAGATAGCTTGCGACCATAAATAATAGTAAGTATGAAGTGCCTTGATTGTGACAATATGCTATGCAAGACGTTCTATCATAAGACGGAACGATGGGAAGGTTATTGCAGATGCCTGAAACGCAAAGTGTATGGTGACAACGATTGCCAGTGTCACGTTCAACTTGATCTATTCGGGCAACCAATATCGAATTGCAGATGTGCATAGCGTTCTTGTGATGGTATTACACAATAACAGATAAATGACTCCACCATTTGACTCAATGAATACGACTGCCGAAAATTCGGCTCTTGATGCCTCAGAATTGTGCCTGAGTATATCGTACTTGTAATTCATCCCACTATTTGATACCTGGAGTAATTTCATCAATCAGATATTCTCGACGTGAAAGCGGATGGAAAAGGTAGTGTGGTACTGGGCGGATTCCAAGGCTTAGATAAGAACCCTTTCGGCTCAGTGCAAAAAGGCCCAAAACAGCCCGAAAATCACTTGTATAAAAAAAGTGCTTCCATTTGTATTGAGAATCATGCGACAAACCTTCTGAAACCCCAATAAATAAAGGGCTTCCGAGAGATTCAGACAGCACAAATAAAAAATCGCCCTGTATTTGTAGTGAAAGACGTTATACAAAATCTTCTGAAACACCTTTAAATAAAGGCATTTCCAAAGATTGAAAAGTCAATTCTCAAAAAATACCCTCTACTTGTAGTTTTTCGGGGTAAATCGGCAAAATACAAATCTCGCAAAACCCCTTTATATATCGTACTTCCAAGAGATTCACACTTTACTTTCCGCTACCCCCAACTTGCGTGACCCCAACTTGCGTGACCCCAACTTGCGTGACCCCTAATAGCGTGACCATATACTAAAGTATATACAAATAAAGTTCATAGTAGAAATAAAGTTCATAAATTAAATAATATTCCTTCAATCAAAAAATTGCAATTTTTGCCAAAATTGGATTTCGATTCTCTCTTTTTTCCCTTTCCCGATTTCATAAACCTCTCTCGTACTGAAACCGAATTGTCGTACTCATTTCCCATCAGCCATTATCGTACTAAGGAATAATCGTACTCAATCAGACTTATCGTACTTCTAAACAATTATCGTACTTTGAGGGTTTATCGTACTCATGCCATTATCGTACTCATTTCTCCACTAAACCCTATTAAGCAAAGAGTTTCCTGTCAAGCAGTATTATTCCATGCTAACAACCAGTAGTTACAAGCAAAGGGAAGTATCGTGTATCGCACGCACGCGACCCAACGAAAATTGAAGGAAGAGGGGAGGCGATTCTTCACACCTTTCTTGCCTGAAAATTGAGGAAAATCAACGAGTTGCCGAAAGTTTGATTTACTGTTATGCTATCTGCTTATAGAGAATAATAATGGCGACGCAAAGGCTTCGATTTGGCTGCATACGGCTTCGCTGTTGGCTTTTTCCTATCGTGGTGGCACAACTCTAAGGAGATACGGCAAAACGCTCTCAGAAACGTTTTATTGAGGTCGTTTGTCATAAGTAGCCTGCAAGTTGTGTCCGGCTGCATCTTCGTGGTGCATTGTGATGGACTCCAAATAGTGATACCATGAGTGAGTACTGGTTAGCCATCAAGAATAAGGAGCCGATTTATCAGAGAAAGCGTGTAAAGAAATTTCCTGACAAGTCTATAAGTAAGCCAATTTTGTAAAGAAATCAGAAAAACGAGCCGTTTTTTGCGGTTTTCGGGTGAGATTATAACTGTAATGTTACCTTTTTGCATCCTGAGGGTGCTGTTAGATCATAATCGTGTCTTGATGTTGTCTTGTCTCGTTTCCGGCTTGTAATTCGTGCCGAATAATGCCTTGTCATGATGTCAGCAGGGAAATGTGATACCAGATAACATGATGAAGAATCGTAGCGTATTATCAACGGACTGGAATTTGCCGTATCATGTCGAAGGGTATCACTCCATCAGCGTGAAGGGTAGATTGTTCTGAGCTGTGAAAATGTCAGATGATTATGTCGCTGAAACCGCCTAACCTATGCCGTATCGCCAGTGTTTACGAGATTTCCCGTCAGATGAAGGATGAAAATTGTAGCAAAATTGTGCCGTTTCGGTCTTGTCACCCTGAATATTCCTGCGAAAAATACCTTGTCACGGAAGCTGTCAGTCTGAATATTCCTGCGAAAATAAACTTGTAAGACCTTCGCTTCATGTAGGACTTTCAAGTTCTCTTCCTGGGGATTGATTGAAGATGACGTTCCGCAAATATGGCAATTGTCATGAGCTGATAGGCTGATAGGGTGCAATGCTGATAGTTTGGTATGCTGATAGGGTGTAATGCTGCAATGCTGATAGGGTGCAAAATAGCATACTTCAAAAATAGGCTAAAAACATACATCTACATTTTGCCGTTTAGATAGATTTGGAAAGATATACGAATTTAGCCGTTTATTTAGCCGTTGTTAGCGTTTTAGGGGTGCAAGTGTATAGTTATAGGGTACAATACGAAAAAACGGCTAAAAACGGCTAAAAATAGTGTTTTTCAAAATAGGCACAAAAAAAGGGTGCAAACTGGTACGTTTACACCCCTAATTAGAGTTACTGAAAGTTAGTCAATTCGTAATGGTGTATCAATGACTTTGTAGTATGCAATTTCATCTACAAAAATAGGCAATGCACTCAAAAAACAACTGACTACTTTTGTAGCCTTAAAACGCTGCATAATCTTTAGTACACTATCTTTGTCAGATACTCTATATTCGGGCAATATCGTTTTATTGTTCATGCCTGCCTTACCTGCCTTAATAGAGTTACCAGATGCAGCGTTCACACTGATATATAAATCTCCACTTTCGCTTTCATAGATAGCGAATTTCCCACCTGCAAAAATGCCTAAATCATTAGCCGTTTTTCTTGAAAAGGTAATTGCAGAGTGATTATAATTACCCGAACGTGCCGTAAAAGTACGCAAGGAACGCTTGCCTCTTACTGATTTATCAGAATTTGAAATCTTCATAATTACAATGCTTTTAGTTCATCTTCAAACTTCGCACACAAAAACGCTTTCATCTTACCTAAACGATAGAATATAGCGTGCTGAGTAGTGCCGTAAACATCTGCAATTTGATAGGTACTTAAACCATTGCGAAAATGCAACTTAAATAGTTCAAATTCAGATGCACTAAAAGAGTCCTTTGCAACCTTCATTAAATTGGTAACAAAAGCATCTTTTTTCTCTTTTGATACTTCGCTTTCGTCATTGCTTTCATCTACTTTCAGAAATGCCCAA
>JAEEGG010020236.1_pt1 | contig 13329 bp, 8 predicted proteins | sample 9134161 | NCBI WGS metagenome assembly JAEEGG01 (sample SAMN16246543, study PRJNA631951) | gut metagenome | biome: gut microbiome; feature: rumen; material: CR-attached | host: Bos | place: Iran: Karaj | collected 2018-10 | reverse complement strand
TATATTCCTCAGGATAATTTCCTAACGAATGTCACTCCCGACCGCTATCGCCAGACTCTGCAGGATGCCGTATTGGCCAATATGAACATGATTCGCGTGTGGGGCGGTGGCATCTATGAGGACGACCTGTTCTATGACTTCTGCGACGAGATGGGACTGATGGTGTGGCAGGACTTCATGTTTGCCTGCAGCACCTATCCTGCTGAGGGCGAATGGTTGGAGAGTGTGCGTCAGGAAGCCATCGACAATGTGCGCCGTCTGCGTAATCACCCAAGCATTGTGATATGGTGCGGTGGGAATGAGTGTACGGATGCATGGTACAACTGGGGATGGAAGGCTAAGATGGAGAAGAGCAATCCCGAGGGAGCCCGATTGGTAGGTGACCAACAGGAGCACCTCTATTACGATGTACTGCAAGAGATTGCCAACCAGCAGATCCCAGACGACATCTACACCGTCGGTTCACCCTTCTCTGTCAGAGGTCGCGGCAGCGACGGCATCAATGGCGACCGTCATTTCTACGGTGTGGGCCATCGCCGTATGCCTGTGAGCAGTTATAACCAAGAGAAAGCCCACTTCTTCAGCGAATATGGCATGCAGTCGTTCCCTGAATATAGCACAGTACTTCGCTATGCACCTGACACAATAACGCATAACATCAGCAGTCCGCTGATGATGTGGCATCAGCGTGGCGGTGTGGAGGCCAACAAGGTGATTGAGTGGTATGTCAACAGCGAATATGGTGAAACAAAGGATTTCCGCCAGTTTCTGTATGCCTCGCAACTCTTGCAGGGCGATGCGATGCGTACAGCCATCGAGGCCCATCGCCGCAACATGCCCCTTTGTATGGGGTCGCTACTATGGCAACATAATGACTGTTGGCCTGTAGCATCGTGGGCCACACGCGACTACTATGGTCGTTGGAAGGCTGCACACTATATGGTGCGCCACGCATTTGAGCCTTTGATATGCTCGGCCATCGCTGAAGGTGACAGTTTGCTCGTCTATGCTGTCAGCGACCAGTTGTGCCGTCAGCAGGGCAAGTTGAAACTGACCGTCTATTCCCTCAGCGGACAAACGGTAAACTCGTTCACCAAGACTGTCAGCATTCCAGCCAACACATCCACTTTGGTTCTGGAGCAGCCTTTAGCAGCATTGCTGAAAGGGCGGCAGCGTAAGGAAGTGGTGGTCAACATGCAGCTTTCTGCATCTTCAGGTGTGAGCTATCAGGCTGATTGCTTCCTCTGCCTGCAGAAAGACCTGCGGCTGTCACCCGTCAAGCCCGAGGTGAGTGTTGAGACCACAGAGGGCGGTTGCCAGATTACCGTCAAGGCTGACAAGTTCGTTCGCGCCCTTGCCCTCGCCATCGATGGAGCGGAAGACTGCTGGTTCAGCAACAACTACTTCGACCTGTTGCCAGATGAACCCACTAAGTGCTTTGTACGCACATCGTTGAAACCAGACGAAGTCAAACAACGCCTGACGTTACATTGCTTGAATAATATGCCCCAATTAGAATAAAACGATTCGACGTGCTTCAGGGAACATCCAAGTTCCTTTCTGAATAGGGCCGGCAACGATGAGTTTCCGCTTTCAGACAACTTTTCTGCTATTCAGATTTGATTTCTTCATAAAAAGTGCTATCTTTGCAGTGATAATTATCATATTCATTTAACTTTTGCAAGAAATAGAATCATAACAAAGATGACTACAACGTTGATCATAGGACTATTGATACCGCTGCTGGGTACGATGTTTGGCTCAGCATTCGTCTTTTTGATGAAGGATGAAATGTCGCCCCGAGTGCAAAAGACACTATTGGGTTTTGCATCAGGGGTGATGGTAGCAGCTTCGGTGTGGTCACTGCTGATACCGGCAATGGATATGGAAGCCCATAAGGGGGCGTGGTCTGTAGTACCCGCATCGATAGGTTTTCTGGCCGGTATCGGTTTCTTGCTCGTACTCGACGACATAACACCACACTTACACATCGGCACCGACAAGCCTGAGGGTCCGCGCTCGCATCTCTCCCGCACGGCCATGCTTGCTTTGGCAGTAACCATACATAATCTGCCTGAGGGAATGGCTGTGGGCGTGGTTTTTGCAGGAGCCGGACAGGGGTTGGCAAATATTTCCATCACATCGGCTATTGCAGTGTCATTGGGTATTGCAATACAGAATATTCCGGAAGGTGCTATAATCTCGATGCCAATGCGTGCTGCAGGCAATTCGAAATGGCGTTCGTTCATGATAGGAAGTCTCAGCGGGGCTGTAGAACCTATCGGCGGATTGGCTGTCATTCTGCTCGCATCGATGCTCATGCCTCTTCTGTCCTACATGCTCGCATTTGCTGCAGGAGCGATGTTCTACGTCGTAGTCGAGGAACTCATCCCCGAAGCATCGGAAGGCCAGCACAGCAATCTAAGCACTATCGGTTTTGCAATTGGTTTCGTGCTGATGATGGTACTTGATGTAGTGATGGGTTAATGACTGTTTGCGGGTGCAAATATACAAAGAAAATTCGACATATTTCCGTTTTTATCAAATTTTCTTCCTTATAGGTTTGCATTGTGTGAGAAATAATTTGTAACTTTGCACCCAAGAACTTATCTCACTTAAAAACAAATAACTATGGAAATTAAAGCAGTAAAATTCAGAAAAGACGGATTCTATTCTCAGCCATTCGCTTTTGGTGGCGAAGAGGGAACCGAGAAGTTTGACAAGAGTATCCGCTATCGTGGCAGTCTGCAGAACTACCTCATCGATACAGGCAAGGAGGTGATACTGGTTGACACAGGGTTGCCGGCAGGTTTCCCTGAGGAGTCGCCCGACGAGACTTCCCTTGCATATACTGGTAAGAATATATGCGGATATGTGGATGCTCTGGTTGCTCTCGGCTATAAGCCAGAACAGGTGACTAAGATTCTGCTGACCCACAGACATGCCGACCACTCAGGAGAGTTGCGCTCGTTCCCAAATGCAAAGATATATGTTAATGCAGAAGAAATTGGGGCAGACGAACTAAAGGACATCCCCAACATAGTGCCGGTAGATTTTACTGACGGTGCCTATTACAACTTCCCTGAAAGCCAGAAGATTGCCGATGGCGTTTACTTTATCAAGGCCAAGGGACATACCAACGGCAACAGTCTTATCATCGTAGAGGACGAGGGATTGTTCTATATGTTCGAGGGAGATATCACCTACGTTGACGAGGCCCTTTATGCCAACAAGCTTTCTGTGGTCTATGATGACCTGCCAGCAGCCCGTGAGACCCTCAATCGCGTGCGCGAGTTCGTCCGTAATCACCCTACCGTCTATTGTGGCACCCACACCCCACAGGGTTATGAGAACCTGGAGGCCAAGCGCGTGATGGACCTGGATAATCCCGTGCCGACCGTTCTGGCCGAAGTGGATTTCTCCAAGCAGGAAGCTTCTGGCAAGTACGTATGCTCTATTTGCGGCTATGTCTACGACCCAGCAGAGCACGATGGCGTTGCTTTCGAAGACCTGCCTGATGACTGGCGTTGTCCTCGTTGCAAGCAGCCGAAGTCTAAGTTCAATCCGGCATAGCATATCATCCAACTGAAAGCGAATAAATATTAAATCCCAAGGCGAAACTGCATCGCTTTGGGATTTATTATGAGTGACAATGGCCCTGGCAGCGAAATACCTACTATTGATTAACCTGCTTTTGCAGGCTGTCGCAAGTACGCAATGCTTAAAAACCTCGTTTTTAGGTATTGCGCACATTATTTATTTGCCGTACCTTTGCAGTCGAATTTAGAAACGATAAAAACGATGAGAACGACAACAGCGATTCCCACAGAAATGAAGGTTCTGATGAACCACATCTACGAACTGCACAAAGGTGTGCGCCACATGGTGCTGTTCACCTGTAATAATAAATACGGAGAACAGGTCGTATCACGACTGGAGAGTCAGGGTATTCCTTACATTCTGCAACCTGCCGGACGACAGAACGTGAATGTGTACTTTGGGCGACGTGAGTGTCTGGAGGCTATCCGTCTCTTTGTCACACGTCCTCTCCATCAGCTCACGCCTGAAGAAGACTTCATCCTTGGCGCCATGCTCGGCTACGACATCTGCGCACAGTGTGAAAGATATTGTAAGCGTAAGCAGGGCAAGTGCGGATGTGACGGGACATGCGACGGCAAATGCATCAACAGGAATTAATAACTTCTTTTGAATAAATCATAAAATGAACACAACAATTGTAATCTATGGTTCCTCAACAGGAACCTGCGAGGCCATCGCAGAGAAGATTGCCTCGAAACTGGGCTGCGAGGCCCTGAACGTACAGGACTTGACAGCCGACATCGTCAGCGCCAACCAGAACCTGATTCTCGGCACCTCGACATGGGGCGCTGGCGAACTGCAGGATGACTGGTACGATGGTCTGAAGACGCTCCAAGACGCTGACCTCAGTGGCAAGACCATCGCCCTCTTCGGCTGTGGCGACTGCTCATCGTACAGCGACACGTTCGTTGGTGGCATAGGCGAACTCTACAACGGTATTAAGAATAGTGGTGCCAAGTTCATCGGTGCTGTTGAAACCGACGGCTACACCTTCGACGACTCTGAGGCTGTCATCGACGGCAAGTTCATCGGTCTGCCCCTCGACGACATCAACGAGGACGACAAGACCGATACCCGCATCGAGGCTTGGATAGCCGCTATCACTCCTGAAATGTAATCACAGGAATAAAATTCATAAAGGTATTTGTTTAGTTTAGTAAGATGGCTGGCTGTGATGGTCAGCCATCTATTATAAAATAAGGAAAACAATTATGGGACTATTAAAAAAACTTTTCACGAATTGTGCCTGTCCGCAAGGACGGATGGGACGCGCCATGCTGAAGTTCATGAACCTCTGTCATGCGCCACTGACGAACTGGGGCCTGAAACTCGTCGATATTCAAGACGGCTGGACAATGCTCGACATCGGCTGCGGTGGCGGAGCAACCTTGCAACGACTGTTGAAACGGAGTAGGGGAGCACAGGTCTATGGCATCGACATCTCCGAGGAGAGCGTGGCGAAAGCGAAGAAGGTAAACGCCAAAGTGCTCGACAAACAAGTATTCGTTACCCAGGGCTCAGCCGAGAAGCTACCCTACGAGGACGGAAAGTTCGACCTCGTGACGGCAGTAGAGACCGTCTATTTCTGGCCCAACCTGCCTGACTGCCTGCAGGAGGTGCGCCGCGTGTTGAAGCCTGGTGGTAAGTTCGCCATCATGGTGGAGGTCATCGATGGCGATTCCATGTGGACGAATGTAGTTGAAGGCATGACGGCCTATTCGCCTGAAGAACTAAAGGCCATGCTCGACGATGCAGGCTTCATCCAGACGGAAATCCATCGCATGAAACCGTCTAACGCAACCATTATTGGCGTGAAAGCATAGGCGTTCAAAGGGAAATTTTGTTAATTTTCGCTGCAAAAGTACGAAATAAATGGGATTTTTTCGTATATTTGCAGACAACTAAGGAATAAATTCTATGAGTTCAAATACCAATCAAAAAAAATGGCTATGGCCGGTGGTTTTTGGCGCGTTGGCGGCGGTAGTGCTGCTGGCGGTGGCGCTGAACTACGCGGTTCGGGCGGAGCGCAACGTGCGCTACGTCGGCATGATGAACGTGGTGGCGGAGAAATTGTCAAAGACCTTCAGGGGCGTGGAGATGAACGCGGAAAACGTGTTCGACGAGGTGGCCAAGCACATGGAGTCGCCGCAGGCTGTCGTCGAGGCCCTCGGCAGTAAGACTAGCCTAAACCCCGACGTCATCGGTTACTTCGCGGCCTTCATACCCAACTACTTTCCGCAGGAGGGCCGGTGGTTCCAGCCCTACGTGCACCAGAGTGATTCGACGGAGTTCATGCTGACGTTCGTGGGCTCTGCGCGCCACGACTATACCACGTCAACGTGGTATGTGCAAGGCATAAAGGAGAAGGAGGGTTTCTGGTCGGAGCCATATTATTACGAGGATGACTTGAACGTGGCTAGCGGCTACTACATGACGTTTGCCACACCCATTTTCGACGCCCAGGGCCGCTTGGCATGCGTCTGCGGAGCCGACATGACTCAGGAGTGGATGATAGAACAGTTGCGGCAGATAGAGGACGAGGTAAGGAACGACGAACTGCTGAACGACTACCGGTTGTCTGGGAACGACGATTTCTTCATCGTCATCCTGAACGACGATGGCACCAGCCTCGCCCACCCCGACGGAGACATTGTTACTATAAGCGACGAGGCGTTTGTCGCCAGCTTGAAGAAACACCATCGTGGCGTGGCCGAACTGGAGGTGAACGGCGTGCCGTCGCATGTCTATTACACCCCACTGAAGCGCACCCACTGGTCGGTGGCTATTGTCGTAGAGAAATGAAGAAAAACGTATTTATCGCACAGGCAAGAATGAGCATACTGAGAAGACTTTACGTGGTTGCGCTGACGGCTGTCATGGCGACGCTGGCCGCGGTGGCGCAGACATCGGATGCTGGTGGCAACGACCGCATCGCGCAGTTGGAGAAGGAGATGTATCGCTACTACAGTTCGAACGCTATCGACAGTTTCATGCTCATCACCGACCAGCTGATAGAGGCGTGCCGCGAGGCCGGGCCCAGTCAGGAGCGGCTGTTCTACAAGGCGTGGTCGAACCAGGCCATTTACAGCTTCAACAGGGTGAACCGTACGCGCGGTCTGGAGCTGGCTCACCAGATTCATGACTACGCCTATCAGCATGACAGTAAGTTCGGCCTTTACACGTCCACATACGCTCTGGCCACTATGTCGTCGAGCCTACGCCACTTCGCACAGGCTGAGCACGAGTTCACCGAGGCCATCAACTACCAGCACCGCTTTTTCCCTGACGAGAGCGCCGCCGCCCCCTACCTCGGGATGGCGAAAATCTATGTCAATACGGAGAAGCCCGAGAAGGTGCTTGACTGCGCCCGCAAGGCATTGGCAGAGCCTAACGTCATCATGCAGCACAGGCTGTCAGCGTGGACGTATATATGCATCGCATACTACGATGACCAATACAGCCGCGACGACTTCAACCGTGCCTATGCTGAGCGCGAGAAACTGAAGCGCGACAACGGTCACGATGATAGCTTTGGTCCTTTCGTCAACTGCTACCACGCCATGAAGAACGGCCGCTACGCCGAGGCCTTGGACATCGCCATCAACATTAAGGGCGGCAGCGACCGCTTAGAATTGATTGCCAATGCCTACGCAAGCCTTGGTGACTACCGTCAGGCCTACCTATACCAGGTGCGCTACAAAGATTATCGCGATTCTGTCAACACCGCCGAGGTGCAGCAGATGTCCTACGAGTATGCCGCACAGATTGACGTGACACGGGCGGAAAACGAGGCCAAAGACCTGCGCCTCTCCAACAAGGACCTGCAGATACAGGGCGCCGTGCTCATCACCCTTATCACACTTGCCTTCTCCATCTTCTACTACTTCCGCCGCCGCAAGCAGATACGGGAACTCCGCCACGCCTACAACCAACTGGCCGACACAACCACCGCTAAGGAACGTATCGACAGTGAACTGCGCATCGCACGCGACATCCAGATGTCGATGGTGCCCCGCAACTTCCCTGCGTTCCCCGACCGTCGCGACATTGACCTCCACGCCACCATCGTGCCCGCCAAGGAAGTGGGCGGCGACCTTTATGACTTCTTCCTGCAGGACGATCGTCTCTACTTTTGCGTGGGCGACGTCAGCGGCAAGGGCATCCCCGCTTCGCTCACCATGGCCGTCGCCGTCAACCTGTTCCGCACTGTAGCCAAGGAGGGCTTCCCGCCCGAGGTCATTGCCACCAAGATGAACGACACCATGTCCGCCGACAACGAGAACTCCGTATTCGTCACCATGTTTATCGGCATCATCGATCTCAAGACCGGCAACCTCGACTATTGCAACTGTGGCCATAACCCCCCCGTTTACGGTGAACGACGGATGCATACCTCGCAGACCGTCTTCCGCTTCCTCGACGACATCGAGTCCAACGTCCCCATCGGACTCTGGCCCGACTACACCTTTGTTGGAGGCCACATCAGTGACATCCGCGGCAGCATGCTTTTCGTTTATACCGACGGCGTCAACGAGGCTGAGAACCGCATGCAGGAGCAGTTTGGCGAGAAGCGCATGCTCCGTGTACTCCGCGAGTCTACACAGCCCTTCGGCGAGCGAACCCCCAAGACCCGCTCCCGCTTCCTGATAGACGAAATGAAATGTGCGCTCGACGCCTTCGCCGACGGCCCCGAGCAGAGCGACGACCTCACCATGCTCTGCGTCGGCATAAAATAATGGTGAGAGCTAAGAATTAGGTGTGGTTCTCGCAGGGGATCCAGAGCCAGAAAGTGGAGCCGCGGTCTTCGCCAGCGCTGATGACGCCGATGTCGCCTCCACAACTGTCGGCAATCGACTTACAAATGGCCAGTCCCATCCCAGTGCCTTGCACGAACTCGTTAAGTTTGACGAAACGGTCAAATACCACTTTTTGTTTGTCCTTAGGGATGCCGATGCCAGTGTCCTCGCAGTATAGGTACATGCCGTGCTTCTCGTAGCGATAGCCCAGTCGGACGTGTCCCTGCGAGGTGAACTTCACGGCGTTGGTGACGAAGTTGGTGAGCACCTGCTGGATGCGCTCGAAGTCAAGTGTGGTAACGAAGGTGTCGTAGGGATTCTCCTTGATGAACTTCAGATCCTTGCCCTGCACACGCTGCTGGAGGGTCAGGCAGATGTCGTCGAAGGCAGTAGCGAAGTCGATGGTCTCGGGCTTGACAGTAAGTGTGCCGCCGCTGATGGACGAGGCCTCGATGATGTCGTTGATGAGTCGCTGCAGCATGTCGCTAGAGTTGCGGATGATGCGGACGTATTCGCTGCGCTCAGGATTGTCGCCCAGCGTGTCGAGGACGCCGGTGAATCCGACGATGGCGTTCAGCGGCGTGCGCAACTCGTGGGTCATCGACGCCATGAAGCCACTCTTCATCCTGACGCTCTCGTCGGCCAGTGTGGTAATGGCCTGCAACTGTCGGCGGGCCTCCTCGAGTTTGGTATTGTCGACGACGATACGCATCCTGCCATCATCGTCCTGCTCTAAGTGGCGGTAGCTATGTTCCAGGAGGAAGGCCAGGGTCTGCTTCTTGCGCTCAATATCGGTCTTAATAGCATGCATCTCCTTGTTGTGCAGATGGCGGTCGCGGTCGCGGTTGCGGTCGTCGGTGATATCGAGCGTGGTGATGAAGTAGTTGCAGATTTCACCCTCGATGTTGAACAGCGGCAGGATGTAGAACTCAATATAGCGGTCGATGCCCATTTCAGGATATTCCATGTGCTGGCAGATGAGCATGTCGTTGCGGCTGTCGGGCGAGTAGATGTTGCGGAACAGCGGGACATCGAACATACAGACGGTCTCCCAGAATCGCTTGTTCTCGGGGTGTTCGTCGGTCATGCCACAGAGCTGCCGCATGTTGTCGTTGAGGTCGATGAGCCAGCCGCCCTTGTCGTAGAACGACATGGCGATGAATGGGATGTTCGACAGTTGCTCGTACTTCTTGACGAGTTCGCGTTCAGCCTTGTTCTCTTCGAGGTCGTGGGTGACGTCGTGGATGGCGTTGACGACGTAGGCAGGATGCCCTTCGTTGTCGAGCTCCAGGATGGCATGGCCGTGGAAGCTGAGCCAGTGGGGATCGTCGTCGGTGGCGCTGTTAAACAGTTTGTTCAGCACGAACTGGCGCTCACGGCCGTCGGTCAGCCGCTTCATCTTCTGAGTGAATTCTTGTCGTTGGCTGGGGTGGATGTGATTCGTGAATTCCTCTAATGTCAGGCCTTCCTTGGGCAGTATCTCGCCGTAGTTGTTGGTCATCCGGTCATTTTTGATGTCATAGACCATGATAATGAAGTTACCCATGTGCAGGGCCTTGTACATCATGCCGTTCAGCTCCATCGACTTGCGGGCGGCGCTCCGCACGTGGGCCTTCGCCAGCCGCGCAAAGAAGTAGCAAAGAGCAGCCAACAGCAGCAAGGCGGCGACAATGTAATAGACCATCGGCGACGAGTGGTCGTGGACGCGCTCGGGATGGAACCAACGGTCCTGAATGGCGGCAATCTCGCCGCTCTGTTTCAGGCGCGAGTACTGGTCGTCTATCTGCTCGATCAATTGCCGGTCGCGGCCGATGATATGGATTTCGGAGATGGGGATGCCCACGTCGTTGAGCACGATGCCCTCGAGGTTGAGTTCCTTGATCTTCCACTTCAGCGGCTCCTCGCCCCACACGTAGTATTTGTAGTCACCATTGAGCACGCCCAACAGCGCCACCTTGGGTGTCTGGAACTCCATGCGGCTGTTGCGCATCGTGTCGCCGTCCATGAAATAGAAGGCGGAGTAGTCGCCGGGCTTGAAGACGGCACCCTCACGCTCCAGCTGACTAAGCGACACCATGCCGACGGAATCGGAGCGCATGGCCACGCGGATGCGATTGTAGTTGACGATATTTTCCGAGAGGATGTAGGGATCACGGCGGTAGCGGCGGGCATTGGCCAGGATGATGTCGGCATCGCCGCGCTCGAAGGTCTTCAGGGCGATGCTCCAGTCTTTCATCACAAACCGGCAGGGCAGTTTCAGCTCTTTCATCACGGCCTGCATCACATCGATATTGCTACCCGAGGGCTGTCCCTTGTCGTTCAGGTATTCGTAGGGCGCCTTGTCCCAGTCGCAGACAATGATGACGGGCCGCTGCTTGGTGTACGTGTCGGAGAGCTGCTGTGCCATTGACCTGATGGCAGTGGCACTGAGCAACAATATCATAATATATGTATATAGGCGTTTCATGGGCTAAGCGGTTTTCTTGCGTTTAATGACTGAGGCGTGACACGGGATCATGATATAGATGGTGGTGCCCGACCCTTCTTCCGAACTGATCTCGAAGGTGCCTCCCATCTGACTGACCAGCTCCTTGGTGATGGCCAGGCCCAGGCCCTTCGTGTTGTGGGCACCGCCTAGTTCTTCCTCCTGGATGCGGGTAAGCTCGGCTTCGGGGATGCCATCGCCTGTATCGTCGACCGAGATAATCAGTCGGCGGCCAATGTAGTCGTAGCGAGCTCTGACGGTGCCCCGCTTCGTATGCTGCGCGGCATTGCGCGTCACCTGTTCGATGACATGGCCAAGGTTCTCGGCATCGATGTCAACGGTCAGCTGCTCGTATGGATTCTCCACGATGTAGTTGGTGTCGGTATTCATGAACTTCATCCAGCCCGTAGCGCACTGCGACTCAAACAGCTCGGCGAAGTTCTGGGGCTGCCGGTTAATATCAACCATCCGTGCCTCCAGGCGCGACAGGTAGAGGATGTTGTCGACGATGTGCAACAGGTAGTCGGCATTCTGCTGGATGACCTTACACAGCTCCGGCTCATTGGCAGAAGGACTGTCATCGCTGATCTGTGCCACATGCTCGACCACGGCACTCATTGGATTGCGAATTTCCTGCACCATATTCTTCACGAAACTGCTCTTTGTCTTCTCCACCTCCTGTACCTTCGCCGTCTGCAGATCCATCTGACGCTCAATCCAGTCCATCTCACTAATGTCACGCAGCATGCCGCGGTATTCCTTCACCTTGCCATCGTTGTCGTGGCAGGGCTCTAAGCGGAAATACAGAATCAAAGGCCTTCCGTCCGTTGAGCGGAGGGTGGTCCTGATGTTATACTCAATCACCTTGTCTTCATAGTCGTCCATATCCGTCAAAAGACGCAAGGCCTGTCGCTGTGACTGCTCGTCGACCAGTGTCATGCAGCGTGTCTGCGTCAACGCATGCTGGATGATGTCGGTACCCCGGCAGATAGTCAGTGTGTGGGAGCCGGGCGAGTAGGTGACTTGGCGGATGTCGGTATCGCCGATGGCGGCGTTGAGTATCTCGGTATATTGTCGCTGCTCTTCGCGCAACGCGTCAATCTTATTTTTGCCTTCCTGCTCTTGGTCTTTGCTGCTTACCGACATGGTGATGTCACGGCAAAAGGCAAAGACACCCAGCATCTCACCGGCATCGTCGTGGATGGTCATTAGGCGGAATTCGGTTATCATGTCGTGGCCGACGGTCTGGGTGCCCTGGTATCCATTCACGTCTTCCAAATCCTGCATGTCGATGTTGAACATTGAATGGATATCAACGCCCTTTTCAGTGATTTCCTCGGCATTGCATCCGAATATGTCGCAGGCCTTGGGGTTGATGTTGACCAGCCTACCGTCTTTGTTGAAAAGTATAATGCCCAGAATCGGGGTGTAGAAGATGGACCAGTAGCGCAACGTGCGCTCTTCATCGAGACGCTTCTGCTGCTGTTCCTCAGTCACATCCTTCTTAGTGCCGATGATGACGGCGGGATTACCCTTCTTGTCGCGGCTCAATACGGACAGCACGATGTGGTAGTCGCGCTCGTTGGTGTCACCGCCTTCCACGTCCTTGGCGCGCAGGTTCAGCTCTATTTCCTTCTCTTCCTCATCGGTCTTCCTGGTTTCAGCGAGTTTGTCCAGAGCCGACTTCAGACTGATGAAATCCTCGCGGCTGTATCGGTGGGAGAATTCCTCCATCGCGTAAGTGTAGGCCACTTGCCCGTTGTCGTTATGCCAGGAGAACTGGTTCGTCTTGATGTCGTAGGTCCAGATGTGTACTTGACTAGTCTGAAGAATCAGCGCCAGACGATTGTTGCGTTTGACGTTCTCAAGTCTTATCTTCCGGTTTTGGATACGGTAACTGATGCCATAAACAGCCATGAAGACGAGTAGCAGCAAACCGCCACCCAGCAGATACCACAATCCTTTCGGCTCTTCCATATTCTGCCGCTCGGGATAGAACCATTTATCCTGCAAGGGTTGTATCTTGTCGTTGGTATAGAGTCTGGTATAGGCCTCATCGAGCTTGTCAAGCAGTTGCTGGTTGTTCGACATGAACTTGTACTCACCATGAGGCATATTGACAGGTGTCAGTTCAAGGTTGTCGATATGGTATCGGTTCATCAGCCATTTCAGCGAAAGGGTATTCCACACAATCTGTCCCTCGCCCTTGGCGCTGACCTCCTGAATGGCTTCGCTCATGTCCCCCACGGGAGTGGCATTCTCACCCCACCCGTATTCCAGCATTAAGTGATAGACCAGCGAACTGTCGCAGACTATCACCTGGTGGTTGCTTAGGTCGCGGAAGCGCTTGATAACCACCCCCTTGTTCTTCGGCGTCACCACGCTTTGGGTGAAGAGCGTGACAGCATTCTTCGAGTATTTGCCGAACTCGTCGTGGAATCCTACGGC
>JAEEGG010020235.1_pt1 | contig 13330 bp, 10 predicted proteins | sample 9134161 | NCBI WGS metagenome assembly JAEEGG01 (sample SAMN16246543, study PRJNA631951) | gut metagenome | biome: gut microbiome; feature: rumen; material: CR-attached | host: Bos | place: Iran: Karaj | collected 2018-10 | reverse complement strand
TCACAAGCGAAGAATACAGGAATGTGCTTGGATATCTTCCGCAGGATTTCGGATACTATCCGGAATTTACCGGCAAAGATTTTCTTATGTATTTCAGCGCCCTTAAAGGACTCGATAAAAAGGCAGCCCAAGAAAGAACAGACGAAATACTGGAACTGGTCGGCCTTAAAGAAGTTGCCAAAGAAAAGATAAAGAAATATTCAGGCGGTATGAAGCAGCGACTGGGAATAGGACAGGCATTGATCAATCGTCCCGAGATACTCATACTCGATGAGCCCACAGCGGGTCTCGATCCCAAAGAAAGAGTACGCTTCAGAAATCTTATCGAAGAGCTCGGAAAAGAGTCTATAGTTCTTCTTTCCACGCATATAGTGTCTGATATAGAGCATATTGCCGAAAATATCGTTATGATGCGTAAAGGTCAGATCATCTGGCAGGGAACTTGGAGTGAAAAAGACGGAAGTCTCGAAGATTTCTATCTTAAGGAGTTTGCACAGGAGGATTAAAAGATGTCTAAAAAAGGACGTTTCTTTTCTTTATACAAATTTGAATTATTAAAGATTCTTAAAAACAAAGTGGCGATGGTCACATTCGTAATTTTCTTTGCGCTGGCATTTATCCAGGGCGAAGGTGAGATAACGGGAAATATTGCGCCGGATGAATTGCAATATTACGGAGCATTAAACGGAAGCGTACTCGATGAAGAACTGCTGGCGGAAACCATGTCCTATACCGATGAACTGGGCGAGTTCACGCTCGAAGACCACCGCGCATATCTTGATATCAGGAACTGGATACGCGATATCGTCGGTTATCGAACAAGATTCACGGAATTTACGGCAGCAGATATTTATGATCTCAGACTGTCGGCAATTAACGAAGGAATCCAAGAAGAAAAGCTTACGGATGGCGAAAAACAGTTCTGGAGCAAAAAAGCTTCCGCCGTTTCCGAACCCTTTACTTTTTACTCCAACTGGATAACTTCCGGAGTTTTGGAAGGTACCACCAATTTTTCAATCTATCTGATAATACTGATATCGACAAGCCTGGCAATGATCTTCTCCTCGGAGACCCAAAGAAAAACAGACCCTATGATACGTGCTACCATCAACGGCACAAAACAACTGTATTTTGCCAAAGTACTTGCGGGCGTCAGCTATATCCTCGCATGCCTCATCATAATAGTGACCGGCTTCCTTAGCTATGTAGGACTCAGATGGGGATTTATCGGAATGCAGGGTGTCGTCCAGTTATACTGGCCTTTGGCGATCGAAAACATGACCCTTTGGAAGCTTGAGGGCATCATCCTTATTATGCTGATCGCCTTTGCACTTCTTCTGGCAGCTTTTTCACTTTTAATGTCAAACATTACAAGAAACGGCGTAGCAACCATGGCCATAGTGATCGGTGCCTGCTTCGGCATATTCGCCCTTTCCACCATGGTCCCCGTTGAGAAGCGCATCCTCAACCAGGCGATCCAATGGATATCACCCTCGGTCATTTCCTCACGCCTCGTATACGAGTATCGTCTTGTCCACCTTGGCCGATACTTTACCGTTTACGAATTCGTGCCGATCTTATACGTGCTCTTAAGCATCGTAATGATACTCGCAGGCTACGTGATATACAAAAAGCACGAGATCAAAAATAATTGATCACATTGCCTGGCATTATTGCCGCAGCGCATATGATTATTCCGCTGCTTTTTGAAATAACCACGCCGCAGATCATATGATAATTCCGCTCCGGGTCGCTCTCGCTTAAATTTTTGCGTTGCGTTACTAAGCTCGAAAAACCATCTCGCTAAGTAACGACGCAAAAAAAATCCCGGAGTCGAAACAATCATATGATCTGTGGCTGTTTTTCGTTCGATAAGCGAGTGAGCAAAAGAAAAATAAAGAACTCTTCGTTTTAGCGAACGGCACTTAATGAATCCGAGTCCGAACAGGTGATTTCGAGGACTGTTTGAGGAGCGTAGCTCCGAGTCGCCGCAGAAATCACCAAGATAGTGAGGACGATGGATGAATTTAGTGCAACGTCGCGTTTCGAAGAGTCTTTGTTTTTTTTTGCTCACGGATCAACGGGGATGCAAAAAATCGACCCGGAGCGGAATGATCATATGCGCTGCGGCTAATATTGTAACAGATATGGACATGTAGTTTTCAGCAATTTTTGAGTTGATTATTACATGCGGGTGTGTCATGATAGCGTTACTATAGTTTCAGAGGTAATAAAAATGAAAAGAAAAATGGTAATAAGAATAATGGCACTTGTGCTGGCGGGTGTGTTGGCTTTCGGAAGTAATGTTATGGAAGTGAGAGCTGATGATGCGCCGCAGATAGAAAAGGATTTAAGGCCCATTAAGGATGCGGTCTGCGAGAAGATGGGCGAAGATACGATAGTGGGTGCGGCTTGTACGAAGGATGAGCTTAGCAGAAATGCGATACAGGAGCTTATAGAGCATCATTTCAATGCGGTTACGTTCGGAAATGAGTTAAAGCCGGATGCGCTTTTTGGTTACAGTAACGGGAAAGTTCCGGGCACTCATGAGGATGAGCTTAACGGGAAGACGATAGTTGTTCCGAATATGGATTTTTCGCGCGCAGAGTATATGTGCGACATCATTAAGAAATGGAACGATGAAAATCCGGACAATATCATTAAGATAAGAGGTCATGTGCTTGTATGGCATTCGCAGACTCCGGAGTGGTTTTTCCATGTTGACTATGATAAGTCGAAAGATTATGTTTCGCCCGAAGAGATGAATGTTCGTCTTGAGTGGTATATTAGAGAAGTTCTTACTCATTTTACGGGTGAGGACAGCAAATATAAGGGTATGTTCTATGGCTGGGATGTTGTGAACGAGGCTATTTCCGACGGCTCGCACAGCTACAGGAGCGACAGTGAAAATCCGAGTGAATCGCTGCTTAAAGATACGCATGGTTCCAATTCAAGCTGGTGGCATGTGTATGAAAGTAATGAGTTCATAATAAATGCTTTCAGATTTGCAAATAAATACGCGCCCAAAGATCTGGATCTTTATTACAATGATTATAATGATGACAGCATTCCCAAACAGATAGGCATTGTGAATCTTATCAATGCCGTTAAAGAAGCCGACGGTACCAGGATCGACGGTATGGGTATGCAGGGACATTACAATTCCACCAAGATGAACGAAGGCGATTTTGAGATATGTGCCAAGAAGTATCTTGAGACGGGCGTAAAGGTGATGATCACCGAGTGGGATATGAAAGCTTCCGACAGTTACGATGCCGACGATGAGAAGTCTGTCGTAACCGAGTATACAAGAGAGGCAAACAGATATAAAACGCTCTATAATAAGATGCTCGATCTTAAAGCCGAGGGCTACGATATAGCAGGATTTACTTTCTGGGGAACGATAGATAAGTTTTCGTGGCTGCAGACCACATCGGGCATGGGTGGCGGATCGACATCCGGAAAGCCGCATTGTCCGCTTCTTTTTGACGATGATTATAAGGCTAAACCTGCTTATTGGGCTTTTGTGGACGATTCTCATATTCTTGATATGATGAACGAGTACAAGGCAAAAGCTAAGGCAGAAGAGGAAAAAGAAACCGAAGCTTCGGTGGAAGAAGTTAACGATACGAGTGTAGAAGCTGTTTCGTCCGAAGAGGCTGACGAAGCAGTCTCTGAAGAACCAATATTGCTAGAGGACGATCTTAAAGCCGGCGAAGAGAAGCCTCACAGACGTTCGACACCTATGATAATCGCTACCTGTGCGGTATTGGCGGCTATCGTTTTGGCGGCAAGTATCTTTGCTCAGAAAAGAGCCGAGAAGAGAGGCCCAAAAAAGAAAAAAGATTAGTTTTGAAACCTCCTGTTAAACGCGGGAGGTTTCTTTGTTACTATTCACAGTTGATTTGAAATAAAAAGGTAAGTAGATGCAATACGGAGCCGGAAAAATATCATCAATTGACAGGAGTCTGATATGAAAGAAGCAAATGATTTTGCATACGAAATTGAACATTTTACTGAGAAACAGCTTATTGTGGATCCGGAGGATTCTTCTGCCGGATTTGAAGACTATATGCGAAGGCTGCAGGTCGTATTGGCGCAAAGAGAGGAGGTCCTGCAAAAAGCAGAGGCAGAGCTCAAAGAGGAGAAAGAGGCAAGGGAAAAGCGCGTTGATAAGATCAATGTGCCGACTAAGAAGAAAGCGGCCAGGGTTTCTTCGTGAGAAGGACATGGCGGCAATCTATCCGAAAAAAAGAATAAGCGACAGATCCCGCTATCTGTGGTATGATATGGGCAGCAGGAAAAATATCTCCAAAGGGGGAGTTTACGATGGATAAAATATTTCAGATTGGTGTCCTGATCGGAAATGTGCATACACAGCACCCGATGGAGCTGATCCGGGGAATCTGTGAGGCCGCAAAGGGAGAAGACGTGGATGTCACGTTTTTTATCGGCGCACAGGGTAGTGCGCTTGACTTCTGGAGCAGGAGTGTCGACGAGAACGATCTGTCTTCATACAGTTATCAGTACAATTCTCTATATGATTATTCGCTGATCGCCGGTCTCGATGCGATCATTATTTCCTATGGAACTTTATGCATCTATCTCGACAGGGACGACAGGGAGGCCTTTGCTTCCAAATTCCGCAGCGTGCCCCTGGTGATCCTGGAAGAGTACGACGAAGAAGCGCCGGACAGCTTCCTGATCAGTGACAACTACGGCAGTATGTACACGATCGTGGAGCATCTGGTCTTTGTGCATGGATATAAAAAGATCCTATATTTGAGCGGCCCGAAGAACAATACGGATTCCAACGAAAGAGAGCGCGCCTACAGGGAGGTCATGAAAGCCAACGGCCTTTCGGTAGATGAGGCCATGGTGGAATACGGTGATTATTCTGCTGAGGTGGATGAGCTGGTGGAAAGGCTTTTGGATCATAATCCGGATGCCGAGGCGATCGTATGTGCCAATGATGAGATGGCCTCGAGCGTTTACAGAGTCTGCCGCAAAAGAGGGATACGGCCCGGCAGGGATCTGGCTGTGACGGGATATGATGACGTGGTCTTTGCGCAGCGGATGGATCCGCCGCTGACTACGGCCAACCAGGACGGTCTGGATATGGGGTACCGTGCATTGAAATGTGCAGTCTCACTTTGCAGGGATCCGAAACCGGTGAAGATAAAACTGCCGGCCAGGTTTTTGCAGCGGCAGTCCTGCGGCTGCAGGGAGCAGCATTCGGATGCGGCCGGAAGCCTGGAAGTGGTATTAAACCGGATCGAGGATGCAGAGGATGAGGATGATATCCGTGCAGCCGTTTTCACGGCGGCCAAGAATTCTTTCCAGAGTATCGCGGCCGAGCAGGCACTTGAACACGGAAGAGAGTATTTCAGTGTCCTGATCGAAATGCTGGTAAGGCAGATCACGACAGGGTATCTGACGGAAAAGGAAATAGAAGAACGGGCCCTTTTGCAGGTGCAGACCCTTTGTGAGAAAGAGGGAAACGGCGCACTGGATTTCACCGGCTTTACGGGGTGTTTTCATGAGATCATTCTGTTCTTTATGCAAAAAACCGATGATCATGCGAAGATCCTCTGCCTCCAAAAGCTTTTTCAGGTAACGGATACCTATGTCACGGCTTACCTGATGCGCACCTCCGAAGAGAGGATCACGATGCTGCTGAACAAAAGCTGGACGGCACCCGCAACGATCCAGTATATGATCGAAAAAGTGGATGATGAAAATGCTTTTCATCGTCTGGCTTTGGAAAATACGATCTCCCAGGGGGCCAAGAGTGCCTATCTGTATCTGGCACCGAAACCGGTCCGCTATGACAGAAACAAGAAGTTCACCTGCCCGAAGAAGCTGGAACTGGCGGCTGAATACAGCGACGGGACCATGAAACTCTATGAGCATGGCAAGCGTCCCATCGTCACGCAAAAGGAAGGTTTTTCGTCCCATTATCCGCAAACGCCGGGGCATACCTATGTGGCCTTTATGCTGTTTGCCAAGGCTTACCAGTATGGGATCATGCTCTGCGAGATCGAAGCATCTTCCATCGGCCTTTTATACGGTGTAGCGTTGCAGATCAGTACGGCCAAGGCCTATATGCAGGTCAGCAAACAGGAAAATGAAGCGAAACAGCAGCTTTTTGCCACACTGAAGGAACTGAATGAAAAGAACAAGGTCCTTGGGTTTATATCGGAAACCGATGCTTTGACGGGGCTGTATAACCGCCGCGGCTTTATGGAAAGGGCCATGAAAGAGGTGGTTGCCCATGCAGGAATGAGAGCAGTCCTCTTTTTCTCCGATCTGGATCACTTAAAACAGATCAATGATGATTTCGGGCATCAGGACGGGGATTTCGCCCTGGAACATGCATCTGCGATCCTGAAAGAGACGGTTTACGGTTTCAGACGTGAGGGGACGGTCTGCGGCAGGATCGGCGGAGATGAGTTTATTTCCCTGATGATCTGCGAATCGGATCAGGATGCCGAAGCGGTCATGCTGCGCCTGAAGGATAAGATACGGGAGTTTAACGAAAACTGTGACAAGCCCTATTATGTGGAGCTTTCCACCGGTTTTTATCTGTTTACTTGTTCGGAAGATTATTCCGTTGCGGAACTGGCGGGCGAGGCTGACGCAGCGCTTTATGAGGCAAAAAAGAGCAGGCGCAAAAACGTGCTCAAAACGGACGAACAGGTATAGAGAATTTGATGTTGCTAACTATTTTTTGGTTACTATTCACAGCTGATTTGAAATAAAAAGGTAAAGCCACGGCGGATGCCGTGGCTTTTGCATTCGAATTAGACGAAGTCAAGCTTCGCCTAATAGTTCGGCTAAAGTATAGGGATTTCCTGCGGTCAATCGGCTGAGTGCCCGGAAACTGTTCACATTGTTACGATAGCATGTTTCGAGGTACGTTCGGATATCTGCGAAGTATTCCGCTCGTGTGGTTACTACGGTCACCTTATAATCGACCACATCCTTATGACGTTCGCCGATATACTTTAAGTTTCCTCCGCATTTCGGGCAGGATTCAAGAGTGTGTTCTACGGTTTCGCTGATGTCTTCAGTCGCTGGATGAGTAAGTGTATGTTTTTTATGCCCTGGCTGTCCACCCTTTTTCTTTCCGGTTTTTACACGGGAATTCGGAATGACTTTATCCTTATCAACATAGGTGCCTGCAGTCAGTTCTATTATAGTCTTCTCGGCCTTTTTAAGTTGTCTTTGCAAAGATAGGCATTCCTGTCTGCGTTTTTTATAAGCTTCTTCCAGAGTCATTATGACCTTTTGATTTTTTTCGTGAGAACATCCACTTTTTCACGGAGCATCTTATTTTCTTCTAGCAGGCGCAGTATTTCTGACTTCAGTTCCTTTACAGTTTTAGGCATTTGGTAGTCATCCTCAGCGGGAACGTAATTATGGCTGCGCTTTCGACCGCGTCCGTCCGTCGAGACGATTTCACCGGTAGACTCATCGAGACGTCCAATGAGAGTACGTTTAGATCGTGACTGTTTCTTTTCTTTGTCCCAGACATAAGTCGTCTCATAAGCGTAGGTTAGTCCGGAACGCTTGTCTTTGTTGTATGTGATTGCCATACGATCACCTCCTTTATCGTCACGTGTTAAAGGCGAGGAGTGAGAGAAGGCAAATTTGGCTGTGAATAGTAACGTTTCTTTGTACAATAATGCAAAAAAACCTTGCAACGGCATGTAAATAGTGATAAAATGCAAAAGCGTGCGAAAACACGCATGTAACTATCAATCACGCGAATGACTTCCCACAGGTGCCCTGTAACGCCGGGGTTTGAGGACTATGGAGCTTCGCGGAAGTTTAAAACCCAGGAGGTATCAAAATGAGCGTTATTTCTATGAAACAGTTACTTGAAGCAGGTGTGCATTTCGGACACCAGACCAGAAGATGGAACCCTAAGATGGCTCCCTACATCTTCACCGAGAGAAACGGCATCCACATCATCGACCTTCAGAAGTCTGTAGGTAAGGTTGACGAAGCTTACAATGCAGTTTCCGATATCGTTGCACAGGGTGGTATCATTCTTTTCGTTGGTACCAAGAAGCAGGCTCAGGACGCAGTTAAAACCGAGGCAGAGCGTTGCGGAATGTTCTATGTAAACGAGAGATGGCTTGGTGGTATGCTTACCAACTTCAAGACAATTCAGTCACGTATCGCACGTTTAAAGGCTATCGAGAAGATGTCTGAGGACGGCACTTTCGATGTTCTTCCCAAGAAAGAAGTTATTGAACTTAAGAAGGAATGGGATAAGCTTGAAAAGAACCTTGGCGGTATCAAGGAAATGAAGAGAATCCCTGACGCTATATTTGTAGTAGATCCCAAGAAGGAGCACATCTGTGTAACAGAAGCTCACGCACTCGGAATCACTCTTATCGGTATCGGCGACACCAACTGCGATCCCGAAGAACTTGACTTCATCATCCCCGGTAACGATGACGCTATCCGCGCCGTAAAACTTATCGTTTCCAAGATGGCTGATGCAGTTATCGAAGCTAACCAGGGTGAGACCGCTATGGTTGATGCTGAGGACGCTAACGCAGACGCAGAAGTAGAAGCTACCGATATCGAAGAAGTAGCTGAAGAAGCTTAATCGTTACTTACAGAATACTTAGGAGGATAGAAATATGGCAGACATTACCGCAAGCATGGTAAAAGAATTACGTGAAATGACCGGTGCCGGAATGATGGATTGCAAGAAGGCACTTAACGAAACAAACGGTAACATGGACGAAGCTGTAGAGTTCTTGAGAAAGAGCGGCGCAGCAAAGTTTGAGAAAAAAGCAGGCCGTATCGCAGCAGAAGGTATCTGCCGCGTAGCACTTGACGGCGACAAGAAGGGCGTAGTTGTTGAAGTTAACGCTGAGACAGACTTCGTTGCAAAGAATGAAACATTCCAGGCATTTGTTGAAGAGGTTGCAAAGCAGGCTCTTGCCACAAGCGCAGCAGATGTAGACGGTATGATGGATGAGAAGCTTATCAGCAATCCTTCCCAGACTGTTAAGGATTTACTTGTAGAGAAGACCGCTACGATCGGCGAGAAGCTTTCTATCAGAAGATTCGCAAAGGTTGAAGGCGATTGCGTAGTTTCTTACATCCACGGCGGCGGACGTATCGGCGTTTTGGTAGTAGGTAACGGCGCAGGCAACGGCCCCGAAGTTAAGGAAGCTCTTACAAACGTAGCAATGCAGGTTGCAGCTATGAATCCTCAGTACGTTAACAAGTCTGAGATCTCAGATGCAGCTATGGCCAAAGAAAGAGAGATCGTTATCGACAGCGCTCTTAACGATCCCGCTTCACTTCCCAAGCCCATCCTTAACGCACTTATCGAACGCGCTTACAATGAGAACATCTGGAGTGCGGAAGACAAGGCAATCTACGATGAGAAGAAGACCAACATGCAGTTCTTATTCAACTTCCTTTCAGATGAAGCTGCTAAGCAGCTTGCTTCACTTGCTATGGAAGGAAAAGAGAAGTATCTTGCAGACAAGGTATTCGGTGGTCTTGTAGACGGTCGTATCAACAAGCATTTAAAGGAGATCTGCCTTCTTGATCAGGCATACGTTAAGGCTGAAGACGGAAAGCAGCCCGTTGCTAAGTATCTTGAGAGCGTAAACAAGGATCTTACCGTTGCCAAGTTTGTACGTTTCGAAGTTGGCGAAGGTATGGAAAAGAAGAACGAAGACTTTGCGGCAGAAGTTGCAGCTCAGTTAAGCTAATCGTGATATTTAAGCCATCCGCTACAGCGCGGATGGCTTTTCTTTTTGCCTGATATATGATATCATTCACATTTAGTACAACTGATATTCAGGAAACGAAAAAAGAGAAAGAAGTACATTAATATGTGGCAGAAAAATTGTTATCGTATCGTAGTCAAAGTCGGAACCAGTACGATCACTCACGATACGGGTGCTATGGATATACACAGTATGGAGAGACTCGTAAGAGTTCTTGCCGATCTGAAAGGCTATGGACACGAGATCATTCTCGTAACATCGGGAGCGATCGCTGTCGGTGCGGCCAAGATGACGCCCGGCAAGAGACCGAAAGAACTTAGGATGAAGCAGGCGGCTGCGGCAGTCGGACAGTGTCAGCTCATGCATATGTACGACAAACTTTTCGGTGAGTACAGTCAGACAGTTGCTCAGATACTTCTTACCGACGAAGACGTTGCGGACAAATCAAGAAGCGAGCATCTTTCGGGAACGATCTTTGCACTTTTGGAGACGGGTGTCATTCCGGTAGTAAATGAGAACGACTCGGTTTCTTCGGCCGAAATCGAAACGGGCGCTCACAAGGTGCTTGGCGATAACGATACGCTTTCTGCCATAGTTGCAAAACTCTGCAATGCCGATCTTCTGGTGCTCATGTCAGATATAGACGGATTGTATGATGCCGATCCGCATACCAAGAAAGATGCCAAACTCATTCACAGAGTGGAAAACCTGGATGACGAGATAGACAAGATGGCAGGCGGAGCAGGCACAAAGCGCGGAACGGGCGGTATGGTCACAAAGATTTCCGCTGCTAAGATCGCTACAAAAGCGGGATGTGATATGATCATCATGAACGGAGCAAAACCTGAGAAACTTTATGATATAATGGAAGGTAAGGAAGTCGGAACCAGATTTGTCGGAAACAAGTAAACTGTGTTCTTTTCGGAGGGTAAAGTATGGCTACATTCGGATTTGTCGGAACTGGAAATATGGGCGGAGCACTTGTAAAGGCGGTAGCTAAAAAAGTGGATCCGAAATCGGTATTCGTTGCCAACAGGACACGCGAGAAAGCAGAACAACTCGCAAACGAGTTCGGCTGTAATGTGACCGACAATTACGGAGCATGCGAATGCGATTATGTATTTTTCGGCGTAAAGCCGAATATGATAAACGAAGTCATCAAAGAGGTGTCGGGAGCGTTAAAGAACAGATCGACCTCGCCGGTAGTCATTTCAATGGCTGCAGCCGTTTCGATAGAAATGCTCGCGGTATATACGGGATTTTCCTGCCCCATCATCCGTATAATGCCCAATACGCCCGTATCGGTAGGAGAGGGTGTTATATTATATGCAGTAAACGAAAATGTAACCCCCGAAATGGAAGAAGCATTTGTCGATTCACTTTCTTTGGCAGGAACCTGCGTAAAGATCGACGAAAAGCTTATGGACGCAGGCACAGCCATCTCAGGATGCGGCCCCGCATTTGTAGACCTCTTTATGGAGAGTCTGGCTGACGGAGCGGTTTCTCTTGGCATTCCCAGACAACTTGCCATCAAGCTTGCCGCACAGACAGTGCTTGGCAGTGCAAAACTCTTGCTTGAATCGGGCAAGAATCCGGGACAGCTAAAAGACGAAGTTTGTTCGCCCGGAGGTTCGACCATTGCCGGTGTGAGAGCACTTGAAGAAGCTTCTTTCAGAGCCGCAGGCATGAACGCGGTAATTGCTGCGTATGAGAAGACTCTTAAGATGAAGAAATAGATGATCATTTGATCGTCGATGATAAAAAGCAATAAGTAAAACGTTTTACCGCAACATATCGGAAGAATTTGTTAATATTCCCTCCTTATAATCGATCTTATAAGGAGGGTTATTTTTATGATCAGAATAACACAGACAGAAAACGGAACAGTGAGGGGTATTGCATCGGCAGATCCCAGAGTTACCGCATTCAGAGGCATTCCTTTTGCTGCACCGCCCGTAGGCGAGAACAGATGGCGCGCTCCTCAGCCCGCAGCTGATTGGGAAGGTGTAAGAGATTGCTTTCAGTTCGCACCCATTTCGGTTCAGGATACACCCGGACTCGGAACGGATATCTATTGTCGTGAATGGCACGTTGATCCCGAAATTCCCATGGGCGAAGACTGCCTTTACTTAAATGTTTGGACTCCCGCAAAGAAGACCGACGAAAAGTTGCCCGTATTTTTATGGTATTTCGGCGGCGGCTTCCAGTGGGGCTATACCGCAGAAATGGAGTTTGACGGCGAAAATCTTGCCAGAAAAGGCATCGTAGTCGTATCCGTCAACTACCGTCTTGCCGCTCTCGGCTTCCTTGCTCATCCCGAAATTACAAAAGAAGCTCCCGACGCTTGCGCAAACTTCGGACTTCTCGACCAGCAGGCAGGCCTTAAATGGGTAAGAAGAAACATTGCCGCATTCGGCGGAGATCCCGATAAGATCACTATCGGCGGACAGTCCGCAGGCGGCGGTTCCGTTCTTAATCAGATAACACATGAAGGAAACTTTAAAGATATTAAGGGCGCCATAATCATGAGCGGTCTTATCAAAAATCCTTTCATGAAAGATCCCATTCTTACTCCCAGATCTCTTAAAGAAGCAGAGGCTGCCGGAGAAGATTTCTTTAAACTTCTCGGTGTATCTTCCCTTGAAGAAGCAAGAAAACTCGACGCATTCTTTATCCGCGACAAATATGCGGAGTACGCTTCAAAGAATCCCAGATTTGCTCCCGTTGTGGACGGACACTTCGCGGTGGAAGAGCCTTACGAGCGTCTGGCGAACGGTGATTACGCGGACATCCCGATCATGGCAGGTAACACCATCGACGAGTTTACGATCCCTACGCCCAAGGAATTCTTTGACGGCAAATACGAAGGAAAGCCTCTTAATATAGTTGAAGCTTCCGTTAAGGGTGCCCTTAACAGGATATCTGCGCTTCCTTCAAAGAAGCCCGTTTACTACTACAGATTTATGCCCGACATTCCCGGTGAAGACGATCCCGGTTGTTTCCACTCATGCGATCTTTGGTTCTTCTTCAACACAATCTCAAAGTGTTCAAGACCTTACAAGGGACGACACTTTGAACTTGCGGACTCCATGAGTTCATATCTTGCAAACTTTGTTAAATACGGCGATCCCAACGGTGATGACAAAGCCGGCGATCCCCTTCCTTTATGGTCCCGTTACGATATTAACGACCGTAACGAGATGAACTTCACATCCGAAGGTCCGAAGCGTCACATAGATAAATCGCAGTTCATTTACGATATCGCTTCTTTCCTTACCGGTCCCAAACAGGGCTTTAATCCTTATCTTCCGACTTGGGAATATATTCCGGACGGAGAGCCTTATGTATTTGGTGACAGAGTTTACGTTTACGGTTCACACGATACCTTTAACGGTGCCACATTCTGTCCCGGTGACTATGTTTGCTGGTCAGCTTCCGTAGACGACCTTGCAAACTGGAGATATGAAGGCGTCATTTACGAAAGCACTCAGGATCCTTTCAATCCGGACCGAGAAATGTGCTTATACGCTCCCGACGTTACCGTAGGTCCCGATGGAAGATAT
>JAEEGG010020231.1_pt1 | contig 13333 bp, 6 predicted proteins | sample 9134161 | NCBI WGS metagenome assembly JAEEGG01 (sample SAMN16246543, study PRJNA631951) | gut metagenome | biome: gut microbiome; feature: rumen; material: CR-attached | host: Bos | place: Iran: Karaj | collected 2018-10 | reverse complement strand
TCGATTATCACTTGTTTTACATACTCCTAAATTAGGACTTAAGGTTGTAAAGTGATAATCCGCAATCTTTGGCTTAGCTGCTGTTACTTTTGATAAGAAGGTACTTTTACCAACACTAGGTAATCCAACTAAACCTGCATCTGCTAACATTTTTAATTCTACTTTTAATAATTTTTCTTCACCTGGTTCACCATTTTCGGAGAATGTTGGACAAGGATTAGAAAGTGTTTTAAAAGCTGTATTACCACGGCCACCACGGCCACCTTGAGCAACAATAACACTATCATCTTTTTCTTTTAAATCAGCGATGATTAGTCCTGTATCCAAATCCGTTATAACTGTTCCTTGTGGTACTTTTATAACAACATCTTCACTACTTTTACCAGTTTGATTTTTTCCAAGACCATTTTCACCTTTTTTACCTTTAACAGTTTTCATATAATGAAGGTCTACTAATGTATGAAGTCCTGTATCAACACTAAAAACGATGTTTGAGCCATGTCCACCATTTCCACCGAATGGTCCTCCCATTGGAACAAATTTTTCACGACGAAAGGCAGTACAACCATCTCCACCATTTCCAGCGATAACTTTAATTTTTACTTCATCAATAAACATTTTACCACCTCTTTATTTTTTTAATTAAACGACTTACGGAAGGCGTTATTCCTTCACAAACCGTCTTTAATGCCTCTTTACCCCATGGCATTGTATACCCATGATAATCTTTAATCATTTGAAAATCATTATAATTATCACCAATGGTAAAGACATTATCTTTATCAATATCTAGAATATCTCTTAAATCTTCTATCATTGTTGATTTTGTAATTTTATCATGTCTTAAGAACATAAAACGTTCCATAAAGACTGCTAATTGAAGACCAAATAATCTTGCAAATAAATTTAACTCATCAACAATTTTACTCTTGTCATTATAAACACTAAATACTATTTTAGGATCTTTACGATATATTTCATATTCAAGTAAATAATCATCATGTTTCCATTCAGTTAATTTATAACTATCAAATTTTGAAATAAATCTTTGAATAGCTTCTTGTAATGTCATAGGAGCAAGATATACTTTACCATCAACAATATTATAATTTAAATAATATTTATCTGCAATATTAGGATTACTTGCAAATGTCTCTTGAGATAAAATAATATTGCCTCCTTCTATCGTATAATCTATTTTCTTTGTATTAAACGTTGTAATTAAATATTCATAATTATAAAGAGGATTAGTAATATCATACATTTTTAGTAAACGATCTTTATTATCAAGAAGTAGTGTTCCATCATTACATGCTAAATAACTATAAGGAATATTATTTTTGATAATCTCATCTTTAATACTATCAAAAGCACGTCCTGTATTAAGCATAAAAACATTACCTTCACTAAGAAACTTTTTTATAGCTTTTACATTAATTTTCATTAATAAATCATTTTTAAAATCATAATTAACTTTTAATGTTTTATCATAATCACTAACTAATAACTTTCTCATAGTCCCCTCCAAGTTGAATTATTATAACATATAAAAACAATAAATCAAAAGATTTATTGTTAATTTATAATTCCTGGAAAAAATAAAAGAATAATTACAAAAATAATCAATATTGTAAAAATAGCCATTAAAATATTAACGAATACTAAAGAATGTTTTTTCTTCTTTTTAACTTTTTTTTCAACTAAGCGATCATCAATATATTCTTTTTCTTCTACTTTACCTTTATAATCTTTATAAAAATCATCACTTTTTAAAATAGCTTCTTCTTCTAAAACTTTTTCATTCTTTTCTTTATTTTTTTCTTTTTCTTTTTATCCTCTTTTAAATAACCATCATAATTCATTTAGAACCCTCTTAATAGTTAAAAGTATGGTTAGTATTAATATAATTATTAATATAGTCTAGTAAGTGATTATTACCAGTATCATAATCTTTACTTGCAAAAGAATAATGATATAAACCATTATCTTTTATAATATCTAAAAATAATATTTGATAACTATCACCATGGAAAACAATATTTATATTAAAATCAACTATATAATCTGAAATAATATTTCTTTTAACTTGGTTATTTAAATATATTAAGAAGTTATCAAAATAATTAACAAGATTATTTATATCTTCTTTATTATCAATATTATAATAACGTTTATTACATTCTTTATCTTCAAATTGTTTATAACAATATTTATTATCATAATTAATTTGTTTTTGATATTCACTTATGAAATATTCTTCAGCTTTTGCTAAATAATTTGTTGTCATTCGATAAGCTTTTTTATCACAAAGACCCATTTTACTATAATTTCCTTGTACACATTCAAAAGTTTGCCATACTTCAAATTCAAGATTGGTATTTTTAATTCTTAATACAAGTTTATCTTCAAAACGACTAACTATATCATAATGTCCTTTTAGATTTACTCTTTCTCCCCTTATCGATTCTAAATTGTTAACATACTCTAACATGTCTTCTTCTGAATACAATGTTTTATCTTCTTCAGTTCTTAGCCCACAACCTACTAATAATAAAACAAATGTTAATACTATAATAATCTTCTTCATAAATATCTCCTTTTTCATTATATCATATAAAAAAGAACTAAAAATTAGTTCTTTTTAAAATTCTCTTCGATTAACACTTATCATTGTAATTTCTTTTGTTAAGAATTTAATTCTTTGAATAATTCGACCAGCTTTTACTTTATTATCTGAACTCTTAGTAATCATTAAGTGATTTTCAAGTTCATCAAGAGTTAAATTAGATGTAAAAAATGTTGGTAACTTTTCTTCCATACGATATTGAAGAATTGTTTGTAAAACTTCATCTCGAGCCCATTCTGATAAACTTTCAGCTCCAATATCATCAATTAATAATAGTTCTGCATATTTAACACGATCAAATTGGTAATTATAAACATCACTATTATCAAAATTGGCTTTTAAACTACGTAAAAATTCAGGGAAATATGTTATAACACTTTGATATCCTAATTTTGCTAGTTCATTAAATAAAGCGGCAACTAGATATGTTTTACCACATCCAAATGATCCATTTAAATATAATCCTTTGATATTTTTATCTTTTTGATAATTATCATAAAAACTTTTTAATTCTTTAATTGTCTCTAAACGATTTGAATCATCTTTATAAATGTTTTTAAAACTAGCTTCTCTAATCTCTAGTGGGATTTTATTAGCATAAACATTTTTTTGATATTCATTATCATTATCATTTTTTTCTTTAAAAGGACATTTTTTATAAGCAAATTTAATAACATCATTTTCTACATAAGCATATTTAATTAAACCCTTAATATCATATGGACAATTATCTAGTCCTTTACATTTTGTACATGTCTCTATATTATCAGCTAGTTCTAATAGAGATGTCGTATAGTGAGATTTAACTTCATCAGAAACATCTAACTTATTAACGATTTTAACAAACTCTTTGTTCTTTAAAGCTTTAATATAATTATCTTCTAACTTATCTTTATTTTTTTTACCAAAGACCATTTTTTGCATAAGACACCTCTATCTAATTTTATCAAATTGAATTACTATTTACAAGGTAGGTAAACACTACAAAAAAAAGAATATTTAAAATATTCTTTTTAACTTTTATTTCTTCTTTTTAGTATCTTTATCTTTGTTCTTAAATAATAAAGCAATTATTACAACAATTAATATTAATAAAATTACTAATGTTGCATACAAAATATAATTTGCAGTTATGATACTATCCAAATCTTTATCAGAAATACCATCACATTTAGATGATGTATCACTAGTAGTAGTTGGAACGTTATCTGTTACCTCATTATTAGCGTTTTCATCAAGAGCTTCTACTCCATCAATAGCGAAAACATCTGTAATTGTTTCATCATATCTTGTACTATCTACTAAAGTAATAGAAAGAACTGCCTTTTCATTAGTTATTTGATAAGTAACACCTTGAACATTTTCTTTAACATTGATGTCACTAACAATAGCAACAATTTCACTTAAATTCTTGTCTTTTACTTCAATGTCAATAGTACCACTTGCCTCATCTGCGCTTACATTAAAACCCCATAGCATAACAACTGCTAAAAATCCTAAAAATAGTTTTTTCATCTTATTCCTCTCTTTCATAGTTTAATGGTTTTAACTCATCAATTACAAATAAACCGTCTTTTCTAATCAATCTATTATCGAAGTAAATCTCTCCACCACCATAATCTTTTCTTTGAATTAGGACCAAATCCCAATGTACTTGTGAATAGTTACCATTATCACATTCATTATAGCATGTACCTGGAGTAAAGTGAATACTTCCACATATTTTTTCATCGTAAAGAATGTCACCCATTGGCTCTTTTATATTAGGATTTAAGCCAAGAGAAAATTCACCTACATATCTTGCGCCTTCATCACTATTAAAAATGTCGTTCATTAAATCAGTATGATTACTTGTTGCTTCAACTATTTTGCCATTTTGAAATACTAATCTAATGTTTTCATAGACATTACCACGATAAGGGCTTGGAGTATTATATGTTATTACACCATTGACACTTTCTTTAACAGGCGCCGTAAAACATTCCCCATCAGGAATATTACATTTACCAGCACATATAATAGCAGGTAGTCCTTTAATACTAAAACTTATATCAGTACCTGGACCTACTATTCTTACCATATCTGTTTTTTCCATTAATTCTTTAAGAGGAAGCATGTCATTATACATTTTTCCATAATCAACGGTCATACAAGACATAGCAAAATTATAATAATCATTAGGATTCATTTTAGCTTTATTACTATCAACTAAACTTGGATAGTTAAGTAAAACCCAACGTCTTTCATTAACTTGAATATCTTTATAAGGTTTCATACTTGAAAGTAATTTCTTTTTCCAATTAGTATCAACATTTTTATCATAATAATCACTTTCACAATAGCATATTCTTATAAAACAATCATAATTTTCTACTTCATATTTTATTTTATTCGTTTTAACTTGTATTAAATTATCATTTAAATAATGATCCGCATAACTATCAAGATCCTCATCTAAAAAACGATAGTCAACTACTCCACCAACTTTATTTATTTCATCAATTAAATATTTAACTAAACTTTTACTTTTGCCTTCATACGTTATTAAAACTTTTTCATTTTCTTTTACTTTTAAACTATGATTTACAATTATTTTTGCTAACTCTTTTTCCATCATTACCTCCTTTTAAATTATAACATTTTTATTTTTAAATAAAATAGAAGAATTTTGTAATTCTTCTATTCTATTTTATATTTTTTTAGTCTTTCCTTTTATCAAATATAGAGTGATATATAATAATGCGCCTAGTGAAATAATAAATGAAATGAAAGAATATATAATATTATCACTTGTTTTAGGAACATTATGGAATTCTTCCTCTTTTGGTTCATCATGAGGTTCATTACTTGAATTTTCTTCAGGATCAATATGAGGAACTTCTTTCAAAGTATTCTTAATTGTTATTGTTTTTACTTCACCATTTGAAGCTAGAACTTCATTACCATTATCTACTTCATAACCAATTGTATTATTAATTTCTTCTTGTACAGAGTAAGTTATTTTATTCTTGTTTTCATATACTGGTAAATGTTCCCATTTAATAACAATTCCATCATTTAATGGAACACTAACTAAATAACTACTTCCACTTACTTTAGTTGGAGTCTCTCCATTTACTGATTTATACAATTGAACTTTTGCATTTAAATCTTTTCTTTTGTCTTCTTTATTATTGTTATCATTCCATACTTTTTTAACTTCAACTGTTGTTTCTTCAGATGAATAACTATTAGTAACTGTAATCTTTTTTAATGTATCAACTTCTGCCAAAACTGGATTAGAAGTACTAGCGATGTATCCCATACCTGTATCATATTCTTCTTCAATAGAATATGTAATCTTATTACCATTTTCATATACAGGTAAATGATCCCATTTAACTACTGTACCATTTTGTGTTGGAACATCAACTAAATAATCATCTCCACTTACTTTAGTTGGTTCTTCTCCATTCACTGATTTATATAATTGCACTTTAGCATTTACTAATTCTCTCTAACCATCTTTATTGTTATCATCATTACATGTTTTTTCTACTTCAATACTTGTTTCTCCTCCATAGTTTTGGAAGATGATTTCATCACTATTACCACCACTTGTCATGATAACAGCTTTTTCAATTACATAAGAGTTATTATATTCAGCAACTTGTACCATTACTGTATATACTTTATCATCATATTCAATATTTTGTTCATTCTCATCTACTTCTGAGATTCTATAGAAGTGTACTCCTGACTCACGGTATTTAATTGTTCCAAAGACAATATTACCTTCTTCATCATTTTCTGCTACTATGTTAGTTCCGTTAGAAAGAGTTTGTCCTAAAATATCTACTTCTTGTAAATTAAATTTAAATCTTTTTGAAGATAATTCACCATTGTAATATTTTTTAGCATAAATAGAATATAGAGTTAACTGTTTAGATAATACTGTTCCTCCTAAATATCTTGTAAATATTGATGGTACATTATCGGATTCTGCATGAATTACTTCTTCTTTTACTTGTAATTTTACATAATTTTTCAAACCATCCGTTGTTGTACATGTTGTATCAAACTTTATATATATGATACTTGTATCTTTAGGTTTTAGAAGTTCTACTTTAATAGTATTATTCTCGTATTCAAATTTATAATCTTCATTTTCTACTAATAATCTATTACTATTACCATTAGAATCATTTGCTCTTTCATATACTTTTAATGATCCATCAACGTATTTTAAGGTATCAAATAATTCATCACTTATTATTACTGTGTCATCATTGTTTATTTTACCTTCGTAATCTACATTTAAATTAATGTTAATATCCCATGAAAGCAAAGCTTTATTATTGTTTATACCCAAAAATTTGTACTTCTTTTTTAATGTAGATTCTACCATTGATGTACCGATTGCTGTTTTTCTATAACTTTCTTCTCCTGATGATATTAATGCGTTATTTGTAATCCTTAATTCAATATCTGTATCTTTTTCATCAGCTTTATATTCTTCTTCATCTACAGTAAGTTCATAATCAATAATTAACTTATTATCTTTTTCTAACTTATCAATATTGATTATAAATTCATATTCACCATTTTTATTAAATTCTAATTCTTCACCATTCTTATCTTTTAGTGTTATTCCTGTACCAATATTATTTATATTATTCTTATAATCATAAATAACGGTTTCTTCAGTATTAACTATCTTTTTAATAACCATATTAGATAAAGATAAGTATGCACCAAATTCAGTACCTAAATTCATTGTATCTGTAATTACAATGTCATTCTTCTCTAAGTTTTCCGCAAATACTTCTATTTGCCATTTAGATATTGCTAGATTATTTCCATTACCTATAAATGATTTATTTGTTACTAATGGATAATCAAACTCTATTTTCTTTGAATCTTTTGTTATAGAATTTGCTAATTCTCCTCGCTCAATTGAAGCTTCATTCGATAGAGAAAAACTTCCTAAAGATAAACTAGATTTTTCATAGAAAGAAATTGGATCAAATATTGTTGTATATTTAATTTCTACATCTGATGAATCTGAATTAAAGGCTTCATCTGTAAACTCAAATGTTATATTTAATCCATCTTGGGTAATTGTTATGTAATTTCCATAAGAATCTTTAAATGCATTATTTTGATATACTATTACATCATCTATTTTTATAATAATGTCTTTTATTGAAATACTATTTTCTATGTCATTAATTAGAGAGTTATCAATATTTGATCCATTACTAATATTAGCTTTTACATGGTCAACAATTTTAATATGTCTACTTGTATTTGTATTAATTGTCCATGTTTGTTCTAAATCAGATGGATATGATACTGATTTTTGAATATTTGGATTTAAATCTGCAAATGATATTTTACCTGATGACGCAGTTGCAACAGGATGTAATAATTCGATAAAAATTTTATTTTCTTCAGAAATACTAAATCCAATATTTGTTTCTTTAATCTTTAAATTATTATCTAATAAATTATTTTGAATTGCTTCAGCAATAAAATCTACTTTATTTAAATTGACATCATACTTGATTGTTGCCATTTGATCATATTGCTCTTGTTCACCAGATATTTGTAATACTATTACTGAATCACTCTTATTTATATTAAAGCTACCTGTTAAATTTGATGAATTGAATTCAATGTTTCCTCCAGCGTATGGTAATACAGCTTCATTTACATATATTTCATTATTATTGGTATCATAAATTCTCATATTTGAAACAGTTGTATGCTTCAATAATAATGCGTTAAAATCTGCTCTCATTTCTTCTGGAATAGAATCTAATTTATATGTAAACGTATCAATATAATTGAATGATGGTTTTACTGACTTACCAGCAGATCCTGCACTACGAGAGATAACATACTCACGTGAATCAATTTCACTTGTTGAATGATCATTAGTGATTTTAATAACATTAGATGGCTTTAAATATGATCCTTTTACATCTTCATCTAAGAAACAATGTACCTTTCCATTATCTCTATCAATATAATTTTTATTATTACTTGTAATTGTATCTTCTATTGCAGCAAATGAATCATAGTAAGGAATTATTACTTCAACATCTGTATCAATTGTTGCAAGGCTTCCTAAATACAAGTCATTATTACGATAGGTATCTAGTCCTTCTACATTTTCATAGTTATCGATATCAAAGATTACCTTATAATCTATCTGGAAAGATGAATATGCAGGAATATCTCCATCATCTTTTACTAAATGAAGCGTATATAAACCATTATCAGTTTTATCAAATGATATAGTCGAATTGCTCCATCCATCTATGAATTCTCCATTCCTATAGATATATACCCCATTATCATTTTCTCGATTTGGATCTTTATAAGTTATTATTAAATCATTTACCTTTAAATATTTATTGAATGTTAACAATTCTTCATTTGTTGGATTCTCTTTTTCCATTAACCCTGTTAATATATCTTTTAAATCCAAATATGAAACACTATTTTGACCAATAGATACATTTACTCTATAGCCATTTGTATCTGATGTTAAATATGTTTTCATTCCACCAATACTTGTAGAATTCTTTTTTTCTACTGCTAATGCTGCTACATATTTACGAATAAAAAATGCTTCTGTTTCTTTATACTTATTATCCCTACTTAAATATGGTTCCATATAACTCCATGCATTTTTGTATATGTAATTATATGTTTTTATATCACTATTCAAGTCAGTTATCTCATTTAGTGCTGCTAAATCATCTGTTATTGTTTCATAATTTACTTCTACACCACTATCATTACTAAGTCCAGTTACCATCAAGCTAAAACCATTATCCATTTTTGTTAATTTAGTTAAATAGTCTTCACCATAAAGGTCAGTTAAACATTGGAAATGTCCATTACTTCCACGAGGTGCAATATTACATAATGTTGCGGGATATGATATATATAGACATGTACCATTAACACATTTTTTGTTGTCGAGTTGATTTAACTCATCTTGAGACATTTTAATGTTACTCTTAACTTGACTATTTTCATCAAAAACTCTAACATTAACACTTTTTAAAGTTGTATACTTTGCTAAAACGCCATCCATTTTATCATAGAACTGAACGTTTCCATTAAAATATTCTTTTGATTTTCGAGGGCAATTATATGGTAAATCAGCATTTTTTGAATAACAAGATGTCTTATCATTATGATTAATAGAAATATAGCTAAGGTTCCATTTAGCCGTTGTTGTTGTTCCGTTAGAATTTGTACTAATCAGTGATTTATTACCATCATTAAAAGGATTTACATATGCATTTGATACATATATTACATTTCTTTCAGAACTACCAGTTTTAGTAATGGCACTTTGTCCATAATAATCAAATTCTAATTGAAGCCAACTTGGTTGATACTGTTGATTTCTTTTTGTAAAATATATTAAACAAAATTTAGTACCTAAATCCCTACCACCTGTTTCGCCATAAGAATTAACATTAGGTAGTGTATAAGAATTATTTGACTGAGTGAAATATAAGGAAGAAATAACATTATAATTTCCTTCACATTTTTTTGTCACAGAATTATAATTTCCTTTAAAAAGCAAACCAGGTACCAAAAAGTCAACCCCTATTGATTGCCTAGGTGTACTCTCATTTATCATTCTATTATCTAAAATTGAATAGACGTCATTGTTGTACTCAGGAACAATATCATTTGAATATAGATTAAATGAAACATACGAGTATGAATTTAATAATGATTTCATCTCACTAGTATCAATCACTGTCTCCCATTTTATATAATCATTATTTAAATACTCACCATGAGTTGTCATATATCTTTTAGAGTAAAAAGATAAATCTATATTTTTCTTTTCAGTAGTATATGAGTAATCATACTTTACTTTTGATTCTATTTTATAATCAGCAGGATAAATAACATAATTATTATTTGTTCCTGAATGACTATTATCATTTCTAATAACTCTTCCTAATTTATAATCGAAATTAACACTAACGCTTCGATTAGAAACATTAAACAAATAAAATTTTATTGGCTTTGTACTACCTATTACTTGATTATCATAGCCAAGTGAATATTCATATCGGCCATTATCTGATGCGTCAATAATATTTTCAAACGTATCATATGAAAGAACATAGTAGTAATAATCTCCATCACTATTAGTCGACTCACTTTTCCAAATATGATTAAGGTTTTTTGTTCTTTCAAAATCTGAACCCAGCACTTCTTTTATTTGCATATAAACCGTAGGATCATAATCTAAAATATAATCAAAGTTATTCACCCTAAAATTAACAAACATATCGTCAATATATAACATTTTATTATTCGAACATCGTGAACCAATTGTCCCCATAGAAAGACAAGAAGCATTCACAAAGTACTGAAAAATATCTTGGTTTTGCGTTATAGAATCACTTGTTGTAATTTCAAGATAATTTGATGGGTTAGTTGACATATTTAATTGATGCGTAAAACTTAATGGAACCCCATTTGAATCCGTATTATAATTTTGTAATTTTGGTTCTATAGATAAATATGTGGGTACATCTTCAACTACAACGTTGGTATTAACATTTTTATTTTCTAAATTATCTATATAACTTGCTTCATTTATATGATTTCTTACTTGAGTAGTTGTTAGTTTTTCATCAAAGACAATTTTTATCTCATGAATACCTGTAGCATTCTGATTACCATTTTGACCAGTAATTATAAAGTCAAATGCATTAAATGAACAAGAAAAAGAATTATCTATACATTCTTTACCAGTATTAACATCACCAGTTGCTGTTACTTCTATATGAATTTTTTCATTTTCAAAATAAATTGTTTTAGATGAAATTGGATTTTTAGATAATGATATTCCATCAATATATATTTTCATTCTAGCTAAATAATCCGTATTTTTATAACTATTATATCCAAAATCATTTCCAAGATTTATAGTTAATTTACCATTAAGAGATCTATCACTTTCTTTTCTATCATCAGTTAATGTTGTTGTTAATACATAAATATCACTTGATGTCCCTTTTTGTGTTGCTGTTTGTTCTATTTTATAGTAACTATCGGGAACTTCATCATTTTTCATATAAAGTGATAAATCACCAATATCTTCTATACTAAGGATTTTTAATTCCTCATTTTGTTCTAAAATTGAAGCATCTAATTTAAAAGAAAGTTGATATGAAAAATCTAATAAATATGAATCTTCTATATTTTCAAATCTTATTTTCAATCGATATTTATTATTTTCATGATATACTCCCCCATAACCTTGTACTTTTCCTAAATTAAATAATTTATATTCAGTTTCGCCATTAGTTACAAGTTGACTTGAATCGGGAATAATATAATTTGGAAGATCTATATAATAATACGAACCCATTGATATTTGCTTATCTAAATTTTCATTTTCAATCTCTTCAGCATCAAAATATAAATACAAATTATCATCCATTGTTATATATCTTGATGAAGAAGTTGCTAAATATTTGCTATCTACTTCTTTACTAGAATCTGTTGTCGAAATAATCTTTCCATTTTCATCCATTAAACTTGCATATATATTTGGGAAGACATCAATTAATTTTTTTTCTTCAGCTTGCGTATCTTCTGATGCAAGTGAAAATGGAAGGACTGCAACTATTGCTAATAATCCCAAAAACATGAAAAGTATTAAACGAAATCCTATTCTTTTATTCTTTTTATAAAGTAACGTATCAGTCATTATAACTCTCCTATATTATCATTATATTATAATATATATTTTTATTTCAATAATAAATTGTAATAAATAATTGTGAATTTTTTTTAAAATATAGTAACAAAAAAAGAAGAATTTTTTCTAATCCTTCTTTTTTTATTAAATAGCTTTCTTTTTATTTTTGCTTAAATAAACAAGTAAATAAATGAAAACACCAATTGATATAAAAAATGCTATAAATGAATAAATAATATTATCATTTGTCTTAGGAATATTCTGGATTTCTTCAGTATGTGTTTTATTTGGCTCAACCGGATCCGGTTTATCAAATTCAATTGGATTATCAGGTTTATCAGGTTCAATTGGATTTTGTGGTTCAACAATTGGATCTTTTTCTATAGTTTTATTATAGAAATTAATTTCTTCCCCTTCATAATTTAATATTTCTACTTTTTCAATTACATATGAATTATTGTACTCTGCTACCTTAATTTTTAGCATATAATTATTTTGGTCATAAATGAAATCCTTATTTTCATTAATCTCACTTATTTTATAATAATATGTACCAGTTTTTGAATAAATAATTGGACCAAATGCAATTTTACCTTCTTGATCATTTTGAACAGTTAATTTTAAACCATCATCCAGAATATTTCCTTCATAATCAACTTCTTCTAATTTAAATTTAAATATTGTAGAAGATAATTCATTATCTAAATATTTGTTAGCATAAATTGTATAAAATTTTGTTTGACGTGAAGTTACTATTCCTCCAATATATTTAAGAAATAATGGAACAACTTCCTCGGTATTGGCATGAATTTCTTCATTTTTAACCGATAATGTTACATAGTTTTTTAAACCTTCAGTTGATACTGCATCTGTGTTAAATTCTATCAAAATATTTGAGTTTTCTACAGGATTCAATATTCGAACTTTAATGGTATTATCTACATATTCAAAACTATAATCAACATCTTTTT
>JAEEGG010020228.1_pt1 | contig 13334 bp, 10 predicted proteins | sample 9134161 | NCBI WGS metagenome assembly JAEEGG01 (sample SAMN16246543, study PRJNA631951) | gut metagenome | biome: gut microbiome; feature: rumen; material: CR-attached | host: Bos | place: Iran: Karaj | collected 2018-10 | reverse complement strand
CACGAGCAAAACCTCCTCACGGATTTCGGGTTCTGATTCGGCTATCCTATCAATAATGGACATTGCGTGGGTTTTCACACCCACGGGAATGGTCATATCCGTTAATGTATTGATGCAAAAATCCAACAACAGACCAAGTTTCTCGATTTTCCAATTTGGAGTAATCACAAACAAACGCAAAACCAAGCGCAACAAGCCACTTCGCTTTATATGCGGCAACAAATCAACCGCCTCGTTCAAATAATCTTCTACGGCAAGATTGTGATTGTCAACATAATGATTCAATATCCAACTTGCGTAAAATGCCTCTGGCTCATTGTTCGACGTAACGATATGGAATACATCAGCAACCGAAATTTCGCCGTTTTCAATCAAGGCGACTTTCTCCGCCATATTCAGGTAGATTCCTTCTGCGTTGATTTGCTGGATGAATTCGTTGACAGTCATATTTTCTTTTGATAAGAACTAAACAAAAGTATAAAATGTTTGGCTGATAAAAAGTCAAATCAGGCTTGTTTTTCTAAAAAACTGACGTTTATCTTTTTACAATGTTGTTGCAACATCTGCAAAAAACAAGGTTGGTTTGTGAAAGCAAAAGACTGTTGCTTTACAGAAAAATGAAACGAAGGCGAATTGCCACTAGTTGAAACTTCGCGTATTATAACTTCAAAAAAGCGGATCAGAAAAAACTACAAAGAAAGTAATGCAGTGTTTCAGAAATGTATTATTTTAGAGTCTAATTAAATGAATGTCTTATAGTTAAGATTTTATAAACAAAAATAAATATACATAACCAATTGATAAAAGATATGAATAAAAAGCAATTAAAAGAGTTGGGTTAATTAAAGAATTTGGAAAGAATATAGCAAACAGAAAATAAAATTAATCAATTATGTCAAAGTCATTAGAAATCCGTAACAGTACCGCAGAATTCCTAATTTTTCAAATAGAAGGGAAAGAAGACGGTGTGCAGGTACTCTATAGAGACGAAACTATATGGTGTACACAAAAGGCAATGTCTTTATTATTCGATGTAGGTATTCCTGCCATTAGCAAACATCTTAAAAATATTGTGGAATCGGGTGAAGTCAATGCTGATTCAGTTATTTCCAAAATGGAAATAACTGCCGACGATGGGAAACTGTATAATACTGCATTTTATTCTCTCGATGCCGTCATATCCGTTGGTTATCGAGTTAATTCAGTTCGTGCAACGCAATTCCGACAATGGGCAACGTATGTGCTTCGTCAATTTGCAATTAGGGGCTATGTTATTGACAAAAAAAGAATGGAAAATGGCAGCTTCATCGGTGAAGATTATTTTGAGCATTTGCTGGCTGAAATCCGAGAGATTCGACTTTCCGAACGTCGTTTCTATCAAAAGTTGACCGATATTTATGCAACTGCCATTGATTATAACCAAAATGCTCCAACTACTCGGTTATTTTTCAAAAAGGTACAAAATAAAATGCACTATGCCGTACACGGTCATACCGCCGCCGAACTCATTGTTGACCGCGCCAACGCCGAAAAAGAACACATGGGACTAACCACTTGGGAAAACGCCCCTAACGGGAAGATTGTGAAAACCGATGTGAGTATTGCCAAGAATTACCTGAACGAGTTGGAGTTGGAAGACATGGGACGATTAGTCAATGCTGTGTTGGATATGGCAGAGCGTATGGCCAACCGCCATATTCCAATGACGATGGAAGACTGGGCAAAAAGAATCGACATCATCCTACAGGCTGGTGGCGATGCCGTTCTTACCGACGGTGGCGTGGTGACGGCAGAATATGCCAAGACCTTCGCCGAAACCGAATTTGAAAAATACCGTCTCATCCAAGACCGCCTTTTCCAATCCGACTTCGACAAGTTCGCCTCCGAACACCTCTTTCCGCTTGACGACATCAAGGAGATTGAAGAGTCAAACGATTAGAAGCCGATTTTTCTTTTCAACTCATTTTGATAATCAATGAGTTATGAGAAAAAAGTACAGATTTTTGTTGGCGGTTGCAACGAAAAAACAGGGGGGAATCGGCCAATTATTATTGAAAAGAACAAATAAAGTTGCAACATATTGAAACTTTTGTGTACCTTTGCGGCATGGAAAGAAAGATCATCACATTCGGCAACCATTTCAAGTCATTTATCGATTCAGTGGATGATAGTGTCAGACGAAAGATTGATTATGTGTTGGATATGCTGAAAACCCTGAAACGCATCAACTCCAAGTTTGTGAAACTCATAAAGGATGGTGTTTACGAATTGAGGGTGGAATGGGATGGCAACATTTATCGGGTGTTCTTCATTTTCGACGAAGGGAACATTGTCGTGCTGTTCAATGGATTCCAGAAAAAGACAAGGAAAACGCCACAGTCAGAAATAGAAAAAGCATTGAAAATCAAGGAGGAGTATTATGAATACAAGCGAAAACATGATTCAAAGTTATGACGAGGTGCTCGATGCAAAGTATGGTGCGGTAGGTACAGAGGAAAGAGAGGAGTTCCGCAAGGAAGCCTATGCTTTCTATATGGGTCAGGTAATCCGCGAGGCTCGAAAGGAGGAAAAAATCACCCAAACGGAACTCGGAAAGCGCATTGGTGCCAACAAGAGTTACATTTCAAGAATCGAAAACGGGCTTATCGACCCGACCATTTCCACTTTATACAGCATCATCAGTGCTTTGGGGCTGAGAATTGAAATTGTGAAGCCGTTGGGATAGAAAAACCACCAAAAGCCCTCAACCATTTTCTCACTCAACAAGCGCAGAAATCGGGTCAAAATCGGCCTTGTTTTTGAGGTTGGAGCGGTATTTTGCCACCGTGTTTTCGCTCAGGCCGAGTAGGTCGGCCTCTTCCTTGATGCGGAAGCCGAGGAACGACAAAATGACGAGATGCGTTTCCGTCTTGTTGAGGTCGGGATAGGCCGATTTCATTTTCCCAATGCCTTGGGGATAGGCCGCCTCGAAAGCCTCCATAATGCGCTGCAAGCGGTCTTTCTGCCCCGATTGGTAAATCGCCAAAACTTGTTGGTTGAGCATCTCCTTCTGCTGGGCGGTGAGTTGCTCCAACTCCGTTTGCAGTTGACGTTGCGCCTCGCGGAGTTTCAGCGTTTCCAACTCCTTGTTCTTGCGGTAGCGCAACGCCGCCCAAAGCACCGCCATCAGTACGATGACCAACAAGGCTATCCACAAATAAAGGCGGTAACGCTTCAACTGCTGCTCGCTTTCCAAACGCTGGATTTCCAACTGCTTGTCGTATTCTTCTTTCACTTGGGCAACGGCTTTACCGCTATAATCGTATTTATGCCTCCCATCCATATATTTTTCTGCATACAACAAGGCACTATCCATACAGCCCAATGCCTCAAACGATTTATAAAGATACATGTTGGCATTCATCCTCCACACCTCCAATCCGTATTGATTCGCTGCTTGCTTGGCAAAAAAGATGCAAGAATCGTATTGCCCTAACTCGAAATAGGCATGGGTCAGTCCGTCGATGGTGCTTGCCCTGAACTTGGCCGTTTGCCCGCCCAACAGCTGCAAAGCCTTTTTCTCTTCTGCGATGGCTTCTCTCAACAATTTCTGCATTTCCTCCTCACTTTTAGCCTTTTTCTGCTTCTCGTAACGAAAAAGCAAATGCAAGGCAGCCGAACTGTGGCAGGCAGCCATTTTCCAAGTGTCGCCAAGCGTTTGGGCAGAGCGAAAGCCTTTTTCCAGATACAACGCGCTGCTGTCGTACTCCCTGAAACGAAGGTACAATTCACCTATCATGAGTGCAGTGAGGCAGTGTTGGTCGAGCCATTGCCGATGGCACAAAAAACGTTCAGCCTCTTTCAGCACCTCCAGACTTTCATTGTGGTAACCGAAATCGCCGTAAGCCGAACCAAGACCGCTATAGATTTTGTATTTCAAGTGGTCGATCACGTCTTGCTCGGTGGTGGGTGTGGGTGAAAAACGCACAAGACGCTCGTCCACATGCTGGCATTGGTCGATGCTTTGTTTGGCTTTCTGGTAATTGTCGATGCAAAGCCAACGGTGCTGTGGCGACGAGCGGTAGGCATAGCCTTTGGCGTAATACGACTTTGCCTCAAAATACTTGTCACCGCCGCCGACATAGCAATTTTCGGCCACTTGCAGAAGCGAATCGATTTCGGCGTTATAGAACATCGTATCGAATAAGGCATCAAGCCGAAGCAGGCAATAATGCGCCCGTTCCTTCTCCGAAAGCAAGGAAACATTCAACGTGTCGAGAATCCGACGTGCGCTGTCGAGGTTGGTTTGGTAGAAACACTCCACGCGATAGAGCATGTCCTCCTCGGGCGGTGGTGTTTGTGCAGGCTTGCAAGCCGCCAAAAAGCCCAACAAAACCAAACCGATGTAAAACAGACGTTTCATAAGTGCATAGCAACTCAAAACTTCACATAATGCTCCAACAAAGGATTCACCTCCCCCTCATCCTTAATAAGTGCCTCCAACTGCGCCCAGTTTTTGATCATGCCGCGTTTCTCACGTTGGTTGAAGATGCGTTTCACCTGCTCGTAGCTGAGATAGGGATGATGCACCAAGGTCTTGAAATCGGCGCGGTTGACATCGAGTTTCCGAAGGTCGGCGTCACCTATATTAATATAGGGCTCGATGGTGGCGAAACGGGCCGAGTCCATGCCCTTCACATCGCGAAGTTGTTCCTTGTCGACATAGCCGCCCAACTTGTCACGAAATTCGAGGACGCGCATCGCCATGTAAGGCCCAATCTGGGGCAACTCCACCAAAGTCGTCGAGTCGACGGTGTTCAGGTCGACATGGGGAATGACCTTCGGCATAGGCTTGGGCTCGTCCTTTTCCTTTTGATAATCAGAGTTTTTTGGTTTCTTCTTATGACTTTTCTGCGCCACTTCGGGCAGCACAATGAAAGGCTCCAACTGCGCAAACTCCTCCTCACTAATGGTGTAGAGCTTGCCCAAGTCGCTCTTCGAATAGAACTTGCCACCTTTGTCGCGGTAGTTGATGATATTTCTTATCTGCCTGTCTGTCAAACCAATGCTTCTCCCCTCTTCCTCGGTCATCGTATTGGGATTGAAAGGAAAAGGAGTCAATTCGGTGGTTTGTTGCGTATGGTTGGAAGCTGCTGCCTGTTGTTCCTCTATGGCCGCTTGACGCAAAGCCAACAAGGAATCGAGGTTGTGGAGCGAGACCTCGTCCAACGAAAGGCGTGGACGGTGCAGGACAATGGCCAACACCAAAATAAAGATTAACGCCAAAATCGTAATGATGGCAACGCGTTCCCCTTTGTTGAACGACAAGAATCTGCGCAACTCCTCCATAGCTTATTTCATCAACCCACTGACAAAAACAACAGCGATAGCCAAAGGAGCCAAATATCTGATAATGAAGAAAAAGATTTTCGTAAGTGACGACTTCAGCGTACCCTGGTTGGTTACCTCATCGAAGAACTTCTGCTTGCCGAATTTCCAGCCCAAGAAGATGACAATCAGCAATCCGCCGAGAGGCAGCAGGACGTTGGACGAAACGAAATCCATCAGGTCGAAAACAGTCTTGCCACCGATGGCAAAAGGCGTATTTTCCATCAGGCTCAGTGAGGCGAAACTGCCAATAATCAGCGTAAGAACGCATGTCAGGATGGTGGCCTTCTTTCGGTTGATGCTCAATTCCTCGGAAAGGAAGGCTACCACGACTTCAAGCAGTGAAATCGTGGAAGTCAGTGCGGCGATGGCTAACAACACGAAGAAGATGATGCAGAAGATATATCCTCCCGTCATCTGGTTGAAAATCATTGGTATCGTATTGAACACCAATCCCATACCTGCCGTCGGACGAATGCCAAACGAGAAAGCTGCAGGGAAGATGACGATTCCCGCCAACACCGCAACCAAAGTGTCGGCAACTATCACGGAAAAGGCCGTGGAAGTCAGGTTGTCGGTTTTCTTCACGTATGAGCCGTATGTGATGAGCACACCCATGCCGAGGCTCAACGAGAAGAAACTTTGTCCCAAGGCATCAATGAGCACTTCCCCAGTAATTTTCGAGAAATCAGGCTTAAAGAGGAAAGCCAAGCCTTCATGGGCACCGGGCAAGGTGGCAGAACGGATGCCAAGGATGACAAGGATTCCCAAAAGCAACGGCATCAGGATTTTCGAGAATTTCTCGATGCCGTTTTGCACGCCCCGGAAAACCACATACCCCGTCAGGAAGATGAACATGGCCTGCAATATCACGTTGAGCCAACCCAAGTTATGGAAATCGGCAAAGTCTTGCTGTATAGTGGCCAAATCCTTGCCATGGAACGAGTTGGTCACGGCTTTGAAGATGTATTCCAAAGTCCATCCCGCCACAGTGGTATAGAACGCGAAAATAATGACACCACACAATACACCCATATAGCCGACTAATAGCCAACCCGACTTAGGTGCCAATTTTTTGAAGGCACCCACTGCGTTGCTTTGGGTATGACGACCGATGACTAATTCCGAAAGCATCACGGGGATGCCAAGGATAACGACCATGGCGAGATACACCAAGAGGAACGCTGCCCCGCCATTGTCTCCCAACTCACATGGGAAACGATAGATGTTACCTAATCCAATGGCCGAACCAGCAGCCGCAGCTATAATACCAACCTTAGAACCAAAACCATCACGTTTTTTCTTTTCTTCTGCCATAATTCTTGGTTTTTAAGTTTGAGTTTTAGGATGATCTCTTTTCTCCGTATGCCAAATCGCCAACATCGCCCATGCCAGGAACAACGTATGCGCGTGCCGTCAGTTCCTCATCGACGCTACCCACCCAAATCGTGACGGGCTTGCGTGCCATCACGCGTTTCACATAGTCGAGGCCGTCTTGAGAGGCCACCGCCACGGCGATATGGATTTGCTTGGGTTCTTCCTCTTCCATCAGACCTTGGAGCGTCTTGACGATGGACTCGCCCGTAGCCAATAGCGGGTCACAGAGGATGAGAACACGATCGTCAAGCGTAGGCGAGGAATAATACTCCACGCGAATCTCGGAGTCTTCCTCTTTCTTGTCGTATTTGCGGTAGGCAGCGATGAACGCACTATCGGCATGATCGAGCATACTGAGCATTCCATTATGGAATGGTAGTCCCGCCCGTAAGATGGTGGCAATGACAGGTTGCTCTTTCATCGTCCTTATTTCCTTGATCCCCAAAGGAGTAGCTACTTCTTCCTCCTCATACTCGAAAGTCTTGCTGATTTCGTAGGCCATCAATTCGCCGATGCGTTCGAGGTTGCGGCGGAAGCGCATACGGTCAAGTTGGATGACCGCGTCGCGCAACTCAGCCATAATTTGGTTGAAGACGCTGTCGTTCGCGCCCAAATCGTGGATTTTTATCATAGTTTTGCAGTTTTAATTGCCACAAAAATAGGAAAAAGAACAAACCATCCACAAATTTGTCAAAAATTTTTCTATTTGTGTTTCTTCCAAGCCGTCAGCAAACCTTTCCCGATGGGCGAGAGCTTGTTGAAAGTGTAACTGGGATACTTCACCTCCTCACCGCCAAAACCGAGATAGAATCTGGCCAAATTGTCGTCGTCGGAGCCTTCAAAATCGAAGACAAGGGGTTGGTTGGCATATTTTTGTATCACATAGTCAAGGAGATAGGTCATGGCTTGCTTATCCTTGCCTTCCTGCTTGAGGCCAGAGAAAAGGAAAGTGATGCGGTTGTTGGCCTTCATGAAAATGGCGGCGGAAAGCAACTCGCCAACGCCCTTTTCGGTCACGCCGAAGATGAAGGCATGGTCGCGTTTTTGGGCGACGGTGGCCAAACGGGTCATCACCTTGTATTCAGCATCGCCCCATTTGTCCAACAAAGCGCCTCGGTTGTCGCGAAACAAAGCCACCACATGGAAAGGAATCACCGAATTGATGATTTGCAGGTTGTTGGCTTCGGCCTTGGCCAAATTGCGTTTCGTATTCTGGTGGTAATTGGCGTGGATTTCCTCATAGCTTCGGTTCAAATCAAGCAAGGCATTTCGATGATAATCAACGCCTTGAATATTTTCCTCAAAAACATTGCCTTCGTTCATGCGGATTTCGCAAAAACGGAATTTCTTGGGGATGGCATTGAGGAATTCCGTCATCTTCTCAGGCGACAGTGATTGTTTGGAGAAGATGCCGAGCTGTTGGACGAAGTAGGGCTGATAAAGATACTGTACCCCGAACTTCTTGCCGCCTGTCAGGGGCATAACGGATTGATAATCATCCTCAACCAAGGCTTCCCAATCGGGATGGACGACATCGAGATACCACGAATAGGCGTAAATGTTGCCACACTTGGCCATGGTGGCATCCCATTTCGCTTTGTCAATTTGATTATGTTGTAAGTATTGGATCATTGTGTTATGTATTCGAGTAGTTGGCGGTACATTTCGGGCCAGCCGACCCAACGTTGTTCGCCACCAAGGGTTTCATTATGAGTGAGATAGATAAACGTCCCTCCTACCGCTTTCACCTCGTCGACGAGTTGTTTCGCAAGTTGGAGCGAGGCTTCCACATCAAGGTTGAGGTAGTCGCGCATGGTGCCGTCCATGAGGGCGAAAGGATGCACGCGCAGGTTGGTAACCATATCATTCTCCAAGTCGTAAAAGCGGAAAGTGTCGGCAATGCCCGCGCGAAATCCGGCTTGCGAAGCGAAGCCCATCGTGTAGTCGTCGCTAATATCCAACTCGATAAGTTTCTGGTAACTACGCGGCAGGTTCATCCTTAGGAAATGTTGTCGGCTCTTGGTCAGTGGACGGTGCAGCACCTCCGAAAGGTTATCGATTTCGCGGCGCATCTTGTCAATGTCGAGATAAGACGAAAACGAAGGATGGATGCCCACATCGGCATAGTCGCCAAGGTGTTTGATGAGGTTGCGGAAGACTTCCTTGCGAAGCGGGATGTTTTTGTCGTTGGTGTCATATTCGCCGCAAAGAATGAAGTATATCGGCTTGAGTTTGAACTCCTTCTGCAACTCAAACTGAAAATCGAAGGAATCAAAAGGATCCTTGCGCTTGCCACGAAGCACCTGATGACGCTCGCGGATACGTTCACGGTCGCCCGACGCCAAATCCTTCAAGAAACCACCCACCGTGCGGTAAAGCCCTTTGCATTTATAGGCCCAAGCCGCATCCACATCGTAAGTCGGAACGAAAGTGAATTTCGGTTGTTTTACGGGCAGGTCGGAATAAACGGATTTCAATTTGATCCCCAACGACTTGGCCCAAATATTTACCAAAGGCTTCTGAAGCATCCCGTTCTCGAACATCCATGTCGACTCGGCGCGGAAACGTCCATATTGGTCGCGCACCTGCGAAAGGTATTCTTCGTAGCGCGAAATCAAAAAAAACGAGGCCGCAAACACGTCGAAAGGCATGAGATTGCCGTTGCCATAGACCGCAAATGGAGCTACCGTTCCCTCAAAATCGACCGTGCGGAACGACTGTTCATGGATGTGACGCTCAAAAAGCAAATCCACGGCTTTGACAAAAGGCTCGTCGCCAAGATGCTGGGTGCCATAATGCAGTTTCGGTCCCTCAAAAGCCTTGAACTGTTCAGCGTCAGTGGTCAAGTCGAATTCGAGGCCCAGCAACTGCCTGAGCACCAAATCGAAGACGTACATCACGCGCCCCGTGACCTTTGGAACAAGAACCAGCATTTTCATAGGCACAAAAATAAAAGGAATTTCAATGCCTACGACAAAATCGACGAAATTTGTTCAAGCAAAGCCGAAAAGTCGTATTTTTGTCGGTTTGATAAAGTACCCGAAAAAATGGAAAATTTCGTCGTATCAGCAAGAAAATACAGGCCGATGACCTTCGACACCGTTGTGGGTCAAGGCTCCATCACCAACACGTTGAAGAACGCCATCCGCAACAACACCTTGGCGCAAGCTTTCCTGTTTTGCGGGCCGCGAGGCGTAGGCAAAACCACCTGCGCCCGCATCATGGCCAAGACCATCAACTGCCTGAATCCCACCGAGAACATGGAGGCCTGCAACGAATGTGAGTCGTGCCGCGCCTTCAACAACAACGCTTCGTTCAACATTTACGAACTGGATGCCGCATCGAACAACTCTGTCGAGGACATCCGCAGTTTGGTCGACCAGGTGAGGATTCCCCCGCAAATCGGACAATACAAGGTTTACATCATCGACGAGGTTCACATGCTTTCTGCGGCGGCTTTCAATGCCTTCCTGAAAACTTTGGAGGAACCGCCTGCGTATGCCAAGTTCATCCTTGCTACGACGGAAAAACACAAAATCATCCCGACCATCCTTTCACGTTGCCAAATCTTTGATTTCAAGCGGATTACAGTGGATGATATTGCCAAACATTTGGCTTACGTCGCCCAAAGCGAAGGCGTTGATGCCGAGCCTGAAGCCCTGAACATCATCGCGCAAAAGGCCGACGGTGCCCTTCGCGACGCACTCTCCATCTTCGACCAGATGGTCAGTTTCAGCGGGAAAAGCATCACCTACCAGGCTGTCATCGAGAACCTTAACGTCCTCGACTACGACTATTACTTCAAGATTGTCGACCATATTTTGCGCGGCGAAACAAGCGACATTCTACTGATTTTGAACGACATCATCGGAAAAGGCTTTGAGCCACAGCATTTTGTCAGCGGCATGGGCAACCATTTGAGAAGCCTGATGGTGTGCAAAGACCCGATTACGGTGCAATTGCTGGAGGTCAGCGAACAACTGAGGCAAAGGTATCTGGCACAATCGCAAGCCTGCCCCATGCCCTTCTTAATCAAAGCCTTGGAAATCAACAATCAGTGCGACATCGACTACCGCGCTGCCAACAACAAGCGGCTGCATTTGGAGATCGCCTTGTTGAAAATGTGTGCATTATGCAGTCAGGCCTTGAATATGCCGACGGCACAGACGCAACCTGTTCAAATGCCGCAGAACAAGCCAGCGCAACAACAATCTACATCTTTGACAGCGGGTCATGACCCGCTGCCGCTGCCAGCACAAGCAGCACAACAACAACCTACACCAACTATGACAACGGGGCATGCCCCGTTGCCGCCAACCCACAATCCCAACCCTATCCAAACAACAACCCCACAGCCATCAAACAATTCAACAATTCAACAATCAACAGTTCAACAATCAACCGCTCCCGTTTCGACAGGCTCAACGTCCGCACAGCCCATAGTAAGGCCGCGCGGCACCACCAGCAGCATCAGCATCAACAAGGCCATGCAGCAAGCCGAGCAAAAAACCGAGGAAAAGGAAGAAACTTGGAACAACGCATTTACGCAAGAGCAACTGACGGCTTCGTGGGCCGATTTTGTCAACCGTTACAAGAACGTTTCGCCCAATTTCGCAGCGGCGTTGGGAAAATACACACCTAAATTAATTGGTAGCTCGGAAATCCACTTCAGCGTCGACAACAAACTCTTTGAGAACGACACCGAAGGCATGAGCGCCTTGAAGCGCCACTTGAAGAACAGCCTGCACAACAACCAGTTTGCACTCAAACCCGAAGTGATGGAACGCCCCGCCGAAATCGAGGCCTACACCGACAAAGACAAATTTGAGAAAATGGTCGAGGAACGGCCATATCTGAGGACGTTGCAAACCGAATTGAAACTTGAAGGGGATTTGTAATCTTGAATCTTTAAATTTTGAATTTTAAATCTTAAATAACTAATAATGAAGAAAAAACATTTAGTAGCCATGATGATTTTGACCACAATGGCAACCGGCTGCGGAGAGAAGGCAGTCGAAACACCCAAAAAAGAAGTTGTTCCGGCCATCGAGCTGAGCAACATGGACCTTTCCATCAATCCTGCGGATGACTTCTTCCGCTACGCCAACAACAACTGGCTGAAAAACAACCCGATTCCCGAAGAGTATTCCACTTATGGAGCCTTCACCGAAATCGACCAGCACAACGAAATCCTCATCCAAGACATTATTGATGAGGTATCGAAAGACGAAAACGCCGCCCAAGGCAGCGTGGCACAGAAAATCCGCGACTTCTACAACGCGGGCATGGACACCGTGGCCATCGACGGACGTGGTTACAGCGAGTTGCAACCTTATTTTGACATGGTCGACGGACTGAACGACAAGTCCGAATTGGCCGGACTGTTGGGTAAACTCCACAGTGACGGTATCGGCGGATTTTTCAACGCTGGTGGCGGCACCGACCCGAAAAACGCCGAGATGGTCATCATGCACCTCTATCAAGGCGGCCTCAGCCTGACCGACCGCGACGACTACCTTGTGGAGGAATCGCAAGAGATGCGCGACAAGTATGTGGAACATGTTGCCAAAATGTTTGAACTCACTGGCACTGAACCCGATGCCGCTGCCCAGAAGGCCCAAGGCATCCTTGCCCTTGAGACCCAATTGGCCCAAAACTCGATGAGCCGTGTGGAGCGCCGCGACCCTGACAAGACCTACAACAAGCGCATCTTCACCGAACTTCAGAGCTCGACACCGAATTTCAATTGGACGAACTATTTCAAAAATGCCGGTGCCCCTGATTTCGACAGCCTTAACGTCGGTATGCCTGATTTCATCGCCGCCATGGACAACATCATCCTCAACACCGACCTCAGCACCATCAAGGACTACCTGAAGTGGAAAATCATCCACGGCAGCGCCTCCATGTTGAGCAGCGACCTTGACAACGAGAATTTCAACTTCTACGGCAATTACCTCTACGGCCAAGAGGTGCAGCAGCCCCGTTGGCGCCGCATTCTCAACGCTACCTCCGATTGTTTGGGCGAAGCTGTCGGCCAACTCTATGTGGAGAAGCACTTCCCCGCCGAGGCCAAAGAGCGTATGTTGAACCTTGTGGGCAACCTGCGCGTAGCCTTGGGCGAACGCATCAAGACCCTCGACTGGATGAGCGACGAAACCAAAGCCAAAGCCCTGCACAAGCTTGACTGCTTCAACGTGAAAATCGGCTATCCCGACAAGTGGAAGGATTACAGCGAATATGAGGTCACGCCCGAGTCGTATTTCCAGAACGTGCACCGCGCCATCCGTTTCGAAACCAAGAGAGAAATGGCCAAAATCGGCAAGCCCGTCGACAAGGAAGAATGGTTCATGACGCCACAAACCGTCAACGCCTACTACAGCCCCGAAATGAACGAAATCGTGTTCCCCGCCGCCATCCTTCAGCCTCCGTTCTTCAACATGGACGCTGACGATGCCGTCAACTACGGCGGTATCGGCGTGGTCATCGGCCACGAAATGACCCACGGCTTCGACGACCAAGGCTGCAAATACGACGAAAACGGCAACCTCAACAACTGGTGGACCGAGGAAGACGCCACCAAGTTTGGC
>JAEEGG010020226.1_pt1 | contig 13334 bp, 11 predicted proteins | sample 9134161 | NCBI WGS metagenome assembly JAEEGG01 (sample SAMN16246543, study PRJNA631951) | gut metagenome | biome: gut microbiome; feature: rumen; material: CR-attached | host: Bos | place: Iran: Karaj | collected 2018-10 | reverse complement strand
ATTCTGCCGTTTCTTTATTCTTACAAAAATGAATTGAAATAGGGATATTTGACATAAAGGTGAGAGTCAGCATAGTTTAAAATGGTTTCATTGCGGAAGTTTTCGTATAGCTGATAGGCATAAGTGGCTGGCGTGACATATTTTTGTGCCGTCATGTTCTTCTTGATGTAAGCCACAAAGTCCTTGACCTTGGTGGGGTTGTTCTCCAAGGTAAACAAGGTGGCATTCAAGTCCACATCGTCGGCGGGTTCGTAAGCCTTGCGCAGGATGGTGCTGTCGATGGTGGCCAAAAAAGCCTCCAGATTCTTGTCGTTTTGCTTGAACTTATACTCGCTCTTCACCTGTTTGAGCACCACTTCTTCCGACTTCTTAGAACGTTGGTCTTTCTCGATGCGCTCGCTCAAGCCATTTGACTCCTTCTCGAAAGAGCCCACACCTGACTTGCTCAACAGCTTGATGATGTGGTAGCCGTAGTTGGTGCGGACGGGTTTGGCTATCTGGTCGATTTCCAACGACTTGCAGGCTTCGATGAACTCGGGCACAATGCGGCTGACGGTAAAGCTACTCAAAGCGCCATTGCGGTTGACGGTGCCTTTGTCATCGCTGTATTGCTTCACCATCTCGTTCCAGTTCTTGCCGTCTTGGGCCATCAGCTGATTGTAGATGTTGTCGGCTTTCTGCTTCATGGCAGCCTCGTCTTCGGCGGAGGCATCGAAGGGCAGTTGCAGGAAGATATGGGCAGCTTGCACCGCGCCCATGGCATCGGTCACGCTTTGCACCTTAATGATATGGTAGCCGAAATCGCTGCGCACAGGCATAGAGATCTCACCTTCCTTGGTGTTGTAGGCACCTGTTTCAAAGGGGTAGACCATATCGAAGACGGTGAAATAACCCAAGTCACCGTGGTTGCCTGGACGGGCAGGTGTCTGGTCGGTGGCTTTCATGCCTTTGGCCGAGGGGTCGTCTGAGTATTGGTCGGCAAGAGCACCAAAATCGGCGTCTTTGGCTAAAGCCTTCTTGCGGATATCCATGGCTTTGTTGTAGGCCTTCAAGGTGTCCGACGGCAGGGCGTTCTTGTCGCAGCGGACAAGGATGTGCGAGGCGCGGATGTCCTTCAGCTTGCGTTGATAGGCTTCCTGCAGCAGTTCGTCGGTGATGTCGTCGCTACTCATGAAGGGCTTGGCCAATTGCTTGCGGTAGCCCGCCAATTCCTTTTGGAACTTCGCACTGGTGTCCAGTTTCAGACGTTCGGCCTCCATCACTTTCATGCGGAAGGTGGTAAACAGTTCGAGATACTCGTCTACAGATTTCTTCTCGATGACATCGCTCTTGAGGTTGTTCTTGTAATACACATCACAAAACTCCTTCACGGTGACGTCTTGGTCGCCAATGGTCATTAACACCTGCTTGTCGATCTTCGATTGGGCATTGGCAAACAACGTCGGCATCAAAATTGATGCTAACAAAAACATTTTCAAAAAGTTGACTTTTCTCATTGTTGATATTTTTACTATTTGTTCTTTCAATGTTGCGAAACGGGCGGTAAAATTACACAAAAACCGCCAAACTTCATCCAATATTTTTAAATAACGGTGAAATTTGGCGGATAGTATGTCTCGCGGTGGCGAGGATCAAGGCTTCTTCAATGCGCCTTCCACTTGGAGACCGTCGCTAATCACTTTGAAGTCGCTCACGGTAATCGCGTCGAACACCGGTTTTATCTGTTCAATTGAACCTAAATGAATCAAGAAATAGTTGTTGTCTTGCTTCTCCAATAGGCCTTCCGGAATCTTGTTCTTCAGCACACTGAGAGCGGTATTCAATAATATTTCAGTGCCTTTCCCAGCCGAAACTTGCACTAATAAGTCGCTGTCCCTCAATTCCTCGATGATTAGGTCGACAGTGAGGTTTTTCTTTATGATACCCAGGTCGAGCGGGTAGGTGACTTGGATGGTCTTTTCATCGACGCTGGAGAAAGAGATGTTTTGCTCAGCTTTTTCAAGCAGAATGTCTTGCAATTCAGGGAAAGAAATGGAAGCTTTCATTTAGAAATGATTTAGATTGTAGGTCTTTCTGATTAGGACTTATGAACAATGACCATGACTGCCTAAACAAAAACAATAAATTTTAACCTTTTGTAGATGCGGTCATGGTCATAGTTTCGATTTTTCAATTAACTTCTCTTACTGTAGTTTGGAGCTTCTTGGGTGATGGTCACATCGTGCGGGTGGCTTTCAAGGATGCCCGAGTTGGTGATGCGGATGAACTTGGCTTTCTTCAGGTCCTCAATGGTGCGTGAGCCTGTGTAGCCCATGCCGGAACGCAAACCGCCGACCATCTGGTAGACGACCTCAGAGAGCGTGCCTTTGTAGGGGACACGGCCTGCGATGCCTTCAGGAACGAGCTTCTTTACATCTTCCACATTGTCTTGGAAATAACGGTCTTTCGAGCCTTGCTGCATGGCTTCGAGCGAGCCCATGCCTCTGTAAGTCTTGAACTTACGGCCTTCGTAGATGATGGTGTCGCCCGGCGACTCATCCACGCCAGCAAAGAGCGAACCTGCCATGATTGAGGAAGCACCAGCTGCCAAAGCTTTCACGATGTCGCCCGTGTAGCGGATGCCACCATCAGCGATGAGCGGGATGCCTGTGCCTTCCAAAGCCTTTGCCACATCCATAACGGCGGTAAGCTGCGGCACACCGATGCCCGCCACCACACGCGTAGTACAGATGGAGCCAGGGCCAATGCCCACCTTGATGGCATCGGCACCTGCCTCAGCTAAAGCCTTGGCAGCCTCAGCGGTGGCAATGTTGCCCGCCACGATGTCGATTTCAGGATAGTTGGATTTCAGGTTGCGCACCATGTCGATGACACCTTGGGAATGACCATGCGCCGTGTCAACGACCAAGGCATCCACGCCAGCGTCGACCAAAGCGGCAGCACGTTCAAGCGTGTTGGAGGCGATGCCCACGGCAGCAGCCACGCGCAGACGACCGCGTGAGTCCTTGCACGCGTTGGGACGCGCCTTCACCTTGATGATGTCTTTATAAGTGATGAGGCCGACGAGGTGGTTGTCCTTATCAACCACAGGCAATTTCTCGATTTTGTATTCCTGAAGGATGTCGGCAGCCTTCTCAAATGACACCTCAGTCGTGGTGATGAGGTTTTCCTTGGTCATCACTTCGACGATGGGGCGGTCGAGGCCACGCTCGAAGCGCAGGTCGCGGTTGGTGACTATGCCGACGAGCACGTTGTTGCTGTCCACTACAGGGATGCCGCCGATGCGATATTCACCCATCAGGTCGAGGGCGTCTTTCACGGTGGCGTCTACATGGATGGTCACCGGGTCACTGATCATGCCATTTTCGGCACGTTTCACCTTGCGCACCTCGGCGGCCTGCTTGCCGATGGTCATGTTCTTGTGCAGCACGCCGATGCCGCCTTCTTGAGCGATGGCGATGGCCATGCGGCTCTCCGTCACGGTGTCCATGCCGGCGGAGACGACGGGAATATTGAGGTCGATATGGCGTGAGAACTTGGTTTTCAGGCTCGTCTCGCGCGGAAGAACATTACTATAGGAAGGGACCAACAGGACGTCGTCGTAGGTCAGGCCTTCACCAATGATTTTTTCGTTATCAAGTGCCATTGCGGTTGGGTTTTAATTAATCCGCAAAGGTACGCTTTTTTTCGGTTGGTTAGGCGGATTATGGCGAAAAAAGCCGTTATGAGGCTTTTTTCGCTTGATTTTGCCCATTATTTCCTCATCTTATGAATTACAACATCAAAACACCCTAGTTATTCTCTCCAATAGCTTTTTCATTTCCCTTGCTTTTTTCGTTTGCTCGGCCAGCTCCAGCATCGTCCATAGTGGTTTGTAGATTTCAATGTTCTTTTCGTCAGTGGGAATGGTTTTGATATGATGGCAATTGGGGCACCGCGAAGGGAACGGATACGAATACCTCGATGGCAAATGCACAGTCCCAATGTCACGTGCCTTGAAAACAGTGTTGCATTCCGTGCATCTGTATTCTTTCATTCCTTTGTCAAAGGTTGAACCCCTGTAATCCCAATCTTGCTCCATATCCCATACGAACGACCACAATTCATCCATGTCCCAAATCTTTTCGTACACGCTGATGTCCGCACCTTCGGGGCTGGTTCTCATGCCGTGGCATTTGGGGCATTCTATGGGCTTGAGATAGGCGTATTCCTCACCATCAGTTCCTCTCATTTGGAAATCCTTCGCATCATTGTCTATGGTGAACGTCTCTCCGCATTCAGAACAGACAAACTTGACGGCATCTGGCTTGGGTTCCTTTGCTTTTCGCCTCTTCTCCAGAAGCTCATCGATTCCCTCATAAATCAAAATGGGCAGCAACCAGATAAGTATCCAGATAATGCATAGGCCAAAGCCGACATTTTCAAAGAATTCTGCTACTTTGGTTTTCTTTTTCTTTTCCATAATACTATTGTTTTTGAGTTGTCACTTCCACAATGGGCGATTTCAAATAGAATGGCTCATTGTGATTCGTTTTTGTGACTGTTGGCAGTTTTTTCGTTTGTTTCGCCATCAATCAACGCCCAAACCACAAACCAGAACAATGCGCTGCCGATATAGATGAGCCAAGCCCACCACGGTGCATGGATGGCGATGAGGACAAAGAAGGAGACGATGTAATCGAAAAAGATGTAAAATCCCATAGCGCGTTCGTTTTGATAACGGGTGCAAAAATACCGCTCTTTCAAATGCACTTTTGGAATGTAGTAAAGATATAGTAAGGAATAATGGTTTGGTTTGGGAAAAGCACTATCTTTGCAGACTAAATCTCAAGACTCGCTATAAACAAAGGATGGGATGAAGAAATAAAAAGGGCTGACGCCATAAAAAACACTAACCCCGAAGTGTGCATAAGCAGGGACAACGGGGTGTTACGCTGCAAAAGTAGAAAAAAATCCGAATCGAGCCCATATACGCGAGTTTCGTAATCGTATTGCCCACCATGAGCCGATATGTTTTGACGGTTCGGGCAACATTGACACTGCTTTTGCCCGCAGACATTACCAATTGATACGTGAATATATCAACTATTTAGGCCAAAACTCCGACAACGTAATACAATGGGCTGAAAGACCTGACGAAGTGTTAGACAAGATAGACAGCATCAAATAAAACAGTTAGCCATTCGCCCAAGTTCATAGAATGTAGTGAATAATAGTATGGGTTAGAGTTTTAATTTGATTTCCTCGTCACTGCAAAGCTTATACACCTCGTTTCGGATGTAGTCTTCGAGGCTTTGGACGTTTTTCTTGTTGGCACAACCGTTGATGAAGTTGAGGAAGATGCATGATGCTGATTCTATCCTCACCTCGGTTTCTTGGGCGCTTGTGACCACCACATGAATGGTGACGTTCTCGCCGAAAGACAGCAAACTCATCCCATCCTTCGCCGTGATGGTGAAGGTTTTATCGTTACATTCAATCCGCTTGAATTGGCCGTATTGCTTTCTTCGTGGCGGTATAGACGCGACGAGCAAGCTGGGTGAAGTTCAATGTGGATGATTTCATTTTTTACTTTGTTATAAACTTCACCAAGCCTTCCAAGCCTTTGTCGTCATCCATGTCATCGAATGTGTCTGTAGGCAAGGTCTCAATGAGGGCGTTCTGAACGGTGGGCAGCATCTCGTTGACAATAGGCTCGTAGATTTCAAGCAAGTCGTCCATCTCCTCAATCTCATCCTCAATCGTTGACAATTCCTTAATTTTCTTGCAGGTGGCAACAATGGTTTGCGTTTTATTATTTGTTTTGCTTCTTTGCCTTTGAGTTCAATCTAGCATAATTGCAACATGGACTTTTATTAATGCAATTTCTTCCATTGATGCATACTGGGGCTTCTTGCAGGGCATTTTGTGGGGAGTGGTAGTGGTGAAATCGCTCCACACCAAATACATTGATACATTCCATCTAAAAGACCATCTTTCACATCCATTCCACTTTGGCCGCTGAATCCTGTGATTTTCATTCTGGGGGTAGGACTGTTGACCTTCATTTCGTTCTTCAGATTGTTGAGACTGCTTGCTTTTTTTTCACTTTGCCTCTTTTTGAAATCATTGATATGCATTTCTTCATCCCTAAATTCGTGTCGGGCGCAACTATTTTGTGTTTCTTTGCCAGCAAGCCCCACCAAGGCCGGCTTTGTTTGTTTTGTTCATGGCACAAGAAAAGCGTGAGACTCGATTCTGTCAAGCCGTCTGCCTAATGGTATCGCCAAACACCTTTAATGGAACGGATCGAAGAAACAAATACATCACGCTTGTTTTCATATCAAGTGATTGGCATTGCCAAGTCATTGACAATAAAAACAAAAGGTGAGCATTAGTCCTCGTCTCCCATTGTAAATTTGGCGAATTTCTTAGGCAGAGACTCTAGAAATGCCTTCCTTGCCGAGTCAGGATTTCTCCCCCAACTCGCTGCAAATATAGTCATTTTTCAGACCAATGCTCAGTTTGTCGATATTTTTTCTTCGATATATTCATTTGTCATTCAGTTTGCTTTCACTCGAGCCAAGGCATAAAGAAAGAGCGCGTCCCAACCTTTCTCATTCCGCTGGATGGCTCTGGTAAACCGTATCAAAAAATGAGGAAAAGCAGTCCACGCCCTATAACAATAAGGTGTGGACATTTGCCGCCTTTCGTCCCTTGATAGAATTTTACCAGAATTTACCAGTCGGAACTGCGTCGTCAAACGTCCTTCGCAAGATGTCCTTTCGCCGAAGCGATGCCGCAAAGATAGCAATTCTTTCCTTACGGCCACGGACATCCTTTCATTTTTCGCGGACTGCTCGTTGGTCATATCTTCATTCTTGCCTTGCATGGCGCGAAAGTAAGGGCTTTTCGCCGGGCGGCAATGGAATGTAGTGAATTATAGTGAAAGATGATTTTTCTTAAACACAAATTATCACCAATTGACCACAAATTTTCAATAATAATTCATGAATAATTAATGGATAATTTATGGACATTCGTGTCGAAAAAAAGCAGTATTTGAATGACAATTTTGCAAACTTTCGGGCCTTAACGCATAAATATTTCGACTTATGGCCCAAAAGTCTGCAATTTTTGGAGTCATACCACAAACTTGCACACCTCCGGATAGAACTCCGACATCTGTTTTCGGAACTCCGAATCGGCTGAGTTGGCATAGCTGCTGTCGCGGTCTTTCACCCACTCGGGACCAGTGAAGAATCGGCGCATCTTGCGGTAGTCGCCACGGTCGGAAAGGAAACGGACGAGATAAATCAACTCGTAGGACTTGCCGTTCTTTCCGTGCCATTCTATCACGGGCAACTCCTCCCCTTCTGGGCGACATCTTCCCGTCAAGCGGTAGGCAAACAAGGCTTTCACTTCGTTGTCGTCCTTAATATAGCCCTTGTCGGCAAGCCAGTTGATGAAAGCCACAAAGGTTTCCACGCCTTTTTTCTTGAAGGCATCATCCATATAGAAGAATTCTTTCGGGCTGTCCGCCTTGTACCGCCAATCGAAGAAGTCGTCAGGAAGCGTGAAAGGCTCCGAAGGCTTCGGCTTGGGGTTTTGGTATTCTTCCCATATCCTGTCAATCAAGTCTTTGACCAAAGGATTGTCGAGAATCGGGTCAATCAGGTTGCGTTCCTTCAGCGTGAAGTCGTCGTACCAGTCCCAATAGTAATGGAGGTTGGTGGCCAAGTCGGTTTCCAAGAAATGGCGGTAGTCGGAAAAATAGCGGTCAAGGGCTTCGTCGCTGTCGTCATCGTCAAGCACCTCAGCGGAGGGTTGCCAACGCTTTATGGCTTCTAACATTTTTCCGTTGTCGGCACCGTCCTCCTCGTGCAGATGGCTTGCCATATAGTCAAGATAATAGGTGAAGTCGTCGCCCTTCATTTCGGCTCCTGTGGTCGAGTCATCCATGCAATAGGAACACAATCGGGCCAATGGGGTCAGGTCGCACGAGATGCGTTCCATCATCGAAACGAAGCCTTCCTCGTCGTCGCTCACCACACATTCAAGCAGTTTGGCCTTATCACCGGATGGAATTTGCAGGACGGAAAGAAACTCCATCACCGTGGTTCTCAGCAATTTCCTCATAACGACAAACATCTCTTGGGGCATCATAAAGACGGCCTCGGCATCGTCGTTGATGATGTAATCCTTTTCCTCCACAAGGAAGCGGTTGTTGTGGACAAAGACAATGGCGTTGTCAAAAGGCCCGGTCACTTCCTTCCAAAGCCTCATCGTTTCCTTGATGCTTTCTTCGGTCTCGTCATCCTGAAGAATCTCGTCCACGTCACGGGTGGCCTCCTCTGGCAGGGGCATTCGGATGGCCTGCTTCAGTCCTTCGTAATAGAGTCTCCTTTTTATTATTTCATCCTTGCCGTTCATGGGTGCAAAAGTATTGAAAATCAGTGCTTAGCCTTCAAAAAGCTATACTCCTTGCCGTATTTCAAATGCTGCGCCACGAAATCGGAAGGATATTCGACCTTGTAGTCAACCACCTGACCGTTTTCCATGACGGGCACGATTTCAGGATTGATGAAGCCACCGTAAGGTTTCAAACCCAAGGCATTGTAACGCTCCTTGACTTCCTTATGCAGCTCGGGATCGACCTTCACCGCGTACTTCTCCACGATGGCCTTGCCTGCGGCATAGTCGCCTTCGCTCTTGATGCGCTGGATTTCGGCTAACAACTCGCCAAACAAGCCTCGCAAAGCCTCAAAGTCGTTGACGACGAAATAGGTCTTGCCGTTCTCCACCTTCTTTTCGATGACGTTGGCATTCTTGCCATACTCGTAGCACCATTCCGAGACGAGTTTGCGGTTCTGCATGTGTGCCTCGGTGACGTCCTTGCCCAGCTCAACGCGGGCCAGTTGCGACATCATGCCGTTGCGGATATAGGAACAATACTCGGCCTTGAAAGCCTCTGCATCAGGCATGATGCCCAACTCGACCATCTTCGGGTCGGCTATATAATACAAGCCAAACAAGTCGGCACGGGCTTCCTCCAATGTCGAACTGTATTCCTTCAAGGCACTAGGCGGAGTGTCAGGCAATAGTTTTCCCGAACCATGGCCCAAACACTCATGCAAGTTGGTGTGAACCACAGATGCATCGGGACCGTATTTCTTGCAAAAAGCGACCTCCTCCTCTGAATAGGCAAACTCCTTTAACCCACTCTTTGGGTTCTCATCTGCGGCCTTATCGTAGGCTTCCATCAGGTTGGTGATGGTCACCGACTTGGAGCCGAAGTCCTTGCGAATCCAGTCGGCATTGGGCAGGTTGATGCCAATCGGGGGCGATGGGAAACAGTCGCCGCCCAAGGTGGTGACGATAATGCTCTTCGCCGAGACGCCCTTACATTCTTCTTTCTTGAAGCGTGGGTCGACGGGCGAGTGATCCTCAAACCATTGGGCGTTCTCACTGATGGTGTTGGAACGTTTGGTGGCCTCCAAATCCTTGTAGTCGACTACAGCCTCCCACGTGGCCTTCATGCCCATCGGGTCGCCGTAGTCTTCAATGAAACCGTTCACAAAGTCGATATGCGAAAGGGAATCCTGCACCCACGCAATGTTGTATTCGTCCCAAGTCTTCAAGTCACCCGTGGTGTAATAGTCGATGAGTTTCTGCGTGTAGCTGCGTTGGTTGTCATTCTCCGCCACCTTGTTGGCCTTCTTCAGCCAGCCGATGATGGCTTGGATGGCCTCGCCATACAGACCGTCAACCTTATACACGTCTTCATATAGTTTGCCGTCCTTCTTCACCAGTTTGGAGTTCAGTCCGTAACTGATCGGCTTGTCGTCGTTGGGCTTGCGCATCTTGTTGTAGAAATCTTCCGCCTCGGCTTTCTTGATGTCGCCCTCATAGAAATTCACTGCCGAGTTGGCGATGATGTCGTCTTCGCTGCTGCGGCGCACCTTGTACAAGTCTTTGTCGAAGACCACGGGGGTCAGGAAAGCAATAAAGCTGTCCACCGTCTCGCCCTCGTTAAGCGGAAGCAGGTTGACGTCGCTGCCTTTCACCAAATCGGCGAAATAGGCCTCACTGATTTCGGGGAAGAACTTGTCCTCAGCATAATGGTGATGGATGCCGTTGCTGAAAAACACACGTTTGGCGTAGACCAAGAAATTCTGGAAATCAGCACATTCGCGGTCGCCTTGATACGAATTCAACACAGCCTCGATGGTCTTACGAATCACCAGGTTATACTTGAAGTTCTGGTCGAAAAGGATGTCGCGACCGCATTTGGCCGCCTCGCCAAGATAATAAAGGTAACGCTTCTGCTGCAGCGTCAACTGGTCCCATTCCGGCACCTGATAACGCATGATCCTCAAATCTGCGAACTCATCCACCAGATACTTGAATTCCACTTTGGGCTGAGACGGTTCGGCGACTTCTTCCTGTTTTGGAGCACAGTCCACCACATCGGCAGCCATTCCAATGCCAATCATAAGCTATTCTTTAATTTGATTTTTCTGTTCAAAAAACGGTTAATACTTATACCTGACCGAGACCTCAGATAAGAAATCGTGTTTCTTGTAGTTTTCGGCAGGGACCCGACTGCGGTACTCGTAGGAGAATGCGACGTCGAGAAAGAGCTTTCGGGTGATTTGGGTCTGCAGCCTGATATTGCTGTTGATGATGTAATCGTCGAAATCGAGCACCGAAGGCTGATAGAAGAGGGTGTACAACAGCGTGAGGTTCTCTGCCAATTTTTGCTTGACTTTGGGGCGGATAGATATGCGGTAGTTGTTGTTGAGCAGATGGGTCTCATCGGTGAAGTCGGTCCAATCGTATACGAAGGCGGCACTGATGGAATAGTCGCAGAACCCAGGAATGGTATAAATGCGGTACTTCATTCCAACGAGGCCGCTCAATCGGAGGTCGTAGCCTTTGTATTTGTTGGTGAGCATCTCGCAGGCCAGGAACGGGGAGTATTTGTCGTGCTGAAATAGGTCCATCTTCACGCCGCCGTTGACCTCAAAGTTGGTCTCTTTCCAATGCTGGTCGCCACCGCTCTTGTCGATAAGCGAGCTATAGAGCAGTTTGTAGTGGGCGTCGAAAGCAATCAGGCTATCGTTGCGTTCGACGGCGCCATCGTTGCTGATGTTGCAGTTATTGACATTACCCGCATTCAACGAGGCCCCGAGACCAAAATTGTAATGCCAGTTTTTTTGTGCATTTGCGCATAAAACGCATAAAACCAATAACGCAAGAAGAGAAAACCGCAATCTATTCATTTCTATGTTGTTAGATTAAAGAAAGGTTTACTTATACAAATCTTTTGGCGTATAAAAATCGTAGGGCGGCATCGTCGTAGGGTCAAGGTTGGTGTAAGTGCCGTCCACCTGGAGTTTCTCCTTTCCATAGATAAAATGGTGGCAGAACCACACGAGGTCATCAACGGTCAGTGGGCCGCCCACAGCCACGCTGTGACCATAGCCCTCGAAACGACGGGCAAAATAAGGATAGTCATACTTCTCGAAACGTTTCACCAAAGCATCCGTTCCATAGAAGCCAATATTAAAGAAGCTTATCCCCTTGTATGACACTAAGTTATCCATCATTCCGTGAAACATCATGGTAGGGGCCGGCTCACGGTTGCGGTATTGCACCTTACCCTCATGTGAAAATATGGCACCTGCGTACGAAACCACACCTGCCAAGCGGAAGTCTTCAGGAAGAATGTCAGAATTGAGGAATCCGTTGCACATCGCGTAGTCCACCTGCAAAGAGGTGATGGCACCCGCACTTGAGCCTATCATCACCATATAATCCTTATTGACTTTCAGGTCCTTGGCATGTTCAAGCAGATAATGCAAAGCCGAAATGGCATCTTCCGTAGCCATGTAAACCGCTTTCTCCACAGGATCGGTATTGAAGACACCAATGTTTTTGGCACCTTTAAGGCCTAAGCGATAATCGATTGAGGCCACCATGAAGCCTTTGTCGACAAGTTGCTTGAAATAGGCTTTTTCCCATTTGCCGTCGCGATGACCACCGATAAAACCGCCACCAAAGACGTAGACCAAACAGATGGTGCTGTCGTGGACATGTTCAGGGGTGTAGAAATCAAGATAAAGCTGAAGTGTGTCGCGCTCGGCATATTGGTAGGTTTTCATGTTCTGGGAGAAACAACCCAATGACACGACAAAAAGCAACACTAGTAGGAAGATTTTTTTCATGATTGATGCGTTTTATAGTATTCTTTCAGGAACTCAGGTAGTTGACGCAGGGCAGCTTGCTCGCGCCATTGTTTCCGCACCTCTTGGGCAGGCACACCGAAGACGGCCTTGCCAGGCTCGATGTTCTTGTCGACGGCGGAAGTGGCCAGCACCACCGCGCCTGTTCCGATGACCAAGTCCTTGTTGATGCACACACGACCCCAAAGGATGACGTCATCTTCGATGCGCGTCACACCTGCGATGGCGGCATGGGCACCGATGAGGCAGTTGTGGCCGATGTAGCTGTCGTGACCGATTTGGCAGTGGTTGTCGAGTTTGGTGCCGCTTTCGATGACGGTGTCGGAGGTGACGCCGCGGTCGATGCTACACAAGGCACCAATCTCCACGTCGTCGGCGATGACCACACGGCCGAAGGACTCAAACTTCTTGAAGCCCTCATTGCGGCGCTGAAAGTAATAGCCATCCGCCCCAATGACGCTACCCGAGTGGATGATGACGTTGTCGCCAATCACACAGTGGTCGTAGATGGTCACGTTGGGATGGATGAGGCAGTTCTTCCCGATGATGGTGTGATGCCCGACAAAAGACCCTGGCATGATGAGAGTCCCCTCGCCTATCTGTGCCGATTCGCTGATGGGCTGCGTTTGTGGCTCGAAGGGACGGAAATGCCGCATGATACGGATGAAAGCATCGAACGGGTCGTCATGGAGCAACAAGGCTTTGCCTTCGGGGCATTCCACTTCCTTATTAATAAGAACCACCGTAGCGGCCGAGTTGAGTGCCTTGGCATAGTATTTCGGGTGGTCGACGAAGGTGATATCGCCCGCCTCCACCTTATGGATTTCGTTCAAGCCAGTAATAGGGAAATTGGCTGGTCCAACATATTTAGCGTCAATAAGTTCCGCGATAGTTTTCAGGGTAGTTTTCTTTATTTTCATTGAAAGAAGTTTATAGAATAAAGCGCAAAGATACAAAAAAAGCGCAAAGTCAATGACTCTGCGCTTAATTTATGCCATGCTTTTTATCAGGCCTTCACACGCTCGCAATACTCGCCCGTGCGCGTGTCGACGCGAATCAGGTCGTCGGTGTTGATGAACAACGGCACGCGGACCATGGCACCCGTCT
>JAEEGG010020225.1_pt1 | contig 13335 bp, 9 predicted proteins | sample 9134161 | NCBI WGS metagenome assembly JAEEGG01 (sample SAMN16246543, study PRJNA631951) | gut metagenome | biome: gut microbiome; feature: rumen; material: CR-attached | host: Bos | place: Iran: Karaj | collected 2018-10 | reverse complement strand
TCACAGTGCGGCTTGCAATGCAAATCTCGTTAAACACGTCGCTGTTTTGCGCGCATTTCTGAATGGCCACGCTAGCAACGCCTCCGCAGCCGATGATTAGAACTTTTCCCATTTTCGATACAATTTTTTGGACTTCGGACTACAGACAACAGTCTTTGAAATGCCTTCTGTGCTTTAATCTTCCGTCACTGTTATTTGTTAATTATTTAATTGTTAAATATTTATTCTAAATTCTGAATTCAAAATTCTAAATTGACAGCAACAATTCTCTAACCACCTTGCACGCCACTGCTGTCGATACGCCGCTTTGGTCGTATGTGGGGCAGAGTTCGTTCACGTCGGCGGCCACAATACGGCAGTTGTCGCAGACTGTCGATATCGCGTTCAGCAGGTCGTTGAAACCAACACCGCCTGCTTCGGGCGTGCCAGTGCCAGGGAATATCGACGGGTCGAGCACGTCAAGGTCGATGGTGAAGTATATCGGCTTGCCAGTCAGTTGTTTAACCGTGGCTTCCAGACCGTCGAAATTGAATTTGTGCAGGTCGGTGTGCCCTTCTGCGGCCCAGCGGAACTCGCTGCGTTCACCCGAGCGGATGCCGAACTGATGGATGCGGCCGTCGCCCGTCAGGTCGTGGCAGCGGCGGATGACGCACGCGTGCGACAACCCAACGCCCAGATACTCGTCGCGCAGGTCGGTGTGGGCGTCGAAATGGATGATGTGAACGTCGGGGTACTTCTTTATCACTTCGCGGAAAGCGCCCAGAGTGACAAGGTGCTCGCCGCCAATCATTAGCGGTAACTTGTTGTCGGCCAATATGGTAGCCGTGCGTTCCAAAACCTGCGCAAGCGCCTTCTCGCTGCTGCCGATGCAGAGTTCAAGGTCGCCGCTGTCGAACACGCTGATGTCCTCAAGGTCGCGGTCGAGCAGGGGGCTGTAGGTTTCGAGCCCGAACGACTCGCTGCGGATGGTGTGCGGCGCAAACCGTGTGCCAGGGCGGAACGACGTGGTTGAGTCGAACGGCGCTCCGAAGAGCACAATCCGCGCCTCGCTGTATTCGGCGTCGCAGCCGATGAATGTCTCAATGTTCTTGTTAAGCATTGTCGGTCAGTCTTTTATCTTCTCCACGTCGGCCAGCATTCGCTCCACATAGGCGGGCAGCGCAAAGCAGCCTTTGTGCAGGTTGGTGGTGTAATAATCGGTTTTGATTCCCAGTTTGTTCCACGCGTCGGCGTTCAGGTCGAGCACGGGGCGGTATTTCTTCGATGCGAATCCGAACAGCCAGTAACCCGACGGGTACGACGGTATATGTGCCTGATAGACACGGCTAATCGGGAAACTGTCGACAATTCGCTTGTGGGCTTTCTGCGTCTCAATGCGGTCCTCCTCGTAGAAGGGGCTCTGATGTTGGTTCACCATTATTCCGTCGGCCTTCAGCGCCTTGTAGCAGCCGCCGTAGAACTCGCGGGTGAGCAGACTCTCGCCAGGCCCGTAGAATCCCGCCGAGTCCACAATTATCACGTCATATTCGTTCTCGATGTGTCGGATGAAGCGCAGGGCGTTCTCGGTGTAAACGGTCACGCGCTCGTCGTCAAGGCTCGACGCTGTCTCGGGGAAGAATTTGCGGCAGGCTTCCACCACGCCGTCGTTAACTTCCACAAGGTCAATGCGTTCCAGACTCTTGTATTTGAGCAGTTCTTCCACCACACCGCCGTCGCCCGAACCGAAAATCAGCACGCTCTTTGGGTTGGGGTGCACGGCCATTGGCACGTGGCTCAGCATTTCGTCGTAGATGAACTCGTCGCGCTCGGTGAAGATGATGTAGCCGTCAACCGCCAGAAACTTCCCGAACTCGAGCGACTCAAAAATATCGACGCGCCCCAGGTCAGTCTCGTTCGTGTAAAGGTGCTTGTCCACTTTTACAGAGAACTTTACATTTTCGGTGTGATGTTCAGAAAACCAGAATTCCATTTTTCAATAACTGATTGATTGATTTATAGACTAATTGATTAATTGACTGACTGATTAATAGATATGTTTGCTAATTGACTTTATTTCAACAATTTCATTCATTCACGCATTCAGTTATTCAATCAATCAATAAATGGTTTGCTCCCGAATCACATTCAGCCGCTCGATTTTCTCGTCCTCGGGGCCAGTCATTGAGCAGCCTTTCTCTTTGGCGTACAGAATGTAATCGATGATTTCCTGCGTGATGCGCTCGCCAGGTGCCAGAATCGGGATTCCAGGGGGGTAGCACATAACAAACTCGGTGCAGATGCGGCCGTTGGTCTCGCGGATGGGAATCATTTCCTCTTTGGCCGCGTAGAAGGCCTCTTGCGGCGTCATAACCACCGACGGGTTGATGTACTCGTGGTCGAACAGGCCCGTGCGCTCGCGGCGGTAGCGGCGCTGAATGTCGTAGAGTGCGCTCACAAGCCGCTCAACCTCGCGCATTCGGTCGCCTATCGATATGTAAGCCAATATGTTGCCGATGTCGCCCAACTCAACCTGAATGTCGTACTCGTCGCGCAGAAGGTCGTAAACCTCAATGCCCGCCAAGCCGATGTCAAGGGTGAAGACCGTCAGTTTGGTGGTGTCGAAATCGTAGATGCTGTCGTTGTTAATCAATTCCTTGCCGTAGGCGTAGTATCCGCCGATTTTGTTGATTTCGGTGCGGGCGTAGTCGGCAATGCGCTGCACTTCGGCGAAAGCCTCCTTGCCGCGGATGGCCAGGTTGCGGCGCGATATGTCGAGACTCGCCAGCAGCAGATACGACGCGCTTGTGGTCTGCGTCAGGTTTATCACCTGCCTAACGTAGCCAGCGCTCACGCTTTCGCCGATGAGCAGAAACGAACTCTGTGTCAGGCTTCCGCCCGATTTGTGCATACTGATTGACGACATATCGGCGCCAGCCGCCATTGCCGTAATTGGCATATTCTCACCAAAATAGAAGTGCGTGCCGTGCGCCTCGTCAACCAGCACCAGCATATTGTGGGCGTGCGCCAGTTCAACAATTTTTTTCAGATTCGAGCAGATGCCGTAGTAGGTGGGGTTGTTCACCAGAATGGCCACAGCGTCGGGGTTGGCCTCGATGGCCTTCTCAACCTGCGAAATCTTCATTCCAAGGGCGATACCCAGACGGCGGTCCATATCGGGGTTGACGTAGATGGGTGTGGCGCCGTTCACCACCAGCGCGTTGATGACGCTGCGGTGCACGTTTCGCGGCAGAATGATTTTGTCGCCCTTCTTGCAGGCCGTGAGCACCATTGTCTGCACCGACGATGTGGTGCCGCCCACCATTAGGAAGGCGTGCGCGGCGTGGAAGGCTTCGGCGGCCAACTCTTCGGCCTTCTTGATGACCGAGATGGGGTGGCAAAGGTTGTCGAGCGGCTTCATTGAGTTGACGTCAATCTCAACACACTGTTTTCCAAACAGTTTTGCCAAATCTGGATTGCCTCGGCCTCGTTTGTGGCCAGGTACGTCGAACGGTACAATGCGTTTTCTTCGGAATTCTTCCAGAGCCTCGTAGATAGGTGCTTGGTCTTGATTCATTTCAAGCGTTTTAAAAAATTAAACAATACTACCTTTCTTGTTTACTTTATCTGCTTGTGGTGAACCTCGGCAGATTGTCAGAGTCTATATAGTAAATATTTACTTTTACTACTCTTATTGACCGTTTCTCAAGTCGGGTGGTTATAAGTAACCAACTTTAAAAAAACTGCACATTTAAGTGCAAATCAATAAAATGGAAATACTCTAACAATCTAAAGTGTGCTCCATCGGTGCAAATGTAGTCATTTATTGGAATGGTGGCCTTTTTGGGGCGGTTTTTATTTTTGCCGATGGACTTTTTAAATTGCGAATGGCGGATACTAACCGTTGAATTAATTACCTATTCAGCGGCGAAACAATCCTCCTATGTGTCTTGAAATCAGAATACTATCTGATCAACTTCATATGCTCAATGTCGGTGTCCTTCTCGCAGTAGCAGCATTTGAGCTTGATTTTGCCGTCGTTTATCACGCGGAATTTCGTCGGGATGTTCTCGTGGTTGGTGATGCACTTCGGGTTCATACAGCGGGCGATGTTGAAAATCTGCTCGGGAACGTTCACCTGACGCTTCTCAACAACTTCGTAATTCCTTATGATATTGAGTTTTGCGTGCGGCGCAACAAGGGCGATTTTGTCCACTTCAATGTCTTCGAAAAACTTGTCGGCAATTTTGATGATGGCTTTGCGGCCCAACTTCTCGCTGGGCAGATTGTAGCCGAAAGTTATCTGACTTTCAGTGAGTTGGTCGAGTCCTAAGATTGATATGACGTTGAACAGGTTCTGTGCCGGAATATGGTCGATTACGGTTCCGTTCTCGATGGCCGAAACGCTCAGGGTTTTTGTGTTCTTCATAGTCTGATTTATTTGAGTTGCAGTACTTTACAAATTATCGCCTGACGGGTGTAGACGCCGTTTTGAGCCTGCTCAAAGTAGTAGGCCTTCGGGTTGTCGTCAACGTCGGTGCTGATTTCGTTCACGCGCGGCAGCGGATGCAGAATCTTCATATTCGGCTTGGTGTGGTCAAGCATACTGTTTTTCAGAATGTAAACGTTCTTAACCTTCTCATACTCAAGCGGGTCGGCAAAACGCTCACGCTGAACGCGGGTCATATACAGAATGTCGCAGTCGTTGATGTTGGGCGCCAACTCGGTGTGCTCTTCAAACGGTATGTTGCGCTGTTGCAGGAAGGTGCGATACTCTTCGGGCAACCGTAACTCTTCGGGTGCAATGAAACTGAATGTCGGGTTGAAGTGCGACAGCGCCATAATGAGCGAGTGCACCGTGCGACCGTATTTCAAGTCGCCAACCATTGTAATCTTCAGATTCTCAAGCGTCCCCTGCGTTTTGGTGATTGAGTACAGGTCGAGCAGGCACTGAGATGGGTGCTGGTTGGCGCCGTCGCCGGCGTTGATAATCGGCACCTTCGAAATCTCTGATGCGTAACGTGCCGCGCCTTCGAGCGGGTGGCGCATAATGATAAGGTCAACGTAGCAGCCCACCATTAAAATGGTGTCTTTCAGCGTCTCGCCTTTCGAAACGCTTGTCTGCGAACTGTCCGAAAAGCCTAAAACCTTGCCGCCCAACCGGTTGACGGCGCTCTCAAAACTCAACCGCGTGCGTGTCGATGGCTCGAAGAACAGTGTGGCAGCCACTTTGCCGTCGAGCAGTTTCTGAACCGGATTCTTCTCGAAGTAGGCCGCAAGGTCCATAATCTCAAGATAGTCGTCTTTCGAGTAATCGTCTATCGCAACTAAACTTTTGTATTTCATACTGTTGTTATTTTAGGCAGAATGCCCGTTTTCGGGGCTTAAATATATTTTTATCGCGAAAGCGCAGTGAAAAAAGCTACAAACATTTTATTCACAAATGGCGAATTACGTAAATGTGAATGTTGAATTCGAAATACAACAAAAAAGCCCTCGGCACATTGCCGAAGGCTTTTTTATTATCGAACACACGCGTTGTGTCCCTACATTGCTATTTAAACAACTCTTTTGCAGTCAGTTCAAGGTAGTCGCGGCAGTTCATCCAGGTGTGGCCGCCGCCCGGGTTGTAGAAGGTGTGCTTCAGATTCTGGTCGGTCAGGTATTTGTCGAGGCCGCGTGAAGCCTGAATCAGGAAATCTTCGGTGCCAGTGCCCAGGAACATAAATTTCAGTTTCTTCTGAAGGTCGGCAATGGGGGCGTAGGTGCCATTCTGGAAGTTGGTCTCGTACTCGTTGCCGAAGATTGCCGGGGCAAATGCAGCCACGTAGTGGAACATATCGGGATTGCCCAGACCAGTTGCCAAAGTCTGACGGCCGCCAAGCGAGAAGCCTGCAATGGCGCGGTTGTCGGCATCGGTCAAAACATTGTAATTCTTCTCGATATAAGGCACAACCTCTTTTGTGATTTCATCAACAATCTTCTTGGTGTCCATTGCGTCGTAACGCTCAGCCTTGCCTTGCAGAATCATTTCGGGATAGGGGTTGGCGTACGGCATTACAACAATCATACGTTTGGCCAGACCTTGAGCAATCATATTGTCGAGGATTGTGTTGGCGTGGCCTACTTTGAACCAAGTCTCGTAAGTGTCTGTCATACCGTGGATTAGGTAAAGCACGGGAAGTTTCTCGCTGCCATCGGGTTTGTAGCCTTCGGGTGTGTAAACGCACATTGGGCGGTCGATGCCGAGAGTGTTAGAGTGGTAGAAGCGATATGCCACAGTGCCGTGCGGAACTTTCTGAATATCCTGCATTCCAGGCTCTTTGCCGCGAATATCGACAAGGCTGCCTTTGAATCCCTCGTTGGGGAAAATGTCCATATTGTTCGGGTCGCAAATGGCGGTGCCGTCAACAATAAAGTTGTAAGGGTAAATGTCGGGACGGTCGGTGGCAATGGTAATGCTCCAAACGCCATCGGCATCTTTGGTCATAGTTTTCTGTCCGCCAAACAGTTGATTGAGGTCGAGTTTAACCTCTTTGGCGTTTTCGGCCTTGATTCGGAATGTTACGCTGCCGTCTTTGTAATATTCGGGCGAAACAACAGGTTTCGGGAACAGACGAGCCATTACGCCAGGTGTAAACTGCTGGTCTTGTTTGGCTTCGGGAAGAGTAACCTTCATATTGGCGCCCTTGTAGGGATTGGCCTGGAACAGTCGCGGAAGCGATTCCTCGAGGAAGAAACGCGCGTTCATCCAGGTGTGGCCGTGCTTGTCGGAGGTTATAATCTTCATATTCTTAATGTTGTGCTTGTCGAGTTCAACCATAAAATCGCGGGCGTTGCCATAGAGGAAGTCGTCGCTGCCAACACCGAGCCAGAAGAGTTTTATCTTGGCGTTCAGCGATTTGGCGTCGTCCAACTGGCCAGGGCGCAGTTGTGTGAACGAACTGTAGGAGCAGAGGTGCGAGAATTTGTCCAAGTTGTTCAGGCCAATGCTCAGAGCCTGGTTGCCACCGCGCGAGAATCCGCCAATGGCGCGGTGAGCGGCATCGTTGATTGTGCGGTAGTTCTTCTCAACAAACGGCATAAGGTAGTTGAGGAAATCCTTGCCAAACATATCAAACTGCATAGCGGGAGTGTCGCCCTCGCCAGCAATGCGGTTGGGGTTGCCGTAGGGCAGAACAATAATCATCTCTTTGGCCTTGCCAGCGGCAATAAGGTTGTCGAGAATCAGATTCATCTTACCCACCTTGAAATACACCTCTTCGGTGTCGGTTGTGCCGCTGATAAGGTACATTACAGGGTAATTGGCGTTCTTGCCGTTGTAGTAGGTAGGCGGAACATAAATGATTGCCTTGCAGTAGGTTCTGGCTGCGTCGGACCAGTAAGTTACATACTCAACGCTACCGTGCGGAACGTTTTTCAGAGCGTGGGGCAGGTTGAAGTCGCCGCGCATATCGAGAAGGCTGTTTTTGAAGCCCTCGTTGGGGAACCATTCGGCGTTCTGCGGGTCCATAACCTGCATACCGTCAACAATAAAGCAGTAGGGGTAAATGTCGGGTGTGGTGGGGCCGAGGGTGATTGTCCAGACGCCCTTGTCGTCCTTCTTCATCTCGTGGCGGCCAGCAAACTGAACGTCAACTTCCACCTTTTGTGCGTTTTTGTTTAAGTAGTTGAATGTCACGGTGTTGTCTTTGTTGACAACTGGCGACTGAACCTGCGGTGCGCCAGGCTGCGCCGAGATTTGCAATGCCATTGCGCATACCGCAACCAGCATTGACGATTTTTTTAAAATGTGATTCATAAAAAATTGTAGTTTAGTGTATTAAGTGATTTAAAATACTTGCTTCAATTTGTTTCAAAATTATTGTCTGCACAATCATTTAGCCCACTCTTTGCCCTCATCGGTGCGGCGCCAGGCGAAATAGCCGTCGAGAACCTTGAGCGCTTCTTCCGACGGAACGGGACCGACAAATGGCGTTGGGCCGGTCAGGTACATTGCCTGCGGATTGTCGTTGGTGAATTTCGGCCATTCGGGCAGTTTAGAGTCGGGGGCGTTTGGTGTGCCGTATTTGGCAAAGTTGGTCCAGTAGTCGCCCATTGCTTTCGATAGCGCAACATCAGAATCCGACGAGTTGTTGCCGTCCAAATGCTGGAACACAAAGCCCACATCCTGGCCGTGCGGTGAGCCTGCGTCGGGGTTCGGATTGTTGGGGTGCTGGTCGAAATAGTAGAGATAAACGTCTGATTTACCAGTCTTTGCCTGCAAACGTGCCCACGACCACGTCTGCCAACCGAAGGCGGCATCGCGCATCAGGTCGCGTGCGGTTTTCATCACCTTGCCGTCGGTCATTGGGTAGGCATTGAGCAGGTCGTCGGCAAATTTGCCGTAGCGCTGGCGGACGCTAGCCTCGTGGTTTTCGGGCGAATTGCCGCCAAAGTTGAAACTTGCGCCTTCGTCTGAATTATAGCCTATGAGCACTGCAACATCGTTGTACCGACCTTGCTCGTAGAGTTCGAACTGGTCGCCAGGAATCACATATCCGTCGACAATCGGCCACGCGCCGCCGCCGTTCATACCGAACTTCAAGAACTCTTTGGCATCAAGGGCGCGCAGGTCGGCAATCGATTTTGCGCCAAGTTGTTCGGCAATCTTCAGGCAGTCGTCGTCGGCTTGAGCCTGTGTTTTCATATTCTCGCCCGGATAGGTTGTCGGACGGGTAGGACCGAACGAGCCGCCGCTCTGCGATATGGCACCGCGGAACAGCCCTTTGGCCAACGGTGACGCGCAAAGCATACTAACCGATATGCCGCCCGCCGACTCGCCGAAAATGGTGACTTTTGCAGGGTCGCCGCCAAAGGCCGCAATGTTGTTCTGAATCCATTGCAAGCCAGCAATTTGGTCGAGCAGGCCGTAGTTACCCGAAACGTGGTTTGGGTTTTCAGCCGACAGTTCAGGGTGCGAGAAGAAGCCGATTTGTCCCACGCGGTAGGCAATGCTGACAAACACCACGCCTTTGCTGGCAAGGTCGGCACCGTCGTAAGTTGGTTCCGAAGTTGAGCCGAACGAGAATCCGCCGCCGTAAATCCAAACCAGCACGGGCAATTTGTCGTTGGCCAATTTTGCCGGTGTCCAGACGTTCAGATAAAGGCAGTCTTCGCTCACGCCGTAGGGCGATTGTCCGCCCTGCATTGGGATTGCGGCGTATTGCGTGGCTTGTCGGATTGTGTCCCAAGGCACCACGGGCTGCGGTGCTTTCCAACGCAAATCGCCAACAGGCGGCGCGGCAAACGGAATGCCCTTGAAGATTGACATACTGTCGGTTACCGTGCCTTGAATCTTGCCATCCGTGACGGCGACAATGCCTGGCTGCTGTTCTGCACACGAGCAAACAGTCAGCGCAATGGCTGCTAATAGAAGATTTGTTTTTTTCATCGTTTTACAGATTATTATAAGGTGCAAGGTACAAGTTTTTTCAAATAAAAAGCCTTCCGAAACAAATCGGAAGGCTAAAGTTATAAGTGGAAAATCCACAATTGTTTCTCACTTTTTCTTGCTCATCCACTGTGTAATCTCTTCGCAGCCCAAAGCAAAACTGATATACGTCGGAATGTTGCGGGTGCAGCATTCGTTCTCGCCCCAAAGGAACGGATAGTCGTCTTTATGTTCCAGAAAATCAGGCTTGAACATCATCAGTCCAGGTGCAATGCCGCCTGCCACGGCGTTGTAGAAGGCGCGGTGGCTGCCGTAGGCCACTTTCTTGTGGTTGACGCCCTGTCCGGTCACAAACGAGACATTTGAGTAGGGGTGCCGCCCGAACATAAAGTGCATTCCGTTCAGAACCAGTTCGGGGTCAATCATATCGGGGAAATACTTCCAAACCAGATAGTTGTTGTAGGCCCAGTTCATTGCAATTTCGGTGCCGCCCCAGCCACGCCCGAAGATTGGCACGCCGTAGGGTGTCTGTTCGGCCGTCTTTTGCGCTTGCTCAACAAACGCAGGGATTGCCGCTTTCACGGCTGCCTTGAATTCGTCGTCCATATACGGATACACCTCAAGAGCGCGTGCAACTGCGCCGCCGTTGCCGAACAGCGCGCGGTCGGTGGCAGCGGGCTTCTGACTCAACTGATTGAGCAGAATTGGTCGGAAGAAGTCAAGATATTTTTTGTCGCCCGTGGTGCGCCAGAGTTCAATGGCGGGCATTATGCGAAGGTCGCCCTGATAGTCCCAGTTGCGGCTGCGCTTGTTGGCGGGGTGGTCGGGCGCGGCAGTCTCAAAATATTTGTCCCACTGCGATTTAGCGTTGCGCAGAGCACGTTCGGCAACTTCGGGATTGAAATCCTTCAGCACGCGTGCGGCGGCTGCCAGAGCGGCAATGTCGGGCATTGTGTTGGCAGGCGAGAAGTTGCCTGTGAAGGCCAACCTGTCGTCGCGGGTGCCCGAATGGTCGCCACGCACTTCGTACGGCTTCAGCGACGAGTCGTAGCGCTTGCCGTCAGTCTGCGTCGCGCCGTCGCCAATGTGAGCGTACTGCCACATTGTGGGCTGCACAATGCCCTGCGCCACAAAACCGATATTCTCAACCTGCGCAATCACGTTCAGCACGCCGTGCTCAACCTGCTGAATCACGTCGGGCACGCCGTCGGGGCGGTGAAGGCCCACAAACTGCGTCCGTTGGTCAATGTATGTTTGGTCGTGCTTCAACCCGAAGAGTTCCCAAAGGTGCGCGAACTGCATTGTCAAGCCGGTCACGGTTCCGCCCTGAATGTCAAAATCGCCTGCGTCGTACCAGCCGCCTACGGTCAGATTGGGTATCCGTTCAAACGATTTATATTTGGTGTTCGTCACCGGCCCTTGCGAGTAGCCGTCCTGTTGGCTGTAGTTGACGGGCGCCTGCAGAGCGTCGTCCATATTCGAGCGGCCGTGGATGATGTGATAGGCTTCCTTCACTTCCATATGGTCCATTTGTCCGGGCAGCCACACGTCGAGCGACGCCTGCCACTTATCGGCGTAAACTGATTCGGCGATGGGGAAGATGTTGGTCTTTTCGCCCTTATACTCAATATAATACAATCCGATGTCGGTCAGAGCCGAAAAGTCGATTCGTGCATAGTTGTAGCGATTGTAGTAGACGCCCCATTCTTCAACTTTTGGCTCAAGCACAACGCTTTGCGAGCCGTCGGCAGCCACTTTCACGATTTTTGCCGTTGCGGCCACCGGGTCGTTCTTGTCAAGTTCAACCACGGCCACCTTCTTCTGCCAGGGCGTGTAGCCCACCTGCGAGAATCCGATGTTCGGCTTGCGGGTCCAGTTCGGGTCGGCGGCGGGTTCCATATACCATTCGGCCACCTTGCCCGTCTTGCCGCCTTCGAGCAGCGTGCGCACCACAAACGTGCCGTTGTTCGACAGGTTGCGGCCGTCGAAGAGCATTAGTTCGCCCTCGCTCTTGAAAGACACTCGCAGATTGTCGTCTTCAGGCGCCATAACAAGTTGATGCCCAGTGCTGATGGGCAGCGGCACAATGAACTCGTCTCGTCCGCGGTCGTCGAAAGTCGAAAGACCGTATATCTGCGTGATTTTCTCGCTGTTAGGATGCATTTCGGTTGCCGATGCGGGATGCCGCGGCAGAATGTTCGGTTGGCCGTCCATTAGCCACGTCTTGCCAAAATAGGTCGCAGGGAAAAACTCGATGTTCATTCCTGCCTTGCCCACAAGATTTTCGGGCACGGGCTTGTCAACAAAAACAGTCATAAGCACGCCCTTGTCCTTTGCCGTCACCTTCACGGTCGGCTTGAAGTTGTAGTCGGCATAGTCGAGTACCAGTTCGATGGTCTGATTGTCGCGGTCAACCGTGCGCTCGATGAGTTTTGGGTAGATGTCCCACTGTTCGGGCGTGTTCATTAGCCTGACGCCGCCGCCCGTGGCAATCCTGACGCCGCGCATAATGATTTCGACCGCCGCTTCTTTTTCGTCGCAGAACATTCCGTTGTAATCGTTGCTGTAAACCAGCACGTTGACGCCCCGGTCCTCGAAATACTCAAGGTCGTTGATTTTGAGCGATTGCTCACTTGTGCCCGAGCACGCAACAATAGTTGTGATGGCCGCAGTGGCCGCAAGAGTGGTGAATAGTGGTTTCATATCGTATAAAATTATGGTGGCAATTTATCAAACTAAATGGCAACCGCCAACGTCAATCGCATAATAAAATTGCGGAAACGTAGAGAAAAGGAAATCATTTCCAACAAAAAAAGCCCCATTCCATCAAGAATGAGACTTTTTGCTGTAGGGTAGAAGCCTAATATTGTTGAATCGGCTAATCGGTGAATTGTTGAATCGTAATTCCTAATTCTAAATTCTGAATTCAAAATTCTAACTCCTAACTTTCTCACACCGTCGCTTCCACATTCCACACAAACGCACGCACGCCGACCTCTTTGTTGCGGTTGTCCAAGCGTTTGATGCGGCTCAAGAGTTCGGGCACCATTTCGTCCTCGACAACGGTGATGATGGCCGAGTTCATTTCGGGCCAGGTGTGCGTTCCGCGGCGCGGCTCGCCGTCAACCGAGCCCTGCCCCTGAACGTCTTCCCAATAGGTGAATCCCTTTATGCCAAGGCGGTCGAGCATATACTCAACACGCTCTGTATTTGCCTGATTGTAAACTATAAATACTGCTTTCATTGTCGTTCAAATTTTAAATTCTTCTGTTGTCTGTAGTCTGAAGTCCGTAGTCATTATTTGTTAACACGGCTGTCGTAAACCGAATCCTCGTCCATATCGAAGAAGATGAACGAGTGGCGGATTTCCTCTTCCTTATCGCGTTCGCCGTGGCGCGACATAATCGAGTAGAGCACAGGCACAACCAACAGCGTTACCACGGTCGAAACCAGAAGGCCGCCGATGACCACAATACCCATTGGAATCCACATTTCGGAACCTTCAGAGCGGCTCAAGGCCATTGGCAGCATACCCAGAATGGTGGTGGCTGCGGTCATAAGCACGGGGCGCAGACGCGACTGACCTGAAAGGGCGATGGCCTCGTTCAACTCGTAACCGCGGTCGCGCATAAGGTTGATGTAGTCAACCAGCACAATACCGTTCTTAACCACAATACCCACAAGCATTACAACACCCAGAGCGCCAATCATATCCAATGTGGTGTTGGTTATCCACAAGGCCAGAATCACACCCGAAATGGCGAAAGGCACTGCCATCATTATAATGAACGGCTTTTTGAGCGACTCGAACTGCGACGCCATAACCACAAACACAAGCATTACAATCAGCGCGAGCAGAAGGCCCATATCGGCAAACGTATCCTGTTGGTCCTCGTAACTACCGCCGATTTTCACGGTGATGCCAG
>JAEEGG010020222.1_pt1 | contig 13336 bp, 9 predicted proteins | sample 9134161 | NCBI WGS metagenome assembly JAEEGG01 (sample SAMN16246543, study PRJNA631951) | gut metagenome | biome: gut microbiome; feature: rumen; material: CR-attached | host: Bos | place: Iran: Karaj | collected 2018-10 | reverse complement strand
GCTCGCCATAGCCCATGAGCTGGCTCAGCGGATGAACGAACAGCAGCACCAGCACTACGAACACAGCCGCCACAGTACCCACACTGATGAGCGTTGTTGAATAGACGCGCATCGAGTCTTCGTGTGTCTTGTTGGTGAAGCGGAAATAGGTGGTCTCCATGCCGAAGGTGAGCAGCACCATGATGAGGGCCGTGTAGGCATAGACGTTAGTGATGACACCATAGCCGCCTGAAGCTGCTGAGATGGTGGCCGTATAGAGCGGCACGAGCAGGTAGTTCAGGAAACGGCCAATGATGCTTGACAGACCGTAGATGGCCGTGTCTTTGGCCAGTGACTGTAGTTTTGACATGAGCTGAGCTGAATTTGTCGTAGAGAGATTTTAGTTCGTGGGTGTGACAGGCTTGATGCGACCGTCTTTCTCGAACTCCATTGGGTCGATACATACCTCACGATGGAAGCCCGGTCCGTCTTTCTTGTCCAGATAGGCGGGGTTGATGCGATGATACACGATGTACCACTTGTCCTTGCCGGGTATCTGCAGCACTGAGTTATGGGCTGTTCCGTAGATTTTCTGGTCGGGCCGCTGCTGTAGGATGACTGGCTCGTCGGCCACCTTGATGGGGCCGAGTGGAGATGTGCTCGTGCCGTAGGCCACGTGATAGTTGGGCGAGCCGGTATCGTCAACGCTCCAGAGGAAATAGTAGATGCCCTTGCGCTTGAACACGTAGGGAGCCTCGCGATACTGGTAGTCCTTGAGCGAGCCGCCGCGTGGAGTCATGCGTACGATGGTGGTCGTATCAATCGAGGTCATGTCGCTGTTCAGCTTCGCACCTGCCATGTAGCCGTTGCCCCAGTAGAGGTAGCTCTGTCCATCGTCATCGGTAAAGACATCTACGTCAATCTGCTGTCCGTTCATCTGTCCGTTGGGGCGCTTGTCAACAATGGGGTGTCCCAAGTCGCGGAACGGTCCTGTAGGACTGTCGCTTACGGCCACGCCGATGGCCTTGCGCTCGCCTTGGTCGGCACTGAAGTAGAAGTAGAACTTGCCGTTCTTCTTCTCGATGGCGGGAGCCCAGGCATTGCCCTTGTTGCGAGCCCATTTCGTGTCCTTCAGCACATCGAGGATGATACCTTCGTACTCCCACTTCTTCAGGTCTTTCGATGAGTAGCAGGTGAAGTAGTAGCCGCCCCATCCGGCAGCGCCGTCGGTGGTGGAGTAGATGTAGTAGCGCCCGCCATCGGCAATGATGTCAGGATCGGCATGCAGTTCGGGCAGAATGGGATTGTGTTGTGCTGCTGCAGAAAGACAAGTCAGCGCAAGCAGTGATAAGAACAGTTTTTTCATATTTCAATTATATTAGGTTTTGCTATTGTAATGGTTCGAACGAAGACTAATACACTACACCTGTGGTTGGGTGCAGGAACCAGTCGATTGATGTGTTGTGATTGCTCACCCACTGTCCGTAAGAGTGGTCAGTCTCCATGTAGGCTCCTGTGAGCACACCGTCCTTGTAGAGCCCCAGTGGCTGTCCCTCGAGTGGATATCTGAATGTTCCGTATGGAATCTTAAGTGCCCATACCATGTTGTTGCTGGTGGCCGTCTCGTTGTTGCCCAGGTCTTGTAACACCTGGCTGGCTTTATGGGGGGCGCAATGCACTTCCCATTTGCCCGAGTTGAAGTCTTCGAGCGCGAAGGGATCGAGCGTTTCCAGCGTAAAGTTCTGCAGACCTTTATCAGTTTTGAATTTCACGACGTAGGTGAGCGTCTTCGCTGCAATCTGTGCGTGTGTGGTACCGTCGGGGGTATGCGAGGTGTTATAGAACATCCGGATGGTGGTTCCGCCTTCTTCAGGGGTCTTCAATCTGGGTGACATGGCATAATGGGCATCTTCAAACAGATTGATAATGGCTTCGTCGTGTCTTCCGCGTAGCAGCAGGTCGGCTTTTTCGATGAAGATACGCTTTTGGGAATAGGCTCCGTCGAAAGTGCGTCCCTCTTCGATGGCTACACTTTCCACATCGTTGGCGGTATATCCGATGAGACAGATGGCTGCAGCCAACTGCTTCTTAGCTCCTACAGCAACCAGCGTTACACGTAGTCTTACCGAGTTTGGTTCTTGTGCGGGTAACTTCTGTATGCGTAGCACCAGGTCGTTGAAGTCCCAGTCGCCGGGTTTGGGATAATCTTCTTCGTAGCAATAAGTGTAGGTCTGGTAGATGGGCTCATTCAGTGTGCCAGAAGGAGTGTAGTCGGCCCCACTGTCAAACGAAACATTTGTCTCTGATGAGTTGAAACTCTTCAGGATGTAGCTGCCGTTGGCATCGATCAAGGCTGCATAGAACAGCGACATGTGGCTGGGGGCATAGAAGAACAGGGTGGCCAACTCGTTTGTTTGTATGTTGGCCTCAGCCAGAATCTCTACATCCTTCGTCGTAAATGGGTTGCCGCTTAGGATGCGCACACTCCTGATGCTGACCGATGGATCCACGTTGGCCTTTACCACTACGGAGTGGCTCTGTGTCAGGTTCCATGTGTGGTTAGGGTCAACGTTGCTTACGGGAAATGTCTCGTCCACAACCTGTTGATAAGCTTGGGGGTCGAACATGTCGCGTTTGCAACCTGCCAGCAGCAGGGCAGCGCAGATGGGTAAGCAAACCATAAGAAAACAATGTCTCATATCGGAAAAAAGCATGTCTTTTCGGATGCGAAGTTACAAAAAAAACACTGATTGCCATTGGTTTACCCTTCGTTTTACGAAAGTGTCTAATAAAATTTGTGTTATTTAACAAAGACAGCTTGTATATCTTGATGGTTTTGTTCATTTTCAATGTAACTTTGCAGTCAAATTGTTTTTACTATGGTACTGAATTATATTTGGATTGCTTTCTTTATTGTAGCTTTTGTCGTGGCATTGGTACGGCTGGTGTTTATGGGTGATTTCGACGTTTTTCCTGCCATGATGGACTCTACCTTCTCCTCATCGAAAACGGCTTTCGAAATCTCACTGGGACTCACGGGTGTGCTCTCTCTTTGGTTGGGCATTATGAAAATAGGTGAGAAAGGCGGACTGGTCAATGCGCTGGCCCGACTGCTCAGCCCCATTTTCGTCAGACTTTTTCCCGACATCCCGAAAGGACATCCCGTCACGGGTAGCATCTTCATGAACATTGCTGCCAATATGCTGGGGCTCGACAATGCCGCCACACCCCTCGGACTGAAGGCCATGGAACAGTTGCAGGAACTGAACACAAAGAAGGATACGGCCACCAACCCCATGATTATGTTCCTGGTACTGAACACGAGCGGACTGACACTCATCCCCGTCTCCATCCTTGTCTATCGTGCGCAGATGGGAGCCGCACAGCCCACCGACATCTTCATTCCCATCCTGCTTGCCACCTTCTTCTCTACGTTGGCCGGTGTCATCGTTACCTCGCTCTATCAGCATATCAACCTCATCAATCGCACCATGCTGCTCACGCTGGGCGGTGCCTGTGTGCTCGTTGCCAGCATCATCTGGGGCTTCTCACAGCTCGACTCTGTCATGATGAACCGTGTGAGCACCTCGGTGGCTAATATCCTGCTCATGGTGATCATTGTTGGTTTCATCCTTGCTGGCATGCGGAAAAAGGTAAATGTTTACGATGCCTTCATCGAGGGAGCCAAGGAAGGCTTTACCACTGCCGTGCGCATCATTCCCTATCTTATTGCCATTCTTGTGGGCATCGGTGTGTTCCGTGCCTCAGGAGCTATGGATATGCTCATTAGTGGCATTCGTTCGGCGGTAGAGCTCTCTGGCCTCGACAGCCAGTTTGTAGGAGCCCTTCCCACTGCCCTCATGAAGCCCCTTTCTGGTAGCGGAGCGCGTGGCATGATGGTCGATGCCATGACCACCTATGGTGCCGATTCGTTCGTAGGTCGCCTGAGCTGCATCTTCCAGGGCAGTACCGACACCACGTTCTACATCTTAGCCGTCTATTTCGGTTCTGTGGGCATTCGTTACACTCGTCATGCTGTAGCCTGTGGTCTCTTAGCCGACTTGGCTGGCATTATCGCTGCCATCGCCATCTGCTATATGTTCTTCGCATAAATCACATGCTTTTTCTGCTGTCAATGTGTTTAAAAAATATTTGGTACACAAACTTATGTGCCACAAGTTTGTGTACATCGGGGTGGAAGCCGCCAGGTTAGTGGTTAGGGGCTTCTGTATCAACTTTATCCAGCGCTAAGAACACGTTCGATGCATTTAACATCATGTTAAACGCTCCGAGCGAACAGTGTGAATACTTTGAGCGAATAGTGTGAATACTCTAAGCGAATAGCTGGAAAAATGAGGGGCCGCATCGGTATTGATGCAGCCCCTTTTAACCATTTGAAATGGTGTAAAGTCAAATCATTAGAACATTACACCTACGCCAATAGTAAATTTTGAACCAGTGAACTTTTGTTCTATATTGTATTCGGTTGTGATATTGCCATAAGAGTAATCATTGGTCTTACCGTTCTTGTTCAGGTTAAATTTGTAGTGCATGTCAACAAAGAAATGGTCGTTGAAGAAGAACTCTACACCAAAATTCAGACCATAGGTCACGCATTCACCTGCTTTTATTTTATATTCTGTTGTCTGATAATAGTAATTATAGGAGGTGGAAGAATACTTCCCATAAGTGTTAGTTGCTATCGGTACGCTGTATGATTGGTAATCATATTTATACTCCTTCCCTTCAAGCATGTAGCCTACATAAAAACCTCCATAGGGTGCAATGGCCATTTTGTTCACTAAGGGGAACTTATAACCCACACGCGGAGTACCATAAATGCCAAAAACAAAAGGTGTTGAATTTACCTTGTCGTATTTTGCACTATTGGTCATAGCTGTTGCTTCAAATCCCCAGAACAGCCCACTACGCTTATGCTCTTTGTTTACAAAGTGAGTGAAGCCGAATCCTGCATCGAAGCCAGAGCCACCTGTCACACCTGAAGCTCCACTGTTCATATCAATAGAGTAACCCGCGCGAGCTGTCCACATAAAGGTGCGCTGTGCTTTCTGATACATAGCCGTTCTTGACGAAACTATCTGAGCCTGTGCTGACAATCCCATGACAGCAATCAGAGCCGTAAGTAAAAATTTCTTCATATCACAATAAATTAAAATTACTAATATTGTTTTTATCGCAGCGATGCAAAAATACGGATTGTTGTTGAAAAAACAAAATAAAAGACAGAAAAAATTTTATATCTTTAAGAAAAATATGCAAACTCCTCTCAAAGAAAGAAAAAGCCCCCGTCGTTATGAAAAATGCGGGAGCTTTGGTTTTATGTTTTTGTTAAATTAGAAGGCAACACCGATAGAGGTCTGGAACTGAGAGGTAGAGGTCTTGTTCTTCGAAATGAGTCTGTTGAAGTCGGAACCCCAGCCCAACTGCAGATAGAACTTCGAAAAGCGGAATTTGCAACCAATCTGCCAGCCCATCTGGAAGTGAGTGAAGGCCCAACCGTCACCGCCCATTTGATCCTTGCTGAACACTTCGCGATCGTTACTATAACGTCCTTTTTTCCAGTCGTAACCTTCATCGGTGCCGTAGCAGTTAGCGCGGAAACGCAGTCCCAAATATGGATCGATGTGAATGCTGGAGTTGGGGAATGAGATGTCATAGATTAAGTTGAGGGGAACCTTTGCAGTCAACAGCTTCACGTTATGGGTTGATTTTCCACCTACGTAAAACTCCATGCCGATACCAGGCTCAAGGTAGAGGGGAACTCTTCGGTTGTGGGTCAGACTGATGGCTCTCATGTACGTAAAGCCAAAGCCCGATGCTGTACCATTATAGTAGTCATTGTAATTAATGTCGGCTGTGGTGACTGACTTAGCCGACATAGTCAGAGCGAGGTACTCGAATGAGAATGTGTTCCAACCCCACTTCTCCTCTGGTTGGCGCTCAATCATTGCTGAGCGAGAGGATACGATTTGAGCCTGAATCTGCAGACCCATAAAAGCCATGATGGCCACGAGAATAAATTTTTTCATGTTTTTTCTTTTTAGATTAAGTAATTGAATTTATTTTCTGATATTTGTAATTACAGTTCCTTGGTTTGCTGTCTTGTCAACAACGCTGCTGGTGCTGGCCTTCTCAATCCTCATCCACTCATAGTCGCTTTGGCGAATAGGATGCCATGAGTCTTGATCGAAATTAGCGGGGAAGCCTTTCATCTCAACGTTATACCATTTTCCGTCTTCACTCAACTCTACTTTGAAAATGGCGGCAACTACAGCATCACAGTTCCAACCGCTATACTCTTTGCCGTCACCGCTCTTATACTTCTCTGAAGAGGCATCGTAGATGGCGCGGCTGCGCAGAGGGTCAAGGTTGTTAAGGCTGGCACCCATACCAATCTCAACCTCAGCTTTACTATAAGATTTCAGGAATGTCTTTCTGGGACCGGTTACTTTCAGGTCGACAATTAGAGGTGTTACATAACTCTTTGCGGTAACTTCTACCATACGTGCCTGAGTGTCGGAGGCGATAACTTTTTGAGCATTTGCCGAAATGGCGCACATAGCAAATGCACAAATTAATAATGCAATTCTTTTCATCTTCGTAATTTTTTTAATAAAAAAGTTTAATTATTTGCAAAAGTATATTTTTTTTTTGAATTGGTCAAACAAAAATGCGATTTTTTTACATATACCATTCTATATCTTAGTAATATTATATCTTCACCACCCTGAATGAGTAAGGCGGCAGGGTGATTTGGCTGCCGTTCAGGTTCACTGGCTCGCATTTCAGGCTCTGTTGCTCGGGCTTACCGCTGAAGCCTTCGCCCTGAGCATTGCTGAGCGACAGGCCGCGTACATCGAGCTGAAGCTCTACGGGCAAGGCATTGACCAGCTTCAAGAAGGTGGCGCCCGTTTTGGAGTCGCGCACTACTGAGGCACCAATGCGGTGGGAGAGTTTTGAGGTTTTGGAGGTCTCGGAGTTATCGGAGAGCTCGGAGAACTCAGAGAAAAGATACCTATCCCCGCTATAGCAAGAGAACAGTCGCTGCACCTCGTAGGCTGGTGTGGTTCGCACCTCGGTGTTCGAGAAATAAATCATGTCGGGGTTCCAGTTGTGGTGTCCGTCCTTCGCCAGCATGGGGGCATACGAGCTCATCACCACCACGTCGGCATTGCGTTCCAGATCGGTCATGTAGAGAGCCTCGGCCAGTGCCGTCTCCACATTGGGACGTTTTGCTTTTGTCGATGCCGCCCATTCACCAAGATAAACCTTAGTAGAGGGCTGGGGTTGATGGGTCCCATTGGTTTGATGGGACAGGTATCTGGGATAGTTGTCGTAGTAGTTGCGGTGGTGCATGAACCAGCCGGTTGACTCGTAGTAGTGCTCGTCGGTCATATACTGCAGGTCTGCGTGATTGCGGGTGAAGTCCCATCCCTCGATATAGTCGGCTGAGGGTGTGTGAAAGGGTCCCACTGTGCCACATATATTAATATAAGGATAGCGCGCGCGAATGGCCCGGCAAATCATCTCGTATCGCTCTTCGAACACGGTCGAGATGATGTCCTCATTGCCAATGCCCAGATACTTCAGGTTGAATGGAGCCGGATGTCCTGCATCGGCACGCATCTTAGCCCATTTGTTGGTGGCGGGATCGCCGTTGGCCCACTCTATGAGGTTGCACAGTTCCTCTATGTAGGCAGACATGTCGGCCATGGGTATGCCTCCTTGCTGTCCGCCCAGTCCCTGTGCGTTGTTTGCTGAGTTCTGGCAAGGCACTCCGGCAGCCAGCACGGGCAGTGGTTCGGCCCCTATGTCTTCGCAGAACTGGAAGTATTCATAGAAGCCCAGTCCGCGTGTCTGGTGATAGTGCCAGATGTTCATGTCGGGTTTGCGGTCCCAGAGCGGTCCCACAGTCTCGTTCCAGTGGTAGATGTTGTCGAGTCCCTGTCCGTGGCTCATGCATCCGCCAGGGAATCGCACGAACTTCGGTTTCAGTCGGGCTATTGTCTCTGCCAGGTCCTTGCGTAGTCCGTTTTTGCGGCCCATGAAAGTCTCTTGGGGGAACAGACTCACCATGTCGATGGCAGCCTCCTCCTTGCCTTGCGGCAACAGGAGCAGTCGTGCCTTGCTCTCGGGCACTACGGGTTTCAGCTTTGCTTCGCAGAGTGTCCAGTTGTCACCCTTGTTCTTCACTTTAGCCTGTGCTATCACCATTCCGCTGGGATTGATGAGCTGAATGGTAAATTTCTTCTTTCCCCGTACGAACATGGAGAAGTCATATTGCTTGCCTTCTTCTACTGCGATGCCGTCCCACCCTTCGTTCCATAGTGAGTCTGAGGTTACGATGGCATGGTGCGGGTTGTTCTTGCTAAGCGGACTGTCGGCAGCTATGCGTATGGGTGCATTTGAGTGCCATGCCGTCGATGCTTTCCATTCTTTGCGGTCACGGCTGTTGTATTCGAAGTCACGGTTCTGTACGAGCTCGGCATAGAGTCCGCCATCGGCTGCATAGCTGATATCCTCGAAGAAGATACCCACAAGCTTGTCGCTGATGGTCTTCTGCCGGTTCTGGTCAACGGTGAGTGTAGCCTTGACGGGGCCTTTCAGCCACGACAGGTTCTTGCCGTCGTCGTGCATACGCTCTGAGGAGAGTCGGGCATCTTCCTTGAGGGCGGCGAAGTGGCGGTGCAGGGCAGCTACGATGTCGCTGCTTACCTCGAAGATACTGCCTTCCATGAGTTTTCCGTCGATGGTGGCGGTGTCGCGCAGCCATGCATCGTCACTGATCTGGCTGGGCTCATCGGCTGAGAAGTGGCGGAAGTCACTTGTAGCCGATAAGAACCGCTTGCCTTCCGACGAGCGGTAGTAGATGTCGAATGACCCATCGGGGTTCTCGAACACTACGGGCTCCTTGGCGTGGTGGGTCGATACGATGGGGTAGTCCTGTGGTCGCCAGGTGATGAGGTCGCGGCTATAAGCAGCGGCCAGCACTGGAGAGCGGTCGTTCACCTGAAAGACGAGTCGCCACGAGCCGTCTTTGGCGCGGCAGATGCTGGGGTGGTGCATCTTTTTCTCGGCACCCCATGTGCCGTAGTCGCTGGAGCAGAGCTGCCCCAGGTCCTGCCATTTGTCCTGACTGCGCTCGGCTATATGCAGTCCGGCAGTAGGAGCAGGCGAATAAATGAAGATAGACTGATTCTGAGCCACCGCAGCGGTGGTCAGAGAAAGGAGAATACTAAAAAGAAAGGAGCGTGGGGACATGTTTTTGGGGATTAATTGGAAGGGGGTAGATTGACTGGGATTAACTTAGAGAGGCCAGGACTGACTGGGAGGGGGGGACTAATCATAAACTTTTACCTCTCTCTCACCTCGCAGCACGGCGAGGGCGTTGAGGGCCAGGGCTTCCATCTCGTCTTCGCCCGGAAAGCAATAGACCGGGGCCATGTACTCAATGCGCTTACGCAGTCGGCTGATTACATACTCCGAACGGGCTATGCCACCTGTGAGCAGAATGGCATCTACCTTGCCGCAGAATACTGCACCCAGACCGCAGATGTTTTTCGCTACATGATAGATCATGGCATCGAGAATGAGCTGGGCGTGGGTATCTCCGTCTTCTATGCGGCGCTCCACCTCGCGCACATCAGCAGTGCCCAAATGGGCATTTAGTCCGGCTTTGCCAGCAATGCGCTTCAGCAGTTGTTTCTCGTTGTACTTGCCGCTGAAGCAAAGGCGAATCAGATCGACGGCAGGCAGACTTCCGGCACGTTCAGGTGAGAATGGTCCCTCACCGTCGAGTGCATTATTGGCATCGACAGCCCGTCCGTGGTCGTGGGCCGCTACGCTGATGCCGCCTCCCATGTGGCAGATGATGAGGTTCAGGTCTTCATATCGTTTGCCTATACCGGCTGCATATCGACGGGCTATGGCGCGCTGGTTCAGGGCGTGCCAGATGCAGATGCGGTTCATGAGTGGTGAGCCGCTGATGCGCGCATAGTCGTTCAGCTCATCGACCACGCCTGGGTCGGCAATGAACGAGCGGCAGCCTGGTATCTGCTTGGCTATGTCGTGAGCGATGAGGCACCCCAGGTTGCAGGCGTGGTTGTGCATGGCGATGCCGCTGTAGGTGTCCTCAAGCATCTCTTTGTTGATCTCGTACACACCGCCTGCAATGGGCTTCACCAGTCCACCGCGTCCTATGACGGCATCGAACTCTAGTGGCACACCCACGCGCTTCAGTTCGTCGAGTACCAGTTGCTTGCGGTAGTCGTGTTGCTCAATGACATCGTCGAACTGTGAGAGCTCTTCCTGCGAGTGCGATATGTTGCGAATAATGACGGGCTTCTCGTCTTCATAGGCGGCCATCTTTGTAGAGGTGGAGCCGGGGTTGATGACTAATATAAGCATGGTTACTGAGCGAGTAGGCAGGCCAGGGCCAGTGAATAGGCTTTGTTGGTAGGGCTGTCGCCTCGCGATGGCAGCACCACGGGCACTTGTGTTCCGGCCAGCACGGCAGCTGTCTCTGTGCCGGGGCAGAAGCAGGTGATGGTCTTGTAGAACACGTTGCCAGCCTGTATGTCAGGGAAGATGATGGCATCGGCCTTTCCTTCGAGTGGCGAGTTGATGCCTTTCTTATGGAGTGCTTCTGGTGAGAAGCAGGTCTTCAGGTCAAGCGGACCGTCGATGATGCATTTGCCGAAAGCTCCTGTCTGAGCCTTGGCTATGAGTTGCTTGTACTCAGCGGTGAAGGGGAAGTGCTTCTCGTTCACCTTCTCTGTGCAGTTGATGAGTCCCACACGCGGTTCCTCGATGCCCAGTGAGTGCATGAGCTGTAGCAGGTACTTCAGTTGCTCCTCGCGCTGTTCGGCTGTGGGGTGGGGTATGACTGCCACGTCGGAGCAGAAGATGAGTTTGTCGTAAACGGGTATCTGAGCACATGTCAGGTGGGTGAGCACCCGTCCTTTTGGCAGCAGCCCCATCTCCTTGTTCAGCACGGCGCGCAACAGGTCGTCGGTGTTGATGAGACCTTTCATAATCACGTCAACCTGTCCTTCGCGGGCAGCCGCCACGGCTTGGGCAGCCGCCTTGCAGGCATCGTCGTCATCGAACACTACGGTAGTGGCAAAGCCCATCTCTGTTTCAGCCATCTTGATGGCTTTGCGGGTCGACTCGTCGCGTGGGCAGATGACACCGATGCGTTTCTTTCCCCCCCGTCCTGCGAGGTGGGCAATCAGTTCGTCTAAGTTTTTGATGGCATCCATAGCATCTTGTTTTTAATATGGAATGATAAGACTATTTATAGTTTCACGTTGGGCAAACGTTACGAAAAGTCGAGAGCAGGACAAAAAGAATTAATTCTCTTTTTTTTATGCCGAGACAGAGTAAGTTCGCCATCTTTTGATGGCAAAGATACAAAATAACTGTGAAATTATATCTATAATTTTCTGAATTTTAGCTATAATCGTAAAAATTATAGCTATAATTTATCTATTTATAATTTTGTTGTTACGTAATTTATGTATAAATTTGCACCCGAAATCGTGGTTCTATCAAACCGATTAAAAGGGAATGGGGTGAAAGTCCCCAACTGTCCCGCAGCTGTAAGTTGTCCTTTATAGGGTGCAAGCAACGTGAGTCACTGATATTTTCGGGAAGACGCTTGTACCAGACAATAAAGTCAGAAGACCTGCCACGATGGAGAGTCTCTTGCGTATCTCTGGGGTTAGAACACAGGAGAAGAACAGCAAAAAAGAAAGACAAGAAGGCATGATTCGTCGCCTGCTTTTGTTATTGCTATGCACCTTGCAGTGGGTTGCGACAATGTCGCAACCTACGGGGAAGGATTCGCTCACACGCCGTAGCCGCATAGACTCGCTACAGCATGTGGCCGAGGTCGTGGTCACATCGAAGCTCACCTTCCGAGAGGTCATTCCTTCGCAACAACTGAAAGGCAAGGAGCTGGAGCGCCTGTCGGCCCACTCGGTGGCCGATGCGATGCGCTACTTCTCAGGTGTGCAGCTGAAGGACTACGGTGGTGTGGGCGGTGTGAAGACCGTTGATGTGCGCTCTATGGGTACCAATCACTTGGCCGTGAGCTACGACGGCATCGTCTTGGGCAATGCACAGAATGGGCAGATAGACCTCGGTCAGTTCTCGCTCGACAATATAGAAGAGGTGACCCTCTACAACGGACAGAAGAGCGCCATCTTCCAGGCTGCCAGTGACTTCGCCTCGGCTTCATCGGTCTATTTGCGCACACGCATGCCTCGTTTCGAAGTAGGGCATCGCACTAATTTCAAAGCCCGTGTGAAATATGGAGCCAGCGACATGCTGCGCACCTCGGTACTCTGGGAACAGCGACTGGGCAGCGACGTGAGCCTGAGCACCAATGCCGAGTTCATGACTGCCAGTGGGCGCTATAAGTTCCGTTACCGCAGGAAGAACCTTGACGGTACCGTGGCTTGGGACACCACCGCTATCCGTGAGAACGGCGACATCCATGCGGAGCGTGTGGAATTGAACCTGCACGGCATGCTCAACCAGGGACAATGGCAGCTGAAAGGCTACTTCTATAACTCGGCACGCGGCATTCCAGGTGCCATTGTCAACAATGTGTGGAGCCGTGGCGAACGACAGGCCGATCTGAACACGTTTGCGCAGGCTTCGTGGCAGAAGTCGTTCGGCGAGCGCTTCAGCACCCGATGGCTGGCCAAGTATGCTTTCTATCGCACCCACTACGTGAACCGTGACAGCACCGTGCTGCCTGTCGATAACACCTACCGCCAGCAGGAGTTCTACCTCTCCACCGCCAATGTAGTGGAGATTCTGTCAGGCTGGAGTGCCTCGCTCAGCTATGACCTGCGCTGGAACAAGCTCGATGCTGACATGTATAACTTTGCTTATCCCACCCGCTGGACCAACATGCTTTCCTTGGCCACTGCCATCGACTATCGCAGGGTGAAGGTGCAGGCCTCGGTGGTAGGTACACTGGTGAGCGATCGAACCCAAAAGAGCACAAAACGAAAGAATGACAGTCAACTCACGCCCGCACTGTTTGCCAACGTCTATCCCTTCAAGGGCAAGTGGCTGTCGCTACGGGCATACGTGAAGCAAAGTTTCCGTATGCCCACTTTCAATGACCTTTATTATACCGACATAGGCAATGCCGCCCTGAAGCCTGAACGCGCCACACAGTTTGATGTGGGCTTGTTATTAAAACCCACCCCCAGCCCCTCCCGAGGGGAGGGGAGTCTGTATAGTTCAGACCGCAAGAGTAACCAAACTCCCCTCCCCTGGGGAGGGGTAGGGGGTGGGTTCTGGGGGTGGTCTCTGTCTG
>JAEEGG010020221.1_pt1 | contig 13336 bp, 8 predicted proteins | sample 9134161 | NCBI WGS metagenome assembly JAEEGG01 (sample SAMN16246543, study PRJNA631951) | gut metagenome | biome: gut microbiome; feature: rumen; material: CR-attached | host: Bos | place: Iran: Karaj | collected 2018-10 | reverse complement strand
AAGGTGTTGGTGCGGAAACGCAGGTGGGCAATGTCGCGCAGGAACTCCAAGGAGTGTTTCTTGGGTTGCAGCGGGTATTCGTCGGGGTTGGCGGGACCGAACAGCCCGATTTCCTTCACGGAAAGCTCCACGGCTTGACCACTGCCCATCGAGGCGACCAAAACACCCTTGGCCCAAAGGGATGCACCCGCGTGCATCAAGGCCAAATTTTCTTCTGGGATGACGTTCAGGTCAATGACCAGTTGCAGGTTGTTGATGGTGGAGCCGTCGTTTAAGGCGATGAAGGCCACGTTCTTGCTGCCGCGCTTGTTGCGCACCCAGCCCATTACAGTAATCTCAGTGTCAGAGGCTTGCATCTGCAAGGCTTGCTTGATTTCTACTCTTTTCATATTATGATACTATTCTTTGTCGAGTGTTATAAATAATGTGCAAAGAAACGAAAAAAAACGCTATGGTCAGTCAAAAATGCTGTATATTTGCAATCATTATGGCCAACACGGGGTTCAACGGAATGATGGTTTCGTTTGTCGGCAGGAGTTCCATTGCATTCCACAACCTGCCTATTGTCCGTCGTCCCTACGGGACTTTGCAACACTGATTAAAAAAGGTTGAAGATGATCATAGTATTGAAAAAATGGACATTGTCCGACAAGGCAGATCTAATAGCCTTGTGCAACGCCGTGGATAGAACCTATCTGTCTGCTCGTTTGCCTTATCCTTATACCAATGCTGATGCTGATAGGTGGTTGGGAATAGTTGAATTGAATGAAGGTAAAATGGGGATTTTCCGTGCTATTGTTGTGAATGAAAAAATTGTCGGTAGTGTTTCGGTAGAGAAGGATGACAAAAATCCTTTAGAAGCCGAATTGGGTTATATGCTACTTACAGATTATTGGTCGAAGAGTATCATGACAAAAGCCGTTTCACAGATTTGTGAAATTGTGTTTCGTGAGTTGGCAATAGAGCGTATTGTGGCTAAGTTTTTTGAAGTCAATGTGGCATCAATGCGCGTTTTGGAGAAAAACGGCTTTGTTTATAGTGGTATAATAGAAAAACATAGGTCAAGTATAGGGAATGTTGGTAATGTTAAGGTCTTTTATCTGCAACGCCCCGTAGGGGCGCAGGATACTAAGCAGGTGGTGAAGCGGAGCGAAACCCCTGCATCTCCCCCCATCAGAACCTCTGCCTTCACAAATTTCCCTCTCATCATCTCCGGCCCCTGCAGTGTGGAAAGCGAAGAGCAAATCATGGCCACGGCGCAAGCTTTGGCAAAAATCCCCGAGGTAAAGATGCTCCGCGGTGGCATCTGGAAGCCACGCACGCGCCCCGAGGCCTTCGAAGGCAGGGGAGAAGAAGGCTTGGCCTGGCTTCGTGAGGCGAAATGCGAAACGGGCTTGCCTACTGCTACCGAAGTAGCCACGCCTAATCATGTGGAATTGGCCTTGAAATACGATGTCGATGCACTGTGGATAGGTGCCCGTACGGTGGTCAATCCGTTCTCGGTGCAGCAGTTGGCCGATGCCTTGCGTGGCGTTGATGTGCCCGTGTTCATTAAAAATCCCGTCTCGCCCGACTTGAATCTTTGGGTCGGTGCCTTCGAGCGTTTCCAGAAGGCGGGTGTGAAGCAGTTAGCCGCTATTCATCGCGGTTTTGCGTATTATAAGGAAACGCCTTACCGCAATTTCCCGATGTGGGAAATCCCTATCGAATTGACGCAAAGACTGAATGTACCTCTCATTACAGATGTGAGCCACATTTGTGGCAACCGTGAGTTGCTGCAAGCTACGGCACAAAAGGCCCTTGACCTCGCTACGGACGGATTAATGATAGAATGTCACATTAATCCCGACGAAGCCCTCACCGATGCCAAGCAGCAAATCACGCCTGAGGAGTTGAAAGCATTGCTTGATAATTTGATCTTTCGCTCCAAAAACTCATGCAACGTGGAGCGCGACCTCGCCAACCTTCGTGGCGAAATCGATGACATCGATGGCGAGTTACTGCAATTGCTGGCTCGGCGTATGGAGGTCAGTGCGCAGATTGGCGAATACAAGAAAAGCCACAACGTCACCGTAGTACAAATGGACCGCTGGAAGAAAATCCTAGCCGACCATGTGGCCACTGGCTCCGATTTGGGTCTTTCGTCAGCATTAATCACGGAAATATTCGAGGCCATCCATCAGGCATCTATTGAGCGGCAAAGCCGTGTCATGGAGAGTTGATATACCTTATTAATATTAAGGTGTGCGACAAAAAGTCAGTTGGAAATGGTCAGTGTGGAACCGTCATATACAGTTCGGTATTGGATAAGGGGATAAACGACCTCTCCGTCAGTGGGGAAGTTGGGAATCATTTCAAATTGTTCATTGACAATGATTTGTCCGTTTAGTATGTTATAGTAGGCGTTGTTGCAATGGTCGACTACGTATGGAAAGTCGACGACCAAACGTGTGGTGTTGCCCTGACTGTCGGTACAGGCATTGGGATAGTTGGGTGGCATACGGTCATAGGCAAGGAATTCGTCCTGACTCATCCTGTAAACGATAATGCCTCGGCTCTCGCTGTTCGGGTCGCTGGTGATATATTCCCACCCGCTCACGAAGTTCAGTTCCTGATACTGCATGGAGTTCGGGTAAATGGTAATCGGATAAGGCAAGATAGGGCGGTTGGGGTTCTGGGGATATTTGTTGCACCCATGCCACAGCATTAGCATGATGCCCGCCAAAATGAAGATACCAATCTTTTTCATAGTACAATGAAAACGCTTTTTTTCCGAAAATCGTATGTTTTGTAAGAAAATACTTATTTTTGTACCTCAAAATCGAATACCATGAAGAAAAGAACCTTAATCACTTGTATTCTACTGAGCATCATTTTTTTGTTTGGATCTTGTGCCACCCAAAGCTCAACACGAGCCATGCGTAAAGCTGAGCGGCAGATGGAAAAGATGGAGAAACAGAGCAAAAAGCAATACAAAAAAGCTAAGGATGCTCACTATAAGCATCAGGCGAAAAAGACAAAGCAAATGATCAAAAAAGACAAACGCCATGCTGAACGGATGCGAAGACGGCAACGGAGCAACCCGTTTTTCTCCTCGTAAGAGAGATTATTATTAATAAGGTGTCGTCAATGCAATGTTTGGAGAAAAAATATCCAAAATTTGTTGTTTTTGTAAACAATTAAATATCAGTATAATAATATGTATAAAGCAATTTTTTTGAAGAAAAAAATGCGCAAAAAGATTATTTTTCTTGCGTACTTTCAAAGAAGGTTGTAATTTTGACGACTTTTAATGCACTATACACAGCACTAAACAAAGTAGTATTACATAAAATTACAAGGTATGTTTAAAAATTTACTAATGACCCTTGCCGTAGTTCTGGCCACCTGCACGATGACCATGGCTCAAGCGCAAGGAAGACTCAAAGGCAAGATTACCGACGAAACTGGTGAACCGGTACCATTTGCAAACGTCATTGTTGAAAAAGGCGGATCGCAGGTGGGAGGTACATCCTCTGACTTCGACGGTAACTACGACATCAACCCGATTCCTCCGGGAACGTATGACCTCAAGGCGAGCTGCGTCGGCTACAATGCCTTCGTTACGAAGAACATTGTGATTCCGGCCAACAAGATCACCTATTACGACTTTAAGATGAAGAGTGGCGCCATCAACTTGAATGAAGTCACCATCATCGATTACGAGATTCCTTTGATTTCAAAGGACAACACGACTTCAGGTGCATCCATCACCGCAGAAGAAATCTCCAAGTTGCCGAACCGTTCGGCAGAGGGCGTCGCCTCCAGCGTTGGTGGCGTGTTCTCCAGCGACGGTGAGGTCGGTAGTATCCGTGGTGCCCGTGAAAGCGCCGTTTACTACATTGACGGTGTGAAGGTCATTGGTAGTGCCAGCGTGCCTCAAGGTGCCATCGACCAGGTCGATGTTATCTTGGGTGGTACTCCAGCCCAGTATGGTGACGCCATGGGCGGTATCATCAACATGACCACCAAGGGCCCCAGCCGTACTTGGGGTGGCGGCCTCGAAGTGGAACAGTCTGTTGAAGGCTACGGCCATACCCGTGTCGGCGGTAGCTTGCAAGGACCGCTCCTCAAGAGCAAGAAGAATGACCAGGAAGCTTTGCTCGGCTTCTTCCTTGCTGCCGACTGGAACTACAACAAAGTGGGTTCGCTTTCGGCGACAGGTTTCTACCATGCCACCGACGAATGGATGGATCACATTGAGAAGACCCCGTTGACTTTGACAGGTCTCGGCTTCAGTTCCTATCAAACCGCTGCCTACACACAGAAAGACGACTTGGTTTACACGAGGTTCCTCAACAACTCGGCCAACCAAAACATTAATGTGACGGGCAACTTCAACATCCGTACGAGTAAGAACACCAACTTGACCATCGGCGGTTCGATGTATTACCGCACTGGCCATTACGCCAGCGGTCGCAGCCAGTATTACTTCAATACCGACAAGAACTATAAGAGCAAGTCTGGCACGTATCGTGGTTATATCCGTTTCACGCATCGTTTCCCGACCGATCCCGAAAGCACTGCGCTGATTTCCAACTTCTACTATAGTTTGCAGTTGGACTACACGCACGTCACTTCCGAATATGGAGACCCCGATTTGTGGAACAACTTGTTTGCCTATGGCAACTTGGGTAAGTTCCTCACCAGAAAGGAAGCTACCTATGGCATCGGAGATGTCAATGGCGTTGCAGTTGACGGCGACACGACAAACCTTCAAAACTTCAGGAACGTCTTTGTGCTGAATAGTTGGGACCACGATACTCTCATTGAGTTTACTCCCTCGGACTTCAACCCGCTGCTGTCGCAATATGTCCAAAACTACTACGACCTTTACAGACCTTATGGCGCGACCAACTATTTCGACAACAAATACTCCATTTTGGGTAACAACGGTTTGTATAATGGTGTAGCACCAGGTGCCGTGTATGGCTTGTATTCTGTGCCTGGATCCATCCAATCGGGCTATGGCAAGTCGGTGTCTGACCAGATCGCTTTCAATGCGAACGTGGCCATGACCATTGGAAAGGGCGACAATAGCCACGAAGTCAAGTTGGGCTTCCAATATGAGCAACAAAACCAAGCAGGTATGTCATACAGTTCCAACTATTGGACGTTGATGCAAGACTTGGCTAACTTCCACATCAAGGAGTTGGACGTGACTCATCCTTTTGCCACCAGCTACGACGGCTATGTTGACACAGTGAAATACTACAGAATGTATGACGCCAATTCGCAATATGTGTTTGATGCCAGACTGCGCCAAGCCATGGGTCTTGACGTGAAGGGTACTGAATTCATCCTCATTGACACATATGACTTTGACGACAACACAATCAAATATTATGATAAGGATGGTAACCTGAAGACAGGTTATGTGAATGGTGGACTCAACCTCAACATGTTCTCCGCTGACGAGTTGACCCGTGACGGTAGCCTTTACGTGTACTATTATGGTTACACTTATGATGGCAGCAGAAAGTACGGTTTGACGGAACGTCCTTCACTCTCCAACTTCTTCAACGATAAGGATGGTGATGGCAACTTTACCCGTCCGATTGCTTCCTTGCAGCCCATCTATATGGCTGGTTACATCACCGACAAGTTCGCATTTAAAGACTTGATTTTCAACATTGGTGTTCGTGTCGACCGTTACGATGCCAACCAGAGCGTGTTGAAAGACCCGTTCGTGCTTTATGATTACTATACTGTAGGCGACATCAAGGGCGGTGCTGACCACCTTGTTGACGATGCCCCGCTTAATATCCCTGGCAATATCGGTGACGATTTTGTTCCTTATGTCAACAAGATCAGCGAAAAGACCGAAATCGTCGGTTATCGTAGCGGCAACGTTTGGTATAATGCCGATGGCGCCGAAATCTCCGATCCTAGTGTCCTCGACAAGGGTACGGGCGTTTCGCCTTGGATTAAGAATGCCGACCAGCAAAGAGTAGACATCAATTCGTTCAAGGACTACGACCCGTCATGGAGCGTCATGCCTCGTATCTCGTTCTCCTTCCCGATTTCGGATGAAGCTTTGTTCTTCGCCCACTACGACGTGTTGACGCAACGTCCTTCCAGCTCCGACTACTGCAGCCCGTTGTATTACTACAACTTCCTCGATGTCTCTGGAACTATCGACAACCCCAACTTGAAGCCGGCTCAGACCATCGACTACGAACTCGGTTTCACGCAGAAGGTGACCAACACTTCTTCGTTGACCATCACGGGTTACTATCGTGAGCTCCGTAACATGATTCAGATGTATCGTTTCAATGGTGCTTACCCGAAGGCCTACAACTCGTACAGCAACCTCGACTTCGGTACCGTCAAGGGTTTGACTGCCGAATATGACTTGCGCAGAACGAAGAACGCCCGTGTGCGTGCCAGTTATACCTTACAATTCTCCGATATGACGGGTTCTTCGACAACCACAGCTTCGGCTTTGATTGCTGCTGGTGTGCCTAACCTGAGGTCCACCTTCCCGACCAACTCCGACCGTCGTCACAGCTTCAACCTTGTGCTTGACTACCGATTCGCCGACGGCAAGAAGTATGACGGTCCCGTCATCAACCGCAAGAACAGCGACAAGGCTCCTATCCAAATCCTTGCCAACACTGGTTTCTCACTGACTGTCGGTGGTGGTTCGGGTACGCCTTATACTGCTTCTCGTACGGTTTCTTCGCCCATCTCTGGCGGTAATAGCCTGCTGCAAGGCACTTACAATGGTTCAAGAATCCCGGCCTCCTTCCGCTTTGACCTCCGCGTCGACAAGGACTTCAAGTTCAACATCGGCGGTAATAAAGAAGGTAAGACAGGTCGCGAGGCTTTCGTGAACGTGTATTTGCAAGTGCTGAACCTGCTCAACTCGAAGAACATCACCGATGTGTATCCTGCTACTGGTAATGCTGACGACGATGGTTATCTGACAGCTCCTGAATGGCAGCGTGAAATCTACAGCCAGATTGACCCGCAGGCTTACATCGAGATGTACAAATTGTATGTCAACACTGGCGGCCACTACTCAACGCCTCGCCAGATCAGAGTCGGTTTGAGCCTTAACTTCTAAGATTGCGAATCAATTCATAACGATAAAATTCAAGTATCATGAAGAATATATTTCAATTTTTGCTTGCAGCACTGTTTGTCATGGGTGCTGTGATTCCCGGAAAGGCTGAGATGTGTAGGTATGAGCAAGATGGCAGCAAAGGCCAACGCGCCCAGACCGCAGCTGGATGTGCTCCTTCGTCAGCTTTTGAATGGTTAGACATCAACAACGTGAGAACACGTATCAACGCAGGTGGTGATATGTGGTGGGATCTCCCCTCTGGAACAGGTTCCAAATACTTCATCCCTGCCAACGGCGCTGCCACCTCTCTTTATGCTGGTTCTTTGTGGATCGCTGGTGTCGACGTCAACAATCAGCTTAAATGCGCTGCCTTGCGTTTCCGTCAGGTAGGTAACGATTATTACACAGGCCCGTTGACTATTGACGGTAGAGCCTCTATCGATGATGCCACCTGCGCCCGTTGGGACAAGATCTTCAAGATCACGCGCGCCCAAGTGGATGAGTTCCTCTCCAATTGCGACGAAAATGGTATCCCGGATCCTTCCTATCAGATTCCGACTATCATCAAGAATTGGCCTGCCCATCCTGGTGCGGACGACCCCACCGGCATTAGCCATTATCTCGCTCCTTTCTACGACAAGGACGGTGACGGCGAATACAATCCCTCCAATGGTGACTATCCTTACTATGACATCGACAACGAGTTGTGCCACACTAAGGTCCCGACCATGGACGAGGAATATGAAGGTAGCATGCATGGTTCCATTCTTTCCGACCAAGTGCTGAAAGGCGACCAAACCCTTTGGTGGATTTTCAACGATAAGGGAGCCTCTCATACTGAGTCTGGCGGTGAAGCCATTGGTATCGAAGTGCGTGCCCAGGCTTTTGCCTTTGCCACGAACGATGAAATCAATAACATGACGTTCTACAGCTATGAGATTATCAACCGTTCGACCTATACCTTAACGGGAACATACTTTTCACCTTGGACCGATTTGGACCTTGGCTATGCTTATGATGACTATGTCGGATGCGATGTGAGCCGCGGTCTTGGTTACGGTTACAATGGTACTGCTGTTGACGGTAGCGGTCAGCCAGAAGCCTACGGTAATCAACCTCCAGCGATTGGCGTAGACTTCTTCCAAGGCCCGTATATGGATGCTGATGAACTCGACAACCCGAAATATACATTTGATGTCAATATTACCTTTGATCAGATTGACCCTGTCACTGGTGATTCCATTTTCCACTATGATACCACAGGTCAGCACCAAATCTGCGACGAGAGCATCAATGGTGTGAATTTCGGTAACGGTATTGTCGATGACGAACGTTTCGGTATGCGCCGCTTTGTGTATCACAACAACACATCCTCAGGCTATAACAATGACCCGTCGGTCGCTACTGACTATTACAACTACCTGCAAGGTATTTGGAAGAATGGCCAAAGGATGCGTTATGGTGGTGATGCTCTTAACGGCAGTGACGTTGTGGGTCCTGAGTGCGACTTCATGTTCCCTGGCGATTCTGACCCGTTGAACTGGGGTACTGGAGGTGTTTCACCTAACGGTGGTTACAATACGAATGGCAAATACTGGACTGAAGAGACCTGTGGCAACCCACCCAATGACCGTCGTTTCATGCAGTCGGCTGGCCCCTTCACACTGAAACCGGGTGCTGTCAACTACATTACCTTTGGTGTGCCGTGGGCACGTGCCACTTCTGGTGGCCCATGGGCTTCTGTTGAATTGTTGCGTGTGGTTGATGACAAGTGCCAAGCCTTGTTCGACAACTGCTTCAAGGTCATAGATGGCCCTAATGCTCCTGATTTGACCATTCGCGAACTTGACCAACAGCTTATCATTTACTTGACGAATACACCTCTTTCCAATAACTATAAGGAAAGCTATATTGAGTTTGACCCTGAAATTCCTGAATGGAGAGCCGATAATGAAACGATTAAGGATTCTATTGCAATCCCATGTCAAATTAACGGTGTTGATACGGTTATTTACAACTACATTTATAGGGATACTACGGTTTACACTTATTATGATCGTAATTTCCGCTTCGAGGGCTACAAAGTGTATCAATTGGCCAACGGTGAAGTTGGTGCCGATGAACTTTATGACACCAACAAGGCACGCCTCGTTTTCCAATGTGACGTTAAGAATAATGTGGGTCGCTTGGTGAACTTCGAGTATGATGAGTCACTTCAAGCTGTTGTTCCGAAGCTGAAAGTGGACGGTGGTGATGCTGGCATCACTCATAGTTTCGTAGTAACTGAAGACAAGTTTGCCACGGGTGATAACCCAACGCTTGTCAACCACAAGACTTATTATTTCATGGCTGTTTCATATGCTTACAATAATTACGCCCCATACAGCCAGACTGATGCAGCTGGTCTTGATGGTCAGAAAGAGCCTTACCTTGAAGGCAGAAAGAACATCTTCTGTTACACGGCTGTTCCTCACAAGATCACGGATGGTACAGTGCTAAACAGTAGTTATGGTGACAAACCTGCCATCAAGCGTATCGTGGGTGTCGGTAATGGTGGCAATGAGCTTGAACTTACTCAGGCTTCCATTGATTTGATCATGAGCAAGCCTATGGCTGACGACTCTGTCAACGTACTCGGTAGCCCCAACTACCCGATTGACTATCACCCGACATATGAGGCTGGTTACGGTCCGCTCGATGTGAAGGTCATCGACCCGTTGAAAGTGGTTTCCACCAAATACGAGTTGTGGTTCGACACACTTTATCCTGTTCACTCTTACAACATCACTGGCAACGTGGAAGTGGATGGTGACTCCGCCAAGCGTATGGCCTCACATTGGTTCCTTAAAGACATCAATACTGGTGAAATCTTCGAAAGCGACACCACTACTATTGCTGGCGGTGAGCAAATGTTCCTTGATAGAGGTATCTCCATCACGATTAATCAGCCTTACGATATTGGTCGTATCAGGGTCGGTAAGGTTTGGTATAAGGAAGATTGGCACGACTATGAGTCTGTCGTTGCCACCAACAACGGTGTCATCACCTCTTCCATAGAGTTTGAAGATCAGACCAACAGATGGCTTGATGGTATCCGCGATAAGGACATCCCCGGCACGGTGGTGAACTGGATTCGTTCTGGTACCTATACCGACCAAGATGATGCCGCCAACAACGACTACGCCATGTCGTCTGGTAGCACCGATTCGGGTGGTAGTAAACCTTGGGACCCGAACCAGAATTTTGAAAAAATTGCCAGCGGCACGTGGGCACCTTATTTGCTCTGCGCCGATGGAGGTCAAGCCCACGTCGGACCTTTGGCCGAAGGTAATTCTCGTGAACCGGCCTTCTTCAAGCATACTGCTAGTGTTGACATCGTCTTCACTGCCGATACCAACTTGTGGACTCGCTGCCCCGTGCTTGAGATGTGCAATGATAACAGACTCTCTGAGGGCAACGCCAAGCGCTTCGATATCCGTAGACACGCTTCTGTCGATAAGAGAGGCAGATCAAGATCAGGCGACTACAACGAGCGCGAAGGTAGCCTCGTGGAAAGCGATCCCGACTTCATCGCCGCCCAAGGCATGGGTTGGTTCCCAGGCTATGTCATCGACGTTGAGTCAGGTGCTCGTCTGAACGTGGCTTTCGGAGAAGACTCCTATTTGGAAGACCTGAATGGCCGCGACATGATCTTCAACCCGACTAAGCTGTTGAAGGCTACTCTCGATGAGGAGTATGGCGACTATTCCGAGCTGATGGATCCTTCCATCGTCCGTAATTATGGTACCGACGACGAGGCTGTCATGGGTGGTAAGCATTACGTCTACATCTGGCGTATGGACTCCATTGTTATGTCGCCATCGTCACCTTACAAGCAAGTGAAGAACTATGCATACGATGGTGGTCGCCTGCTTTACAATACTTTGAATGTCATCCAAAACACGACTCAGACCAGTGCCCAGAAGAACTTGAGATACAACTTCTATAAGTTGGCCATGTGGGTAGGTATGCCAATGGGTGTTGAAGGTACCGAATGGTTGCCCGAAGGTAATGCTTGCCGTATCCGCATCCGTGTGGCAAAGCCCTACGACAGAGGTTACGTGTCACAGAACGAACTGAAGATGCAGCCTGAATCGTTGATGATTAATAACTTGTATCCGAAGTATGAGTTCACCATCGAAGGTATGGATCCGACGATGAACAATCCTGAGAAGAGCGAGAGCGACATGGATCTCATTACAGTTGTTCCAAATCCATACTATGCTTATTCCGACTACGAGAGCAACGCGCTGACCAATCGCGTGAAGATTGCCAACCTGCCTAAGAAGTGTGTGGTTTCCATCTTCACCATCAACGGTACTAAGGTGCGTCAGTTTAGGAAGGACAATGATGACCCGAACATTGATTGGGATCTCACGAACTATGCCAACACACCTATCGCAAGCGGATTCTATTTGATTCACGTCAAGGATCTCACGAGCGGTGGTGAACGTACCATCAAGTTCTTTGGTGCCATGCGTAAGGTTGACCTGAACACTTTCTAAATTCAATGAAATGGCTAACAATTTAAATTATCACATTATGAAAAGATCATTTAGATATATAACGATGAGTCTGGTCATCCTCTTTGGATTCACGGCTTCACAAGCATTTGCAGGAAATCCGGACCGTTCAGGCCAGGCAGGAGCACCCGAATTGTTGATCAATCCTTGGGCTGCATCAGCAGGTTGGGGCAACGCAGGCATGTCGCTCGTGCATGGTGTCGAGGCTATTTATGGCAACGTCGCAGGCATTAGCGCCATCAATAAACTTGATGTCAATTTCACCTACACAAGCTGGTTGGCTGGCTCGGGTGCCGGCATTAACGTGTCGTCATTCGGCTTGCTGGCCCGCGTGGGCGAGTCGAGCGTCCTTGGACTCTCGCTTATGACGTTTGGCATTGGTGAGATTCAAGTCACTACCACCAGCAACCCTGATCCGGGAACTCTTGGAACTTTCAAGCCCAATTTGATGAACATTAACTTGAGCTTTGCCAAGTCGTTTTCCAACAGTATCAGCGGTGGTTTCAACCTGAAAATCATTAGCGAATCGATTCGCGACATGAGAGGTACGGGTGTCGCCATCGACGCTGGTATCCAGTATGTCACTGGTCCTTTCGACAACGTCCACTTTGGTATTACCTTGAAAAACATCGGACCCACGATGAAGTTCTCTGGCGACGGTCTTTCGTATAAGGCTTTCCTTATCCAGGGCACCTCCAACCAGTTCACAGTCGTGCAACGCGCCGATGAGTTCGAATTGCCCACCCAATTGAGCATTGCTGCCGCCTACGACTTTGTCTTGGGCGAAACCTCAAGACTGACCGTGGCTGGTAACTTCAGCTCCAACTCCTTCACGAAAGACCAATTTACCCTAGGCCTTCAGTATAACTGGAACGACATCTTGATGCTTCGTGCTGGTTACACATACGAGAATGGTATTTGGGCAAAAGGCGGTTTCCAGGATGCTGATGAATGTATGAATGTCAATAGAGGTCTCAGCGCCGGTCTTTCCGTCCAGGCTCCTCTCTCCAAGAAGGAGAATGGTATGAAATTGGCTGTTGACTATGCCTTTAGAGACACTTATGCATATAAAGGCCACCACAGCGTGGGCGTGAGAATTATTTTCTGATAACCGCTTGCAGTATCGAAATAATTCGTATTTTTGCAGTCGCAAACAAAAGGAAGACCCTTATCTCGGTAAGGGTCTCCTTTTTTGACACTTTTTTTGAGTAAAACCATAGACATGTCAGAAATTAAATACTTTACCCCCGAGGGGTTACAGAAACTGAAGGATGAGCTCGACGACCTGATTCTCCGCGAACGTCCGCGCATCGTGCAAGCCATCCAGGAAGCACGCGACAAGGGCGACCTGTCGGAGAACGCCGAATATGACGCCGCCAAGGAAGCTCAAGGCCTGCTCGAAGCCAAAATCGCCGAACTGCAAGACCTGATCTTCAACGCCCGCATCCTCGACGAGTCGAAGATGGACAACTCGAAAGTGCTGCTCTACTCGACGGTCAAGATCAAGAACGTCAAGTCAGGAATGGTGATGACCTACGCCATCGTGCCCGAGAAAGAAGCCAACTTCAAGGAAGGCAAGCTCTCCATCAACTCGCCCATCGGCCAAGGTCTGCTGGGCAAGCAGGTGGGCGAAGTGGCTGAGATTCAAGTGCCCGCCGGTAAGGTG
>JAEEGG010020219.1_pt1 | contig 13336 bp, 6 predicted proteins | sample 9134161 | NCBI WGS metagenome assembly JAEEGG01 (sample SAMN16246543, study PRJNA631951) | gut metagenome | biome: gut microbiome; feature: rumen; material: CR-attached | host: Bos | place: Iran: Karaj | collected 2018-10 | reverse complement strand
GGGCGTGGGGCCTACGCCGAGCACCATGTTGCCGCCCTTGGCCACAATCTCGATGAGGGTGGCTATGACCTGATGGGCGCTCTTGTAGTGGGCGGCGGGTGTGTAGCCCCAGTCGTCGGTGAGGGGGATGCAGCTCTCCCACGGATAGTTGAGCTGGCGTTCGGGGATGGTGCGCTCGGGTGTCTGGTAGTTCTCGTAGGGTCCTCGGATGGTGCGGTCGACGATGATGAGCCCGGGCTGGTGGCTGCGCGCCATGCTTGCCACGGCGGGCATGTCGATGTCCTGCCCATAGCGCCCTGGCCACACCCAGCCGCCGTCGAGCCATAGGATGTCCACACGACCGTAGCGCGATAGTATCTCCTCCATCTGACGGTGGGTGAACAGCTTGAACTGCTGCCATCGCCAGGGATACTGCTCCACGGGATAGTTGACGTTGCGCCCCTTCTTGGCATAGACATCCCACCAGTAGTACTGCGAGTGCCAGTCGGGCTTGGAGAAGTAGGCTCCGATGGTGAAGCCCTCGGCGCGGTAGGCATCGAAGACGTGGCGCAGGACATCGCGGCGCGGGTCGTCCTTGAAGGCGTGGCGGGCGATGCTGAAGTTGGTCTCGCGCGAGTCGAACATGCAGAACCCGTCGTGGTGCTTCGTGGTGAAAATCATGTAGCGCATGCCGGCGTCGCGACAGACGGTGGCCCATTGGGTGGCGTCGAAACGGGTGGGCCGGAAGTCTTCGGCCAGGCCCCAGTACCAGTCGAGATACTGCTGATAGGTGCGTGTGGTGTCGCGGCGGATCCACGGCTCGTCGCAGATGCTCCACGACTCCACGATGCCGGGCACGGCGTAGAGGCCCCAGTGGAGCAGTACACCGAACTTCAGGTCCTGCCACTGCCGCAGGTTGTGCACTACGAGCGTGTCGGTGGGCCACTCGTAGCCGTCGCTCTGCTCATGGATGTTGTCGGTCTGCGCCGCTATGGACAACGGAAAGAGAAACAGACAGACAGAAAATAAGTTCTTACGCATGGATATGAATTTTGAGAAACGCGAATGACGCGAATTTTCTTTAACAACGAATGGCACGAATGACACGAATTATTATAAACAACGAATGGCACGAATGACACGAATTAATATTTCTAACAACGAATTGGACGAATGATTTGTTTTTCTTGCCTTCGGTACAACGCGAATGTCCGTGAATGACACGCGAATGACCGTGAATATTTACGAGACATTTACGATTCATTTACGGCCATTCGCGTTACGTCGCAGACTTATTCAGAAAGAAACGGTTTCATTCGTGTAATTCGTGCCATTCGTGTCATTCGTTGTTAGAAATATAAATTCGTGCCATTCGTGTCATTCGTTGTTAGAAAAAGGAATTCGTTGTTTTCAGTTGCACGTGATGGTGATGGTTTGCCCTAGCTTCATGGCGACGTCGTATTCGTAGACTTCCTTGACGGGCTGCAGCTCGAATGTCTTCAGCTGTTCGGAGCGCAGCGGCGTTTTCACCGTGGCTGGTTGCATCAGCGGGTTGGGGCAGGGGCCCTTGGCGGGCTTCAGACCCGCAGCCTGCAGGGGGACGTAGCTGCGCAGACGCAGCTTGCCGTTGAGCGTGGCCTTCACGGTGGCCGTCTGCAGCTTTCCGTCGGCCCACTTCATGCTGACCTCGTAGCCTCCGCGTGCACGCAGACCCTTCACCTCGCCTTCCTTCCAGTCGCTGGGCAGGGCGGGCAACAGGTGCAGGGCACCGTCGTGGCTCTGCAGCAACATCTCGGCGATGCCGGCGCAGCAACCGAAGTTGCCGTCGATCTGGAAGGGCGGATGAGCGTCGAAGAGGTTGGGGTAGGTGCGTCCCTCGGGGTAGAAGCGCGACATGTCGTCGCTGGGCAGCAGGTGCAGCATGTTGCGCAGGATGAGGAAGGCATGGTCGCCGTCGAGCATGCGTGCCCAGAAGTTCACCTTCCAGCCCAGGCTCCATCCCGTGGCCATGTCGCCGCGCTGCTTCAGCGTGTTGGCGGCGGCGGTGAAGAGCTCGGGGTGGGTATAGGGCGAAATCTGGTTCGAGGGATAGAGACCGTAGAGATGGCTGATGTGTCGGTGCTCATCCTTCGGGTCGTCGCCGTCGATGAGCCACTCCTGCAACTGCCCGTGCTGGCCTATCTGCATGGGCGGCAGCTTGGCCAGCGCCTGCTCCAGTCGCCGCTGGTAGGCTTTGTCCTTGGTGCCGAGGGCGCGCATCGTGCCCAGCATCTGCGAGAGCACGTCGAACACAATCTGGTTGTCCATGGTGGAGCCGGCGGTGACGGTGGTGCTCTTGCCGATGGGGCCGTGCTCGGGCGACACGGTGGGCGCGGTGACCAGCCAGCCGGCGGCCTGCTTCACCTCGCCTGTGGCGGGATAGGGCTGCAGATAGTCGAGCAGGAAGTCGGCGGCCCCCTTCAGCACGTCGTAGTACTGTCGCAGCAGCTGCTTGTCGCCGGTGAAGAGATATTGCTGCCAGATGTGTGTGGTGAGCCATGCGCCGCCCGTGGGGAACATGCCCCAGCTGGTGCCGTCGACGGGCCCGGCTATGCGCCACAGGTCGGTGTTGTGGTGGGCGGTCCATCCGCCGCAGCCATACATGGTGCGGGCGGTCTCGGCGCCTGTCTGGCTCAGCTCTTCAATCATCTGCAGCAGGGGCTGCTGCGTCTCGGTGAGGTTGGTCACCATGGCGGGCCAGTAGTTCATCTCGGCGTTGATGTTGATGGTGTACTTCGAGTCCCACGGGGCGTTCATCTTGTCGTTCCACACGCCTTGCAGGTTGGCGGGCTGACCGCCGGGCTGCGACGAGCAGATGAGCAGGTAGCGCCCGTACTGGAACATCAGTGCCACGAGGTCGAGGTCGGGGCCGCTGCTGGCCATCTGCCGTCCGGGGAAGCCTCGGCCGGGTGCCCTGCCGCCGGTGCGGCCACCAGCCTGCATGTCAGACTGTCGGCCGAAGGCCTCCAAGCGGCGGTCGGTGGGCTGCTTGCTGGCCTCGGTGGTGGGCAGCGTCAGGCTGACGCGGCTGTACTGCTCTTGGTATTTGGCCGTGTGGCGTGCCAGCAGGTCGGCATAGCTGTGGCTGCGTGCTGCCGTCATGGCTTGCTGCGCCTTTGGCAATGCTTGTCCGCTCACGTCGTGATAGTTGACGAAGTTGGTGGCGGCGGTGATGTAGAGGGTGGCCGTGGTGGCTCCGCTCACCACTATCTGGTTGGCGGTGCTGTTCAGTGTGCCATCGCTCTCTGCCTGCACCAAGCAGTTGGCGGTGAGCCCGCCCTTGATGCCCTCCTGCTCCACGTTGCTCACGGTAGCCAGCATCTGTCCATTCCGTGCTTCCACCTTCGTGGGCAGTTCGCAGTCGTAGCTGAGTGCGAAGCTGAGGCGTCCCGGGCGGTTGCTCTCGAAGCGTACCACGATGACATCGTCGGCCAGCGAGGCGAAGGCGGTGCGGGTGATGGTGGCGTCGCCCACTTGGTAGGTCACGGTGTGCGTGGCCGTGGCCAGGTCGAGGCTGCGGCGATAGCCCCGCGGGTTCTGCTGGTTCCAGAACTTCACGTAGAGGTTGCCTAAGGGCAGGAAGCGCATTCCGTGGGGGCCTTTCACGAAGTACTTGTCGAGCAGCTGGTGGGCCTCGCCCTCCTTGCCGTTGAAGATGAGGTCGCGCACCTCCTGCAGGTGCTGCAGCGACTCGGTGCTGTTGTTCTGGTGGGGCGAGCCGCTCCAGAAGGTCTCCTCGTTCAGCTGCAGCTGCTCGGTGTCGGCGCCGCCGTAGACCATTGCGCCCAGGTGGCTGTTGCCGATGGGCAGTGCTTCGAGCCAATGCGTGGCAGCATGGTCGTACCACAGCTGCTGTGCCGATGCCGTGAGGCTCATCACGGCGAGGGCCATCAATGCGAATACTTTTCTCATAATAGTATGGTTTGTTTACTTTTTGTTGGATACTGCTGCAAAGGTAAATAATTTTTGTCGATTTTCGGCCATTTTTTTTGGATTTCTGAATAATAGTTTGTATCTTTGCATGGATATTGTTAAATAGAGAACATTATGAAACAAGTGAACACCCATTTGTCGCGTCTGGTTCACGATGTCGCTGCCCAGTTGGGCCAGCGCGAGGCGCTCATCTACAAAGACTTTGGCTCGCGCCAATGGAAGTCTTACTCTTGGAATGATTTCTCGAGCCGGGTGAAACTGGTGTCGAACGCCTTGCTCAACCTGGGCGTTAAGGTGCAAGAGAACGTGGGCGTGTTCTCGCAGAACTCGGTGCAGTATCTCTTCACCGATTTTGGGGCGTGGGGCATCCGTGCCGTCACCATTCCCTTTTATGCCACCAGCTCCGAGCAGCAGATTCAGTTCATCATCAACGATGCGCAGATACGCTTCATCTTCGTGGGCGAGCAGATGCAGTATGAGAAGGCGCGCCGCGTCTTCGCCACCTGCCGCACCCTGGAGCGCATCATCGTCTTCGACCCTGCCGTGAGCATTGCCGATGGCGACACCACCACTATGCGCTTCAGCGACTTCCTGCGACTGGGCGAAGGGCTGCCACGGCAGAGCGAGGTGGACACCTTGACCAGTCAGGCCACCATGGACGACGTGGCCAACATCCTCTACACCAGCGGCACCACCGGCGACTCGAAGGGTGTCATCCTCACCGTGGGGCAGTATCATGCCGCCATGGAGGCCAACGCCAAGTGCGTGCCCGTGGACGAGGACGACCGTGTGCTCAACTTCCTGCCCTTCACGCATATCTTCGAGAAGGGATGGAAAATACTGTGCATCACCAAGGGCGCACGCCTCATCGTGAACACCAACCCCTTGGAGGTGCAGCAGACCATGCGCGAGACGCACCCCACGTGCATGAGCGCCGTGCCCCGCTTCTGGGAGAAGGTCTACATGGGCGTGCAGGAGAAGATTGAGGCCAGCAGCAGCATGAAGCGACGCCTGTTTAAGCATGCGCTCGACGTGGGGCGCCGCCACAACATTGAATACCTGGCCCATGGCAAGCGGCCGCCCGTGGCGCTGCATCTGGAATATGAGATGCTGAACAAGACCGTGTTCTCGCTGGTGCGCCGCGAGCTGGGCTTGGAGAACGCCCATTTCTTCCCCACGGCAGGGGCCACGGTGAGCCCGCATGTGGAAGAATTTGTCCATTCCATCGGCATCAACATGATGGTGGGCTATGGACTCACCGAGAGCCTGGCCACCGTGAGTTGCGACCATCTCGACGAGCCTTACACCGTGGGCAGCGTGGGACGGCCCATCAGCGGCATCAGCATCCGCATCAGCGACGAGGGCGAGATTCTGCTGAAAGGCCCCACCATCACCCGAGGCTACTACAACCGCGACGACCTGACCCGACAGTCGTTTACCGACGATGGCTACTTCCGCACCGGCGACAGCGGCTACATGAAGGATGGCGAGCTGTTTCTGAAGGACCGCATCAAGGATCTTTTCAAGACCAGCAACGGCAAGTATATCGCTCCGCAGATGATTGAGTCGAAGCTGCTCGTCGACAAATATATCGACCAGATTGCCATCATCGCCGACCAGCGCAAGTATGTGTCGGCCCTCATCATCCCCGAATATCGTCTGCTTGAGGAGTATGCGCGCGAGCATGGCATCGCCTTCAGCAGCCGTCAGGACTTGTGCCAGAATGCGCAGGTGTGCCGCATGCTCCAGGAGCGCATCGACACCCTGCAACAGCAGTTGGCGCTCTACGAGCAGGTGAAGCGTTTCACGCTGCTGCCACAACCCTTCTCATTAGAGCGCGGCGAGCTGACCAACACGCTGAAAATCAAGCGCCGCGTGCTCAACGAGAACTATCGCAAGGAGATAGAACGCATGTACGAGGATTAAGCATGGCTGGCGGAAATACCGGGGATTCCGAATAATCTGGAAATTTCGGAATAATCGGAATAATCGGAATATTCGGATAATTCGGATAATTCGGAAAATTCGGAGCGTTCCTATTTCCCTCCGAGGGAGAGAACGCCAAAAACGGAGCCGCCTTTTGGTCAGATTTCCTAAGAAATCCAACCAAAAGGCGGCCCCGTTTTTTTGCGTGGAGGTTTCACTTCCTCTGCCCCTCGCTTTTTGGGGCAGATGGCATCACTTCCTTGTGGGCAGGGCGAAGAGGCGGGTCTGCGACTTGATGACCTGGTCGCCCAAAGCCACGCCCACGCGCACCTGTATCTGGCCGTTGCGCAGTCGGCGGTCGGCGGTGAGGGCGGCGGTGTAGCGCACGGCCTGGTGGGGTGCGATGCTCTCGATGCGCAGGTTGGGCGAGATGTGGATGTGGCGGTTGCCCGTGGCCTCCTCGACCAAGGGGAAGACGTTGTAGGCCGTCTCGTCGCCATTGTTCACAATCTCGAAAATCACCTTGCAGCTCTCGCCGCGCGTGAGCACACCATCGCGAGCGTCCTCGTAGATGCCAGCGTTGCGGATGGAGAGCGACGGCCCGCTGTAGAAGCGGTTGGCAGGCATGGTGGTCGAGACGCCGTTGTCGGTGGGATAGTCGGAGCTGCTGTTGTCGAAGGTGATGCGGTCGTCGCCACGCATCTGTGGGTCGTAGCCGCTCTGGTCGTAGCCACTCTGGTCGTAGCCGTTGCCCTGCCCATAGTTGCCATATCCGCTGGTGGCAGCTTGGCGCTGCTCCTGCTGGGCGCGCTGGCGTGCCACCATGCGGCGCTCCACGCGCTCTTCCTGGCGGCGGTCGGCGGCTGCGCCGATGGCTGCTCCGGCGGCAGCACCGCCCACGGTGCCCACGATGGAGCCAATCTCATGGCCTCGCCAGCCACCGGCAATGCCACCGACGGCCGAGCCGAGTATGTGCCCAAACTGTGCGCCGGTGTAGGCACCGGTGCCCTCGTATGTGCCGCAGCTGCCCAAGAGAAGGCAGATGCCTATCATCAACATCATTACTTTTTTCATATCGCTTCACGTATTAAGGGTTCACGGTTGCAAAATTACATATTATCATGGTAGTGGGCAAGGGATAAATCCCTATTTCTTGCTGGGGAAATCCCTACAGTTTCAGTTTCTTCGCTTTTCCGGCCTTCAACTGTAGCGTTTGCTTCGTTCCGTTGAGCAGGATGTCCACGCTACCGCTCTTCTTGGCTTTGATGCTGGCTTCTGTCACCCTTCCGCCACGCCATTTCATGCTCACCTCGAAGCCACCACGGGCGCAGAGACCGCTCACTTCGCCATCGGCCCACTGCTGGGGCAGGGCGGGCAGGAGCTGCATGGCGCATCGGCCATCCACCACCGACGACTGCAGCAGCATCTCGCAGATGCCAGCCGTGCCGCCAAAGTTGCCGTCGATTTGGAAGGGTGGATGGGCGTCGAACAGGTTGGGATAGGTGCCTCCGCCAGGCCGACGGCGGTCGGGGCCTCGGTAGTTGTCGGGGCTGACGTAGGTGAGCAGCTTCTGCAGGATGTGGAAGGCCTGGTCGGCCTTGTGCAGCCGCGCCCAGAGGTTGATGCGCCAGCCAGTGCTCCAGCCCGTGGTCTTGTCGCCCTTCTGGATGAGGGTCTGCTCGCAAGCGGCGAGGAGCTGCGCGCTCTTGCCCGGATTATCCGGCTTTCCCGGATTTCCCGGAATCTCCGGAATCTCCGGACTTTCCGGATATCCCGGGCACCCCAGGTGGCTGCCGGGGAAAAGGCCGATGAGATGGCTCTGGTGGCGGTGCTTGGGGTCGAAGTCGCGCCAGTCGTGGTACCACTCGTTCAGGTCGCCTTCCTTGCCGATGGTGTAGGGGTGCAGGCGGGTCAGGGCTTTCTCTATTTCTGCGACGATGGAATCGTCGCCCACACGACGGGCAGCCTGCAGGGTGTTGATGAAAAGCTCGCGGATGATAGCCATGTCGGCGGTGCCGCCATAGCAGGTCATGCCGTGGTAGCCACGGTCGGTGACATACTCGTTCTCAGGCGATGTGCTCGGTGCGGTGATGAGCTCCTGCGGGTTGTTGGGGTTGGGGATGAGCCAGTCGAGGCAGAAGGCGGCGGCTCCCTTCATCAGCGGGTAGGCCACCTGGCGCAGATAGTCGACGTCCTGTGTGAAGAGGTATCGCTCCCACAACGTCTCCACCAGCCAGGCGCCGCCCATCGGCCAGTTGGCCCATTCGGGCTTCTCGTTCTTCTCGCCCACGGGGTTGGCCATGGCCCAGATGTCGCTGTTGTGGCCGGCGCTCCAGCCTCGGTGTATGCCGTAGTAGTTCTCGCTGGTGTAGCGCCCGTTCTCGGCCAGCGCCGTCACGAAGCCGTCGAGGGGCATGGCCATCTCGGCCAGGTTGCAGTTGAAGGCGGGCCAGTAGTTCTCTTCCAGGTTGATGTTGATGGTGTAGTTGCCGCGCCACGGAGCCCACTGATGGGGGTTCCACAGGCCTTGCAGGTTGGCGGGCACGCCGGGGGTGCGCGAGGAGGCGATGAGCAGGTAGCGCCCGTATTGGAAATAGAGTGCCTCCAAGTAGCGGTCGGCGGCGGTGTGGCCGCTGTTGTAGCTCTTCACCAAGCTGTCGGTGGGAATCGTCTTGATTCTGTCCTGATAGGAGAGGCCCGAAGCCTCCCCATTCCCACCGAGCTGCAGTTTCACCCTGCTGAAGAACTGCTGGTGGTCGTCCACATGGCGGCGGCGCACCTCCTCGTAGCTGTCGTAATAAGTACGCCAAATCTGGTTGAAAGCCTGGTCGGTGTACGGCGATGCCTCGCTGACGGGATGGCGGTCGAAACCATTGAAGCTGGTGGCGTTGACCACATAGACCACCGCGTCGTTCACATTCCTCAACTGCAGCTTGTTGTCGACGAATCTCACCTCGCCTCCGTTGGTCTCCACTTTCAGCAAAGTGCAGAAGTGGATGGTTTCTGCCTCGTCGCCATTGGCATGGCCCTGCATCTTGAGGATGTTTTTGCCGCTGGGCTTCACATCGTGTGGAAGGATGGAGCTGAGGCTCAACTCCAAGTTCAGTTGTCCTGCCTTGGATGCGGTGAGGCTGATGGCGATGAGGCTGTCGGGTGCCGAGACAAGGTATTCGCGCCGATAGCCGACACCGCCCTGCTGGTAGCTGACGCAGGCCAGGGCCGAGTCGAGGCTCAGCTGGCGGCGGTAGGAGCTGGTGGCGGCGGGAAGGAGGCTTTTTATCGTCAGCGTGCCCAATGGCTGATAGTGGCACGAGTTGTGGCCCTGCACGTGCAGCTGCAGCGAGTCGGCCAGGGCATAATTTTCGGCAAAGAGGGCCTTCCTTATCTCAGGAATCCATCGGCTGGCGCCAGCGTCCTCCGTGCGGTCGATGGGCTTGCCCGTCCATAGCGTGATGTCGTTGAGCTGGATGATGTCTTCTTGTGGGTCGCCATAGACGAGTGCGCCTAAGCGACCGTTGCCAAGGGGCAGCGACTCCTCGAAATACTGGGCGGGACGGTCGTACCACAGCGTCATGGGGGCTTGCTGCGCCACGGTCTCAAGCCATGCTGTGGCGGCCAGCAGCAGTAGTGAAAGCAATTGTTTCCTCATTGTGATAGCGTGTTGGGTTATTTCTTTGGCAAAGTTACACATTATTATAATAATAGACAAGTATTTTGACGAAAAAATCCCATGGAAGCACTTGCCTCCATGGGATTGGATGTGTGTGGAACGTGAATTCTCTTACTTCTTCAGCAGTTTCTTGCCGCCCATGATGTAGAGACCCTTCGTGGCCTGCATCACGCGCTGGCCCTGCAGGTTGTAGATGATGCCGCTCTCGGCCTCAACATTCATATGGCTGATGGCTGTGGCAGTGCCCTTCTCCACGATATAGTTGCCCTGAGCCACCTCGGGGGTCATCTCGCCGTTCTTCACATAGCGCTGCAGCTTGCCGCGAACCACCACCTTGTCGCCGATGGCAATCTGGTCCTCGGCGGTGAAGTACTCGTTGTTCAGATAGTAGCCACGATAGACTGTGAGGGCATCTTCAAGCACGCCGGCCTCGTCGTTGATTTCGTAGGTGGCATTGCCATAACCCTCGTCGCCCACCTTCGGAGAAATCTCCTTGATGCTCACGATGTAGCCAGTGACGTCGTATTCCTTCTCGGTCTTGGCACCATCGGCCAGGCCATCGATGATTTGCAGGGCCTTGCCCACGCTGATCTCTTCGATTTCGGGTACGGGACCAGAACCCTTCTCAATGCTGATGACGGTGACGTCGGTCAGCTCGATGGTCTCGCCATAGGTCTTCTTCGGACCTTTCACGGTGACGATGTCGCCCACCTCGATGCCTAAGCTGGCAAAGTTCTTCGTGTTGCCCTCAGCGTCGAGCGTGCCGTAGATGCGGATGGTGCCCGTCTCGTCTTGCAGGTCCCAGTTGCCGTAGGTGGTGTTCAGGATTTCGATGCACTTGCCCTTCACTTGGAAGATGGTGCCGTCGGTTCCGTTGATGACATCCTGGCAGGTGCCTACAACCACTTCCTCAGGATTGGGGCCGGGGGTGGAACCCTTCTCGATGCTGATGACGGTGACGTCGGTCAGCTCGATGGTGCCGTTGTAGTCCTTCCTCGGACCCTGCACGGTGACGATGTCGCCCACCTCGATGCCTAAGCTGGCGAAGTTCTTCGTGTTGCCCTCAGCGTCGAGCGTGCCATAGATGCGGATGGTGCCGGTCTCGTCTTCCAGGTCCCAGTTGCCGTAGGTGGTGTTCAAGATGTTGGTGCACTTGCCCTTCACCTGATAGACAACGCCATCCTGGCCGTTGATGACGTCTTGGCAGGTGGCCGTCACCACACTCTGCTTCGTGAAGGTGGCCTCCACGGTCTCGCTCTGCTTCACGTCCTTGGTCTCGTCATAAGCGTATGCCTTCACGGTGGTGGTCTCGGTCAGCACAAAAGGAGCGGTGTACTCGCCGAAGGCGGCATCGTTGAGGGCGTAGAAGATTTTTGCACCGGCAGCAGCGGTGATGGTCACCTCCTGCTGGTCGGCAAATGAGCCACCGTTGGGGGTGATGACGGGCTTGGCGGCCTTTGTCTCTACAACAGCGCCCTCACCCAGGGTGATGGTCACGCTCTCAAAGTCGAACTGGCCGGCCTTGCTGTCGCCGTCGGAACCGTAGTTGGCCTTGTCGCCCACGGTGAGCACAATGCCCGTGGCCTCGCCACTCCAAGTGACGGTCTCATCGCCAGCAGCCTGCTCGGCGATGGCACCCACAGATGCCGTGATGGGAGCCAGGCGCTTCTTGCCTTGGGTAGAGATGTTGAACACCATCTTGGTGATGTTCTGCTCGGCCGACACCGTCAGCGTGCCCTTGGCGTAGATGCGGAAATCTCCGGCATTGGCGTTGAAGGTGGGAGCTGTCGAGCCGTTGTTCTTCTCGGCCAGGAAGGTAATGCCATTGACAGTAGTTGCCTCTGTTGCGGCATTTTGCATGTCGGCAGCGCTGATGGTCACCTCATCGGCAAAGGCGGTGCCACACAGCATCAGCAACATGCTGAGAATGGAAAAGCGTAAAGTTTTCTTCATAGCTAATTGGTTTTAATTTAAAATATGTACAATATCGATGCAAAGTTACATATAATAATTAAACGGTGTTATAAATAGCCCGTTTTTTTAGCGTTTTTTTGCGTTTGGGGCGGGAAAGCCGAGTCGCCGACAGGGGCTTGTCGTCCAGTGTCGATGAAAATCCTGCCATTCTTGGGATACGGCGTGCCCTCGGCTATTGTGCGATGATCCCCCCCCCTCAAGGTCACTTACGGCAGAATGCGGATAATCATTTTTCCTTTAGTTTCTTGACCGTTGACTTTGTCGCAATGGAACAAAAAAATCCCACGGCCTAGGATTTTCAAAAAGCGCCACCAAATTTTCAAAAAGCGCCACCAAATTTTCGACCGCTATATGCTGGTTTTCCTCCCCCCTGTCGCCGCATCGTTTTCTTAGGCTCCGTCAAGGGCTGTTTCAAGTATTGGCTACCGCTTGTAGTGCTTGAAATTTCTTGCGCGCGCGTATATAATATAATGAGAAATCTATGGCCCCTCTGATGTTTGTCAAGCGAGAAAATTTTTTTTGAAGAAATATGAAAAAAATATCCAAAATATTTTGGCGGTTCGAAAAATAGTCGTACCTTTGCACCCGCAAAACAGGAAAGACCTGTGGAGCGCAGAAGAAAAGAGTTCTTTGAGAAGCTTACATAGACAGAAGTAGTACAAGAAGCAGGAGCAGCAATGCTCTTGGGTGAAACATGACCGTCAATGTCGCCGTCTTTTTGGTGGCGGCGTGATGAGGGTGCAATTTTGAACTTGATACGGAGTCGTCCTGGCCAACGGATGAGAAACGGGTACCGTTAGTCGCGGCATTGCCGCGGCGCATGGTGTCCAAAGATATTTTTACAATGAAGAGTTTGATCCTGGCTCAGGATGAACGCTAGCTACAGGCTTAACACATGCAAGTCGAGGGGCAGCGAGGGGGCAGCAATGCCCCTGTCGGCGACCGGCGCACGGGTGAGTAACGCGTATCCAACCTGCCCCATGGTAGGGAATAGCCCGGAGAAATCCGGATTAATGCCCTATGTTCTCCGACGATGGCATCTGACTTGGAGCAAAGATTTATCGCCATGGGATGGGGATGCGTCTGATTAGGCAGCAGGCGGGGTGACGGCCCACCTGGCCTACGATCAGTAGGGGTTCTGAGAGGAAGGTCCCCCACATTGGAACTGAGACACGGTCCAAACTCCTACGGGAGGCAGCAGTGAGGAATATTGGTCAATGGGCGCAGGCCTGAACCAGCCAAGTAGCGTGCGGGACGACGGCCCTATGGGTTGTAAACCGCTTTTGCGGGGGGATAAAGTGCGGGACGCGTCCCGCTTTGCATGTACCCCGAGAATAAGGACCGGCTAATTCCGTGCCAGCAGCCGCGGTAATACGGAAGGTCCGGGCGTTATCCGGATTTATTGGGTTTAAAGGGAGCGCAGGCCGGAGATTAAGCGTGACGTGAAATGCCGCGGCTCAACCGTGGAAGTGCGTCGCGAACTGGTTTTCTTGAGTGTGCACGAGGAAGGCGGAATTCGTGGTGTAGCGGTGAAATGCTTAGATATCACGAAGAACCCCGATTGCGAAGGCAGCCTTCCAGGGCATTACTGACGCTAAAGCTCGAAGGTGCGGGTATCGAACAGGATTAGATACCCTGGTAGTCCGCACGGTAAACGATGGATGCCCGCTGTATGCGATACACTGTATGCGGCCAAGCGAAAGCGTTAAGCATCCCACCTGGGGAGTACGCCGGCAACGGTGAAACTCAAAGGAATTGACGGGGGCCCGCACAAGCGGAGGAACATGTGGTTTAATTCGATGATACGCGAGGAAC
>JAEEGG010020213.1_pt1 | contig 13339 bp, 15 predicted proteins | sample 9134161 | NCBI WGS metagenome assembly JAEEGG01 (sample SAMN16246543, study PRJNA631951) | gut metagenome | biome: gut microbiome; feature: rumen; material: CR-attached | host: Bos | place: Iran: Karaj | collected 2018-10 | reverse complement strand
TTTGACTTCCCTTGTTTCAATGGAATTAATACGAAAGATATTATTATTTTTCCTTTTGACGGTATGGGATGGGACGCAGAGCTATGGACGCGTGAGTTCAAGTCTCTAACGGAATCTATGAGGATACATAAATCAAGAGGTACGTCAGATGATATTCGTAATATGCGGGCAGAGGTATTTATGCATACTGTTAGTATTGTCAAACAAGGGAAATATCAAACAGATACAGGCCGAGTGGTGGAATTGCCCAATGATGATGATATGATTCGGAATACTATATTTTATCATAGAGAAATAGAGGCTCTAGACTCAAGACATCGTTTCTCAACAGAGATACGCGTAGAAAATGAGGACTGCCTAATTACGGCAAAAAAGCTACAAGACGAAGGTTATAATGTTGCTGTACTGAACATGGCAAGTAGACAGAATCCAGGTGGAGGTGTCTATGGAGGTGCCGGTGCTCAGGAAGAAAACCTCTTTAGGAGAACCAACTTGTTCAGATCAATGTTTCAATTTGCACAGTATGCATCACAGTATGGATTGTCTAAGTCCACACATCAATATCCTTTAGATAGAAATTTTGGGGGAATATACACCCCCAACGCATTAGTTTTTAGAGGCACTGAAAATGATGGCTACAAACTGCTAGACTTCCCTTTTTATGTATCATTCATTGCTGTTCCCGCAATGAACCATCCAGAACTTGACACAGATGGTAAAATAGTTAATAGTCTTATTGAGCCTGTAAAAAACAAGATAAGAACTATTTTCCGTATAGGGTTGTCTCATGATCATGATTCGTTAGTGCTTGGTGCACTGGGGTGTGGGGCTTTCCGCAACCCACCCCGACATGTGGCTCGTTTATTTCATGAAGTAATGGAGGAACCAGAGTTCAAGGACAAGTATCGTTGTATTGTGTTCGCCATTCTTGATGACCACAATGCCCACCTGAAGCACAACCCAGAAGGGAACTTCAAACCATTCGCAGAGGAGTTTGCTGGGACGGATTGAACAAAACATTTTGATAATGGATGATAGAAAGAAGATTACTCGACACTCTTTAATAACATAAACATTAAATTGACAGAGAAACTGGTGGTTATTTTACCACCAATATTACATCTACAGGCGTAGTTAAGGTAATAGATAACCGTACAAATAGACTCTGACATTAATAGATAACGTTATGGCAATAGTAACATTGACGATTACACAGATTAGCGAGTGCGTACTTAAATTGGCGCAGAGTGCGAAGGCCAAGATTCCTGAGTTTCCAAAAGAAACATGGAACGTAGAACACCATTATGTGTCAGAACAGTTCGAAAAGGATGGTGAACAGTTTTTCTTTGCTTTCAAGTGTAATCCTGCTCTTAAAAATGAGCAGATGAAAAAGATGATGTTATGCTGCGTGGTGTGCTCCCCCAGTAAAGGGGTGGAAATGGAAAGACCAATCATGTACGAAGAGGTTAATACCGTTGTTGACACCATTGATTCAGAGGAAATAATCAGTAAGTGCATAAATACTTTCAAGGATTTGCTGGAAGAAGCAGAGAACTTCGACCCTGATGACGATGACAGGTTTGATTTCGATGATTAGAAAAAAGATTTAAGAATGAACAAAATGCAAGATAGAATCATAGGTTCACAGATAGAGAACTTGGCTTATGTCGTATTTTCGCATGGCAAAGAAAGTGGGCCTTTGGGGAGTAAGATACAACGTCTTATGACTGTGGCGGAAGAACTGGGGCTAAAAACAACATCTATAGATTACAGAGAGTGTGCTAATGCCAGTGAACGTGTTTCCCTTCTCACAGGATTTTTAAATAAGTTAGATGTTCCGACAGGCCAAGTAGTACTTGTCGGTTCGAGCATGGGCGGATATGTTTCTATGGCTGTCGCTAATGAACGACCTATAGCAGGCTTATTCCTTATGGCTCCAGCCTTGTGGATAAAGCCTGAAGAATATTCTATACAATCATATTTCCCTAAAACATTGAAAGTCGAAATTGTCCATGGGATGTATGACGATACAGTACCATACGAGAACAGTATCCGTTACGCAAAAGAACATGATGGCACAATTCTACATCTCGTCCCAGACGACCATCGGTTAAAAGCATCGCATGGTTTTCTTGCTTGTCAATTTCGGAGATTTCTAAATGAACTCTCTAAATAATTTAGTCATGGTGTATATTCCAGAATTGATATAAATACGGTTTCTGTCTGCTCTATATTTGCATAAAGGGTTATGATATAAGAATGAAGAAGGTGAAAAAAAGATTTTTCGTCCGACGAATCTCGATGCCATTAAGGCAATGAGACGTGGTAGCCGTGAAGCGGAAATGGAACTGCTTGGCCCAGGCTTTCATTCACATAACAGAATTCACAAGTCGGATAAGTTATATTCACGAAAGAAGAAACATAAGGGAGGTTGGTAAGATGATTGACATAGAACGAATCATGAAAACAGAGATTCCAGACATTGCGCCAGTATATGGTGGTGTGAGAGGAAGGACGATGTCGTCAAGACATCAGTCATATGCTTGGCCTGCATTAAAGGAGGCCGGGGTTAAGACAATTATAGACCTCAGGGAGATGGACAAATCGGATAGACTCCCACATCTTTGTCAGTATCACGGGTTAGAGTATTTTCACTATCCATTAGACAACCATTCTCGTACGATTGCACAGATGGTAAAGTTCTTTCCTCAGTTCTGCGAACTGATTGACAAGGGGAACTTCTATATCGCCTGTGCTATGGGACTCCATAGGACAGATATAGCCCTTTGCACCTATTGGGTGTTTTATGCAGCTGATAAGGGGATTGCTCCACCACCCATTAGGGGCTATAGACAGGAAGAAGGGCACGATACTAATAAAATTACGCGGATTCTCAATGCCTTCTATAAATACAAAACAGAGACAGAGGGTAAAGAACCAATGCCTATAGAGGTATTTAAGAAGCGGAAGAAGATTATTAATGAATTGAGTAAAAGTTGAAAAGGAATGGATTATGCACAGCAGAGAATATACACCCGATAGGATTTCTGAACTAAAACCTAATGAGATATTCGTTTTCGGCAGTAACCTTGCCGGATCTCACGGTGGCGGAGCTGCACGGTTGGCATACGAACAAGTTGGTGCGGTTTGGGGACAAGGTGTCGGTCTGCAAGGGCAGAGCTACGCTATCCCAACCATGCAGGGTGGTGTGGAAACCATCAAACCATACGTTGATGAGTTTATAAAGTTCGCATTATCACATTCAGAGCTGATTTTTTATGTTACACAGATTGGCTGTGGCATTGCTGGCTTCAAGGTTGCGGAGATTGCTCCACTATTCAAGAAAGCCATTGATGTAGCGAATATCATTTTGCCAAAGGAGTTTGTAGAGGTTATTGCAATGGGTGACAAATATAATCTAGAACGGTTTGTAGAGGTACAGAAGTTATACTATGAACAGGCTTTGCAAGAAATACAAGAAGGTATGAAACGATCGCATTGGATATGGTTTATCTTCCCACAACTTGCTATTCTGGGACATAGTTGGAATGCAAAGTATTATGGTATAAGCGGATATGATGAAGCAGAGGCGTATTTGCAACATCCTATTCTTGGGGAAAGGCTTCGTGAGGTAACGAGAGTACTTCTTACTCATCAAGAGATGGCTACAACAGACATCTTTGGTGACTTGGATGCGATGAAAGTACGTTCATGCATGACGTTGTTCGATGCAGTTTCTCCTGATGACATTTTTGAGCAGGTACTGGATGTATTCTATCATGGAACCTGTTGTAAGAAAACGCTTGATTACATGTAATGAAGTATATTAATGTGTATTTAATGCAGACGAAAAGGTTATTGAAGAATGGCAAATTATATCGGATACGGACATGTTAAAGGTGCCTATGGCCCTGTTATTACGATACCTCGTGACCAACTGGATGGTTGTAGGTTGATTTTAAAAGCATCGTCTGGTGTTCGTTTCGAAAGTTTTGGCGACATAAAGCATGCTGTTGAGCATTTTGGCTGTGGACTTCACTTAATCAAGACTCTGGAAACAGATAAGAACCATATGGAAGCTATTCTGGAGCCAATGACTAATATTGAGCAAAGGGAAATATATTTATACGGTGAAAAGTGTATGCCACCAGCTGATACTTATGTTCTTGCTACCGATTTTAAGGGAGATGTAAATATTCATCTTTACAAAGAACAAGTGGATGGAAAACGTGTTTTTTATTTTGGAATGAGTCCTGCATACGATGTCTATTACAAATGACTATAATATGATTAGTTTACAAGACAGAATAAGAGGTTCACTGATTGGCGGTGCCGTTGGTGATGCATTGGGGTATCCTGTAGAGTTTATCAATTCCTTTGAGGGGATACAGGTCCGTTATGGAGTAAATGGTATTACAAGGTTTGATGTTCAGAGCGGTGATACAGGCAAGGCAGTAGTTTCAGATGACACACAGATGACACTATTCACGGCCAATGGTTTGCTGAATGCTCCAAAACTTGGAATTGAGCCCAAATACGCAATCTGTCGTGCGTATCTTGAATGGCTCGAAACCCAAACAGGTCAACATAAGGGCAAAGCAGAGTGCTGGATTCGCGATGTACCAGAACTTAATCATCGCCGTGCGCCAGGAAACACATGCATATCTTCACTTAATGACATCAAGAGAGGACGTGATCCCATGAATAATAGTAAGGGATGTGGTGGTGTGATGCGTATTGCTCCTGTGGCACTCTATGCTGTATGTGAAGACCGAATGAGTATAATAGATGCAGACAAACTTGCTAGTGATGCCGCTGAGATTACTCACCAGCATCCCTTGGGATTCATTTCAGCGGCTTTGATGTCACACGTTATCTATCGTTTGGCACAGGATGAGACCCCAACTCGTAATGCTTTGAAGGATTACATCACTGAAGGAGTGGAAGCATTAAGAGAATTGTATAATAGCCATAAAAATGATGTCGAACGGATGGCAGAATTGGCAGAAAGAGCTGTTTTCCTTGCTTCATGTGATCTATCTGACTTGGAAAATATCCAGCGACTTGGTGAAGGCTGGGTTGGCGAAGAGTCATTGGCTATTGGGCTTTATTGCACCATGAAGTATATCGACAACTTTGAGAAAGCAATGATTGTCTCAGTGAATCATGGTGGCGATAGCGATAGTACTGGTGCTGTGACGGGCAATATTTTAGGCGCTGCCGTTGGGTACAATGCTATTCCCCAATTCTATAAGGAAGACTTGGAAATGCACGATTTGATTTTGCATATGGCTGATGATTTATATCGTGGTGAAGTTACTAAAATGTGAAAGAAGAGTTAGCAGTAATGACAGTTATCCATACGAATGACCCGACAACGATAGTTCTCTCACGGCTTTATGAGTCGAGAGAAGATGTCATTATGCGTATTACGGAGAAAAATACTAATTCAGAAGTGAAGGGTGCTATACGAAGAGCTGGTCGTATTATGATGTTGGGTCATGGAAACAAATATGGACTGTTTTCTATTCCAGACAAGAAAGGCATATACCGACGGCTCATAGTTAATTCCGACTATGCACAGTTCCTACGAGACAAGGAATGCATAGGGATTTGGTGCTTTGCGAATGAATTTGCCATGCATTATGGACTACACGGGTTGTTCTCTGGGATGATTATATCTGAGCTTCATGAGGCTGTGGAGAACAATATTCCAGCGACAAAGGAGGAGATAGATTATGAGATGGAGAAGTTCGTCACTCGACTAAGAGATTGCATCGAAAAATATGGGTTAAAAGACACTCCTGCTAGAATGAAAGAATTGGATGATGCAGGAACTGATTTGACCAAGTTCAACTACTCAAGACTTTATTACTATTGAACGCGAAATCGGCAGGAACAGGAGTCGCCCCATTCCTGCCGGTTCACTTCTACTTCTTACTGAGAAGATGACATAAGTTTTCATCGTTAGAGATACGCTCGAGTTCATCAGCCACAATTTGTTTGACTTCATTTTTGATGTTGAGATAGTTCTCCTTCACCATTTCATCCATGTTGTCATTACCGTTTTCATCAAGAAAGTCGGTAATAATAGGTATGGACTTATATGCTTTGGTCTCTTTGGCAACCTTGGCATTATCAACAACAATCTCTGCATGGAAGATTTTCTGGTCAATTCGCTCGTCGAAGTTGTCAGAGACGGCTCCTACAAACATTCCTTGTGTCAATGTTGAGATCTTACTTGGGGGTATGAGGCTATCCATCTGGGTATTGATGGAAGTAGAAACGTCCTGTCGGTTGATAGACATTGACTGTCGCTTTTGGAGTACCTTGCCGAAACGCTCACTCAAAGTCTTGGCAGTTTCTCCAACCACCTGACCACTAAAGACATTACCAACAGTGTTCTGAACCACCTTCGCCTCCTTGTCACCATAGTCACGGACTAACTGGCTGAAGTCCTGGAATCCGAGACAGACAGCAACCTTGTTGCTTCGGGCTGTAGCAATCAGGTTATCCAGTCCCTTGAAGTAGATGGTTGGTAGCTCGTCAATGATAACGGAGGATTTGAGCATTCCTTTCTTGTTGATGAGTTTCACTATTCGGGAGTTGTAGAGTCCGAGGGCTGCACCATATATATTCTGACGGTCGGGATTATTGCCGACACACAGGATCTTTGGCTCATTTGGATTGTTGATGTCAAGCGTGAACTCACTGGCAGACATGACCCAATAGAGTTGTGGGGAAATCATACGGGACAAAGGTATCTTGGCACTTGCTATCTGACCCTGAAGCTGATCTGCGGCACCACCTTGCCAAGCATCTATGAACGGTGACATATAGTTTTCCAGTTCCGGGTATGAAGAGAGTATCGGAAAAATGTCCTCGTACTTACGGTTCAAGAACTCTATGGCATGGGGGAAGGTACAGTACTTGCCTCCTTGATAGAGTTTGAGGAACCAGATGATGGCTGCAAATAGGATGATAGGCGATTCCACGAAAAAGTCACCCTGCTTCTGTACCCATGTGCGGTTAAGGTTTAGCATGATGGTATATGCAGATTCGTAGGCATCGGAGATGTCAGTCATGAAGTCGGGGTGAATGGGATTGCATCGGTGACTTCTGCGAGGGTCATCGAAGTTAATCACATAGAACTTTGGTAACACCTTATAGCCGGATTTGTGAGTCAGCATGTGGTTGTAGGCAATAGTGCTGAGGTCACTGAACTTGTAATCGTAGATGTACATTGAGAAGCCTTTTTCAATGGACTGTTTGATGAAGTTGTTTATTATGGCGTATGACTTACCGCTACCAGGCGTACCGAGTACGATGGTGGCACGGAATGGATTGACCACATTGATCCATCCCTTGTTCCACTTCTTTTTGTAGTAGAAGCGTGTCGGCAAGTTAATTGAATACTCGTTCTCCAATAGACGGGTTTCCTGCATGAAGGATTCGTTCTCGTTGTTGAAAACATCATCCATGAGGTTGTTCTGTAGTAGACGGCTCATCCAAAGCCCTCCCATCAACAGACATATATAACCTACGGATATGGTTAAGATGTAGAGTGCCGTACAGAATACGAACGGAAAAGGCAGGTCAAGCAGCCACCAGTTAAGGAAGAACAGGATGAAACCGACGGCAAGTGAAGTCCAGATGCGCGGCCAGGTCATCTTATCTTCCTTCACACCTTTGGTGCCGAGACAAGAAAGACCCAAAAGCAAGAGGGCAAAAAGTTTAGTGTATAGGATCGAATGAAACAGGCCTGCTGTTTGATCAAAATTCGTGAGGATTTTATCAACGATGCCCATTGTCAGGTGCCAGCCGTCAATGGCGGCATAGCAGTACCAATAGACATTCATTACTACGAGAATAATACTCACGGCTCGCATAAACTCCATGATTTTTGCGAGACCTCTCAAATCATCTTCTTGTTGCATAGTTCTTTTGAATTTTGTTGTTATTGAATAATGGTTTTATAATTTCGGGCCACGACGTTTCTTTTTCCTTCGTTGTAACTTGCGACGGAATGCCTCTTCCTCTGCATCGACAACGGGATTGTCATCGTTGAGAATTTCAAGGGCATCAAGGAAGGATATGGAACTGCCTTTTCCTTCATACTGAGTCAGTTCATCATGAGGCGATTGCTGCCCATCCTGTGTAGAAGTTCCGCTAGTATTAGTTTGTTCCCGTTGTTCTTCCTGCCCTCTAAATGTAGTCTGCTCCTCTGGTGGCGTATGAAAGTGCTGATCAAGAGCATTGGCAGAGAAAACCTTGCCCATTCTAGATCCATTGAGGACACAATGAGTACGATGATCAATGAAAGTAGCACCATATAGCCTACCCTCATCAGTATAGCGGAATACACAATCAACACCTTTATCCTTGAGCATCTTCACAAACTCGTCTTTGTCATAAGTCCGTTTAAGAACATACTCCAATGCTTTTCTTGTCGGTTCTGTCAGGTTCTTCTCCTTGATGTTATTTTTTGAGAATGCCGCTTTCTTTTGTAATGCCTCATACCCGACAGATTTTCCAAACAGGGAGGACTTGAACGGATTGCCAACCTTATTGCCGTCGGCATCAATGACAGAATAGACAAGACCGTTATAGTCCTCGCCTCTGGCGTTACCCCTTACTTCTTCGACAGTCAGGTTAAAGAGTGACAATAAGGCACGTAGTTCGCCGATGGTCTGAAACTGGTAATCATTGAACACCGCCTTAACCGTATTGCCAACCTGTTTCTTGATGTCACCCACGGAAGGGTTGACTGGCGGGATGACGTTCATCTGCCTGTTTCCTTCCTGTCTGTTTCCTTTGTGCAAGTTATACCGTTGTTCAAAGTCTCGCAGGATAGCAAGGCTTCGCCGTTTGGTGAAGTCACAGTTAATGCGCTTTCCCTGTTCATCTACTCGGACGGAAACGATATGCAGATGCTGGCGGTCAATATCCTCGTGTTTCACGATAATATAGGGTTGGTCACCATAGCCCATGCGCTGCATGTACTCATGCGCCATCTGCGTCAGTTCCCCGTCCGTCAACTTATCGTCAGGATGTGGATTGAGTGAGATATGAATGACAGGCTTCTCCGTGCGCATCTGCTTGGGCATCCGTTCCTCGAAGTCCTTCAGTACCTGAGAAACATTCACCTTGCCATCGCCATTGTTGAACACCTTGTTAGTGTCCAGTAACTGGCCTTTACCCTGATTCACCTTTTCGCCATTGTATCTGATGGCACCGAAAAGGGAACTTCCAATCGTTATCTTTGCAACCATCTTTCCCTTGCCTCCCTTGCAAGTGCCACGATCTGCTGTCCCTGTTCCATCATCTGGCGGGTCATTGACTCCAGACGATAGAGCAAGGCCATAGCCTTTTTCTCAGAGAAATGGCTACGCAGTTCCTTTACGACCTGATTGTAATTGACCGCTACACCACGGAACTGGGCATGGAATGATGACAGCTTTTCATAGAAATCAACCATCGTCTTATCGACTTTCACGACCTTAAACGTCTCGCCAAATACGCGCGACTTGACGAAAACGGCCTTGGCATAGACACCGGACTGCTCGTAAAGCGTGAGGAATCTGACCCATTCCACATCGTCAAAGCGTACCATGACGCAGTGCGTCCGCTTGTTGTTTTTCGGGTATCGACCCGTCTTTCGTTTCTTGTTTTCTTCCATCTTATCTATGATACGTTACTATCGTTTTTCCAAATCAGGGGATGACGACTTCGGAGTCAGACCCCAGCCCCCTGCAAGGGCAAGATGGGAGTTTCGTGGGTAACCCGAAACCTTTTGAGTAACTCAAAAGACATCTTGCTATGCTCCTGCGGGCATAAGTAATCCGCCTTGCGGACGGATTAGTCGCTTCAACAGCCTAATAATCGGTTTTGACCGACATATCCGTCGCACCCTGATTGGCTTTTGCGGTTGCAAAGGTCTTCGTTTTTGTGGACTTTGAAGTTCAACCGTGTACAATGTGAATAAAATAAACCTGAAAACTGGCACCCGTGGCACCCCTTATCGGGGCCACAGAGGCCACGCTGCCCCGAATATTTGGCTGGTCGGTATATTCGTTGTTCCTTTGCACCGTCAATCAATCGACGGGTGAGTTTATCCACCAGTCAATCATCTCATAAACTGATTGATCTGAATATGGATTTACTGATTTATTGATAAGTTGACAAATTCATCGATGGGCTGATGTGCAGATTGATGTTTCTGCTCACAAACTGGTCAGTTCACTGACGGACAAACGGATTGCCTAAGCAGCCGATTGTAGAGACAATAAGCAGATTGATAACAAAACGGATGAGTAAAAAGATTGATTAACAAACAACAAAATTTATTGAGAAATGAGTGAGACAAGATTCGTGGCCCTGTCAACCCAAAAGGGAGGGGCCGGTAAGACAACCCTGACGGTGCTGATGGCAAGCTACCTTCAATATGTGCAAGGAATAGACGTGGCCATCATCGACTGCGATTTCCCGCAGTACAGCATCGACGAGATGCGAAAGCGTGACTTCAAGAACATGGAAGAGAACGAGGAACTGCGCCGTCAGGCCTATGAACAGTTAACGCGAACCAGGAAGAAGGCATATCCCGTGCTGGTAAGCCGTCCCGAGAATGCCATTGCCAAGGCTAATGAACTTCAGAACCTGGCGAATCCTCCTAAGATCGTATTCTTCGACCTGCCCGGCACCATGAACAATGAAGGCGTAGTGAAGACTATCGCCAACATGGACTATATTTTCTGTCCCATCATTGCTGACCGTGTGGTGATGCAAAGTTCGCTGGCATTCGCCAAGGTGGTCAATGACCATTTCATCACGACAGGCCAGAGCAGTATCAAGGGCTTGTATTTCCTCTGGAACATGGTGGACGGCAGGGAGAAGACTAATCTCTATGAGGTATATGAACAGGTTATCGGTGAGTTGGGGCTTTCGGTGCTGAACACACATATTCCCGACAGCAAGCGATTCCGCAGGGAAGGAGCCAAGGATGACAAGCGTCCACTGTTCCGTTCAACAGTGCTGCCTCCTGACAAGACGCTCATCAAGGGCAGTAACATCCGTGAACTGGCAGATGAAATGCTGGGTATAATCAAAATCTGACGTGTATGCCAAAGAGACAGGAAATAGAAGTGCCATCAAGGGCCATCATCGACGAGATGCGTCCTGACGTTCCTCCAGCAGATACCAGTCAAGGGAGAAAGGAGGAAGTGGAGTGTGTGGGTGGGGATGCTGACCTTCAAGAGAAAGACAAAGCCCTACAGGAAACCGCAAAGCGGAAACCGAGGGCGAACAGGACGAAGCCTTCTGCAAATACACCTGAAGAAGACGAGTACCTGAAATCGTTCATCAATACGCCAACCCTCGCCATGATTGCAAGACACGGGAAGCTGGCCTATCTGACACCTCAGAACCATCAGCGTATTTTGAAGGTCATTGGAGTCATCGGCCACAATCAGGTGAATATAGCGACATACCTGAACAGGATAGTCTCAGATCACTTTGAGCGAAACGATGCGGTTATCAAGAGTCTCTTGGAAAAGAACTTCTTTGAGGAATTCTAATCATTATCAACATGTATAACAAATTAACGACAAGACAGAAATGGAAACATTATTGATCATTGCCCTTGTAGTCCTGATCCTCTTTGGAATCATCGTTATCGGCACCTTCACTTATGTCAATATCCGTGGGTTCAAGTATTACAAGGAGGCAGACAAAATAGTAAGTGAAAGTGAAAAGCCCCACCAGCAGCCATTGGACGAAGATGAAGCAGTGTTTCATCTTGCTCCGCTCAGCAATCTTGATGAAGAGTATATGAACCTCTTCTCCAATCCTCCGATGGACAAGGCTGCACGTCGCGGTAAGTCGGCATATCTGCGTGATGCCTACCATGAACGCATCCGGCAGATTGTGAATGCCCTGAACATCGAGGGAGTGAACATCTCTACCTACGTGGACATGGTATTGACAGACCATATGATGCGCTATGAGACGCAGATTGACAACCTGCTCCATAACTGTTATGGCAAAACCATCAAGAAGCGAAAACAATGGCAACCATCGTAATCACCTGCCTGTTGGCTTTCATCGGCTATGAGATGTATATCTACAACCAGTTCCAGAGGAATCAGTCGAAAGACTGCCAACCCCGCAAAGCAGATTCTCCACCATCTGAACAAGGTGTAGATGACGCTGACATTATCGGCAGAAGCACTTTTGACGTGAATGCGGAACTGGAACGGATGCGTCAGAGGAAAGAAGATGCAGAACGAAAGGAGGCCATTGCCAAGGGTGAGATGACGGAGGACGGCAAGGAGATTGCCGAGGAAGTGAAGCCGGAAGATTGTGAACTGGAGCAGAAAAAGGTCTGGAAACAAGTTCCCCCAGAGGAACTAAACGATATGTTCGACGAGCCTGAAGGAGCGGAAGAACCGTTGGCTGATGGTGGTACTATTGATGACATCGACCTCGCTTTCAGAAATGTCAGAAGAAAAGACCTGTCAGAAGAAGAGGAACTGCAGATGGTGAAAGTATTCAAGGAACTGAAGGGTACTGAATTGCTGGATGCCATTGAGCACCAGTTTTCTGAAGTTGGGGTGCGCATTGACGAATTAATAGAGAAGCATTCCGTTAAAAATGAGGTAGAACTTGTCATTCCCGAATCGTTTGAGGACTTCAGACTGACTGACTTTATGTAAACCGACAAACCAATATATTGGTAAGTTGATAAATCGATTGATTAACTGATTAACAAACTAAGAGTACAATGAAGCAGAAAACTTACGGATAGGTGAGTCAACAAACCACTGAATCCAATTATCCAATCCACAATTTACAACAGTATTAATCCATTAAACGTAAACGAAAAATGAAAGTAACAAAGTTCGCAAACAAGAAAATCGTAGCATGTGCAGCCCTGATTGCTGCTGGAGTGTCAACAGCAATGGCCCAGGGCAACGGCCTTGCAGGTATCAACGAGGCAACCAGCATGGTGACATCGTACTTCGATCCTGGCACAAAGCTCATCTATGCCATCGGAGCTGTCGTCGGCCTTATCGGTGGCGTGAAGGTCTATGGCAAGTTCTCGTCAGGTGACCCCGATACCTCGAAGACCGCTGCTTCCTGGTTCGGCGCCTGTATCTTCCTCATCGTGGCCGCTACCATCCTCCGCTCATTCTTCCTCTAAGCCTACATATATAATAAGGTATAAGGAAAAGACCAATGGCTGAGTACAATATCAACAAGGGTATTGGCCAGTCGGTTGAGTTCAAGGGGTTGAAGGCCCAGTATCTCTTCATCTTCGCGGGCGGGCTGCTTGCAGTCTTTG
>JAEEGG010020211.1_pt1 | contig 13340 bp, 7 predicted proteins | sample 9134161 | NCBI WGS metagenome assembly JAEEGG01 (sample SAMN16246543, study PRJNA631951) | gut metagenome | biome: gut microbiome; feature: rumen; material: CR-attached | host: Bos | place: Iran: Karaj | collected 2018-10 | reverse complement strand
ATATCCTTTTCATGCAGAATTTCGAGAAAAACCTTTGCAATCTTCCTTATACCGCAGCAGATAAATCGCTCAGCTTAAAGCTGCGTAGCATCCTTGTAACGACATTCGGCTGTATGGGTATTCTTTTTGTCACGTTAAGCCCGATTTTAGCTCCTGCACTGTTAGAAATGGACAGGGCAAAGCTTTTAACCTCAATTATTTTGCCAATCGGTTTTTTAAGCATGGTTTTCATGGTTTTCGATGTATACAGGCAGATGAGCGGAACTGTCGCAAGAGTGAAGGAGATTTCGGAATTTACGGCAACTATCGCTAATGGTGACTATTCTAAAGATAAACTTCTAATACGTAGCCGCGATGAGTTCGGTATTTTGATTGGAGAGCTGAACAAGTTCTACAAGACAACGGGCGATCTTATCCAGGCAATTAGAAACTCTGTGGATACATCAATCAGTTCAGCAGATTCTTTCGCGGAGAACATGACAGAATCATCTGCTGCAATTATGCACGTTATGGAAGGCATAAACACCGTAAAAGATCACGTTGTAGACCTTTCCGCCGGTGTAGAAGAGTCTCAGTCAACTGTTAACAGCATGATTACGCGCGTAAAGAAACTGAACGACAGCATAGCAGAGCAGGCTAAATGCGTTGCGGATTCTTCCGCCGCTGTAGAAGAGATGGTATCAAATATCCGTTCTGTAACAGATATCTTAGAGAAAAACTCCAATTCAGTAGCAACGCTCGGAACAGAGTCAGAGCTTGGCCGCGCTAAGATTAACGAGTCTGTAGACCTTTCTGACCTCATCATGAATCAGTCTGCCGGTCTTTTCGAAGCATCAAGCATAATTCAGAACATAGCGAGCCAGACGAACTTGCTTGCAATGAACGCCGCAATTGAGGCTGCTCATGCTGGTGAAGCCGGAAAGGGATTCGCCGTTGTTGCTGATGAAATCCGTAAGCTTGCCGAGCAGTCTAATACACAGGGTAAGTCCATTACCGGTCATCTTAAACAGCTTCAGTCAGATATCGAGAAAGTTACAAAGAACTCTCGCGACGTACAGAAGCAGTTCGAAGTTATTTTTGAGCTTACGAACACTGTTAAGAATCAGGACCTTGTCATAAAGAACAGCATGGAAGAGCAGTCTGCGGGAAGTACGCAAGTTCTTCAGGCTATTGGCGAAATTCAGGAAACTACGCGCATCGTAAGAGACGGCTCTTTGGAGATTCTTGAAGGCGGAAATCAGATTGGCAAGGAAATGACCGTTCTTTCTGGCGTTACTTCGCAGATAAACAACGCTATGTTCGAAATGGCGTCCGGTACGGATCTTATTTCTAAAGCTGTATCTACAGTTACTGAAGATTCAGAAAACAACAAGGCAAATATTGACATTCTTAACCAAAAGGTTAGTGTATTTAAGATAAAAGGAGAATAAGAGTTATGAAAAAGTTCGGTATTGTTATGATCGCTTTTATGCTGCTGTTTGTGTCTTTTGGCGCTAGCGTAGCTGCGGACGGTTCCGACTATTTTAGAAGCCAGCGTATTTACGGTACGGACTGCTACAAAGTTCCTGTTTCTGAGCAAGACTATTATATAAGCGACTACGAGTATTTCTTGCTTCCAGTAAGCTTGTATGAAGGCTATGAGGCAACTTTCAAAGCATTGTCTGTTGTTTTTAACAGCAAAGAAGGACTTCGCGAGGATGCCGGTGAAGAAATCGCGGATATATACGAAAATATCTGGTATAACGACGATTATGGCGCAGCTTGTCTTTATGACAAGGATATAGCCGACGTTGACGATTTCTGGGCTTATGCGGAATGGGATTATGAAGAGCCGTGGCCTACGATTTATGAAAGCATTCCTGATTGGGCATGCAATATGAAGTGGGCTATAAGTGAGATAACAGATTACTTGGCTGAGATGTACGACCTTGCGCATGGTAACAGCTGGGTAGATTCCTTGTATGAGCTGTACGACTATTATGGCGAAGATCTTGAAGAAGCCTTGCAGTTCGTTAACGTATATTTCCCTGACATCGAGTTTTCTGCGTACTGATTTTGTCACAAATGAAGGAAATCACGTTATAATGTCATTATGACTAAAGAACTGATATATGATTTTCTAAAAATTCTTTTTACGTTCATAATGCTCCTTGACCCGATCGGCAACACGCCGGCGTTTATCGCGGTCGCGGGCGGTTATGAACGCAAAACACAACTACGCATACTAAAGCACGCCATCGCAATTGCCGGTGTCGTGCTGCTTATTTTTGCGCTCGGCGGGCGTTTTATCCTCATTTTCTTCGGAATAACGCCCGGCGCGTTTTATGTTGCAGGCGGCATTATCTTCTTTAAGATAGCCCTTGAAATGATAAACAGCAAACCGCGCAGCCGCCACGCGCCGCAGTCCACCCTGGACCCTGCTGAAACCCGGATTATCGCGGTGTTCCCGCTTGCTTTTCCGCTTATAGCCGGTCCTGGCATGATAACGACAATAATGGTGTACACGGCTTCTCCGGAGTTTTCTCTTCGCGTTTTTATATACGTTCTCATCGCAATAGTAATTGGGCTTTTCATCGAATACATGTTCATGCGCAGTGCGACAAAGCTGATGAAACTTCTTGGCAGGACCGGCATGTTCGTAATGGAGAAAATCGTCGGTCTTATTCTTGCAGGGCTTTCCGTCCAGCTTGTGTACGACGGACTTGTGAAACTTGAAATATTAAAAGAAATATCCGCCGTTTGACGGACGCTTAAGGAGAAAGATAAATATGAAACACTTTTCAAAATCATTTGTAAAGCTTTTTTGCATTTTCGCGATAGCTGTGGTTACGATTTTCCCGCTTACAGCGCAATCCGGTGCAAAAAACGCATATGGGCTTTCTTATGACCCGAATGCTGCCATTGACCTTTCTAAAGACGGTACATATTTCGAAAGTATTAATAATTCAGCGTTCCGAGCTTTTTTTGACGGTGATTTTGTTACTTTCCATCCTAATTACAATTTAGCTGTTCTTTCCGGCAAATATGACTGGAAAAACCAGTGCTGGATTGAGTTCGCGAACGAGATGAAATATAACTATATCGACATTACGCAGCTTTATAAATCTATAGATTTAACTAAAACAAACCTTAACCGCGATACAAGCGGAAAAATCGTGTGCTACGTTTACGACCAGTACTACCAGTTCCCGCAAATTGCACCGGGAACAGCCAGAAGCACGAATAAAACGGTAATCCGTGTCGATACAACAAAGAACACGCGTGCGGACGGCATGGTATACGTAGAGGGCGGTACGTTTGATATGGGCAATCCAAATGACACGTATGGTTTTGAGACCGTCCACTCCGTAACGGTAAACAGTTTCTGCATCAGTGATCATGAGGTTACGCAGGCAGAATATAATGCAATAATGGGAAAGAACCCAAGTGAACATCAGGGAGATAATAAACCTGTAGAGAATGTGTCTTGGTACGATGCCGTTGTTTATTGCAACAAACGGAGCGTCGCAGAAAAACTTACCCCTTGCTACAGTTATAATGGCACAACGGACACAAATAAATGGGGCAGTGGTTTTACAAGCTCTGCAAAAGACATTGAATGCAACTGGAACGCGAACGGCTACCGTTTGCCTACGGAAGCGGAATGGGAATTTGCCGCGCGCGGAGGAAACTACAGTCAGGGTTATGAGTACAGCGGAAGTGACAGCCTGGGATTAGTTGCATGGTGCGATTTTACATGCCAAAGAGAAACACAGGACGTAATGCTTTTACGACCGAATGAGCTTTACATTTACGACATGGCTGGTAACGTTTCTGAATGGTGCTGGGACTGGTACGAAAATTATAGCAGCAGCAGTCAGAAAAATCCTAAAGGACCTTCATCCGGAACTTATAGAACAATGCGTGGCGGAAGTTGTGTGGATGCGGATTTTAATTCCAAAGTTTATTATAGACTTCCTTTCGGTGCTGACAAAAAAGAATATTATGCAGGTTTCCGTGTAGCACGTAACGGCTTTTATATTGCTCCTGAAGCTCAAACTTATATGCGCGTCCAAGTTGATGAAGGCTTTGTTTTTGTAGAAGGCGGTGGCTTCGGAATGGGACGCTTGAATAACGATAACAAAGCGCATGCAAATGCAGCAATACTTGACAGCTTCTTTATGAGTGACCACGAAGTTACTATGGCAGAATATGCAGCTATAACAGGAAATGCTGTTGTCCTAAAAGAAATCGGTAATCAGCCAATGGTAAATGTATCTTGGTACGAAGCTCTTGATTATTGTAATAAACGGAGTATTGCCGAAGGTTTTACGCCCTGTTATTCACTTAATGGCGAGACAGATATAAGCAAATGGGGTGACAACTGGGACGGTTCTGTTTATAGATGGGATTACGTCGTTTGCGACTGGAACGCCGACGGCTACCGCTTGCCGACATCAACTGAATGGCAATATGCCGCTCATGGTGGAAAAAACGCAATAAGATACGAATATGCAATGAGCGGTTCAGCTCTCTATTCATATGATGGAGTCGCTTGGTATAAAAAGAACAGCGACGGTTATGCGCACGACGTTAAAACAAAGCTTCCTAACGAGCTTGAAATTTACGATATGAGCGGCAACGTTGGTGAATGGTGTTGGGATTGGTTCGGTGACATTGAAGGAGAAGAAAGCCCTATAAATCCTACTGGACCTATTCATGGAGTTTACCGTATTGTTCATGGAGGAAATTACAAATCTGCCGAACCAAGCGTTAATCTTTATGGTATTGGACTTGGTAGTGATACCAGACTGGAGCCTAGAAAAAGAGATGATCAAACAGGTTTCCGTGTAGTCCGCAACTACGGTGAAAGAACAGAAAAACCTGTGAACATAACGGCTTCTGAATCCGATTCCGACCAGAACAAATCCGCAATGTTTGTTTATGTCCGTGGCGGCACATTCAACATGGGAAAACCAGATGGTACATCAAGTCAGACCCCTGTTCATACTGTTACGATAGACAGCTTCTATATCTGTGCTCACGAGGTCACGCAGGCAGAGTATAGGGCAGTAATGGGCGTTAATCCAAGTGAGTTTATTGGAGACAATCGTCCTGTTGAAAATGTAAGCTGGTTAAAAGCAATTGAATACTGTAACAAGCGCAGTATTGCCGAAGGTCTTACGCCATGTTATTCCGATGACGGAGATACTTGTGACTGGACGGCTAACGGATATCGTTTGCCGACGGAAGCTGAGTGGGAGTATGCAGCCCGCGGTGCAAACTACAGTAAGGGGTTCAAATACATTGGAAGTGATGATGCAGACGCAGTATCATGGTATTTAAGTAACAGCGAGAAGAGAACTCAAGATGTTATGACGAAAAAGGCGAATGAAATAGGTCTTTACGATATGGGCGGTAACGTCGCGGAATGGTGTTGGGACGGATATTCCGATTATACAGATGAATGGATGAAAAATCCAAAGGGAACATACGATGGACGCAAAGTAATAAGAGGTGGAAGTTGGCGCAGCGGCTATTCTTATTATCAACCGGTACTTGATGCTTATTATCGTGAAAGTAATTACTTTACTGCAGCGTTCAACACTTACGGTCTGCGTGTCGTACGCAATGCGTTTGATGGTACAAAAAGGAATGTAAGCGACAGCGATTTGGCGAAGAACGTAACAGAAACAGCTGAAATCGTTACTGATGATGAAGGAAACGTATTTGTACAGGGCGGTTATTTTGACATGGGAACAACCGAGGAACTGCTTACAGTGGGTTCTGGTGATTCTTTGAGCTATGCAAAGCTGGAAGATCCAATGCATGGTGCTATGGTTTCAAGCTTTTATATCAGCGATCACGAGGTTACACAGTCTGAATATAGAAATATTATGGGAAAAACAGCCGGTTCATATACGGGTGCGAACAAGCCTGTTGTGAACGTAAGCTGGCTAGACGCTGTTGAATACTGTAACGCATTGAGCAAAAAGAAAGGTCTTACCCCTTGTTATGTAATAAATGGCAATAACGTAACATGCTACTGGAATGCTAACGGTTACCGTTTGCCGACTGAATCAGAATGGGAATTTGCCGCTCGTGGCGGTAAGAATACCAAAAACTTTGAGTTCAGCGGAAGCGATTATATAGAGCGTGTCGCTTGGTACGGCGAAAACAGCGGCTATGCGGCGCATGATGTTCGGACAAGCGAGCCAAATGAACTTGGACTTTACGACATGACCGGCAACGTAGGCGAGTGGGTATGGGATGTGTTCAGTGATTATGGCAAGGAAACCGTTTATAATTACAGGGGTTTAGCGACTGGTATGTATCGTGTTGTGCGCGGTGGTAACTACGGTTCTGCTGAATATGAATGCCTCAACTGGTATCGTGATAGCTATGAACTGAGAGACAAAAGCAATCAAATCGGTTTCCGCGTCGTGCGCAATGCTGAGCTTGATCCAGGACTTGTTTACGTTAAGGGCGGAGCATTCAGCATGGGCGGAAAGTTCGAACGTGTCCCCGGCGCGCTCAGGGTAGATGCTGAAAAACCGATACACACCGTAAATCTTACGAGTTTCTATATCTGTGACCATGAGGTTACGCAGCTTGAATATGCAGAAGTGATGGGTACAAACCCATGTGAGTATCCTGCTAACAAAGAAAATGACAGAAGCAATTGCCCTGTAGAGAGTGTAAGTTGGTACGATGCTGTTGAATACTGTAACAGACGGAGTATTGTGGAAGGTCTTAAACCGTGTTATTCGCTGAATGGAGAGACGAACCCTGATAAATGGGGTGACAAAGGTACTTCTTGGGATAGTAATGTAAGCCGCTGGGACAATGTTGTTTGCGACTGGAATGCGACCGGATATCGTCTTCCGACTGATGCTGAATGGGAGTATGCCGCACGGGGCGGAGACAAGAGCAAGAATTATACTTTCAGTGGAAGTAACGATCTTGGTGAAGTAGCATGGATTAGAGGTAACAGCGGAAACTGGGCGAACGAAGTTAAAACAAAGCTTCCGAACGAGCTTGGACTTTACGACATGAGCGGCAACGTAAAAGAATGGGTTTGGGATAGATTTGCGGAATACACAGGCGAAACAGAATATGACCCGACAGGAGCAGAATCTGGAAATCCGCGTGTTGTCCGTAATTATTCGTTCGACTATGGTGAAGAAGAAGCATTCCGTGTGTTTGTCCGAGACTGTTATAGTCCAATATGGACGCAGCGTACATTAGGTTTCCGCGTGGCCCGTTCTTCCGGTGAGCCAAGACTGACGAAGCCTGCGAAAACAACGCAGTCTGCTTCTTCGAGCAAAGATTTTGTGCTTGTAAAAGGCGGTACTTTCAGTATGGGAAGCTCGTCAGGCGAGAAAGATGAGAAGCCTGTTCACAGCGTAACGCTTTCAAGCTTCTATATGTGCGACCACGAGGTTACGCAGGCAGAGTACAAGGCTGTTACTGGAAAGAACCCGAGCTATTTCAGCGGCAACAACAAGCCTGTAGAGCAGGTTAGCTGGTTCGACGCGATTGAGTACTGTAATGCTTTGAGCCGTAAAGAAGGCCTTACGCCGTGTTATACAGAAAAAAATGGTGTATACACTTGCAACTGGAGTGCGAACGGTTACCGCTTGCCTACAGAAGCAGAGTGGGAGTACGCCGCGCGCGGTGGAAGCAAGTCTAAAGGATACAAATACAGTGGCGCGAGTGCTGCCGGAAACGTTGCCTGGAGCAAGGACAACAGTTCTTCCACGCATGATGTAAAGAGTAAGACGGCGAATGAGCTTGGGCTTTACGACATGAGCGGCAACGTAAGCGAGTGGTGCTGGGATTGGTACGGAAACTATAGCAGCGCGAGTTCGACGAACCCGAAAGGTGCTTCGTCCGGTTCATACCGCGCGCGGCGTGGCGGCAGCTGGAGCGATGCGTCTACGGCTACGAGCGTCACTTACCGTGACGGAAACTCGCCGAACCGCACTGCTAACAACCGCGGCTTCCGTGTTGTCCGCAACGCTGAATAGTGCAAAAAAAACGCTCCCTCGGGAGCGTTTTTTTGTTGTTAAAGTTTTGTTATCTAGTTTTGGAATCCGGTGAATTTCCAGTTAGTTGTAACGGCAGTATTTGCAGCGCAATCGCTACCAGAAACGCAACAAGCAACGCCTATTTTACCAAGTGATATTTGGGGATTGGTGATTGTATATATCGTTTCTCCGTTAAACTTTATTACAATGGAAGAATCATTATCCTTGTATACAAGTACCTCATTCTCTGTATATGAATCGTTTATAGCTGTGTTAACTGTCCAAGATGGAGTGATATCAGTTAGTTCTTCATTTATCATTTTCTGAATGAAAAATTTATTGTTATGTACATAAATAAGATAATATGACCAAGTACTTCCAGAATAAGTGCAATTAAAAACAAAACCATAATAGGCATCAGCTGATGACGAGACTGTGGCTTTGAATCCTGTATAATTGGAATCAGTTGTCAATAGATGAAGATGAGTATTGAATCTATTATTTCCTGGTGCATAATCGCCTGTTAATTCTCCAGCATTACAGTTGTAAACGAAAGTTTTGTTTTCGTTATTATATGTTAAATTTCCTTTATTAAGCCAAAAAGAATGAGGAGAAGTATTCAATTCTACAGACGTTGCCCATACACCTGGAAGCGCGTTTGGATCAGCGTCTTTTGCACATCCTGAAAAGAATAATAATGCTATCATCAGCAAAGCAGCTACGGATAATAGTTTTTTCATTTTATACTCCTTTTGTGTATATTAGTACACTTATTGTACCCCCCCCCCCATAAACTCTTGTCAAGCAAAAAATTATAAATATAAAAATGATGTGCAAATGTCGCGGAAAGTCTTTGCGGGTTTTAGGGCGGCAGCCCTAGGCGAATGGGGGATGGCGAAAACGGCGTTGCCGGTTGAGCCTGGGGGAAAGACTTTTCCCCCTACAATGCGACCACACTATTGTTTGTATTATGCATTTGTACAGGTGCGCTCATGGATGAGCGCAAAAACTGAGAGTTTGGCGCAGAATGCGACAAACTCGGAAAGAATGGTCGCAAGGATGAGACCATTCTTCTTACTCCGGCAGCGGCTTTATGTACTTCCTGTACGCGCGGCGCAGGAAGAAAATCGCGACGAGCAGTGCAGAAATTTCCGCGATGGGGAACGCCCACCACACATTCGTCAGCGAGCCTGTAAGAGAAAGCAGCCATGCCGCAGGGAGCAGCACTATCAGCTGGCGGATGAACGAACCAATCATGCTGTACACGCCCTGTCCCAGCGCCTGGAAAACCGAGAAAAAGCAGATACAAACCGCCGCAATCGGGAAATGAATACCGATTATGCGGAGCGCAGGGCGGCCTAGTTCCAAAAGCTCGTCTGACGGGTCGAAAAGCGAAAGCAGCTGATTCGGGAAAAACTCGAACACCAAAAGTCCCACAATCATAATGCCTACCGAAATCTTTACGCCGACAATAATCGTGTCTATAATACGCTTTCTTCTTTTGGCTCCGTAGTTATACGCGATAATCGGAACAAGACCGTTGTTCATACCGAAAATCGGCATAAAAATAAAGCTCTGCAGCTTAAAATAAACGCCGAAAACCGTTACGGCCGTCATAGAGAACGTACCAAGAATCAAGTTCATGACGTATGTCATAACGGAGCCGATTGACGCGAGCAGTATGGACGGAACGCCGACCTTGTAGATATCGGCTATAACCTGACCTTCCGGCTTAAGATAGCGAAGCGCAAACTTTATCTCCTTGTTCTTGCGCAGATTCAGCACAACAGAAATTATCGCCGCAACAATCTGACCAAGAACGGTCGCAACGGCGGCACCTGTAATGTCCATACCACAGGCAAAAATCAGGATAGGGTCAAAAATGATGTTGATAATCGCGCCTGTAAGCTGCGAGACCATAGAAAGCACCGTAAGACCTGTGGACTGAAGAAGCCGCTCAAAAAGAATCGCTATGAAGCAGCCGGGGCTCACTGTAAGAATGACCGTCAGATACTTAACGCCGTACTTAACAATCTCCGGGTCGTCCGTCTGCGACTCGAAATAGACGCGCGGCACAAAAATCCCGATGATAATGAACACAATGAAGCTCAAAATAAAGAGGAAAATGCCGTTTCCCGCGGATTTGTTAACTTCCTCAAAGTTTTTCTGGCCGAGCCGCTTTGAAAGAAGCGCGTTAATACCGACCCCCGTTCCTGTGGCAACCGCAATTATCAGCGTCTGAATGGGGAACGCGAGCGAAACAGCCGTAAGAGCCTTCTCTGAAATGCGCGAGACGAAAATGCTGTCCACAATGTTGTACAAAGCCTGGACGAGCATGGAAATCATCATCGGAAGAGACATCTGCACAAGAAGCCTTCCGACGGGCATAATGCCCATTTTATTTTCTTTAATTTGATTTGTGTTCTGTGACATAGTGTGGAGATAGTATCAAAAAATGAATTAAATTCATAGGGTGCGGCCGCCCCCTCGCCCGCACATGGTTGCGGGCTACCCCCTAGGGAGCGACCCTGCGCGTTGCCAGCGAAGCGTTTCAATACGCAGGGGAAAAACAGTCCAGTGGACTGTTTTCAGCGAGTCTCGCGAAGAGCTATGCTCGTAGCGCGTCCTCACAAGGCTGCGCCCTAAAACCCCGCGAAGTTCCCTCATAAAAATTGAAATCGTAATTTCTGCGCGTTATAATATATCTGTATGAAAAAGTTAATCACAATATCCGCTTTATCTTTATTTATTTGCATAACACTGCTTTCCGCGCAGATGAAAACATCATTCATACCTGAAGCACCAAAAGACGTAACCGCACTCAACGGACTTGTCGAAGCAGGTGGAACAGGCACACAGAACGAAACAGACGTGCGTATGCCGCCCAAAAAGCGCGGTCCGGTACAGCGTTACACAAAAACCAACATATTCGGCGAACCGATTCCGGACAGCTTTCTTTTCTACAGAGAACTTCTTACAGATACGCAGCGGAACGCCTACGACGAAATATACAGGGCTCTGATGAACGGCTATGACGAAGTGCAGTTCACCACAAGAGTTAATAAATTTGAATACGAAGACATCGTAACAGCCGTTTACTACGACAACCCGGAGATATTCTGGTGGGCAGGACAAGCCAACTGGTCATACAACAGCGACTACATCATTACGAACGGCTCATTTACGTTCTGGCTTGACGACTCGGAGCGTGAAGCCGCGCAGGAAAAGTTCAAAGCCATGACCGATCCGCTTATCTTTTACGCATCAAAGCTCCCCGACGACATGAGCAAAATTAAGTATATAAACGACTATATCTGCCTTTCCACGGAATACGACTATGATGCGTTCAACAACAATGCGCTGGGCGGCAAACCACAGACAGCGTACAGTTGCGCCGTTGAGTACAAAACAGTCTGCGCGGGCTACTCAAAGTGCTTCGTGTACTACATGCAGCAGCTCGGCATTCCTGCCGTATCAATTTGGGGCGGCGGACACGAGTGGAGCCTCATAAAGGTAAACAACCAGTATTACCAAATAGACGTATGCTGGAATGACGACGGAAGAAACAACAAAAGCTCGTACCCATATTACTTCAACCTTTCTCACAGCGATATGCAGAACATAGAGTCCCACTCACCCGCAACTTTGTGCGCACAAATAGTCAACAATCATCCAAGCACATCGAACGAAATGTCGTACACGAATTACTTCGGTTCGCTCGCGGAAGGAAGTCCGTACGTCTACACGGAGCTGAACAACTTTGATGATGACAAGAACAACGCAAGAAACATCAAAATCTACACAGAAAACCCAGTGTACATAAACATGGCGGATGCAGGGCGGTACATACAACCGGCGAGCACACTGATTTCTGACACAATCACTGCTCCTGCCACAAATCAGGAAACAGGTTTTCAGCCTGTTGTAATAGCTTCCATCAACAAAAAGGACAAAACAGGAAACAACTCGCAGTCATCAATGCAGTCTTCTGCAAGCGGCAATTCTTCTGAGTACGCAGAAAAGACAAAACGCGTTTATATATCAGATTTTGAGGATTACTGCGAAGTTGATTGTATCAGGGAAGCTACAGAACTGAACGCTCTTGTAAAGGATTATTACGAGCCGGAAACAGAGGAGATGCTTGCATACTTCTACATAGAGAGCAGCAAAACAATAAGCAAGCTTGAATCATCGTTGGACAGCGGCTGCCTTGACACGACAATGGGGGAATATGCCGGCCGCATCGATTACGAGTATGCACTAGGAATCAGCGACAGCACGGACGACGGCGGCTACGTCTGCTACCTGTTCGTCTGGTTTGAATGAGCGACCCTAAAACCCCAATGTCTTAAACTTCCTGAAGAATCTTCACGTCAAGTTTGTTGAAAGGAATTTCAATACTTGCTTCGTCTAGTACTTTTTTGATCGCAACGAACATACCGTTTTTCGTTGGAAGAAAATCTTCGGGTTTGTACCAAATTGCGACCGTCATGTTGATGGAGCTTGAGCCGAAACCGTCAAACCAAACTTTTGGAGCAGGGTCTTTCAAAACTGTCGGACAAAGAGCCGGTGCGCGTGAAAGAACGTCAAGACATTTCTGCATATCAGATTTGTAATCGACAGAAACCCCGATTGTGAGCCTACGGCACTTAAAATAAGAGTTGTTCGTAAGACTCTTGTCGATTATCGTGGAGTTCGGAATACGGACCATCTGGTTGTCATATGTGTGGACGCGCACCGAAAGAAGCTTGACTTCATCGACAACACCGGTAATTCCGTCAACGATTATCGTATCGCCTGGATGCAAGGAGCCTTCTGTTATTACGAAAAGTCCGCTTATCAGGTTGCTTACGGAAGTTTGTGCCGCAAAACCTAATGCAACTCCGGCAATTCCAGCAGCTCCCCAAAGAGCCGTAAGGTCAATTCCGAAAAGACTTAGCACGTAAAGAATCACGCTTGCATGAAAAATATATTTTATAGCTTTTTCCGCAATGGCAAGTTTTGCTTTTGAGAATCTTTTCTCTGGGATTTGTCGTATGCCGCGCCGAATCAGCCTGTAAATCAACCAGAACAGCAGCACGACGAGCACTCCGCCGATGCACTTGAAAACGTTTTCCCAGGTAAAGACCATCTTTATCCAGTTCCAAATACCGTTCGTCTGTTTGAAAAACGCATCGTCAGCCGCATGTCCTACAGCCTCTGCGAAAGAGGATGGAGTTTCTTGTATTTTCTGGGAAACTACATCCTGTAAAACTTCTTCTTCCATAACATGAATTCTAATACGTAAACCTAACAATTACAAGTGGGCTTGTGGATATGAAAACAGGGGGC
>JAEEGG010020207.1_pt1 | contig 13340 bp, 6 predicted proteins | sample 9134161 | NCBI WGS metagenome assembly JAEEGG01 (sample SAMN16246543, study PRJNA631951) | gut metagenome | biome: gut microbiome; feature: rumen; material: CR-attached | host: Bos | place: Iran: Karaj | collected 2018-10 | reverse complement strand
GCCATGTCGATGCCGTAATAGTCGGGATAGCGAATCTGCGGCGAACTGCTCACCATCACAATCTTCTTGGGGTGCAGGCGGTCGAGAATCTTGAAGATGCTCTCCTTCAGGGTTGTGCCTCGTACGATGGAGTCGTCGATGATGACGAGGTTGTCCTCGTATGGCCGCAGCGAACCGTAGCTGATGTCATAGACGTGGGCGGCAAGGTCGTTGCGCTCACTGTTGTCGGTAATAAAGGTGCGCAGCTTGATGTCCTTCCACACCACCTTCTCTGTTCGCAAGTTATAGCCCTGCTGGCGGAAACCGTCGGTCATGCCATAGAAGGCCACCTCGGCCGTATTGGGGATATAGGAAAAGACCGTGTTGGCCACATCGCTGCCGATGGCTTTCAGGATGGCGGGCGTCAGCTGTTCGCCCAGTCGCTTGCGCTCCTGATAGATGTCGCGGTCGGAGCCTCGGCTAAAGTAGATGCGCTCGAAGCTGCAGGCACTCAGTTGCTTGGCGGGTATGATCTGCTCCTGATGACTCTCCCCGTTACGGCGGACGATGAGCGACTGGCCAGGCTGCAGCTCACAGATGTCCTCAGCCTGCAGGTCAAAGGTTGTCTGCAGCACGGGGCGCTCGCTGGCCACCGCCACCATCTCGTCGTCGCGATAGTAGAATGCCGGCCGGATGCCCCAGGGGTCGCGCATGGCGAACATCTCGCCCGAGCCCGTCAGACCGCACATCACGTAGCCGCCGTCGTAGTGCTCCATCGTGGTTCGCAGCACGTTGGCCATCTCTACGTGGTTGTCAATATAGTCGGTGATGTCGGTGCCCTGCAAACCCAGCTTCTTTGCGACGGCATACAGCCGCTCCACCTCGCGGTCAAGCCGGTGGCCCATCAGCTCGAGGGTGATGTAGGAGTCGCCATAGACACGCGGCGACTGGCCCTGCGAGGTGAGGAAGCGGAACACCTCGTCGATGTTGGTCATGTTGAAATTGCCGCACAGGCAGAGGTTCTTCGCCCGCCAGTTGTTTCTTCTGAGGAAAGGATGCACGTATTGCAGCCCGTGCTTGCCCGTAGTGGAATAGCGCAGATGTCCCAAGAAGAGGGAAGCCTTTTCCCAGCCTTCCCCGAGGTTCCTGAATATTTCGGTGATGGCATCCTTGCCCTCTGCACGTTCACGAAACATATATTCCTCACCCACAGGAGCATCCAGATTGACGCAAGCAATGCCAGCCCCCTCCTGTCCGCGGTTGTGCTGCTTCTCCATCATCAGATAGAGCTTATTCAGTGCGTAGCGGTGTGAGCCGTATTTCCGTTCGTAGTAACTCAACGGCTTCAGCAGGCGAATCAATGCCACGCCACATTCATGATTAAGTTGCTCCATATCAGATACACGCTTGAACAAATGACATAAACAGCGGATGAGGGTGCAACACTGTTGACGAATACTCGGGATGGAACTGTGTGCCGATGTACCAGCGCTTGTCGGGTATCTCGACTATCTCCACCAGGTTAGCGGCAGGGTTGATGCCTACGCACTTCATGCCAGCCTGCTCGTATTCCTCCTTATAATAGTTGTTAAACTCATAACGATGGCGGTGACGCTCCTTTACAATCGTCTGCCCACCGTATGCTTCATCGGTGCGACTGCCTTTCACCAGCTCACAGTCGTAGGCGCCCAGCCGCATGGTGCCGCCCATGTTCGTCACCGTTTTCTGCTCCTCCATCAGGTCGATGACAGGGTGTAGCGTATCGGCAGACATCTCGCGGCTGTTGGCATCCTGATAGCCTAAGACATTCCTCGCAAATTCGATGACCATCATCTGCATACCGAGGCAGATGCCAAAGGTAGGAATGTCGTGAGTGCGTGTGTACTCAGCGGCTATGATTTTCCCTTCGATGCCACGCTGTCCGAAACCGGGGCAGATGATGATGCCCGCCATGCCTTTAAGCTGAGCAGCGACGTTCTCCCTTGTCACCCCCTCGCTGTTCACGAAATGAATCTTGGCTTTCACGTCGTTGTAGATGCCGGCCAGATTCAGGCTCTCGCGGATGCTCTTGTAGGCATCCTGCAGATCGTACTTTCCAACCAAGCCGATGTGCACCTCGCGGGTAGCCTTGCGTTGTTTGTCGAGGAAGTCGTGCCAAGGTTTCATGGCAGGTGTCTCGCCAACGGGGATGCCTATCTTGCGCAGGATGGCTGCATCGAGCCCCTGCCGCTGCATACTCACCGGCACCTCGTAGATGCTGGGCATGTCCTCGCTCTGCACCACGCACTCCAAGTCGACATTGCAGAACGATGCCACCTTCATGCGCATAGCGTCATCAAGGTGGCGTTCGGTACGAAGCACGAGGATGTCGGGCTGGATGCCCATGCCCTGCAGTTCTTTCACGGAGTGCTGGGTGGGCTTTGTCTTCAGTTCGTCGGCAGCCTTCAGGTAGGGCACATACGTCAGGTGTATACACACAGCATCGCGCCCCAATTGCCAGCGCAGCTGTCGGATGGCTTCCATGAACGGCGCACTCTCGATGTCGCCGATGGTGCCGCCAATTTCGCAAATAACGAAAGCCCCTCCTACTGCCCCCGAGGGGGCTTCATTACTCTTTAGGGCATTTGTGTCCCCCTCGGGGGGCGAAAGGGGGGCTAGCATCCGCCGCTTTATCTCGTCCGTGATGTGCGGCACCACCTGAATGGTCTTGCCCAGGTAGTCGCCGTGGCGCTCGCGGTCGATGACGGTTTTGTAGATGCGGCCCGTGGTGATGCTGTTGTTGCGCGTGGTATGAATGTCCGTGAACCGCTCGTAGTGCCCCAGGTCGAGGTCGGTCTCAAAGCCGTCCTCTGTCACGTAGCACTCGCCATGCTCGTAAGGGTTCAGCGTACCAGGATCGATGTTGATGTAGGGGTCGAACTTCTTGATGGTAATCTTGTAGCCGCGTGCCTGCAACAGTTTGCCGATGCTGGCTGAGATGATGCCCTTGCCCAACGAGGAGACGACACCGCCCGTGACAAAGATATATTTCGTTTGCATATTAAGGATGTAAAGTAAAACCGAGAACAAGGTAGGCTTTCTGCGAACAAGGATTGGCCGTCAGCTGTCCGAAGACGGGAATAGAGAACGAGTCTGTTACCTTGATGTCCTTCGTTGCCCGGAGCGACAGGTTGGTGACAGCGAAGCCTTTCGTGCCGTAGAAGTCTGTGGCAAAAGGGACGGCACCGGCCGTGGCAGTCCATTCAATGGCAGAAAGCTTGAATGGGACAACTACTTCCATATAACTGCTATAGGCGCGGTTGCCGTCCTTATTGATACCGTCGTTGCCCGCAAAATTGGTGAACCACTGTAGCGAGGCCATCCCGAAGTCATAGCCGATGTTGGCCTCAAAGAGGTGATTCGTGCTGTGGGCGTCGTACTTGAAATAGCGACAGTTGGGGTCGAGACCGGCATTGAACCAGTAGTCGGTCACACCGATATTCAGTCCACCGATAGTGTAGCCGAGCGTCAGGTCGAGCTCCTTCGTGTCGGCAGGGTCGGCCAGTCCTACGCTTCCCCAAGCCGACAGCGACAAGCCCTTGTATCCCACGCCGAATGTTGGCTGCAGCGACACGCTGCCCAAGTCCTGGCCTCGCCAGATGTAACTGCTTACAAAGTCGCCACTGATGGTCGTCTCAACTTCATTCTGAGCAAGAGTAGTAGCGCTCAGCATCAGTCCGATTGCGAATAAAACGTTCTTCTTCATACCTACTTGCTTTCCTTTTCTCTGATGTGCTCCTCGTATTCAGCCAGTTCGCGCTCGCCGATATGTGCCAGGCCGTAGTGCTCGTCATGCTGCGAGAGGTCGAGGCCCACCTTCTCACTGTAGGTCGAGACGCGCATGGGTATGAGACTGTCGATGAGTTTGTAGCCCAGCCAGCTCATGATGAAGGTATAGACAAAGACCATGACGATGGCCAGCAGATGGTAGAGGAAAATGACGAAGCCTTCCCATGTGCCGGCGATGAGGCCTTCCTGGATGAAGATACCCGTCAGGACAGTGCCGAAGATGCCGCCCGTGCCATGGGTGGGAAACACGTCGAGGGCATCGTCGATGCTGGTGTGCGAGCGCCAATAGACGGCCACGTTGCAGATGAGCGTGATGACGAAGGCGATGAAGATGCTCTGACCCACGGTGACATAGCCTGCCGACGGCGTGATGGCCACCAGACCGACCACGCAGCCCACGGCGGCACCCATGGCCGACGGTTTGCGGCCGCGCAGACAGTCGAAGAATATCCACGTCATCATGGCCGTGGCCGAGGCGGTGTTGGTGTTCAGAAACGCCTTGACGGCCTGACCGTCTGCATGCAGCGACGATCCGGCATTGAAGCCAAACCAGCCGAGCCAGAGCAGTGCAGCGCCCAGCAACACAAAGGGAATGTTGGCGGGCTCACTCTTCTCCGTACTGCGCCTACCCAAATATATGGCTCCTGCCAGTGCGGCAATACCCGACGAGGCATGCACCACAATGCCGCCTGCGAAGTCAACCACGCCCCAGCGCATAAACAGTCCTTCGGGATGCCACGTCATGTGTGCCAGCGGGCAGTAGATGACGAAGAAGAAGAACATCATGAAAAACAGGTAGGCCGAGAAACGCACCCGCTCGGCAAACGAACCTGTGATGAGCGAGGGCGTGATGATGGCAAACTTCATCTGGAACAGGGCAAATAGCGCCAGCGGAATGGTGGCTCCGCCCAGCACATTGCCTGCCGGTGTGGTATATACCTCGCCACCCACGCCATGAAACATCAGGAACGTCAGCGGATTGCCTATCACACCACCGATGTCATCGCCAAAGCACAGCGAGAAACCAACGACCACCCACAGCACCGAAATGAGTCCCATGGCAATAAACGACTGGAGCATGGTCGAGATGACATTCTTCGCCCCAACCATGCCGCCATAGAAGAACGACAGGCCCGGCGTCATCATCAGCACAAAAATGGTGGCGGTAATCAGCCACGCCACATCGGCGGCCGAGACCACCGACCAGTCACACTCAAACGTAGGCTCGCCTACAAATATGCCTGCGGCAGCTATCACTGTCATGGCTGCCATCAGGATCATCCAACGCTTCTTGATCTTCATATTGTTAAGTCTTTTGTTGATGTTAACAACGAATGGCTACCCTCATTCTTTCATGGTTCGCCATCTCATTTCTTTTTACCTTTTAATAATTACTATACCTGTGTCATCATGCATGATTTCGGCGGCAAAGGTACAGCGATTTCAAGGAAACCAACGAAACATTTTCAAACTTTGCATCAACTATTTCTTGCAAAATGACAAAGTGTAAATTGAGAGGCTGCAAAAAGCTGTCCAATACTTTCGTTTTGTTTAAAATTTTGAAAAAATCATGCCAAAATGATATTTGTGTGCGAATAGTAATAATATTTTTGTCAGGAAATGCATTGTTTTTATAACCTTTTGTATTACCTTTGTGCCCGAAATCGAGGTAAAAGAAAGATTAAGTAAGGATTCTATGACAAAAAGCAAACTAAACGGACTCTACCAGCCACAATATGAGCACGACGCGTGCGGCGTGGGCATGGTAGTGAACATACACGGAGGCAAGAGCCACGAACTGGTGGACCAGGCACTAAAGGTTCTGGAGAACATGGAGCACCGAGGTGCTGAGACCCGTGACAAGACGGGCGACGGTGCTGGCATCATGTTGCAGATTCCCCACGAGTTCATTCTGTTGCAGGGCATCCCTGTGCCCGAGAAAGGAAAGTATGGCACAGGCCTGGTATTCCTGCCCAAGGAGGAGAAGGAGCAGCAGGCTATTCTCAGCGTGATGATTGAGGAGATAGAGCGCGAGGGCCTGCAGCTGATGCACCTTCGCACGGTGCCTACTTGCCCTGACGTGCTGGGCGAGGCGGCCCGAAGGGTGGAACCAGCCATTAAGCAACTATTTGTGACAGGTGTTTCTGACGAGAAGGCTGATGCCCTCCCGCGTACGTTATATATCATAAGAAAGAAGATTGAGCGGCGCATCAATCATCACGACTTCTACATCTGTTCTCTATCCAACACTAATATTATATATAAGGGAATGTTGACCAGCAGACAGCTGCGCCGCTATTTCCCCGACCTGTCGAGTCCCTACCTGACAAGCGGGCTGGCGCTGGTTCACTCACGCTTCAGCACCAACACTTTCCCCACGTGGTCGCTGGCCCAGCCCTTCCGTTTGTTGGCTCACAACGGCGAGATCAACACCATTCGCGGCAACCGCGGATGGATGAAGGCCCGCGAGAGTGTGCTATTAGGAAAAGCCCCCCTTTCGCCCCCCGAGGGGGGCACAATATCCCACAAGAGTAACGAAGCCCCCTCGGGGGCAGTATGGGGGGCCGATATTTCGCCCATCGTGCAGGAGGGCATGAGCGATTCGGCCTCGTTGGACAATGTGTTCGAGTTCCTGCTGATGAGTGGCATGTCGCTGCCGCAGGCGATGGCGATACTCGTGCCAGAGTCGTTCAACGACAAGAACCCGATATCTGAGGACTTGAAGGCATTCTATGAGTACCACTCGATATTGATGGAGCCGTGGGACGGCCCGGCAGCTTTGCTGTTCTCTGACGGACGCTATGCCGGCGGCATGCTCGACCGTAACGGGCTGCGCCCCTCGCGCTATACCATCACCAAGCAGGGCATGATGGTGGTGGCATCGGAGGTGGGCGTCATGGACTTCGAGCCGGGTGACGTGGTCTCTAAGGGACGGTTGCAGCCGGGAAAGTTCCTGCTCATCGACACGCAGGAAGGCAAGATCTACTACGACGGCGAAATCAAGGAGCAGTTGGCCAAGGCCCATCCCTACCGTGAATGGCTCAGCGAGAACCGTGTGCAGTTAGAGAAGCTGAAGAGTGGCCGCAAGGTAGAGAACTCCGTGAGCGATTTCGAGCGGAAACTAATCGCTTTCGGCTACGGCCAGGAGGACATCGAACGTACCATCATACCGATGGCAACGGCAGGTCAGGAACCGGTTGCAGCTATGGGCAACGACACGCCACTGGCTGTTATCAGCGACCGTCCGCAGGTGCTTTTCAATTACTTCCGCCAGCAGTTCGCGCAGGTGACGAATCCCGCCATCGACCCCATCCGCGAAGAATTGGTGATGTCGTTGACAGAGTACATCGGCGCCGTGGGTACCAACATTCTGACACCCGACGCCTCGAACTGCAAGATGGTGCGCCTGCCCCAGCCTGTACTGACCAACACGCAACTCGATATACTCTGTAACATCAAGTATAAGGGATTCAAGACGAAGAAGCTGCCGATGACCTTCAAGACCCACCCCCTCCCTGTGAGGGAGGGAAGTGACTACACTCAGGCCGGAGAGGATTTGAGAGTTGCTCTTGACAAACTTTGCAAGGATGCGGAAAAGGCCGTTGATGATGGATACAATTATATCATACTGACAGACAAACTGCCTATAGAAGGTAATGAGGTAATTGCTCCCCTCCCTCACAGGGAGGGGCAGGGGGGAGGGCCTTCCTTTATCCCTTCTCTCTTAGCTGTCAGCGCCGTGCATCATTATCTGATTTCAGTGGGCAAGCGCGTGCAGACAGCCCTCATCGTGGAGAGCGGCGAGATACGCGAGACGATGCACGCCGCATTGTTGCTAGGCTATGGGGCCAGCGCGCTGTGTCCGTATATGACCTTCGCCATTCTCGACGACCTGGTGAAGCGCGGCAAGATACAGGAGGAATACGCTACGGCAGAGAAAAACTACATCAAGGCCGTGGACAAGGGGCTGAAGAAGATCATGTCGAAGATGGGCATCTCGACCATCCGCTCGTATCGTGGCGCAAAGATTTTCGAGAGCATCGGATTGGGCGAAGACTTGCTACGCAGATATTTCGGCACGGAGGTCAGCACCATCGGTGGCATCGGTCTGAAGGAGATTGCGAGGGATGCCATACGCCTGCAAGCAGCTGCACAGGAACAATCGCTTTTGAAGAACTACGGACAATTCTCATGGCGCAAGGACGGCATCAAGCACGCCTGGAACCCCGAGACGATTGCAAAACTGCAGTTGGCTTGTCGAAAAGGAGACTACGAGAAGTTTAAAGAGTGGTCAAAGCTTGTCGATGAAAAAGAGAGTCCCATCTTCCTCCGCGACTTCCTCACCTTTAAGAAGGTATCTAATCCCCTCCCTCACGGGGAGGGACAAGGGGGAGAGTCTGTTGAGCCCGTCGAGTTTATCGTGAAGCACTTCGTGACAGGCGCCATGAGTTTCGGAGCCTTGAGCATCGAGGCCCACGAGGCTTTGGCACTGGCTATGAACAAGCTCGGCACTCGCTCTAACACGGGCGAAGGCGGCGAGGACAACGCCCGCTACCACACGGAGGTGGATGGCGTATCGCTGTCGAGCAAGACCAAGCAGATAGCCAGCGGTCGCTTCGGTGTGACGGCAGAGTATCTGGTGAATGCCGAGGAGATACAAATCAAGGTGGCGCAGGGGGCCAAGCCCGGCGAGGGCGGACAGCTGCCCGGCTTCAAGGTGAACGAGATTATCGCCAAGACGCGCAATGCCATCCCCGGCATCTCGCTCATCTCGCCGCCGCCTCACCACGACATCTATTCGATTGAGGATTTGGCACAGCTCATCTTCGACCTGAAGAACATCAACCCGACGGCTGCCGTCAGCGTGAAACTCGTGGCCGAGAGTGGCGTGGGCACCATCGCCGCCGGAGTGGCCAAGGCCAAGGCCGACCTCATCGTCATCAGCGGTGCTGAGGGCGGCACGGGCGCTTCGCCAGCCAGCAGTATGCGCTTCGCAGGCATCTCGCCGGAGATTGGTCTCGCCGAGACGCAGCAGACGCTGGTCCGCAACGGCTTGCGCAATCAGGTGCGCCTGCAGACCGACGGCCAGCTGAAGACCGCCAAGGATGTCATCATCATGGCGATGCTGGGAGCCGACGAGTTCGCATTCGGCACGCTGCCGCTCATCGTCTTGGGCTGTGTGATGATGCGCAAGTGCAACACAAATACCTGCCCGATGGGTGTGGCGACACAGATCCCCGAGCTGCGCAAGCACTTCGAGGGACGTGCCGAGTACGTGGTCAACTATTTCACATTCCTTGCCCAGCAGGTGCGCGAATACCTCGCTGAAATGGGTGTGCACAGTCTGAAGGATATTATCGGCCATACCGAGCTCATCGAGGTTCGCGTGCCCGACGGCGGTGCCGTTGGGAAGTGGCAGACCATCGACTTCGGCCGTCTGCTGCACAAGCCCGACACAGAGAAAGCGCTCTATTGGGATCGTGGTGCCTATACGAAGGTGACGGGTGTGAAGGACGAGGAAATCATCAAGGCTGCACAGAAAGCCATTGACAACCAGGAGGAGGTGACGCTCGACTACGCCATCAAGAATACCGACCGTGCCGTCACCACGATGCTCAGCGGTGTCATCGCCAAGAAATATGGTGAGGCAGGCCTGCCCGACGGCACGATAAAGATGAAGTTCAAAGGCTCGGCAGGCCAGTCATTCGGCGCTTTCGCCGTGAAAGGACTGGACATCCGAATGGAGGGCGAGTGCAACGACTATTTCGGCAAGGGACTCAGCGGCGGACGCATCAGCATCCTGCCTCCCTCCCGCCGCAGCGACGACTTCAAGGCCGAAGAGAATATCATCGCCGGCAACACGGGCCTTTACGGAGCCACCTCCGGCGAACTCTACATCAACGGCAAGGTGGGTGAGCGCTTCGGCGTGCGCAACTCGGGCGCCATCGCCGTCATCGAGGGGGCTGGCGACCACTGCTGCGAGTATATGACGGGCGGACGCGTCGTGGTGCTCGGCGAGACGGGGCGCAACTTCGCCGCTGGCATGTCGGGCGGACTGGCTTACGTCTACGACCCCAAGCACACATTCGACTACTTCTGCAATATGGACATGGTGGAAATCAACCTCGTAGAGGACAGCATCTCGCGCAAAGAGCTGCTGGAGCTTGTCCGTCAGCACTACCTCCACACTGGCTCGGCGCTGGCAGGGCGGATGCTCGACAACTGGTCGCATGTGGTCGAAGACTTCGTGCAGGTGGTGCCCATTGAATACAAGCGCGTACTGCAGGAGGAGCAGATGAAGAAACTGCACGAGAAGATAGCTGACATCCAGCGAGACTATTAAAGAAGCCTCACCCCCTACCCCTCTCCGAGTGGAGAGGGGAGTATATAGACTTGCCAACAGAATAACAAATATATAAAACCAATGAAAGAAATAAAAGAAAGAAATGAAAGTAGCCGTCTCGCCTTGCAGGTAACTACTCCCCTCTCCAATCGGAGAGGGGTCGGGGGTGAGGCTTCATTTCTCAGTATACACCGCCAGGAGGCGGGCTACCGTCCGATTCACGACCGCATCCATGACTTTGGCGAGGTGGAGCAGACGCTCAACACGCACCAGCGCCGTGAGCAGGCCTCACGCTGCATGGACTGCGGCGTACCCTTCTGCCACTGGGCCTGTCCATTGGGCAACAAGGCACCGGAATGGAACGACGCCCTGTATAAAGGCGACTGGGAGCTGGCCTTCCGCCTGCTCACAAGCACCAACCCCTTCCCGGAGTTTACGGGCCGCATCTGTCCGGCATTGTGCGAGAAGGCCTGTGTGCTGAACCGCTTCAACCACGAACCGACGACCAACCGCGAGGACGAGTGCGCCATCATCGAGGCAGCCTTCCGCGAGGGCTATATCCAGCCGCGAGTGCCTGTGAGAAACGGCAAGAGCGTGGCTGTCATCGGAGCCGGCCCGGCCGGTCTTGCCGCCGCCAACGCCCTCAACCAGATGGGCTACGCCGTCACCGTCTTCGAGAAAAACGAGGCCGCCGGTGGCCTCCTCCGTTACGGCATTCCCAACTTCAAGCTCAACAAGGCCATCATCGACCGCCGCATCGCCTTGATGGAGGCCGAGGGCATTGTCTTCCGCTACGGCGTGGCTGTCCCTAATGGTGAAGCTGTCCCCCATGCTGAAGCTGCCCCCCATGCTGAAGTTCCCTATGCTGCGATATTATCGCAGCCCAGGCCCCCCTTCTCCGCCTTCGTCCTCGCCACCGGCACCCCCACGGCCCGCGACCTCCGCATACCCGGCCGCGAACTGAAGGGCGTCCACTTCGCCCTCGAACTGCTGGCACAGCAGAACCGCGTCCTCGCCGGCATCGAGTACAGCAAGGAAGAGCGCATCACCGCCCGTGGCAAGGACGTGCTCGTCATCGGTGGCGGCGACACTGGCTCCGACTGCATCGGTACGGCCCATCGCCAGGGGTGCAAGAGCGTCACCCAAATAGAGATCATGCCTCGTCCCGTGGAAGGCCCCGACGACCCGCAGAACCCCTGGCCCAACTGGCCGCGCACCCTCAAGACCACTTCAAGCCACGAGGAGGGCTGCACCCGCCGCTGGAACATCAACACCCTTGAGTTCCTTGGCGAGAACGGCCACCTCACAGGCGTCAAGGTGCAGGAGATAGACTGGAAGCCTAATCCCGACGGTGGCCGCCCCGTCATGGTGGAGAAAGGCAAGCCCGAAATCATCAAGGCCGAACTTTGCCTCCTCGCCATGGGCTTCCTCAAGCCCGAGCATCCGCAGTATACGGAGAACGTCTTCGTATGCGGCGATGCCCAGAACGGTGCCTCCCTCGTGGTCCGCGCCATGGCCAGCGGCATAGACACCGCCCGTCGTGTCCACGCCTACCTCGCACATGAGTCCCTATGAGTCTATAAGTCCTATAAGTCCCATAAGTCCTATAAGTCCCATAAGCCCTATAAGTCCCATTAGCCCCATGCCCACCATTCCCTTCACCAAGATGCACGGCTGCGGCAACGACTACATCTACGTCAATGCCATGCAGCACCCCATCGCCGACCCCTGCGCCGCTGCAATCAAATGGAGCGACCGCCACAAAGGCATCGGCTCCGACGGGCTTGTCCTCATCGGCTGCAGTCCCGTCCCCGAGGCCGACTTCTCCATGCGCATCTTCAACGCCGACGGCTCTGAGGCCATGATGTGCGGCAATGCCTCGCGCTGCATAGGTAAGTATCTTTACGAGAAAGGCATCACAGGTAAAACGGAGATTCGCCTGCTGACGCTGTCTGGCATCAAGACGCTCCTGTTACACCTGTCAGGCAGCGAGGTTGAGTCTGTCACGGTAGACATGGGCGAGCCTATACTGGAAGACGAATCACAGTTTGTGGGCAATAGGGGAATGAGCAAGGGGACCTTTGTCTCGATGGGCAATCCCCACTACGTCATCTTCACCGACGATGTGGACCAGGTGGGCGAGACAGGGCGCATCCTCGAGCATCACCCTGCCTTCCCCCAGCGTTGCAACATCGAGTTTGCCCACATTCAGCCCGACGGCACCGTCAGGACACGTGTATGGGAACGGGGCAGCGGCATCACCCAGGCCTGCGGCACCGGAGCCTGCGCCACCGCCGTTGCCGCCTGTCTCACCGGCCGCGCCGCCCGCACGAGCCTCATCGTCATGGACGGCGGCACCCTTCAAATAGAGTGGCGCGAAACCGACAATCACGTCTACATGACTGGCCCCGCCACCTTCGTCTTCGACGGCGAAATCGAAATGACGTAATGACGAAAAGTCGTAATAACGTAATAACGTGATAACGTGATAACGAAAAGTCGTGATAACGAGATAACGAGATAACGTGATAACGAAAAGTCGTGATAACGAGATAACGAGATAACGTGATAACGAAAAGTCGTGATAACGAGATAACGTAATAACGAAATAACGAAAGAAAACTATGGCTCTTGTAAACATCCACTTCCTGAACCTGCAGCAGAACTACCTGTTCGCCGACATCGCCAAGAAGGTCAACGCCTTCCGTGTGATGCACCCCAAGGCCGACGTCATCTCGCTCGGCATCGGCGACGTCACCCAGCCGCTCTGCCCCGCCGTCGTCGAGGCCATGCACCGTGCCGTTGACGAGATGGCCACCGCCGACGGCTTCCGTGGCTACGGCCCGGAGCAGGGCTACGACTTCCTGCGCGAGGCCATCCTGAAGAACGACTTCCAGCCGCGTGGCGTCCGCCTCAGCATCGACGAAGTATTCATCAACGACGGTGCCAAGAGCGACACCGGCAACTTCCAGGAACTGCTGCACTGGGACAACTTCATCGGCGTCACCGACCCCATCTATCCCGTCTACATCGACTCCAACGTCATGATAGGCCGCTGCGGCACCTACCGCGACGGCCGCTGGACCAACGTGCGCTACATGCCCACCACCGCCGAGAACGGTTTCATTCCCGAACTGCCCAAGGGACGCCCCGTCGACGTCATCTACCTCTGCTATCCCAACAACCCGAC
>JAEEGG010020206.1_pt1 | contig 13340 bp, 7 predicted proteins | sample 9134161 | NCBI WGS metagenome assembly JAEEGG01 (sample SAMN16246543, study PRJNA631951) | gut metagenome | biome: gut microbiome; feature: rumen; material: CR-attached | host: Bos | place: Iran: Karaj | collected 2018-10 | reverse complement strand
GCATGCAGCTCGCTTCTCATGGCAGCATCAGCATTCGCCGCCCTCCCCAAGGCAACCGCATTGGTCGAACCGATGGGCATGGGTTATAATATCGGCAACACCATGGAAGTGCCGGAAAATCCGACAGGATGGGGCAACCCGCTCCCGACCGCTGGCTACATCAAGGCCATCAAGGCAGCCGGTTTCAACACCGTGCGTATTCCTTGCGCTTGGTATTCTCATTCTGACGCTCTTACTAAAGACATCGCCGCAAACGGCGGCACCGCCGACAACAGCAACTATACCCACGTAGGCAAGGCAGCCGACTTTACCACCCCGACTATTGACGCCGCTTGGCTCAAGCAGGTGAAGGACGTGGTGGACATGGTCATTGCCGAAGGCATGTACGTCGTCTTGAACTCTCACTGGGACGAAGGCTGGCTTGAAGACCGCGTTTACGAAGGCACCGCCAATCCGCGTAGCGGTTCCGGCAACATTGCCAACTCCTCCGCAACAGTCAAGGCACGCCAGGCTGCATTCTGGTCTCAGATTGCAACATACTTCAAGGACTACGATGAGCACCTTCTCTTCGCAGGCGCCAACGAACCGGGCGTGAACGACCCGTGGGGTTCCAGCGGCCAGTGGGCGTTCGACAACTCCCGTATGCAGATTTTGAAGGGCTACTACGATGCATTCATCACTTCTGTGCGTAGCGCAGGCGGCAACAACGACACCCGTACCTTGATTGTGCAGGCTCCGCGTACCGAAATGGATAACGCTCCGATGCTCAGCACAAGCTGGCCGACCGACCCGGCTGGCGAAGGCTACATGATGGCCGAAGTCCACTACTACCCGTATCAGTACTCTCTCATGACCGCTGACGAAGATTGGGGCAAGCAGTTCTATTATTATACTGGTCTTCACAGCACGACCGATACAGAACACAACATGGGTTGGAACGTTTACAGCAAGAGCATTGACAATTCCGCTCTCGGCACTCCGAACCAGATTGCAAAATCCTTTGGCGAACTCAAGACGATGTTCTGCGACAAGGGCATTCCTGTGATTATCGGCGAACTCGGTGCCATCAAGCGCACCGGTCAGATTACCGATGCCGCCAACCTCAAGCTCCACTTACAGGGCCGCGCCCTCTTCTACGGCGAAGTCGCCAAGAACGCTAAGGCAAACGGCATTGTTCCTTACGTTTGGGACACCGGCGCAGAAAACGACGGTAACATGACCATCATCACCCGTCAGAAGGGCACCTACTCCATTCTCGACCCGGATGTTTTGAACGCTATGCAAAAGGCATACGGCATGGAAGGCAACAACAAGAGCAACCTCGACAGCTTGGTTAAGGAAAACGAAGTTCCGGAAACCGCTGGCGGCAAGGCTGCCGAAATCACTTACAAGAGCGTAACATCCGACTCTAGCGAAACCGGCACCCTCCGCATCAATCTCTCCGGCACCGCCAAGGATCTCTCCAAGTACGTCGGTCTCGAAATCCGCATGAAGGGCTCCGTCGCTTCTGCAGGTCCTTGCACCAACGCCGCAAAGAAATGCGGCGAATACGGCTGGACTTCTATGGACCTATTCATGATGACCGGCGGTTCATGGGCATGGTTTGACGCACCTCTCATGGCTCAAGCCGACATGGAACTCGAAGAAAACTTCACGACATTCCAAGTCAAGTGGACCGACTTCCGTACTGAACCCACGGACCTCAACTCTGCAAACGCCATCGGCCTCAACCTCTATGGCACGCAGGTTTCAGGCACCATCACGATTGACTACATCAAGGGCATCAAGGCAGACGGCACGACCGAAATCATCGATGACTTCGACAAGAAGCCCTCTACCGAAGGCACCGCATCTGGCAAGGTTGTCGCCATCAGCGGTTCCACTGGAATTTGCATGCCGCGCACCGCAACAGCACCGAAGATGCTCGTCAACGTGCAGCCGGGTTCTGTTTACGCCACATTCAACGCAAGCAAGGCCACTCGCGCAACTGCTATGCTCATGAACTCCATGGGCCAGGTCATCGCTCAAAAGAGCTTCGACACACACGCTGGTGCAAACGAAGTCCAGCTGAGCACAAGCGCACGCGGCGCTGCAGTCCTCATCGTCAAGATGGGCAGCCAGAAGAGCGTCAAGCAGATCAAGCTCCGCTAACTTAAAACCCCTTGCATGTTGGAGTGTTTACAGCAAGGGAATAACAGAGAGACCTATCTCCTGTTGTTTAGGGAAAGGGCCCGGCAATCGCCGAGCCCTTTTTTCTTTCCCCCTAACAAATTACCATTCAGTTTGCCAATCGCGTATGAACGCACCATTTTCATCAAGAAACATCATGTTGATGGCGCCAACGCCAAACCTATAATCACCGTCTACTTCATCTTGAATCTTCAGCCTTACAGAAATCGTTTGCTTAGCAGCATTTTCCACTTTTTCTTCAATACGAGACGCTTCGTAACTTCCATGCATCATCATCTTGGTCACGTCACTCATGTCATTTATTTCACCTTCATAAGGAGCAATACTGTCCTTAGGCAATTTAAAATGGCCCCAATCTAAGCATCGTTTTACAGCCATTCGAGAGCTAGGCAATTTCGCCCACGGCAAGCCATCCGACGTATCGCTCACAACCAGTTCAACCCTTATGGGTATTTCTGAATAATATTCAAAACAGACCGCATTCCAATTCGATATATCAACAGGCAACGGTTCTCCAGAAGCATCCTTAGCGATTCCAAAGCCGAGCGACACATACGGATCCGTCTGGCTAGAGCCCTTCTTCAGAGATGCGACGCCGCAGACGCCCTTGCACAATTCGACAACCGGAGTCAACGAATTCTCCGCACCTAGCGCCACCGGCCATTTTACAGACGACATCCCGCCTACATCTTCGTCCGCAGACCAATACCAACGGCCATCTTCCACGGCATTTTCCGGCCAAACGTTTTCAGCATAAAATGATGTTTTAACTCGGTCCGGATTTTTAGTTGGAGTCCACAAAACGCCGTCATAGCCGTACAGCACAAACTCACCTGACGAATCGGCCACTCCCGCATCACCCGCAGTTTCCGGGTTTTCTACTTCCGGCACACCATCCGCCTTCGTTCCAAAATACTTGATATTGAACTTATAATCCCCAGGCTCATTTTGGATCCTGAACATCAACCCGACCAATTGCTTAGCGGCCCTCAAGCCAGTATTTTGTCCCCAGCCATCAGGATTTTCCTTTTTCCAGGAAGGTATTTTGAAATAGCTCCAGTTAAAGCATTTAGTAACCGGATTAACCGCTTTCGGCAATGACGCAGTCGGGAAGGCAAAGCCATCGTAGAATAACGCTCCAAGCGAATCCCCTAGATCAAGCACAAGCGAGGCATCCGAATCAGACGTATACGAGATGCAAACGCCGTTCCAATCAGAGACATCAACCGGAGTCGGGTTACCAGCCGCATCCCTAGCCATGACAAAGCCAACACTAGCAAAAGGCTGCATGGTCATCGCGCCCTTTTTCAAGCTAGCAACACCACAAATGCCCTGACACGACTCAATCACAGTAGACAGGGAGTCCGCATCGTTTCCGAGCTCTACAGGCCAGATTATGGAAGACTGCCCGCCTTCGTTTTCATCTGCGCCACGAGCTTCCCAGAACCAATGGCCATCCGCCTGAACATTCGCGGGCAGCAACGACGCGTAAACCGCAGTATTCACACGGAAATCGCCTGCCAGAGGATTCCACAAATCATATTCATTCAGCCCAAAACCTCCCGAAGAAGATTCCACCACTGAACTTGACGACCCAAACGCCATCGTATTCGGGTCCGTCGAAGTACCGCTGATGCTTCCGTTTTCACTAGAGCATGCGGCAAGACTCAGCGCCATCGCGCCACAAGCCGTATAAAGTTTCTTATTCATCTTTAGCCTCCTTACCTTTGGCAACCTCTTTCGAAAGAGGGAACAATTGTAAATTCAATCTGTAAACTTGAGTGATATCATTGCATTCGTCAGCAATCGCCGTGATTTTCTTGCGGCATTCCTCAAGCTCGAGCACGATGCGTTCATAAGCTTCACGGTTTATGCCCATCGTAATTCCCGTAACGTTTCGCACGTCCGGCGTAAAACGGTTCAGAGAATCCACCGCCAAGTTGCCCATCGCACGGTGCATCGAGCGGATTGCCAAAGGCAAGCCCTCTTTGGAGCCTTCCACGGACTTTTCCGTTTGCACATAAACGTTCTCGCCAACTTGTTTGAGGAACCCTGCGCGCTCCAAAAACGCAAGCGACTTGCGAACATCCAGCGCCGAAACATCTTGAGCACACGCTTTTGCAATATCGCCCGGCATGGCTCCCGGCATCAAAGGCGCCAATTCGCGCACCACCGGATTTTTCCAAGTATCGTAATACTCGAAAGCATCCTTATCAATAATGCGAACCTTATGATCGAGCGCAATCGAATGCATTTGTTCTAAGAACTTTTTCTTAGCCTCATCCGTTTTGGCGTTACCAAACTGGACCATTGCCTCGAAATAAGTGACCTCATGACCAACAAGACCTATAGCCTTAGCGACACGGCCCATGGTCACTTTGCTAAGGTTTGTCTTTCCACCGCAAACATCCTTGAGATACGATGGCGAAACGAAACCCGCAATTTTGGCAAACTCACGCCAAGAAAACGCCGAAGTGCGCTTGCGTTCCTCGTAGTAGTCGCTCAGAAAAGTGTGATAATCTTGGTATTCAATTATTGGTTTCATATAAAAAAATATAAGTTCACTTATTTACAAAGTCAATAATTTAGAGTACATTTTCTTTCATTTTTATAAAATTTTAGCATTTTTACAAAGACATAAAACAATATTTTAAGCCATATAGTACACCCCGTACTGTATATGAAAAAACGCCGCAGTTTTACCTACGGCGCTCTTAAAATTGACGATTTTTTCAGTTACTGATCGGCAGGACCCGCTGCATAACCGCTTCCCGAATTATAAGCAGATATTGTCGTTATATAAAACTTATAGCCGCCATCTCGGGGTTTATCCTGTAATCTAATCCTCACGCCAACAAGCTGTTTAGCCGCCTTAGCTCCCGTATCATCCTTCCAACCATGATCATCACCTTTAAACCAGGACGGAATTCTAAAGGAACTCCACGGAATGCATTTTGACGTTACCGAAGACACTTTCGTCAGCCCTGCTGACGGCACCGCATAATTCAGCACTTTCGTATTGACGGAATCTCCCAAATCCAATTCTATCGAAGGCGAAACTTCAGACATATAAGAGATGCAAATACCACCCCAGTTCGAAACATCAACAGGAACCGGATTGCCAGAGCCATCCCTCGCAAACGTAAAGCCAATCGATACAAAAGGATGATACGTCAATGATCCCTTATCCAAAGCCGCCGTGCCACAGATTCCATAACAGGAATCCTTAACCGCAGCCATCGTATCAATGCCATCAACAAATTCCACCGGCCAAACGATAGACGATTTTCCACCTTCCTCGCCGTCCGTTTCCATAATGCGCCAATGACCATCGGCAACTACATTTTTCGGCCACGAAGATTCAGCACACGTTTCAACAGGAACGCGCACCCCCTCCTCCGGATCATTACCAAACCAGATTAAACCACGACACTCACTGACAGAAGATTTGGCAATTGAGCTAGACGAGGGATCGGACTGCAAACTAGACGAAGAATTATCCTGCGAACTAGAAGAAACTTCATCGCTAGAAGAAAGTTCAAATGACGAACTGGAGGATTCAGCAATGGCTGAGCTCGAGGATTCAACAACCATAGAGCTCGAAGTTCCCTCCGCAACAGAGCTTGAAGAGCCCACTAATACAGAACTAGACGAATCAAGCGCAACGGGTTGCGCCACAGCATTGGCACTACTATCATCAAAACAGGCCGTAAAGGCTAACGCCGAAAAAGCAGCCAAGCCACAACAAAAGTTCTTTTTCATCCTTCATCTCCTTTTATGCATAATATACACAAAAAGAGTACAAACGAATTAAACAAATTCCGTTATTATACAACTCAGCCGTGACAACTCGTTATTCGTTAGCAGTTACATAGCCCCACAGCATGAATAACCGCTCCCTGAATTATAAGCTGATATTGATTGCACGTTAAAATAATAGCCGCCTTCTTGGGGTTTATCTTGTAATCTAAACCTTACACCAACAAGCTGCTTAGCCGCCTTAACCCCTGTATCTTCTTTCCAACCGTAATCATCACCTTTAAACCAAGACGCTATTTTAAAGGAACTCCACGGAATGCATTTTATAGCATGCGCAAAAGCAGACTTCGGCAAACCTGCTGTAGGCACCGCACCATTCAACACCTTCATATTGATTGAATCACCCAAATCCAATTCTAGTGCAGGCGCAACATAAGACATATAAGCGATACAAATACCGCCCCAGTTCGACACATCAACAGGGACCGGATTGCCTGAGCTATCCCTCGCAAGCGTGAAGCCCACCGACACAAACGGATGATACGTCATTGAGCCTTTATCCAAAACAGCCGTACCACAGATTCCTTGACAATATTCATTAACCGTAGCCATCGAATCCACACCATCTGAAAATTCCACCGGCCAAACGATAGAAGATTTTCCGCCATCCACACTATCCGTTTCCATAATGCGCCAAGCACCATCAGCAACTACATTTTTCGGCCACGAAAATTCAGCACACGTCTCAACAGGAACACGCACACCGTCCTCATCATCAGAACCATACCAATGCAACCCCCAGCATTCACTGGCAGAAGACTCTGCAATCGAGCTAGACGAAGAACTGGACAGCGAACTAGATGAAGAACTAGCAAATGAACTTGAAGAAACACCATCGCTAGATGAAAGCCCAAACAACGAACTTGAAGATCCAGGAACAGCGGAACTCGAGGACTCTACAATTGCAGAACTCGATAAACAATCAACAAAAGAGCTTGAAGACCCCTCTGACGCAGAACTAGATACAGAACTAGACGAATCAAGTGCAACGGGTTGCGCCACAGCATTGGCACTACTATCATCAAAACAGGCAGTAAAAGCTAACGCCGAAAAAGCTGCCAAGCCACAACAAAAGTTCTTTTTCATCCTTCATCTCCTTTTATGCATAATATACACAAAAAGAGTACAAACGAATTAAACAAATTAAAAAATCGCCGCAGTTTTACCCGCGGCGACTTTTAAAAAGCGACTAGAATCGCGAGCGCAAAATGCGCGACTTACCAGATCTTGTCGAACTTCTTCTTGTTCTTTTCTTCGTCCTTCTTTTCCTGAACGATGGCGTCAATGACAGCGGCAACGGTCAAGTTGAAGATATCGTGCACGGAGGCATCGGAGTCCGTGAAGTGCACCGGCTTGTTAAGACCCATCTGAACAGGACCGATAGATTCGCCAACGCCCATTTCCAAGAGCATCTTGCAAGTGGTATTTGCAGAAGAGAGGCACGGGAAGATGAGCGTGTTCACGGTCTGACCCTTGATCTTGTTGAACGGGTACTTCGTATCGCGAAGATCCTTATCGAGAGCCACGTTCACCTGCATTTCACCATCGAGAACGTAATCCGGATACTGTTCGTGAATCGTCTTCACGGCTTCGCGGACCTTGTTCACAGTGCCACGAGCAGCTTCCTTGTCACTACCGAAGTTAGCGTAGCTAAGCATAGCCATCACCGGTTCGTGAGCGAAGAAGCGGACTGCGTCGTGCGTAAGCTTCACGATATCGACGAGCGTTTCGGCATCGGGGTCGCGGTTCACAAGCGTATCGGCGAGGAAGAACGTACCCTTCTTAGTGCTGAGGATATGCATAGCACCGAAGTGCTTGTATTCCGGACGAATACCGATAATTTCCTTAGCAAGTTCAATTGTTTCAGAGTACTTGGAATAGCCACCGGAAATGAGAGCATCGGCATCGCCGACCTTCACCATCATCATACCGAAGTGGTTCGGTTCAAACATGTCGTCACGTGCTTCTTCGAAGGTCACGCCATTGCGGCCGTTTTCTTCGGCATAAATTGCAGCGTAGTTGCGGCGGCGTTCGAATTCTTCCGGAGAACGCGGGTTCACAATCTTGATGCCCGTGAGGTCGAGCTGTTCACGCTGGGCGATCATCTGGATGCGTTCCGGGTTGCCAAGCATAATCGGGTGTGCAATGCCTTCGGCCTGAGCCTGGACAGCAGCCTTGAGCATGTTGAGGTTGCTTTCGGCAAACACGACGCGCTTCGGGTTGCTACGAGCGGTATCGCTGAACTGACGGATGAGCTTGTTGTCATAACCCATCATGTCGCGGAGGCGATCGTAGTAAGCGTCCCAATCCGTAATCGGCTTGCGGGCCACGCCACTTTCAATAGCGGCCTTGGCAACAGCGATAGAAACTTCCGTGAGGAGGCGCGGGTCAAGCGGCTTCGGAATCAAGTATTCCTTGCCAAACGTGAAGCGCTGTGCGTTGTATGCAATGTTCACCACATCCGGAACCGGCTTGTGAGCGAGAGCGGCAATCGCGCGGACTGCAGCGTGCTTCATGTGTTCGTTAATCGTCGTTGCACGCACGTCGAGAGCGCCACGGAAGATGTACGGGAAACCGATAACGTTGTTCACCTGGTTCGGATAGTCGCTACGGCCCGTTGCAAAGATGAGGTCGCCACGGCTTGCCATAGCTTCTTCGTAGCTGATTTCCGGAGTCGGGTTTGCAAGAGCAAAGACAATCGGCTGGTCGGCCATGCTACGCACCATTTCGCGAGTGAGGATGTTACCCTTGGAGAGGCCGACGAACACGTCTGCACCCTTCATGGCATCTTCGAGCGTTTCGATATCGGTGCGTTCCGTTGCAAAGAAAGCCTTTGCTTCAGTGAGGCCCTTGCGGTCCTTGCGGATAACGCCCTTGCTATCGCACATCACAAGATTTTCTTTCTTGAGACCGAGTGACAAGTAGAGGCGTGTGCAAGCGCAAGCGGCAGCGCCAGCACCGTTCACAACCATCTTCACGTTGCGAATGCTCTTGCCTGCAACTTCGATAGCGTTCAAGAGGCCAGCGGAAGAAATAATAGCCGTACCATGCTGGTCATCGTGCATCACCGGAATATCAAGCTCAGCCTTGAGAGTGTCTTCGATTTCGAAGCATTCCGGAGCCTTGATGTCTTCGAGGTTGATGCCGCCAAACGTCGGGGCAATACCCTTCACGATTTCGATAAACTTCTTCGGATCCTTTTCGTTGATTTCGATGTCGAACACGTCAATGCCCGCATAAATCTTGAAAAGCAAAGCCTTGCCTTCCATCACCGGCTTACCAGCGAGTGCGCCAATATCGCCGAGACCAAGCACAGCTGTACCGTTACTGATCACAGCGACGAGGTTACCCTTGCCCGTGTATTCGTAAGCGAGGTTCTGATCTTTTTCGATTTCAAGACACGGTGAAGCCACGCCCGGCGTGTATGCAAGGCCCAAGTCCGTCTGCGTGCTGTGCGGCTTGGTGGGCACGATTTCGATCTTGCCCGGCTTGCCCATGGAATGGTATTGGAGAGCCATTTCCTTTAAGTCTTTTCCCATTTCGTTCTCCTGTGAGTCATAACATTATTTTCGCGTAAAATTTAGAAAAATTTACACAACAATAAAAGGGTGCTAAAAATGTGTTTTTTGTTACATTTTTACCCAAATTTGCTATAGTTAAGCCGCAAATAATACTTTTAGCTCCCATAAGACGCGCGTATTACAAAAAATGAAACAAAACATCAAACAGACAGTCCTCGAAAACGGAATTACCATTCTAACGGATTACATGCCGCACGCCTATTCTGCAGCCGTCGGCGTTTGGGTCCCGCGCGGGAGCCGCCACGAAGCAAGCGATGAATTCGGGCTCAGCCATTTTTACGAGCACCTCGTCTTTAAGGGAACCGAGAACCGCACCGCACTTGAAATTGCGCATGCCATCGAAGACCGCGGCGGGAATCTCGAAGCGTACACGACTCGCCAGGAAACGGGCTTTTACGCGCAAGTCGAAAGCAGCGACATGCCGCTTGCCATCGACGTGATTTCGGACATGCTCATGCACCCGCGCTTCGACAAGAAAGAAATGGAAAAGGAGCGCCACGTCATCATCGAGGAAGTCCATAGCTACGACGACATTCCCGAAGAACTCGTGGGCGACATTTTCAATGCCATTCACTTTAAAGGCTGCGGACTCGCACACTCCATCACCGGGAACGTGAAGCAAGTCCAATCCCTTACGCGCAAGCAAATGCTCAAGTACGGACATCAAGTCACCGATGAAATCCCGCTTTATGTTTGCGCCTCGGGCAAAGTCAAGCATGAAGAGCTCGTAGAACTTTGTGCACAAAAATTCGAACAAAAAAAGATTAACGGAATTACGCCCGAAGATATCTACACGCCAAATCAAGGCATCAAGATTGTACAGAAAAGCGACATTACGCAATCGAACCTTTTCTGGGGTTTAAGTTTTGACCGCTCGCAGATGAGCGACCGTGACCGCAGCGCGTTTTCGCTTTTCAATGTGGCAATGGGCGCAGGCATGGCATCGCGCTTGTTCCAAAAAATTCGCGAAGACAAAGGTCTTGCCTACTCCGTGTACTCTACCGCAGACCTTTACAAGGATTGTGTAGACTGGGGCATTTCGCTTGCAACCGAACCGCACCAGCTCAAGACCGCCCTTGCGCTTTCCATCGCCGAAGTCAAAAAATTCCTGCGTCACGGGTTCATCAAGGATGAACTCGAGCGCACCAAGACAAACATCCTCGGCGGACTCCACCTCGGTGCAGACAGTCCCGAAAAGCGCGTAATCCGCATGGCAGAACAGACGCTCCACCTCGGCGAGTTCCACACCATGGAATACGCCGAAAAGCAAATACGTTCCATTACCGAAGACGAAGTCCTCGCAACAGTCAACCGCCTGCTCAGCACGGCAAAATATTCCATCGCTGTCGTCGAGCCCAAGAGCAAAAAGAAGACCGTCCTCGACGTAGATTTATTCTAAATTTATCATAGACTATACTTTATTTATACAAATAAGAGTTCTATGAAAAAATTCATTATAGCGATTGGTTTGGCGGCATTTACAGTAATCGGATGCGATAGTGGTTCATCATCTACAGAGCCAAATACTGACGACCCAGTTGTGGAATCTTCTTCTGCTAAGAGAAGTTCGTCGAGTTCGGTAAAATCGAATAAATCAAGTAGCAGTAGCGAAAAGAAGGAATCTTCGAGTAGTTCCTCCAATGGAAAGTCGAAATCTAGTTCCAGCAAGACTGTTGCAAAATCCAGCAGCAGTCAGCAAAATGGGTCCGGATTCACCGTAAATGAGACCTGTACTGAATCGGGGGCCTGCGACGCCATGGTCAAGTCAGACATAAGTACATGGCATTTTGTCCGCAAAGACGACTTCGGCGATAACGCCGAATACACCTACAAAGTCGATGGTCGAGATTTGATTGTGACCATTAAGAGCGCTGACGGTTCTACAAGTTCCAATACATATACAATGTACAATATGGAATCCGAAGTTGGTGTAGAAATGGCATTCAACGCCGCGAAATCTACCTGCAATAGCGGCGATGGAAACAACAATGTGGTAAAGACCTGTGTGATTGACACCGTTTACTTGTCTAGTTCGTCCAGCTCGGATGGCTGGAGCTGGGATGTGCCGAAGGAACAACGCCTAAATCCAGAAATCACCTACGGAACCATGACAGATCCACGAGATAACAAAGAATACAAAACAATAAAGATTGGCAACCAGACTTGGATGGCGGAGAACTTGAATTACTATGACAAAGAAAACCCTAGTCTGAAGTCCAAGAGTTGGTGTCAAGGCAAGCCAAATGGAGACCATGATGCCAATGGAGAAAACGCCGCCACTTGCGATGTAACTGGTCGCCTTTACTCCTGGGTTGCAGCAATCGACTCTGCAAAACTTTATACGGACAAGTCACTTGATTGCGGAATGGACAAGAGCTGCATCTTGCCCGTGACAGTACAGGGAATCTGCCCGGACGGTTGGCATTTGCCGGACACCACAGAATGGAGAACTCTATTCAACGCAGCAGGCGGCCAATCGGCAGCAGGCAAGCATCTCAAGTCGCAAACAGGCTGGATTAGCAAGGGTAATGGCACAGACACATTCGGGTTCTCCGCATTGCCTGCAGGCAGATGGTTTACCGATCTCATGCCCACAGACAGATACAAATTAAGCGATGTCGGCGAAAAGGCTTTTTTTTGGACTTCCACTAAAGCCAAAGAAGAAGAAGGAGCCCACTACATACTATTGAACTCCAGTGGCGAAATAGACTGGTACATTATTAAATGGGACTGGGGGTATCCAGTTCGTTGTCTCAAGGACGATTCTTCGTCATTTATCCCTCATGTAGAGCCCTGTAAGACCGAAGACGCGGATAATTGCAAGCATGGAACATTGACTGACTCCCGCGACGGACAGACATACAAAACAGTCGTTATCGGCACTCAGACTTGGATGGCGGAAAATCTGAACCTAGAAACAGCAAATAGCTATTGCTTCAAAGATGTCGATTCCAACTGCACAAAGTTCGGTCGTCTATACACATGGGCTTCCGCGATGGACAGCGCAGGCACATGGTCTACGAACAGTAAAAACTGCGGTTACCGGAAAACATGCTCGCAAACCTATCCGGTGCAAGGGGTTTGCCCAACCGGCTGGCATATACCTACATTTTTTGAGTGGCGAATTTTATTCACCGCAATCGGCAGTGCATCTACAGCGAGCAAGAAGCTCAAGTCTACCAGCGGTTGGTTGGACAATAACAATGGCACGGATGATTACGCGTTTTCAGCGTTGACCACTGGTTACAAAACTAACAATGGGTATTACCAATTCATAGACTCAGACGCGAGCTTCTGGAGTTCTACTGAAGACAACAGGAATGACGCGTACTACATGTACTTGGGGTTCAAATCTGAGGCTGCTTACCTACCCTCCATTAGCAAAGAAACCAGTTATACAGTTCGTTGCCTCAAAGACTGATAAGGGTGAAAGCCATGTCAAAGCGGTCGCCAGGTTTGCCTGAGCGACTTTTTTTATATCAGGTTTTTAGGGAAACAAAGCAAAAAGTACCCCGCCTTTTCGGGCGGGGTACAATTTCTCGCGTTTTTGCTAAGTCAGGACTTAAGCAGCCTTCACGATTTCGACGACCTTGGCAAATGCTGCCGGATCGGCGACGGCCAAGTCAGCGAGAACCTTGCGGTTCATGTTGATGTTAGCCTTGGAAAGCTTGTAAATGAACTGGCTATAGCTGATGCCGAATTCACGAACAGCAGCGTTCAAGCGAGTGATCCACAGAGAGCGGAAATCAC
>JAEEGG010020201.1_pt1 | contig 13342 bp, 12 predicted proteins | sample 9134161 | NCBI WGS metagenome assembly JAEEGG01 (sample SAMN16246543, study PRJNA631951) | gut metagenome | biome: gut microbiome; feature: rumen; material: CR-attached | host: Bos | place: Iran: Karaj | collected 2018-10 | reverse complement strand
GGGGTAAAGTCAATCTTATCGTAGCTCTCGATATCTAGTTTTAGCCGATAGATAGGAGTATTCTCTGTTCCAATGTTTGTTGTATCATTAAAAGAAAACAAATATGTCTCGTTTCCTAGTGCATTCACGTTGATTCGAAAACAGCATATTGTAAGAAGAAGAGATATAATTAGGAACCAAGACAGGAGAGGATGACGTCCGCTAGACGCCATCCTCTTCTTCTCCTTTCTCAAAATGTATTTTCCCATTGCTTTTCCCCGTCGCTTAATTCACGCCCTTAAGCACCGTGATAAAGGGAGAACGTGTACCACTCTGAGAGATAATCTGAATATACTGTCCTACAGCAATAGTTATGGAGTGTCCAGAACTGGTTCCGGCATCAGTAACCTGCTCACCATTCTTGAAGACATAAGTATCGCTGGATTTGAATTTATACGTTCCTGCCTTAACTTCTGTGATAGCATTTGCGTTCATTGTAGTCGGGTTTGTTGCGTAAAGTTTCTTTAATTCCAAAGTAGTAGCATTGTTTGCACCATCTCCTTCTCCGCTTGCCACATAGATGCCACAAACCTCTGTGGAAGTCTCTCCGAAGACGCCCGCGTTGAAAAGAACAGCGCTGTAAACACGGACGAACCGAACATCCGTCAGCTTCACGGGCAGTCCGTCAGCATCCACAGCCCAGGAAATATCAAATCCATCACCGCCATTAGCTGCGGAAGGCGCCGTGGCATAGGGGTTGACCGCCACACCATAGTTGGTGCCGTTGGCACGCACATCGGCATAGCCCCACCGATAATCGTCCGTGGTATTGGAATCGATCACCTCGGTAACGCCTTCATAACGGATCACCTGTGCGGTGCCATTCGAATACCAGTAAACTCCATCAACGCTGCCGTCAATTCCTGTCCTGTTCGGAGTCGATGCATCCGGGCGATGCATCTTCCACACATCATCATAATATTCATTATTGTCGTTCTCCGGCCACCAACCTGTAGCCGTAGTAATGGAGGTCCAATTGGCGCTGCCAATGGCGGAATCCACATCACTTTGACTATCGGAGGCCGGTTTCACAAAGTCTCTCGAATAGTAAATGCCGGCTGCGGTGAAATCTTCATTCAAAGCCAGTTCTTGTGCAGTACCGGTGATTTTAACGTAGGTAATGTCCGTGCTCTTTGTGGTGCCGCTCATATAGTGGCGGGAACCGGCGAGGTTATACCACCCATAATTGTTGGTGCCGTCGACTTTACCACGGACCATCACCGCACCGGCCTCGGGATTTCCGTTGAAAGCATTGCCGTAAACGATGAAATCAATGCCATAGGGATTATCATCGTCGTTACCGATGGCATCCTGAAACTCGAACTGGACATAGCCGCCGAGAACGCCAAGGGAAACTCCCGTCGTCACATAACCATTGGTGAATTTCGGGGTTTTTGCAGTCGTATAGATATTTGTGTTATCCGTGTAGATCGTGCCCCAACCCATACTGTTCGGACGGGCAAACTGGCCAATGGGAAGATAGCCGTTGACCGTTTTCGGCTTAGCGTCACCGGAAGCCGTAGAGCTTCTGGGATTCTGGAAAACGATCGTCACCGTCTGATTGTTGCCCCTGTTCAGGGTAATGCTGCCACTTCCATTGATTTTTATGGCGAACAGGTTGGAACTGACATATCCGCCCTGGCCGCCATTTGCGTTGGGATTCCAGTTGGAATTCTGGCTATAGTTCATAACCCCGTCGATGTCTACGGTTTCATTACCATACTGATCATAGGTTACAAACTGGATATTGCTGGTGTTGTTGCTAGTCAGCGTCACACCGTTGTTCGTGTTATAAAAAGCGTAGAGGCTAACAATCGAGGGATAGAAAGTGCTTTCCTCGTCTCCGTCGTAGAGCGCCGTATAAGTATGCGTAGTTGCGTCGTCCTCACGAAGGGACATCAGGCTTTCCGGCCAGGTGGGATCATAGTCCGGGTCACCGAACTGGATTTGGATGTTGTTGTATGCGGGCACCGTTGCGCTTGCTGCTATGGGCAGGACGCCGATGACCAGCGCCAGCATGATGACCAGCGCCAGGACTTTGCTGAACTTGGTCTTACTCATTGTGCTTTTCTCCTTTTTCTTAAGTTTTTCCCTTTTGCCGAGATCCGCCCCCGAGCCGGTATGTGCCCGGAGGCCCATGCATTTCATTTCGTGCGTCTTTGGCCCCTTGGGAACAACACACCGTGATTGGCCGTATCACGGCATGCCGCAGAGTCGATCCGCAGCCCTGACCTTCCCTTGACCGGGCGAGCGTCACGCATTTAACTCGACCGAAAAACCCGCATATACATGCACCGGTCTCAGCGGCCTCATTCCCGCGCTAAGGGATGGGACAGGCGCATACGCCCCGCTATGAAAAGATTCGGGTCACGGCCCTTCGCCCGCGCTCGCAAATGCCTCGCATTTTGCCGCATTGTCTGTGCCGAGTCTGCCGCCCGCCCGATCCTATCATTCCGATAAAAGATAGCTTCTCATACAGCAACCGATACCCGTTCCAACGCTCCCGCCCGCCGCGACGAAGACCGCGTTATCCGTCCCTTGGTACGCTTCGTCAATGCAGGCTTCGTATCGTTTGCTTCCGCGCGAGCACGAAAGCTCATTCACTCCACTGCATCTCCTCTTCCGGTAAAATCATCCGATTTTGCCGGAGCCCGATCATGGCATACTTCCCCAGGGCAATATCATCTCTCGGTGCCGGTATTCAATTGTCGGCGTCGATTCGCCATATAGAACGGGCAGCGCCCGCAAACAATCGTCCTTATAGGGTTTGTTGCTCGACTGCGATGTTCCCCTTCATGATCCGGGCTGCGATCCAAGCAGCCCGAATCACGAAGAACAGGAGTCGGGGTATAACTTCCCTCCCCGTCCTGGGGGCGGCCGCCGCCCAGGACGAAGCTCGTGGGAGAGAAGCGTATTTCAACGGGCGCAACGCACCCGATGAAAGCATAGGATCATCTGCCGCAAACGGTCATTTTATTGGTCCTGCGGCGCTTTCTGTGCCGCTGTCATTATTTACCGTTCACCCTTTTCCCTGGCTGCCTGTAAGCGGTTCTTCTCCTTGTCCCTGGCGATCTTCTCCAGTTTCTTCGCTGCCTTCAGCTCACGACGCTCCCGGAGAAAATTCTCCTCCGTCTGCTCTTTGATGCGCTTGTAGACGGCGATTCCCTTCTTTTGGCTCACCGGCGTATAGCCAAGGCTCAGTGCCAGCGCACTCCAATCTCCCAAGCGCCTCATGAGGTATCTGCCCCCAGGAAGCTCAAGAGGATCCGGCATCCGGCCAAGCTGCCTGGCCTTTTGGAGAACATATTTCGTCAGATCCTCTCTTGAGTCCCCGCCATGTGCCAGGATGAAGTCACGCTCCTCGCGTTCCTGCTGCGCCGCGAGCCGCTTGCACACCTGCCGATCACGCCAATTATCTATGTCCATATTGCGGGCGTAATTCAGATTTTGCTTCTTTTTTGCCGACATAACGATGACCTCCACTGCGCAAACAGATTGGGGCAAAGACAAAGGGACCGCATTGGCACAATAACGCCAATGCGGCCCGCATTTTCCGCACCCCTTCTGCATCGCCGTCCCCTCCAGAGGGGAAAGCTACAGCAGCTCAGATCATCGTCGGTCTTCTGACTTGTACGTTTGGGCGCTATTTGCGCCTGCGGATATTGCTCAGCCTTCTCAGGTTTCCCCAATGACCGGATCGCTCCACGAGCAACACCCTCCCGCACTTACAGCTACGGGGGTCGTATTCCGGACTCTAACCGGATTTCCTAATTGCCGCGCCTGTTCCCATGAGACAGTCTTCAACGGGCAACACGATGATTCTATTCAGTTTTCACCTGTTCTATCTTTTCCGCTGCTCCTCCAGCAGCTTTTCCCGCGGAACAATGGGAACACAAACCGAGTTTTCACCGTCTAAGTAATACTCATAAGGAATCCGCGTATCGTCCACTTCATAGTCTGAGGCAGGTATCCATTGCTTCAGTGCATAAAACCAGGTAACCTGAACATTCTCACAGAGGACGGTGGAATCCGACGGATTCTTCGGCTTCGGCACGGGGAATACTGCGAACTGCCCTCCGGGCACAAAAAAGGTGTCCAAGCCCTCCGGGATGAATCGGACCTCCTTGACGCCGGGGCCGAGGATATAATAATGGGTATCGTTCTTTACCATCCAGGTGCCGACCATATCGGCTCCGCCGCCGATCCGTGCCCAATCCCGCGGCGAAACCGGCGGGAAATCCTGGGTGATGTAATATGCGCCGCTGTCTTCCCAATCGATAAGCTCCGTTCCCTTGAAAATGTACCCGACGATATGAAACTCCGGACGGCGCTTGATTCTGGGGTCTTTCATCAGCTCCATTCCCCTGGTCTTTTTGAACTTCCAGGGACTGATCCCGTAGTATTCCGTAAAGGAATCCACGAAGTGGGTCTTCGAATGGAAGAAGCTGGATTCCATCGCGTCGTTCACGGTTTTTCCATGAAGCAGGGCGCGTGCAGCCAAGTGCACCTTTCGCAAACGGATATACTCAGCAACGGAATATCCGCCGATATTATTGAAATATCGCCACAGATTCCGGCTGGGCACGTCGTATCGCTCGGCCAAGGATTCCAGCGTGATATTCTCGCCCAGGTGAGTTTCTATGTATCTTTTGCAGGCTTTTACAATGGCTTTTTGTGCGGCCTTGCTCTTCCTGGTCGTCCCTTCCATAGATGATTCCCCAATCGTTGCTATATATTATAATGCACCATTTAAGAGTGAATTACAATATGTATATGTTATATATACTACACTTTTTGCCGCCGCTATTTTGTTCCCGATTACGCCCATAATAAGTGCCCGTATTCGCCACTAACGTAATTTCCTACCGTTACTCAATTTCCAGATTTGTTTATTATTCGCAACAATTAACACTAATCATTGCTCTATTTTGACGGATTCTCCGCAATTTGATGTAAAAAATCAAACCGGGCCTGTCTCTTTGCATAAAGCAAAGCTACATGCCCGATTTTATGTATAATTATGCACAGGCAAACACCTGCACATTCCAAATCATATCAATCCACATTCGGGTGGTAAGTCTTCTGACTCGCATTATGGAGACTGACCATCTCCTGCGTCCGGTTCCTACCTTCCCAGGAAGCATCCCAGTGGCTGGCTTTCGCCCAGGCAAACCGCCTTCGGACCGGCCTCACGCTTACAGCGTCGGGCACGCGGGGCTTTTCACCCCATTCCGTCTACGCCCAGCCCTGACCGATGGCTTTTGCAGACCGGGCGACCTTTCCCCAATGTGTTGTATTCAGTTTTCGTTTCTGATACGGCCTCTATTATCTTCATTGCGCGGGAAAAGTGAAAAGGGACAGCGAAAGTCAAAACTATTATGGGATCCGCAGGAACACCGCCCTATCCCTCTGCTCCATGTATAACCAGATATAAAAGAGGAATCATAGAAAGTGAAAACGCTATAAGAAGTATCGTATTCATCCGAAAGCATCCAGATTTGAGCTCAGTTCCGCGTTGATTGGCGTATCCCATGGGTTTACGGTGTTTTATTGACGATACTTTTGACGGCGCAAATCCATTACATTGCCTTCGGAAGCATCGCAACAGCTTCAACGACTTCACGTTTATGGAGCATCGAAGGGTGAACATACAACTGCAGGGTGATTTTGACGTCTTGATGTCCAAGCAGCTCGGACAGCGTTTTGGCGTCATATCCGTGTTCAATACATCTTGTGGCAAACGTATGTCGAAGGGCGTGAAAACGCATACTTCTCATACCGTGGTCTTTCAGATACCGCTTGAACTTCTCCCGGAGGGTACGAGGTTCCTGCGGTATGGTTTTACTTCCGGTTAGGATAAATGCATCAGGTGAGTGAGTGGTTTTCAGTTTAAGGAGCAGGGAAACCAATTCACCGGGGATCGGGATATCCCGTGAAGCACTTTCCGTTTTCGGGGTCTGAACTGTCAAACGTGTATGGGTTCCACTTCTGATTCGAATCGCTGTGCGGTTGACATGCAGCAGCTTCTCTGTGAAATTGATATCCGACCACTTCAAACCGCAGACCTCGCCAAGACGCAATCCGAGATTCAGCGCCAGCAGGTAAGCTAAACCGTAGATATCGGGATCTGCCAGGATACTGTGCGTCAAAACCTCATATTCGGCTTCTCCGAGGGTATCTACTCGCTTTTGCCTTGCCACGGGAGCCTTTACATCGAATAGTTCTTCAATCACGGCGTTGTTCCTTCCGGCAAGACGGAGCGCAGAGCGCAGGACACATAAGATATCACTCACCGTCTTTTCAGATAGGCCGCCTTGACCGTCAGAGCGTCCCTCCTTTTGCAGATTGCGAATGAAGTCAGACAGCATTTCCGCAGTAAGTCGGCTTATGCGGATGCTGCCAAGTTGCGGTAGGATATGACAGTTGATGAGCGTTTCATATTGTTGATATGAGGATTCCTTCACCATCGTGACACGAGTGTTCAGCCACGCATACATGACGTTCTTCACCGTAAGAGAACCGGAAGAAACAGGTTTGATTTTGCCCCCTTTTCGAATTTCCAGCAATGTTTTGACCTCGCGATAGCTTTTGCCGTATATCGACGTGTACTTTGCGTTTCCATCTGGTTTTCTGCCGGAGATATATCTTCCTTCCCAACGGCCATCTTTCCGCTTGTAAATGTTTTCGCCTCTTTTAGACATGGCAGCTCAACCTCCTTACCGTGACCATGATTCTGACGCTTGATCGGTGTGAATCATTCGTCGAACCACGATTTGTTGTCGAATAAGGGGAAATTCAAAGCATAAGTGTAGAGAAAAAGCGACATAGTTCCCGCTGTTTCACCAAAGGCAGGAACAAAGTCGGTTGACATTGCCCCTTGTTCTGTTATACTTACATTGGCTTTTTGTTTCTCCTTGCAAATCCTTGCGATTCCCAAAGCTGGATGCTTTCGGATGGCAGCTTGCTTGCCATCCTTGTGTTCCTGTGTAGATTTTTCCTCAAAGAACCTTACCCGTATCGCAAAAAAGCCCCATGGGAGGTGTGCCGTTTGGAAAAACCTGAGAACCCTTCAGCCGCTGAACTCCGGCAGCTGGTGGAAACACTATACAGGGAACACTTCAAGAAACTCGTCGAGAAAGCGCGGCGCAGCGGTTGCAGCCTGGATTATGCCGAGGATATCGTTCAGGAGGTATTTCGGATCGCCATGGAAAAGGCCGCGGAACTGTATGCTTCCGAAAACCGCATCGGCTGGCTGGTTATTACGCTGCACAACCGAATAGGTCAGAACTTCCGTGCCATGCAGTACGCGCAGAGACTGAAAGCGGAAATGGTGAAGTTACACAGTGACCGTTACGAGGATCACCTTGACCCAAAGGACATATACCACGGGCTGGTCAGCGATGAGGACCTGGATATCCTCGTCCGGTTCTATGTCGAAGGCCGCCCCATACAGTCCATCGCCGATCACTATGGAATCAAATATGAAACCTGCAAAAAGAGGCTCCAGCGCGCCAAAGCCCGCTTTTTTAGCAATTACAAAGATCTGATCGAGGGTATCTGAGAATCTACATATCCCTGTAAATATTAGTTATGAACCGATGTCCCTTTTCGCCTTACCCGCGCAATGAATAAGGTGAAGGGGGTGATATTGTGCCTGAAGAAAAGGATGCCGAAATTATGACGCCCTATGAGGATTATTCCGTAGACGAATTGAAGGAAGCCTATAAAAAGATTTTCTTCTTGTCTGAACTCAACGATGCGGATTTGGAGGAGATGGACCAAATCCTCGCAATCCTGCAGGAAAAGGACCCGCTGCCCCCCGGCCGCAGCGTTGATGAGCTGTGGGAAGAATTCCAAACCGTCTATATGAACAAAGAACTTGCGGACCTCGGCATCCCGGATGATTTGGAGGAGGTGAACAACGCAGAGCCGGCGCCTGACGTGGTCTCGGTGCTTCCTTCCACGGGCGACGCCCATCCTGTTCGTCCGAAGCGATATCGCAAGCTGATCCGTGTCGCTTTGGTTGCCGCTGTCGTTGTTGCACTCATGACAGCCATCAGCGTCACCGCCGCCGCGATGGGGTATAACCTTTGGGGCTGGCTGCCGATCTGGGGAGACGAAGACGTGCGGTTTGTGTCGGAGACACCTACAGCGGAACCAAGGGAGGACGATACGCACGGTATTCCTTCGGTATTGGCTTCCTTGGGAATCACTGAGCCGCTGTATCCAAGTTGGCTGCCAGAGGATTTCGTGCGTGTGAACACGAAGTATACCGAAAAGCCTTTGTTACTATATGAGAACTATCAAGGTTATGAGCGTGAGTTATCCATTACCATTTCTCCAATCACTGATTTTGGGACGATGGTCTATCAGAAAGAAAACGATACACCCGAAGAATACATAGTGAACAACATCACGCACTACTTGATAGTGAACACAAATGAGTTGTATGCAGTGTGGCACACAGATAACTATTACATATTAATATCAATATCGGGCAACATCACCCGAAGCGAAATAAAAAGAATCATTGATTCAATATATGAGGTAGATTCATGAAGAATAAAGCTTTTCGCATCATCGTATTAGCTGTTGCTTTGACCCTGCTTCTGTCCACTGCCGCTTTTGCGGCTATGAACGCAAGCGCATATATTACTGCGACAAATGCTTGGATCACACGATCCGGGAATACGGTCGAAGTAAACTTTTCCATTGTCGGCAATGGCACCATGGAGAAAATCGGAGTAAAATACATATACTTGTACGAGAAAAACGGGAACTCCTGGGACCTGGTCAAGACCTTCGCCTATACTGATTCGTTATACGAAGATATTATGATGGATTCTGATATTGGTGCCCATGCAGGATATCTCTCTTATTCCGGTTCCGCCAGCAAAAACTATTATGCTGATTGCCGCTTCTATGCGGAGAAGAACGGCGGCAGCGATACCATCCAGCAGGATACGCCCACCTCTTACGGAACGCCGTAACTGAACCGACAACAAATATCCCCGACCTAGCGAAAGCTTGGCCGGGGATACTTCTATATGAGGCTTGTTTTCTTCCTCATCCACTCGGATTGCGGACCTCCTTAATACAACAGAGTGAAAAGCCCGGCGCTCGAATCTATGAGAGCAGGAGGTCTGCCAGATGGGCTATGGAGGTTTGGAGGTGTCTTTGGTGGGAAATCCGCCACGATTCAGTCCATCCTGCGGGAAGGAAACACAGGATGGAATATCCAAGTGGGAGATCCAATCTATTAAATCCGATTCAGGAAAAGGCAAAAGACAACGAGGTTTCAGAGGAAAAGGTCTCCGCGCACAAGCAAGCGAGAAATCATCGTTATTCCCTTGACCATGTAAGAATCATCCCACTCCGCTGGGCCACGATGGTTTTGAAAGCCGTCTTTGACTTCACTCCATATCGGCTACCTATGCGAGTAACCGAATACAGTCTCCACCGTGACACTTTCCAAATGGAAAGTGCTTACTTTTTTTGTCCCCGCTGCGATGTTACCTTGGAGCGTGACTATCAGGCTTACTGTGATCGCTGCGGCCAATGCTTAAATTGGGAACACATCGCCAAGGCTAAATGCCGTCCATTTGAAGGTAGAAGCAGCAAATAATGTCGATTCCTGTCCCTTTTTGCTGATCTCACACAATAATATAGATAGAGAAAACACGCGGGTATACCGCAGCCTTTTGACCTAGTCCGCTTGAAAGGCTCTTGTTCTCAGCGAAGTGAATTGTTGTGGAGGGTATTATGGCATACGAGATTGATTTTATTGGGGTCGGGGATCGTTCTGCGCAGGATGCAGACGCAATCTGCTTCCGGTGGAAAACAGGTCAGGATTATTACGGGAATCCGGTTTACAAAATCGGCGTGTACGACGGTGGTTTTGAAGCACACGGAGAAGAAATGGCAAAGACGCTGAATCAGTATTATTTCGATGATCCGGATAACCATAAAGACGCATCCAAAAAGGTCATCGACTTTGTTTGCGTTTCTCACCCGGATCAGGATCATACCGCCGGAATAAAAAAGATCCTTGAAAGCTTCACGGTAAATAAGATCTATATGAACAGGCCGTGGTTGTATATAAGTGAGCTGGAACCCTATCTCAAGGACCACAGGCTTAACCTTGAAAAGCATCTTCGGGAGGCTTTTCCTTATATTGCTGACATTGAGGACGTCGCCAATGAAAAAGGAATTCCCATTGCGGAGGCTTTCGAGGGGACTCTGATCGAATCCAATTTCCGCATTCTTTCTCCGACGAAGGAGTTCTTTTTGAAGCTCGTGCGGGAATCCGACAAGACCTCGCTGGAGAACATCGAGGGCATACTTGAAGCCATTCAGCGTTTCGCGGCTTCGGCTATTACGAAGGCCAAAGGCGTTGTACTAAACCTCGCTGAATCCTGGACACATGAGGAGCTCCGGGAGAATGTGAGCACGACTCCGGAGAACGAAAGCAGCATCGTGCTGCTGGCAACCATTGACGGCTCTCGCTTTCTCCTCACCGGCGATGCAGGCATTCGGGCATTGGGAAAGGCGATAGACTATTCCGAAAACATCGGTGTGAGCCTGAAAACAGAAGTAAAGCTTTACCAGGTTCCGCATCACGGCGGTCGGCACAATGTCAGCCCCAGTATTCTGAACCGACTGCTGGGTGAGATTGTTTCGGAAGGGGCTGCTCCCACGCGAAGCGCGATTGCGTCTGTCGCAAAGGGCTCCGATCACCCCTACAAAATGGTATCCAACGCCTTCCTTCGGCGTGGAGTTGAAGTCTTCCCGAAAAAGGCTGCCGGAACCACAATCAACCATCATGAAGGGGATATGCCCCAAAGGAACTGGTCGAGTCTTGAGAGCATTCCTTTCTCGCCAGTAGTTGAGGAGTGGGACGATTGAGATGGGTTCTTTTCTTGAGAGAATCGCGGAGCAGATTTCTGCATATGAAATCTTCAATCACATAGTTCCCGGAGCCGTATATATCATTTTAGCAGACCGGTTTACGTCATTCTCTTTCCTGACTGGTCGCATCCTTCCGGATATCATCATCTTCTACTTTGCAGGCGTGGTCATTGGCCGCATCGGTTCGTTGCTCATAGAAAAGGCCTTGAGTCATAAGTGGAAAAAGACGGGTAAGGCTTTCCTGGAAAGAGCGCCGTACAGTGATTATCTGAAGGCTGAAAAAAAGGACACTGAGCATAAGCTGAATCAGCTGCTGACAGCAAATAACATGTTTCGATCCCTTGCTTCTACAGTTGCCCTTCTGCTGTTATCCGTGCTTGCCGATTGGCTGTTGCCGGTTCTGCCCAACAGGATGCTTATAAGGAGGATTGTTATCCTCGTTGCGTGTATTCTCTTGACTCTGCTCTTCCTTTTTTCTCTTCGCAAACAGACAGGGTTTATCGCGAGACGAGTAAAGCATCTGACCGAAGACGAATCGGACAAAGACCAATAAAAGGCGATTCGGAAAGCCCGGTTGTTTCTTTGACTGGCCCCTTCCTGCGGCATACATGATCCATATTCCAAGGGGAGGAGTCATCTTTGCGCTTGGATTCCTTTCTGCGTATCAGGTATCGGAAGAAAGCCAACGTACATTTGTGGCACGAGATGTTCGTTATTTCCACGTTGTCGTGGAAAAGGCTAAAGAGCCTAACCTGTACTTCGCTCATGGTGAATATCGCCAGGCATAAGGAGTTTATCTCACCGTCCAACTCAGTCAGCGTAGCGACCAGCGCTTTGAGTCCATCCGCATCATGAACTACCTCAAAGGGTAGCAGCACAACTTCGCCTCCTGGACGTCTGGCGGCCACGGTACTTTTTGCTTTGGAAACGTCGATTCCGACTGCTGTAATGGTGTCTTTTCTCATTAGCAATTCTCCTGTTTGTTTTTCTTAACCGGCGACCGCCACAGTTCATTACCGATTCTGCTTGCTTAGTTACACGAATGTACGGAAGACTTCCGATGATTCAACCTGCGTAAACCGAACGCCGCAATGAGAGGGACGGCTAACTGTTTGCACAAACGAGCGTGGATAGCTCAAGCAATGCCCCGATAGACCGATTACCCTCTCATTGTAGCTTAGGTATGAACCGCTGAATAGCGCTGCCTTGGCAGAGCCATTCTGAGGTCAAACATATTGTAGCAAGCAATGCAAGTGTATATACACTTGCGGAAAAACGCCCGGCTCCCGCTTTCGTGGGGCCGGACGTTTTCCTGCTTGTTGGGGCGTTCCCCAATCCCCCACGTCGTCGCAAGCTCCATATCCCTCACTTCCGGCAAAAGCCGAAAGCTCGCTCATTCCGCTGCTCCTTCTCTCCCCGCGCAACCCGCTTTGCTGGGCTTGCGCGGGGACCCCTTTCGCTCCTTCGGCGCGGCTGCGCGATTTCTGCGAATTCGCTTTTCGGGCAGCTTACCGCTGCTCCGAAGGACGTTCCTTTTGAACATTTTTCTCCGGGGCATCCATACCCAAAATGCGGGCAATGTTGGTCTTGGCTGTCAGCAACTCCTTCCATTCCTCGCGGGCCTGGCGATATCCGCCGTATGCCGCTTTCTTGTCTGCCAGCAGCGCAGCGTACTCAGCGTTCAGCGCCTTGACTGTGGGGAGCTTTTTCAGCCCCAAAACGTCAAAATGCCTTTTCGCGGCCTGATGCAGAAGTATGTCCGCCTCATGCTCCGCCTTGAACTTCTTGGAGTAACCGGCCTTGCGGTAGGCTACATAGGTATCGCGGGTCTTCGCATAATTGATGATCTGCGTCCGCAGGACGGCAATCTCCGCCATGCGGGTTTCCGCCATTTTGATCCTGTCAGCCAAATCGTGGTATTCTGCGGAAACGGCGTCAGCCCGCTGGGACAAAGCCGTATAATCCATGAGGTCATGGTCTTGCAGATAAGCTACGGTCTGCGCCATTTGCTTCAGATTGAACTTCTTTGCCCAATTCGCATAACCGGCTCCTTTGCCCTGGGCGAGCTTTTCCTGAATGTCGATCAGGAGCTGGTTTGTCCGACGTGACATTTTCGGCGCTTTTGGCTGACGCTTCTTCGGGCTGTGCTGCCGCTCTCCGGTGATAACTGCTTTCAGCTCCGCAGCGGAATAGCCGGAGCCCAGGGTATCCATGCGGATAAAGCGTTTCTGTTCTCCACCCCGCAGGGAAAGATTCGCCGGATTGCCTTTGATCTCATATCCGGCCTGCCGCAGCAAATCCAGCAAAGCATCGAAGCTGTCGGGTTTCTGTTTCAACGCCTCGTCGATCAAATAGCATATCCGATCCCTGTGGGAAATTCCTGCCTGATCGCCCA
>JAEEGG010020191.1_pt1 | contig 13346 bp, 7 predicted proteins | sample 9134161 | NCBI WGS metagenome assembly JAEEGG01 (sample SAMN16246543, study PRJNA631951) | gut metagenome | biome: gut microbiome; feature: rumen; material: CR-attached | host: Bos | place: Iran: Karaj | collected 2018-10 | reverse complement strand
TTCCGAACGACAGTCTTTTTATTCACTTTTTTCATTAGCATTTCTTGTCTTTTAAGTAGTTTTCGATAATAGTCTCCTGTTACAGTAAAATCGTCTCCATAAAATTTTATTTCACACATGTTTAATACATTATCATTTCGCAAAATCAATAAATCTATCTGTACTCCTTCTTCATCATCCGCCCGTTTCGACCATGCCGATACAGAAGTAGTAACACCGGATATTCCCAACGCTTTTTTTATTTGAGGAATGTGGTTAAAACATACGTTTTCAAACGAATATCCACGCCAAACGACTACTGACTGAGAAGCCAGATTATGTTGCCAATATTCTTCGTCGCCCCTGTCGATTGCTTCCCGAAAATGGAGATAAAAAAGGCAGAATGGATCAGTAAGTTTATAATGCTCCTCTCTCTTTCCAAACCCAAACGGAACATATTTCACGACGAAATCACTGGTCACCAATGCATTCAAATATCTGGATAAGCCACCCCCATCTGAAAACCCGGTTTTTTCAGATATTTCCTTTCTGGTGTAACCGGCGTTTCGTGTAGATAACACCTCCAATATTGTTTTCATTGCCTCAGGATTAACAAATATCGATTCAAACAAACGGTCATATTCATCTTTAAGTGCAGCATTTCTTTCAAAAAAAAGCTTATCTATATTCTGAGCCATACTTAATTCCGGGTCAAAATAACCCATATAATATGGTATTCCACCTAGTATCATATAGCTCTGGACTATATCATAGCTCGACAACGAAATATGATTCTCGTTATAGAATTTCTCACATTCCCCTAAAGAAAACGGGGACAGTTTGATCTGATAAGTAACCCTGTTATATAATCCCCCATGGTTGTTAATAAGATTATCTAAGATCCATGAATTTGCGCTTCCGCAAACTATAACCATAAGATTCTTTCTGTGGCAGCCCCAATTGTTCCAAAATCCCTCAAATGCCCTAAGGAAACCAGATCTGGGTGTATCAAGCCACGGCAATTCATCTATAAATACTAATTGTCTGGATCCATCATCTATTTTCTGTAGGTATTTCTCCAACAGAAGAAAAGCATCAAGCCAATTATTCGGTTTTTCACTATTTTCCATTCCCTGAATTATCAACGAATTATAGAAGTGATCCAACTGTGCTCTCAAAAGACCGACCGCCTCCTCCCCTTCAGGAGATAAGCCTGCGTGTCTAAAAGTTATTCTATCTGCGAAAACTTCATCAACCAAATATGTTTTTCCTACGCGACGTCTACCATAAACAGCTACCAATTCTGCTTTGTTTTTGTCATATAGTCTATTAAGATCCCGTGTTTCCTGTGCTCTCCCTACCATAGCATCCACCTCCGCTTAATTGGCTTCGACTAGTCTTCTTTTCGATTCACAGCCACTTTAATTATATGATATTGCTTTTTTGTTTGGCTGTCAATTTGTTTTTTTTGTTTTTGCAGCCAATTAAACGAAGTACGAACTCGTTCTGGCTAAATACTTGGCGCATAAACGATAAAACAACCTCCGACCAAAATCGGAGGCTGCTGTATCTAAACTTCACTGAACTTTCTTCCCGTATCAGATCTTGAACTTCTCAACCGCTTCTGTTAGGGCAGTTGCCTTCTCCTGAAGCTCGCGTGACACTTCCTCGAGCTGTGAGGAGGATTCGTCATGACGCTCGATCACCTGGGTAACAAGGGATGTGAGCGAGAATGCTTCCTCCGTGCTTGCGGAGATGTTGCTGATGGAATCGATGGTCACTGCTCTGGTAGCCGACATGTCCTTCATGTCGTTATTTATGTCGTTGATCTTGTTCATCAGATCATTGATCTCGTTCCTGGTGGTCGTGAGATTCTCGATCAGGCCGATTGAGATGTCGTTCTGCGATCTGACAATCTCGTCTGCCCTGCGGATATTGCCTGCAGTGGAGCCTGCCTGCTCGTTGATGTCCACCGCACACTTCTTGATCTCGTTAGCTGCCTGACTCGTCTGGTCGGCAAGCTTTCTGATCTCCTCAGCAACAACCGAGAAACCGCGGCCGGATTCGCCGGCCCTCGAAGCCTCGATCGAAGCATTGAGCGAAAGAAGGTTTGTCTGGGATGCGATCCCGCCGATGACCTCGATGAACTCTCCGACTGCCGCTGCCTGCTTTTCAAGGCTTTCAATCTCTTTAAGAAGCGATGCCATGATCTGCGAAGAGCTCTCCGACTTCCCGACCAGTTCGTTCATCGACTCGATGTTCTTAGCGATCGCTTCGCTCGTCTCTACTGCGAAATCACGTATCCCGATGATATTGCTGCCTGCGCGTTCGATCTTCTGTGAAAGGACGTCCATTTCCTCAACACATTTCTGAGCGCTCATAGCCTCAGATTCAACCGTCTCGGAAACTCGCGCGGTCGATTCGTTTACCTGATGCGCAAGCTCCTTGAGATTCGTGCTCTTCTCGGCAACATTGCCCGAGCAGGCCTCAACCTGGTGTGTGACCTCGGCTACGTGGTTTATCAGCTTCCTGATGTTGCCGACCGTTCCGCCGACATTGCGTGTGAGTCTTCCAAACTCGTCCGTGCTGCCCTCTCCGAACTCAACCGTAAAGTCACCCTCGGCTACACGGTCAAGCTTGCGGGTGAGCCTTCTGATATTGCGCCCGATATTTGACGAAAGCAGGATCCCGGCTATAACCGCGATCGCAGCGCCGACAGCCACGAGGATAACGGTGAAGATCCCGAGCGAGTTGACCTCGCCGATGATGTTGTTCTCGGGAACAAGCGCGCAGAGCGTGTAACCCGAATCGGTCTTGCTGTATGTAAGAAGATATTTTTCTCCATCCTTCGTGTAGTAGGTAAAGCCGGCCTTTTCCTCCGATGCAAATACGCCCGTCTGCTCACAAGCCGCCGTCATAAAGCCCGCCTCTGAAGGTGCCGACTCGCTGTAATACTCCTCGCTTCCGTCGGGAAGAATGAGTGCGAGGATGCTTCCCTCGCCGTAATCAAGGCTCTTCATCGTCTCAAAGACAGTATCATAGTTTATGTCAACGAACAGCGCAGCCTTTGCTGAAGGGAACTTCCGGTAGAACGAGCAAAGATAGGCCTGCGTGTTGCCGAGCTTGGTGTCGATGTCCGAGTGCTCCCTGATCCACGCACCGTCGAGGCTTTTGAAGTTGAATCTCTCATCTTTTGAAAGATCTGCAAAGAAACCGTCAGTCTCGAGGATGGCGTTTGTCGAGATAACGTCGAACCCGGCAGTGGGTATGAGCGTAATGCTCCCAATATACTTGTTGACCGCCTGCTTCATGGTGAGGTACTTCTTGATGTCGGCACGCGCGTTGCCGTACTCGCCGTCGGCCTTGGTGTAGCTGACCCTCTTGGCATAATCGAGGATCTGCTTGTACGTGAGACACTCGGATGCAGTCGACGAGACGGTCTCCATACCAAAGGAGAGGTAGTCTCCTACCGCGGAGATCGATTGAACCGCGGATACTTCATAGGCTTCCGTAAGATTGGTCGCCGATTTGTTATAGCTGGTCACGCCCAAAACAACGATCAGGGCAACCGGTATCATAAAACAAAGCAGGATCCTGACTCTGATTGAAAGCGTTCTGCGTGCTTTTTTTTGCTTTTCGGTCTTACTCATACATGCCACACTCCTTCTCCACAAATAAACCTTGATCGTTCGGATCTTCCCCATCCGGTTGTAAACCCATGTTTTTCGGAGACTTTTGTTACTACGTATAGTTTTATACGACAATTATAGCCCCCAACACGGGTCGGGGGCTACTCATTAAAAGCTTTATTCTTGTTTATCTCTTCCCTTCAAATCGTCCCGACGCCCCGCAAGGAAGCACGAGCCCCGTCCTCTCGACCGGCAGTCCGACCTCTTGTGCGTCAACGCTTCCGGGGAAACGGTTCGCCGTAAGTGTTCCGAGTATGTATGAGAGGACGGAAGGCGCAAGACCTGTCGTATATGAATTAATGAGCACAAAAAGAGGCTCGGGGCAGAGCACGTTCATGCACAGCGCCACAAAGTCCCAAAGATTCTCCTCGAGCTTCCAGATCTCGCCCTTGGGGCCGCGCCCGTAGGAAGGCGGATCCATGATGATCGCGTCGTAGAAGTTCCCGCGCCTGATCTCGCGCTCGACAAACTTCGCGCAGTCATCGACGATATAGCGGATCGGTGCGTCTGAAAGGCCCGACAGCGCAGCGTTTTCCTTGGCCCAGGTCACCATGCCCTTCGCTGCGTCCACATGAGTCACGGCCGCCCCGGCAGAAGCGCAAGCGACAGTCGCCCCTCCCGTATATGCAAACAGATTAAGGACCTTAACGGGGCTTCCTTCCTTGCCTCGCCGGGTCCTCTCTTTTTCTATGAGCCCGCGCATCCAGTCCCAGTTGACCGCCTGCTCGGGAAAAAGCCCTGTGTGCTTGAAGCTGAAGGGCTTGAGATTGAATTTGAGATCCTTGTATCCTATAGACCAAACCTCGGGGAGATTTCTGATCTCCCACTGCCCGCCGCCTTTGTCGCTGCGGTGATAATGACCGTTCACTTTGCTCCAGATGGCCATGTCCCTCTCTGTGCGCCAGATGACCTGGGGATCGGGTCTCACGAGTCTGTACCCGCCCCAGTCTTCCAGCTTTTCTCCCCCTGAGCAGTCGATTATCCGGTAGTCTTTCCAGTCTTTTGCTATAAACATTGTTTTCCTCGCATTCCGCATTTTCTCACGTAATTGTAGCGGAACACTCCCGAGTTTTCAATTCTTTTTAACGCTTATGTGATAAGGCAGGGGTCAGTTGGCTCTCCTGCTGTACGCACCGTAAAGAAGCTCGTCGCAGACGGTGCAGTTCTTGCCGTTCTTCTTGGCTCCGTAGAGATAGTCCTCTGCCTCGTCGCAGAGCCTGTCGATGTCGGCCGGCTCCATGGGAACGCCCGTCGCGATGCCCACGCTCAGAGTAACATGCTGATATGAAGCGCGTCTTCCGTGAGGGATCCTCTTGCTCTCAACGATCGAGCGGATGCGGTCGCCGAGTTCGGAAACATAGCCCTCGTCCCTGCCGTCGAGGTAAACGAGGAAACGGCCGCCGTTCTGCCTGCAGACGATATCGCTGTCGTGCCTGCATGCGCCCTGGATGATCTGGGCGATCTGCTTGATGAGGAAGTTACCCCTGTCGGATCCGAACGAGTTATTGTACTGCTGAAGGTCATCGATATCGAGTGAGATGATCGACATTCTCTTACGGTCGCGTGTGCAGATCTCGCTTGCGACATCTGTTCTCTTGTCAAAGCCCTTCTTATTGAGAAGACCTGTGAGCTTGTCTATCGCCTCGAGATCCTTGGCATCCTTCGCGCGCTCTGCCGCAACCAGTGCCGTAACGAGCTTCTTGCTCTCACGGACACCGCCCGCGATGAAGAGTCCGTTCATCACGACCAAATATGCGTAATCCGCAACGGTAGCTCCGCGAAGAACGTTTATAAACACGATCACCAGTCCCTGAAGGAGGTGATAGTAGATCCTTTCGTTGGAAGAAAGAACGGGGACGAAGCAAAGTGCGGCAAGCAGGATCGGGTAGAGTCCGGTATGACCGCCCGCAAGCGTGTCCGCATATATGAGCAGAAGCATGAATGCTTCGAAAAATGCCCAGTAAACTTTGGTGATCAGAGACATGTCCCTGGCCTTGCGGGAAGCGATCGCTCTTCTTTCGAGGAGCAGCCCCGCCGTGTTTATAACAAACACGCAGATCAGTGCGACATTGGTAAGTTCGGTGGAACCCTTAACGACACCGGGAATGTTGTAGATAAGTGCAAGGATGAAAACAACCGGCAATCCGAGTGCTGCCGTGAGAAGTGTACGTCTTGCGTTTACGAGAGCGAGCCTTCCTGCGACTCTCCTCTCTTCCTGTCTGTTAAAACCGTACCCCATGGTCCAAAATCTCCTCTGTTTTCGAGTTCGACGAAAAAAGTTTTGTGAGTTATGTCGTTCTACTTTTGTAGAACATGTCCTACGTCTGTCTAACCAAAGTGTTGTGTATCAAGGCTTTCGGAGCCCCCACATGTAGAGTGTAGCACAACTGTAGAATGCTTGCAACCCTAAAATTAATTCTTTTTTTAATTCTGACGTGTTTTTTGGTCGAAATCCATAAAATATGCCGATCCCACGCCTGTCGAAAATTATATTCGACTTCTTTTTACAATCTTTGGTTCGGACATTTGTAACGACTTTGTTACGAAATCACACTTGACAAAATATCGAACATATGTTTTAATAAGCGTATTCGATTACGCTTTGCCCTAGGTAATTCAAGTCTCGCAAGCGAGACTTGGCGCGGGATTCAAGTCAGCGTCAGTTGACATCTTCCAAACTGAATCCCTGCGCATCCTCGCGGAGCGTTTATCTCAGTGAGAAAATGAACTTCACTGAGACATGTTTGTCATAATCCCACCCAAAGGAGTGGGGTGCTTTTCTCACTGAGATAAAGGACTCTTATATATGGATTTTAAGCTTCACTCAGACTTCAAGCCTACGGGCGATCAGCCCGCTGCGATCTCCAGTCTTGTCAGGGGTTTCAACGAGGGCAACCAGTTCCAGACCCTCCTCGGAGTCACCGGTTCGGGCAAGACGTTCACCATGGCGAACGTGATCGCGGCACTCAACAAGCCCACGATAGTCATCGCACACAACAAGACTCTTGCCGCACAGCTCTACGGTGAGTTCAAAGAGTTCTTCCCGGAGAATGCGGTCGAGTACTTTGTTTCTTATTACGACTACTACCAGCCCGAGGCGTACATCCCTTCCACAGACAAGTTCATCGAGAAGGATTCCGCGATCAACGACGAGATCGACAGGCTCCGCCACTCCGCAACGGCTTCACTCTCGGAGCGGCGCGACGTGATCATCGTTGCCAGTGTTTCGTGCATCTACGGCATCGCTTCACGTGAGGACTACGAGCAGATGACGCTGTCCCTGCGTCCCGGCATGCAGGCCGGTTGGGAAGCAGTTCTGCGCCGCCTTGTCGAGATGCAGTACATCCGTGACGAGATGGATTTCCACCGCGGTACCTTCAGGGTCAAGGGCGACTGCGTCGACATCTTCCCCATATACAGCGGAGACCTCGCGATCAGAGTTGAGTTTTTCGGCGACGAGGTGGACCGCATCACGCAGTTCGACCCTCTTTCGGGCAAGACGGATTCGGTTCTCGAGCACCTCATGCTCTTCCCCGCATCGCATTACGTCGTTCCCGAGGACAGGATGAAACAGGCCCTCATAAACATTGAAAAGGAACTCGAAGAACGTATCGCCTACTTCAAGGCAAACGACAGGCTGATCGAAGCTCAGCGCATCGAGGAGCGCACACGTTTCGACATGGAGATGCTCCGCGAGACGGGTGTCTGCTCCGGTATCGAGAACTACTCCATGCACCTCGCGGGACTCACGCCCGGGTGCACGCCCCACACACTTCTCGAGCATTTCGGCGACGACTACCTCATGATCATCGACGAGTCGCACATGTCCATCCCCCAGTTCAGAGGCATGTACAACGGTGACCGCGCGCGCAAGACGATCCTCGTCGACTACGGTTTCCGCCTCCCTTCGGCTCTCGAGAACAGGCCACTTCATTTTGAAGAATTTGAGAGCATGCTCGACAGAGTGCTCTTCGTTTCGGCCACCCCCGGCCCCTACGAGGCCGAGCACGAGCTCCTCAGGACGGAGCAGGTCATCAGACCTACCGGACTCCTCGACCCCCTCGTTGAAGTCCGTCCTTCGCTCGGTCAGGTAGACGACCTTGCAGGCGAGATCAACGCCGTAACAGCCAAGCACGGCAAGGTCCTCGTCACGACACTCACGAAGCGCATGGCGGAGGAGCTGACGCAGTACCTGCGCAGCATCGGGATCCGCGTGAGGTACCTCCACTCCGACATCGACACGCTCGAGCGCTCCCAGATCATCCGCGACATGCGGCTCGACGTTTTCGATGTGCTGGTCGGCATCAACCTCCTGCGTGAGGGTCTCGACATCCCCGAGGTCAGCCTCGTCGCGATCATCGATGCCGACAAGGAAGGCTTCCTGCGTTCGGAGACTTCCCTCATCCAGACGATCGGGCGTGCCGCGCGAAATGTGGACGGTCATGTTATAATGTATGCCGACACGATCACCAAGTCGATGGAGACAGCCATAGGCGAGACGAACCGTCGTCGCGCGATCCAGAGCGAGTACAACGCCGCGAACGGCATCACCCCCAAGTCGGTCGAGAAGAAGGTCCGCGAGCTCATCAGCATCTCGAAGAAGGTCGAGGAGTCCGACAGAAAGGCACGCGCGATCGCCAAGGATCCGGAGTCCATGTCACTCAAGGAGCTCGAGGCAGAGGCAGAGCGTCTCAGAAAGCTCATGAACAAGGCAGCAGCAGAGCTCGAGTTCGAACAGGCTGCAAAGCTGCGTGACCGCATGATAGAAGTGAGAAAACTGATCGCGGAGCAGGGATGAATTCCGAGTCGCGGGTGTTAAGCACCGAGTTGCAGGTGTTAAGCACCGAGTCGCAGGTGTTAAGTGCCGGGTCGCAGGTGTTAAACCCCGGGTCGCAGGTGTTAAGCACTCGAGTCGCAGGTGTTAAGCACCGAGCCGCAGGTGTTAAGAATATAACTGGTAAAAGAGGTTTTTAGATAAAATGGTACAGAACTACATTAAGATAAAAGGTGCACGGGAGAACAATCTCAAGAGTCTGGATGTGAACATCCCGCGCGACAGCTTCGTCGTGCTCACGGGACTTTCGGGTTCGGGCAAGTCATCTCTCGCATTCGACACGATCTATGCCGAAGGACAGCGTCGCTACATGGAGTCCCTCTCTTCCTACGCGCGCCAGTTCCTCGGGATGATGGAGAAGCCCGATGTCGACAGTATCGAGGGTCTCCCCCCCGCGATCTCGATCGACCAGAAATCCACGAACCGCAACCCCCGTTCGACAGTCGGTACCGTTACTGAGATCTACGACTACTACAGACTCCTTTTCGCCAGGATAGGAACTCCCCATTGTCCTACCTGTGGCAAAGAGATCCGCCGCCGTACCATCGACGAAATGGTCGACGAGGTCCTTAAATTCCCCGAAGGGACCAGGATCATGATCATGGCTCCCGTTGTCCGCGGCCGGAAGGGCGAGCATGCCAAGGTCCTTTCCGATGCACGCAGGAGCGGTTACGTCCGTGCCATGATCGACTCACACCTCTACGATCTGTCCGAGGACATTCAGCTCGAAAAGAACAACAAGCACAACATAAGCATTGTGATCGACAGGATCGTGGTCCGCGAAGGCATCAACCTCAGGCTTTCCGACTCCATCGAGAACGCGCTCAAGCTCACCGACGGGCTCGTCACGATCGACAAAGGCGACGACTCTCCCCTCACACTGAGCCGTAACTTTGCCTGCCCCGATTGCGGTACGAGCATCGAAGAGCTCGAACCGCGTACCTTCTCATTCAACAACCCCTTCGGTGCCTGCCCCGTCTGCCACGGTATCGGACAGACCATGGAGTTCTCGGTCGATCTCGTGCTTCCCGATCAGACCATGAGCATCATCGAAAAGGGCGCCATGTCGGTCGGCGGCTGGAAGTCCGTTTGGGACGAAAGCTCCTTCTCTCGTCAGATGCTCAACGCAGTGGCCGGGGAGTTCGGCATCGACCTTAAGAAGCCGTTCTGCGAACTGCCTGCCGAGCACAGGAACATCCTCATGTTCGGAAGCGGCAACCGCTCGATCCGCGTCAAGTACACGAGTGCGCGTGGGAGCGGTCAGTACGACACTGTCTTCGAAGGCATCATCGGCAACATCAAGCGCCGCTATCGCGAGTGCGCCGAGTCGGTGAAGCCCGAGTATGAGGAATACATGCAGGTCATCCCCTGCTCTGCCTGCAGTGGCAAGCGGCTCCGCAAGGAGGCTCTTTCGGTCACGGTCGGCGGCAAGAACATTGACGAGATCTCACGAATGCCGGTCAGCGATCTTGCGGCCTTCATGAACGAGATCTCACTCACTCCCATGCAGCAGCAGATCGGCGCTCTTCTTCTCAAAGAGATCCGTAACCGTCTCGGCTTCCTCAACAACGTGGGCCTCGATTACCTGACACTCGCGCGTGCTACGGCTTCACTTTCGGGTGGCGAAGCACAGCGCATCAGGCTTGCCACACAGATCGGTTCCGGTCTCGTCGGAGTTGCATATATCCTCGACGAGCCAAGTATCGGACTCCACCAGCGTGACAACGGCAAGCTCATCTCAGCACTCAAAGACCTTAAGGATCTCGGCAACACACTGATCGTCGTTGAACACGACGAAGAAACCATGCGTGCCGCAGACCACATCATAGACATCGGCCCGGGTGCGGGCTCCCACGGAGGCCGGCTCGTCGCACAGGGCACGGTCGAGGACATCTGCAACTGTCCCGATTCGATCACGGGAGCATACCTCTCCGGCAGACTCAGCGTCGACGTTCCTTTTGTGAGGCGTTCCCCTCAGGGGTGGCTGCGCGTCAGGGGTGCGAGAGAGAACAACTTGAAGAATATAGACGTTGATATCCCGCTCGGAGTATTTGCCTGCATCACGGGAGTCTCGGGATCAGGCAAGAGCAGTCTGATCACGCAGATCCTCTCAAAGCGTCTTGCCAGGGATCTCAACCGGGCGAGGACTATCATCCCCGGTGCTCACGACAGTATTGAGGGGTTGGACCAGCTCGACAAGGTCATCAACATCGACCAGTCGCCCATCGGTAAGACTCCCCGCTCGAACCCGGCGACATACACCGGCGTTTTCGATCTCATCCGCGACCTCTTCGCTTCCACTCCGGATGCGAAGGTCAAGGGCTACGACAAGGGTCGCTTCAGCTTCAATGTCAAGGGCGGTCGCTGCGAGGCCTGCGGAGGTGACGGTATCATCAAGATTGAGATGAACTTCCTGCCCGACGTGTATGTTCCGTGCGAGATCTGTCACGGCAAACGCTACAACAGGGAGACACTCGAGGTCCGCTACAAGGGCAAGAACATCTACGAGATTCTCGAGATGACGATCGAAGAGGCTTCGGACTTCTTTAAGAGTGTTCCCGCGATAAGCCGCAAGATCGATACACTGAACGAAGTCGGACTCGGCTACCTGAAGCTCGGGCATCCCTCGACCTCTCTCTCGGGCGGCGAGGCACAGCGTGTCAAGCTCGCCACGGAGCTCGCCCGCCGCAGTACCGGCAGGACGATCTACATCCTCGATGAGCCCACGACGGGACTTCACTTCGCGGATGTGCACAAGCTCATCGACATCCTTCACAAGCTTGCCGACGGCGGTAACTCGGTGATCGTCATAGAACACAACCTCGACATGATCAAGTGCGCCGACTACATCATCGACCTCGGTCCCGAGGGCGGCGACAAGGGCGGCACGGTGATCGCTCAGGGTACACCCGAGGAAGTTGCGGAGTGTGAAAAGTCCTACACGGGACAGTTCCTGAAGCCACTCCTGACACAGAGAGGATTCCCCGCACCTGCGGAGGACAAACCTAAGAAGGCAAGGAAAACCGCTAAAAGCGCCACAACACGTACCACTAAGAAAGCTTCCAAGTGATTTGGGCATGCTGAGTCATTTAGAAAAAAAATTATTCCTAGCCCTTGATATGCTTTGAAGCAAGTAACAGATCAAGGAAGCAAAAACACCAAAAAGTATTTAAACAAGGTTTTCAATTTTTTAAATGTCACCTTAAGCAAATTATAGAAGGAAGAAAGAGATGAACAATTTTTACGCTATGTTATCAAGAATGAAATATATAAACCGCTGGGCGCTCATGCGCAATTCGTACACAGAAAACATCAGTGAGCACTCACTCGAAGTGAGCATACTCGCTCACGCACTCGCTCTCATCGGTAACAGAAGATTCGGAAAGTCCCTTAATGCCGACCGTGCAGCCGTTATCGCCATGTTCCATGACGCAACCGAGATCATCACAGGCGACATGCCCACTCCCATCAAGTACTTTAACTCCGACATCCGCAGCGCCTTCAAGGATATCGAGGCAGGCGCCGCCGAGCGTCTCCTTTCCCTGCTCCCCGAGGACCTGAGGGAGGACTACGTTCCCGCCTTCTTCCCGGACAAGAACGACCCGGACGAAGCATACCTTTTAAAGCTCATCAAGGCCGCCGACAAGCTCTCGGCTCTCATCAAGTGCCGCGAGGAGGAAAAGATGGGTAACCACGAGTTTTCAAGTGCCGGCAAGACACTTTACACTTCCCTTATACAGATGGAGCTCCCCGAAGCCGATGTCTTCATCAAGGAGTTCCTCCCTGCATACAACCTGACACTCGACGAACTGCAGTCGTAAATATTGTAAGACAGGGTGGACCCTTTGGGGTGGTCCCCTGGGGACGGGGGATGTGGGCCATCGAATTCATGGCCCGCAACCCCCGTCCCCGTGGGACCACCCCCAAGGATCCATCGACTAACTTCAGTCATAGAATAACATGAGCCCAGCCTTCTTTACATACGGCATTCTCACCCAATTTCAGGCTTAGTGTTGTCTGACCGGCAATGAGCTCTGATTGTTAAGTAGCGTACAACAAAACGGGACGCAGTGCATTGAGCTCTGCGTCCCGTTAATTCTTTATTGTGGCTGAACAGTTGAGAGTGAAGCAATCGCCCTTCCCTGGATACTCTCGTCTTCTCCGTAATAGATGTATCCCATATAAGGATTATCGCCGATATATGTTATTACCCCTGCCCATCCTTCCGGTACATTCACATTATTGGTGAGTTCGAGCTGCAGATAAAGGTCAGGCGGTAATGCCGTTTGCTCGTTGGGATCAATAAAATGCTGAAGCGTCTGATACGTGCCCGGTGTTATGATGCCATTGTCATTGCAAGAGGTAGCATATACCCTCACCTCGCCGGCATTGTTTCCATTGCCCGATCCTCCCGTATTTATGGGCAAATGCAAGTATTTATGGACATCAAAATCCAGCACACCACTTCCGTAAACAGGCTCATCAGGTGTTGTTTCAAACTTCTTTATAGCACTCCATGCCGGACCACCCTGCGTGCTTCTTGTGACAGTCCACCGCGCAAATGTCGTCGGATAACTCTGATTGGCCTGACTTCTGTCAGCAAGGTAAAGTGAACCCGATCCCGAAAGTTCTCCACCGTACCAGACTTCATTGATGTTTGAGACGCCTGCTATCGTAGTGAGCAAGTCGGAAGGAAGAGTGTCATTTTCCTCCGAGAATACAGCGGTAAGTTCTTTATCAGCCGTCAAACAATCAGAATATATGCCCGTATAAGCGAATGCGGCATTCTCCTCAAGTCCTACATACTGGGACCACGGACGATAGTTTTCTGTATCTGTACTCAT
>JAEEGG010020189.1_pt1 | contig 13347 bp, 13 predicted proteins | sample 9134161 | NCBI WGS metagenome assembly JAEEGG01 (sample SAMN16246543, study PRJNA631951) | gut metagenome | biome: gut microbiome; feature: rumen; material: CR-attached | host: Bos | place: Iran: Karaj | collected 2018-10 | reverse complement strand
GTGTCGGTCGCCGTCGTGCCGGAATGGACCGTGGCGCTGTCGGCGAGTTCCAGCCCGGAAATGGTATTGGATGCGAACGTGACACTCGCACCCTCCGAAATCTCGACATATCCGCCGTTCTCCAGAACTTCCGTTGCCGTGCCGCCGGAGAGGATTTCGAGCTTTCCGCCGGAATCGACGGATGCCTTGCTCATATAGCCGCCTTTCGCGCCGCCGGGGACGGTTTCGCCCGCCAGCGTAACGATGCCGCCGCTGATTGTCGCGTTGAAACCGCTGGCGCCCGCGGCAATCGTGGCCGCGCCGCCGTCGTACACCGTGACGGAGTTGACGATGCCGCCCGAAGATACCTCCATCACGCCGCCGGAGCTGACCACGGCTCCGTATGCGTAGCCTAAAGACTGAACTTCCACCCGCCCGCCGTCGAACACCGTGGCGCTGTTGAGCGCCCCGTTCGCGTTCACACAGGCGGAACCGTGGATATGCGTCTGGTCGATCAGAGCATTTTTCCCGATTTGAAGAACGCCACCCTGCGAGACGACAGGAAGACGGGCGTATCCGCCGTCCTTCACATCCAGCATACAGCCGTCCATGACGAACGCGCTGACGAGCATGGCGTCCGCGTAGACCGTCTGCGTGCCGCCGGACTTCAGAAGGCTCAAATACGCCGTGCCGCCGCTGGACACCGCGAACAGGCCCCCGTCCACTACGACTTCCTGCGCATATCCGCCGCGCAGCACCGTCGCGGTCCCGCCCGCGGAAATCGTACACACATACAGGGTTCCGCCATTGGATACAACCGCCTTTCCGTTGTCGGCGAGTCCGATCTCCTGGGCCATGCCTCCGTTCGAAACCTGCAGAACACCTTCCTGAAGGACCAGCAGTCCGGTCGAAGTCACGCCGGAGGAAACGTTGACGGTGCCGGATGATATGATGTCCATGTTCAATTCTCCTGTTTTACGAGCTCGGATGTCTGTTTCCCGCCCTTACGGTATGATGTTCCGGGCCGCCCCGTCTTCGCCGGAGATCGGGAGAACTCATTTGTCATGTTCCCGTCGCCCGGCACAGGATGGATGCGGCCCGGATCCGTGTGTTATGTATATGGGATGAGATAAAAGTGTTGTCAGTCCCGGCGGCACGTCCGTCACGGCTCAAATCCACTAGGATCTTCCGGGCCATCTGTTGAATCAGCACCCTGTACCTTCGTAAGCGTTACCGGGGCGATATCCGATACAACAGGCGCGATGTAGACTTCACGTTCTTTTTTTTCTTCCGTCTGTTTCATGTTGTAATGTCCTCTTTTAGAAAAGTGAATTTCAGGCAATGAACGACATGGTTCCAGCTGCCTTGTCAACGACGACCGAACCACCACCGGACAAGGCCCATGTCATGGTCGTATCCGTGCTTGAATAGGTCTTACTTTGGGTAACTCCGTTCAACTGAATTTCCCCAAGAGCCTCGAATCCCTTGAAGATGTCGTTCGTCGATGTGTCGCTGTCGAACATCAGGTTGAACGTGCCGGTCTCGGAGAATCCCGTCAGGTTCAGCGTGTCGCCCTCGAAATCATTGATGAAATCGCCGGTCAAAGAACTTCCGCTTTCGAAGCTCCAGTTCGTGGTGTCGGAGAGATTGATGCAGCCTCCCAGCTTTGCTTCGCTTCCGTTCTTGAATTCGATATCGCTGAACGCGCGAATCTTATTCAACCCGGAGGCGAGCGTGCCGCTGAATCCGGTAAAGGAGAGGATACGTTTCCCATCGACCTTCGATTCCTCCATCACGCGTTTGCCGTCCCTGATCGTGATGAAATCTCCACTGCAGCCGCCCCAGATTTCGCCGGTGGCATTAATATTATAATTCCCGGTCAGAACAAGCGTCGCGTTCTCTTTGATACTGCCGTATCCGTACGACCCGACCACCAGGTTCGAAACTGTAATGGCGTTGTTTGTCGCGTCCAGGGTGACCGTCACATTGCCGTTAATCGTGGTTTGCCCTCCGTATATCTTCTTCGTCGCGACACCTCCACCATAGATCCAGCTGGAACTGTTAAACGTTCCGCCCTTGATCGTCAGTTCGACATTTCCTGTGAGCAGCGAAGGTGTCGTAAGCCCCGTAACAAGCATCGCACCGCCCACGGCGGAGTTGAACTCGCCGTTGGTAATAGTGGTTGTGAGATTCCCGGTTCTGGTCTGCTGGACGCCACCGTTCACACGGTCCCCGGCAAACACGAGTTTGCTGAATGTGCCGCCTGCAATTGAGAAATTGATGTCACCGCTGACTTTACCTCCGGCATCGAAGACTTTGCCGCCGCAGACGCTGGTCGTGAACGTGCCGGCCTCGATCGTCGTCTCAATGCCGTCGAACGTCGGCGCGTTCGACGTGTCGTAGGTGCCGCCTACGACGAAAATCGGGAGCGGAGCCTCATTCACAGCATCGGCGACCTTGTCGAACGCGTTGAAACCGTAGATCGCTCCGGTCGGTAGCGTTCCGCTCGGCCATGTGCTGTTCACATACACTTTGTCCTTCGTATCGGGTAAATCATCACCCATGTTGGTAGCCCAGTATTCGTATCTTATTGGATTGCCTGTAGCATCCTGAACTATGACGGGTTTGACTGTGCCTGTTCCCCCTGTGACTTTGACTTTATTTTGTAGGACATCGGAGGCAATCGGGGTGGTTAGGGAAAGAACCTTAGACGCAAAGCTACCGGTAGACTTCGAAACATCCACTTCTAACGACGTGTTGCTACCCCAATTTGGTAAAGAAATACTCTCCGCTATAATCAGCGAAGAAGAGTTCATCGTGATAGTACCGTAGAGCGTCTGCGTGGTGATAGATGTTGCATTGAACGTGGAGTCTTCGAGCGAAAAGAATGCAGGAGCGTCAGCTGAACCGCCTATAGTTACATCCCCCGTTGTGTTTAACGTAGCCCTCTTCGCCGTGAAAGAAGCACCATTGTTGACACTAATGGAGGATGCATTGAACGTGGAGTCTTCGACCTTAATGTTGGAACCGTAATCAGCAGAAAAACTGACTGTTGTGAACTGGGATCCGCCCTCAACCCAAAGATCTCCATGATTGTTGATGTGAGTCTTGCCATTAACAGTAACGTTTGAGTTGTTAGTAATAACACCATGAGCATACAACCCGACATCAAAAGTATTGTCGACTCCGTTGTATAAAAACTCCACAGCCGCATCACTAAATGTGAACGTGTCGTAGCTCAACTCATCATGATGTTCATTGTCAATTAAACAGCGAGCGAATTTAGCGGTTTCATAATCTCCATACTTCACTGTGGAAATCGTAAAATCTTCATGGTCATTTATGATACCATAAGATGTGCTGTGAGTGGCGAACAGAGCTCTTCCATCCTCTGTTTCAGAATAGTGTTCAGCTGCATAAGCAAACATAGCATCCGCAGAATTGAACGCGGTATGACCAAACTCAAGTCCGGTCACACCGGTAAATGGGGCTATATCGCCTTCCTGTATTTTTGTTGCATTCCAGTCCGCCCTCGCGAAAATAGTTATAGTCTGTGCCATTTCTCGTTTTTCCTCTTGAGTTGTTGTAGCGTTCGATATGTTTTGTTTTTTTATAAAGACGTCATAAATATACATCCGAAATCAAGCAAATTCAAGTGCGAACAATGTGAAAAACGGAAAAAATCACATTCTTTTTTTTTGCAATGCAAAAAATACGCAACTTTTATGCTCGTGATTCAGTTTTTATGAACAATGCGTCCGTGATGCGATTGTCCACGCGGTGAAGCGCATCCCGCAAAAGCATGCGCGTGCCGGGTTCCCTGTATGCGTACGACGGCCCCGGCCCGGCCGAAGCCACCCCTGGCCTCAAGGGCACCTCTATTAATTGGTTTTCGGCGGCTTTTCGCAACTGGGCAAAGTCCAACTGGTAAGATTTTCGGTGGTTACCTTCAGGTAGCCACCGGAAATCTTCCTGCATTGTCCTGTTTGCCCATTTGCTGAAAATCCATCCGATCGAATGAATAGAGATACCCTCAAGGTTTTTGCCCCGGGATTCGAAAGACAAGGCGCTTCACCCAGTGAAAATACATCGTGGTCCCGTCCGGCTTCCTGACGGCGACGGGGATGTCTCCGAAGTTCCATTGGATGGTCCCGTCGCGGAACCGCGTTTCTCTTCCCGCGGGAATGCGAAATGCCTGCAAGGGCCGGAAGGGCCGGAGGAGCCGGACGGCAAATCTCCGGAACGCGCGCTTCCTCTGCTGCCGGCGGAAACGCTTCATCCCGGCATCGCCGCCGCTTACCCGCCGAACATCCCCGTGCAGGCCGCGCACCCCGGTTATCAGCATGATATGGCTCTCCGATGTTAATTTCAGCTTATCCGGATGGTCGTTGTTGTCGCCCATCGTGACCGCACAGTCCGCGTTTTTTTCAACGATCCTGTGCACATACGAGGGTGTGCGGTCAAAGACGGCGACCACATCGCCTTTCCGGAGGGTTTCGAAGGAAACTTCGGCCAGGAGAACGGTTTCTCCGGGCAGGAACATGCCTCTCATGCTGTTCCCCGTGTATAGAGCTTCTTTCGGGGCATCCGGCCAGTTCATGGATATCAGTTCTCCGAGAGCAGGGAGCGCATCCGCAGCTCGTCGAGAAAAGCCTTTACGTCCGAAGCGGCCTTCTCCTCCGTTACGCCGTCGAATGTATCAAGCAGGCCGGAGACCAATCCCGCCTCGTCGGCCCCCTCTTTCAGGCGGTTCCAGAGGAAAACCCCGGTTTTGTTCAGCGAAACGGCGCTGTTCGATTCCGGGTTGAAGACCAGCCCTGTTCCGTCGAACTGCTCGGCCATGACAGCAAAAGGATTCAGTTTCATCGTATGTCCTCTATCGTTTTTACCAGATTTCCGCCGGCAAGCGCGGTCAGCAGCGCCCGCGGCTTGAATCGATTCGTTATGATTCCCGTCCAAAACCGTATGCGGTCCGTCAGGAACCGCTGTTTCTCTTCCGGCAGTTCTTTCGCATAGAAGAGGTTCCAGTAGAAAATCGACCGGAAGCACTGGGCGAAGAACTGAGCGGGACTCAGCTCCGTGAGTTCATCGCGTCCGCTTTCGCTGCGGCCGAGGGCCAGGACGCCGGCAAGGGGGATTTCCTCGTCCGCCGGATAGTTCCATTCGTTTCTGCCTTCGCGGCACGCGCTCCAGGTCGGCATCCTGCGGACGCGGATCACGCCGTCGGAACCGCTGAAATCCAGCAGGGCCATGTCGTCGGAGAGGCATTTCCCGCCGTTCGCGCGCCAGCGTGCCGAGGCCGTGCTCTTGCCCATTCCGCTTTCGCCGAAGAGCAGGACCGCACCGCGCTCCGTTTCCAGCACGGCGCAATGCACCAGCACGGCGTCCGCCCCGCGCAGGATGGCGTTCATTCCGGCGTAGATGAGCGCCGTCTGCCACACATGGCAGTTGTAATAATGCAGGCGGCGCGGCGGCTTCTTCCAGCCGGCGATCAGCGCCCGGCTCCAATCCGGCGCGTATGCGACCTCCGTCAGGGCCGTCGATCTCAGGATGCGGCGATCCTCCGGCATCCGGTCCGGAGGAACCAGTTCGGCATCCGCGAAACGGTCTTCCGTTTCTTCCGTATCCAGGCACAGCAATTCCCCAAGCCCGTTGAAGGGAATCCCCTCCTCGGGACAATCCGCGGAAATCGCGATGTTTCCATTGTCATGCAAACCTATTAAAACTCGACGATACATGGAAAAAACCTTGTGGGCGCCTCGGCCAATTCATGAACGAGGGATGATTCGGTTGTTGCCGGTCGGGAATCGCCGGATACGATTCTTCGATGTCATAAAATAAATCTGTTTTTGATTTTGTCAAGGCGTCAGGATGGGAAAGGAGCGGATTTCCCCGACTTTCCCGAAGAATCCGTTTGTGGCGTATGGTCATCAAACGAAATATGCAGGACGGGGAACTTGTCCGTAAGCGGATGCGGTGTGTGCCGGATCATGAGGACGGTACGGTCGCGGAAAACGCGGAGGACGGTCTCCAGGAAACGCGTTTCGTTCCCGGCGTCAAGGTGCGCGGTGGCTTCGTCGAGCAGGAGAATGCGTGTGCCGCGGAGAAGCTCGCGTGCGAGTGCGAAGCGGAGGCGTTCGCCGGCGGAGAAATTGCGGACGGACTCGGTGAGCACGGTGTCGAGCTTGCGCGGGAGAGCATGGACCACGGAATCGACCCCGGCGTCGGCGAGCGCGTCGAAAATGGCGGAGTCGTCCGGAGGAGAGGCGCATCCGAGCGTGAGATTGCCGCGGAGCGAGGACGGAATGAACTCGGGGAAGGGGCCAAGGTAGCCGATCTGGCGGCGCAGCGCACGGACGTTGTAGTCCTCAAGCGGACGTCCGTCGATCAGGATCGCGCCGGAAACGGGTTTGTAGAAACCGAGGAGGAGCGCGAAGAGCGTGCTTTTCCCCGCGCCGGACGGTCCGGAGACGAGGAGCTTTGAGCCGGGTTCGAGCACGAGATCGATGCCGTCAAGCACGGTGCGCCCCGGGTGGTACGAGAACGTGAGGCCGTGCAGTCCGACCGCCCCCTTCAGCTCGAAGTCTTCGATGCCGGAGTCGAGACGGGGTTCGCGCGTGGCGTTCTGAAGTTCGATAAGGCGTGCGGCGGAGGCGAGCGCGGATTGCACGAGCGGGAATGCGCCGCAGAGCTGTCCGACCGGATTGAAGACGTTCATGAGGTAACAGTTCAGCGCCCAGAGCGACCCGAGCGACCATTGCCCTTTCAGCACGAAATGGATTCCGACGGCGGCGAGGATACCCTGGCAGACGAGCGGGATCAGCCCGGTAAGGAAGAGAAAGGTATTGGCCAGCTTCACCGCGCGCAGCCGGAACAGCGTCTCGCGGGCGAATCCGGTGCGAATCGCGCCGCCGACGCGTTCCTCCGCCGCGCTGGTCTTCAGCAGGTCGATACTGCCGAGCGAGGACGCGACCATGCGCTGGTTGCGGGCGTGGAGTTCGCTGATCTCGCGGGAGACGGCATAGTGCCGGCCGCGGAACCTGTAGAGCAGAAAGGCATAGCAGGGAAACACCAGGAGGACGGCAAGTCCGGTGCGCGGGCTGAGGATGAAGAGGAAGACGAGGCCGCCCGTGACTTTCAGGAGGTTCGCGAGGACGGTGAAGAGCGTGTTGGAAAAGAATATCTGAAGCTGGGTGATGTCGTTTGCGAGGCGGCCGGAGAGATATCCGCCGCCAAGCTGGTCAAGCAGGCCGCGCGGCATGTCGAGCAGACGCTCCATGACACTCGATTTGAGCAGGAACATGACCTTGTGAACCGTGGAATTCACGATTCGCTGACGCAGAAGCGCCTCCGAACGGATCAGCAGCATCAGCATCCCCGTGACGACGAAAAGATACCAGATGCCGTCGGATTCGCGCATGGTCAGGGCGTTGATCAGACGTTTCTGGATGATCGGGAGCAAATATCCCGCCGCCGTGATAAGCAGGACGCCTGCGAAAACGCCCGAATACACCCAGCGCCACGGACGCATCGCCCGCAGGATAAAACGCGCAATCTCCCCGATCCGCGGCGAGGTTAAGTTCTGGAGGCCCGATTCCGCTGATGTTTTTTCCCCGGAAAATGTTTGCTTCATGAAGTATCGTTCTTTTTGAGAAGGCGGTTGTTATTTGGACGGAGGAGCATTCGATTCCAAAGCCTCAATCGTACGTGCATAATCCTGCAACTTCGGATTATGTCGAATCCATGCCCTTGCGCGCAGGCTCCGCGTCCAGAACCATTGGACATATGCCCATGCCACGCGTCCCCATGCGCCATGGTCCGGCAAATGGTAAATACAACGCATTTTAGTGGGGGTGTGAGATCGGATGTGTTTCCCTATGCTTTCGAAGAAAGACCCGCGCACTTCATACCTGTTCAGAAGTAACGACACTGTTTCCTGTTCACCAAGGCTTGCGCGAAGCTCGAAAATGCTGCGGAATTCCGCCGCTTTTGCCGGATCAGCCTCAAATGCGGCAACTGCTTCCTCAGGGAAAAACTCCGGGAAAGCCGCCAGCAGATCGCCCGGATACGGCAGACGCCAGCGATCGGACAATCCGCGGAGAACAGCAAAATCCACCGGCCCCTTTATGACCATCGCCGCATCGGTCAGCAGTTTCGGAATCCGAGCGTGATAGTAGGATCGCGAAGCTGCATGGCGGGCAAGCATCAGCAAGTTCATTTCCGGAGAGAGGACCCGCTGACCGTCTCCGTCCGGATACTTCGCCGTATATTCCCACATCTCGCGCGTGTCAGCATCGTTGAAATTCGACAGCGTGAAATGAGGCTCGATTGTATTCTGTCCCCGTACATGGGGCGAAAAATGGTGTGCTCCGCTCTTTCGAACCGACTCATGATCGACGGAATAAAACTTCGGCACAGTCCAGCCGTCTTCCGCCAGCACGACAAGCGCGCGTTCACAATCATCCGGATGGAACCAGATGTCCCAGTCTCCATATGGGCGCAACGCGGCGTCCGGATACAGCCTGTACGCCAGATCCGCGCCTTTGATCGGGACGAAGCGAAGACCATGTCCTGTCAGCACGCGATAAAGGCGTTTCAGTTCCTGCGCATCCGCTATTGCCTTCAGCTGCCGCATCTGATATGTCTTCCTGTACTCCGCCCGCTTTTCGTCCGGCAGGACATCGTACAGGTATCGGTAGAACCACGCGGTCACTCCGTATTGTTTACCTTGTTTTTCCAGTTCGGTACGCTCGGATTCATTCAGTGCAGCATAATATGCACTGACATCACCGTAAACGCATGTTCCGAGGAACCGCAGTAAATGAGACGGAATACTGTAATCGTAGTTCATGGGCAGACGCCGTTTTCTTTCAATGTTGTCCAATCCGCTTCAACGGAAGAATAATCTGCCGGGAGCAGCTTGTTCATTTTGTTCTTGTATTCATAATAATATACATCATTCGTTGATTAAACGCAAGAGACAAAAACAGAATAATTCCATCTTGAGACCTTCAGCTTCCATTTGAGCTCATTCAAGGTTGGGTGCTGCATGTGTTCCTGGACATACTGATAGATATCCGGCTGAGATCGTCGGCATATTCCTCGCAGAGTTCCGGCTTTACAGCACGGATGCTTGTAGCCGGATGCTTCACGTCCTTTTTCGTAATCCCCGTGGCAAACTCGACAAAATCCTGAAACGTCCGCTGATACCCGATCTGTTCCTCTGCTGTGGTCGGAACAGCACGATCCGGGTGCATCCGGTAAATTTCCCACGCTTCATCAAAAGAAGCGTCCTTTTCAGGCGTGGAAAAACCACGCAAGGCGTTCATCTGCGCCAATGCGACTTCTTTTGTCGGTGCAAGCCAAATTGAATCCAGTTCGGAAGCCTGTTTAACCGCTTCATCGTAATCACGCGTTTGCAGCGTAAACTCTTTACGGATCCCATTAGATACGGTAAGCCGGTAGTGGTAGTACCTGTTCTTAGTCCGTTGTCGTAGTTTACCCTGTAGGTTGATCTTTTTCGTCTTCGTGTTGACGTGCGTACCGACCATAAGCCAATACCCTTCTCGTTTTAGTCGTAGTACACGAAAAACTCGAAAGTGCTTTATGGTAGATAGTAACCAAAGGGTAGTAAGCCGTAAACGGGGCCAGTATGGGGCTGGATTAGTAGTCTTGAGCTTACAAAAAAATGGTGGTGGTCAAAAGGCAAAATGCGAAAAGTTCTCCGATACCAGTTTTTCGCAAACTTTATGACGGATTTATCTCGGCTTGCCTGAGCTCGGAAAGAATGCTTTTTCTCTGCGGAAACACCAAAGAGTTTCGGCGCTTAAAAATGTGGAGGGGCGAGGTTTCGCGTATGCCTCGGTTTTAAGGGGCTTCAACTCTTTTTGGCAAAACAGAGAAAAAAACGTGCTGTTTTGAGGCGAAAAAGAGAAAGTCGTGAGTTGTTGTATGTATGATAATTGGGAAGTGGACGTTTTGACGTTTTTTTGTGGCTGTCCGGAGCTTTCATTCGGCAATTTTGCGAGGTAATAACTGGTTTCTCGTTTTTCGCAAAATTGCACTTCCATTCGGAAAAAAAACTGCTATTACCAAATCATGCCCTTTTGAACTTTTTTTCCACGGAAATCATCCAGAGCACAACGCAGAAGACAATCGGAATGATAAATACCGCATACGGTGAAACGTCTCTGAAGGCGAAAGCCCCGATCACAGCTCCGAATACAAAGGAAAGGATCACAAGGTAATAGTGCTTGGCTTTATAGATTTCCTCGGGGTTGTGATGGAACAGCCCGGAGAACAGAGCATTGGTCCCTTTTCGCAGGTTTCCGGTACATGTGGTCGAAACAAACGGAAGGCCGTGAACATGCTGGAATGCTCGGACCTGCATAGCGCAGATGAACGAGATCATTCCATTGACCAGAAGATTCCAGTCCCCCGAAGGAATGAATGCGACAGGGAGCAGAACGACGATTTCGAGGAAAAGCACAAATTGTTTCCAGGAAAGATTCCAAGGCAGACGTATTTTCTCATGAATGATGTTTGCGACTAGAATTCCAGCGCCGTATGCGAAAATGGCGAACAGGTATCTGCCGCAGTTCAGCCAGTGCCCGGCAGCGAGATTCATTCCAAGCAAAACCATGTTTCCCGTGATTGCGTTGGCGAAGACGTGCCCCCGCAGCATGTAGGAATAAATATCAAGCAGTCCGGCCGCGAAGGTCAAAAGGCATGCGACCGGAAGGCTCTCACCTTGATGTGTCTGTTCGGAACCCATCTTCACGTTCCTCTGATCTTCTCCGTCTCTGCTTTGTCCGATACAGCTTAATTCTTGTTCAAGTAAAGGAACTTCCACAGAGGCGCGACGTGAAGCGCCTGAATGAAGTCTCCGCGCAGAAGCATTTCCGGGATTGTTTCAACCGGGAAAAGCTTCACATCGAAGCTTTCGCCTGCATCCAGATGGGGATCGCCAATTCTCTTCACGCCTTGTGCCAGGAAACAATATGTTCTGTTATTCGTGCTACCGGGATTGCCGCTGAGCATATCAAGCAGAGTCCATTCGCCACCGCCATACCCCGTTTCTTCCAGCAATTCGCGCTGTGCACCCGCAAGCGGCGAGGAATCGCTCTTTTCCAGCACGCCGCATGGAATTTCCCATGCCGCACACCCGATTCCGTGACGATATTGTTTTTCAAGAACTATCATACCGTCTTCCGTTATGGCAATGACGTTCACCCAGTCGGGATATTCCAACACATAGTATTCAGGAACAATCCGGCCATCGGGAAGTTGCAAACTTTCCCGCCTCACTGTCATCCATGGTCTTTGGATGAGATACTCCGATTCCAAGACCTTCCACTTGCTGCTTTTCGTCAGTTCATTTTTTTCAGTCATCTCATCCACCTGATCTTCTCCGTCTCCGCCTCGTCCGGCACAGCCTTGCCATGCTCCCAGGCGGAGACCTTCTTCACGGAAACGCCGAGTGCCGAGGCGAATTTGACCTGGGACAGCCCGGCCTTCTTGCGGATGTCGAGGATGACGTCCGGCGTGAGCGGCTGGGGCTTCTCGTCCTCGTATTTGGGAATCGGAATCTCCTTGTAAGTTTCGCCGAGACTGACCTTCAACTTCGGCTTTCCCCAATCAAGCACGACGGAAATCTTTTCGACCTTGATGCGGATTTGAGGATACATTTCGTATTTCCGCCGTATCAGCAAAGATATATTCTCAGCGAGGATTTCTTTATGGTCGTCATCAAGTTCGGTCGCATCCAGTTCGGTCTGTGAAATATCCCTGCGTCCGGTGAGGGTAAGATTCCACGCCACACGACCAATGCGCCAAAGAAGAAGCCAACCGTTCAAATCCGGCGTTTTATGCGGGTCGATATACTGTCCCGCCAGCGGCGAACAGATGTCCATGATGGCATCAGCGACACGTTCATTCCGTGCTTGCGCTTGCTGGACGGCCTGAGCTTTCTGGGCTTTTATCTTGGCCTTGCGTTTTGCGTCTTTGTTTTTCGACATGATATCCTCGTTTTCTGCGTTTCTACGTTATTGAACAAATCAAAGCAAGTAATAGTGCGGGATGATATCCTCGAATGATCCGTCTTTCTTGCGGAATCCGCCTGGGATTACGCCAAGCTGGACGAATCCGAGTTTCTTATACAGTGCAAGAGCGTTTTCGTTCGTTCGGACAACTGCATTGAATTGCAGGATGCGGAATCCGCATTCCTTTCCCTTGGTCAGGGAATGCCGCACAAGCATCTCTCCGATGTGGTGGCCACGACATTTCGCGGAAACGGCATAGCTGGCATTGCAAATATGCCCGCATCGCCCGACATTGTTCGGATGCAGAATATAAAGGCCGACAATCTCTCTGGTTTCCCTGTCCTGGGCCAGTCCGGTGAACGTCTGCGCCGAAAAGAACGCATGGCCGGTTTCTGCAGTAAGCTCTTCCTCTTGGGGAAAGGCTATCCCGTTCCGGACAACATCGTTCCAGATAGCGAGGCTGGCTTCGATGTGTTCTGGCGAATATGCTATGATTTGAATATCCATAATATCTCTTCAAAACTCTCCCGCGAACAGCTCGCCTGCGATGTCCACGATGTCCTCAATGCGGATTTCTGTTCCATCGCTGAGCACGAGTTTCTTCTCTACTGGCAGAATCTTCACGACTGTGCCCGAACGGAATACATACTCGCCACCGGACTTTGTTTTGTCCGGGACAAAGTATTCGATCTCGACCACGGGCTTTTCGGCGAGATGGGATTCGATGACGCACAGCTTCCGGTCCAGTTCCGCCTTCTCCGTCTCATCCAGCTCGCGTTTTGAGTCGGTTTGACGCGCGGTTTCGTCGATTACGTCCTCGTACCCGACCAGAGCCGCAAACGGCGAGAATTGGGCCGCGCGCTGCGCCATCGTCATCTGCGGATGCACCGTCGAGACGTGATGGGGAAGATTGATGATGTCGGCATAAGGATTATTGGGCATGGGCAATGAACTCCTTAATTCGATCAAGCTGTTTTTCCGTTGTACGTCTTCCTACGTCATAAGTCTCCTGCAGCAGATCGGGATTACTCGTGATCCGCTGGATTGGGAGCGAATCTTTCGGACGTATTATCAGCACAGATCCGTCGCTTTGCCGTTTCTCAGCATATTCCACCTGCGTGTTGTAGAGGCTATGTCGATTCGCCGTGGCTTCCCGTAAGGCCGGGTATTTCCGATAAACGATGTTCACGAGCCATTGGAGCGAACTTGGCTTTTTGACGTATCCTTGAGGCTGGGTCAGAATTACGATGTTACGTTGATATCCGAGCCGTTCCATGAATTCCAACGGTATGGAATCGGATATTGCGCCGTCGAGGTATTGTCCTCC
>JAEEGG010020185.1_pt1 | contig 13349 bp, 8 predicted proteins | sample 9134161 | NCBI WGS metagenome assembly JAEEGG01 (sample SAMN16246543, study PRJNA631951) | gut metagenome | biome: gut microbiome; feature: rumen; material: CR-attached | host: Bos | place: Iran: Karaj | collected 2018-10 | reverse complement strand
CAAATAACTAGAGAATCATTTTGGGGGCAGAGAATCTTGTTAGGATCTAAGACCCACTCCGGCAAGCCCTCCACCGAAACAGAATATCCTGTGAACAAAGTATCCATCCCAAAAATTTCATTTTGCGAATCCAGCGTATCTAGCGCATTGCGAAATGCTGCCGTATCAAACGCGGGCGCATTCACGGCAGGAATATAATCCGTCCATGCTTTTGGACCATAATTCAGGAACGTAGTGTCACGAGTTTTAGTTCGATATGTCGTATGGAATGTGCGATAAACAGTATCTATCACACAGCGATACCCCGGTTGGGAACACACTGACGTGCGTGTTCTTGTTACAGGATCCGGCAAACGAACTTTAACGATCTCGGCTTGACGCATCAGAGGCATGCGTGAACGACAAATGCTAGCTTGTGTGCAACTAAAAGTCTTTTTAACGTCAGAAGAATCAAGAGTGCAATAAATAGGCACACTATCGCACGGACCCGAATCCCCGCTTTTTTCAGCCGTGAAATTGGTAAGCGTATCGTACTTATCTGTTTTACGGTTCAAATAGATAAAACTGGTGTATTTTTCGCTGCCTGTAATTACAGTATCGTCGTAAACAGTATCTTTATAAAGATTCACGACACTATGGACAAAGATGGTGTCGCAAAAAGAGCGCAACGAGTCCAACTGTTCTCGCGTTTTTGCATCCAACAAATCAATTGTACATTTGCCATCCGGAGTATAAGCAATCGGTTCTGTAATCGATTCCAGACCAGACGTTGAATTATTGCACGACGTAAACATCGACGCAATGGAGAAAAGCAAAAGAATTTGGGATAAATTTTTCATGTAAATAAAATTACAAACACGGCCGTTAAAAAGTTCCGGAAAAATGAGGAAAAAACGAGGAATTGCTCGGAAAAGCGGACCTAAAAAACGTAAAATGTATTATATAGAACTTAGTTGCTAGTCATTAGTCAGTAGTTATCGCGGCGACATGGCAGACTGATGAAAACCTCAATGCCCCCGTAAGGGGGCGACCTCATAGCCCATACCCCAAAGCACCCGTAGGGGGCGACCCCATTGCCCAGCAATCACTTTTTCACAGCCACCAGCACAGTGGCGCCGAGAATCAAGGCGATGCCAGCCATGATGCGCATCGTTAACGTTTCGGCAAACACAGTCACGCCAATGGTCACTGCGGTCACGGGTTCCAAAGCACCAAGAATTGCCGTGGGCGTGGAGCCGATGATTTTCACGGCCTTGACCATGAAGATAAGCGAAAGCACCGTCGGCACAAGGCCCAGCATAAAGCCCCACCCCCACGAACTTGCCTGCATAAAGAGCGGCGGGAGGCCAGTGCCAAGCGTCACGGAATAAAGCAGCAAAAACACGAGGCAGAAGCAAATGGCGTAAAAAGTCATCTTCACAGCGCCCATCTGTAGGTTGATGCGATTCGCCATCACCATGTAAATCGCATAGCTTATAGATGACAAGAACACCAGCAGGCACCCCACTGAGCTTAGCGTCGAGCCATCGCCGCCGCGATACAAGAGCGCCACGCCCGCCATCGAGACCGCGATAGAAGCGATTGTCCAAGTTTTTATACGTTCCTTGAAGAAAATCGCCATAAGCACCGAGACTTCGAGCGGATAAAGGAACAATAGCGTGGATGCAAGCCCTGCGTCCATGTACTTGAAGGATGCGTAGTACGTAAGCGAACTTACCGCAAAGAGGAATCCGAACGCGACAAGCGCAAGGAACTCGCGGAACGAGATTTTAAAATGCGAACCTTTCGCAAGGACAACAACAAAAAGGAGAATCGCTGCCGTGAAAAAACGGTAAAAGAGGACCGTCTCCGGCGAGTAATTCTGGGCGTACAAATGCAAGGCGCCCAGCGGGTTCGTGCCGTAACAAATCGCAGAAAGAGTGGCAAAAATAAAACCTAAGCCAGTTTTTTTCACGCACGAAAATATAGGAAATCTTATTTCATCGAAGCCGAATCTTCAGTAAAACCGATACCGTCCTTCAATTTAGTTGGTTTAGTGCTTGGATTGGAAGTGGAGATGTTCACGGGACGAGTACTTGTCTTCCCATCTGATCTTGTAATCTTTTGGGAGGGTCTTTTCTAGGATTCTGACCACTTCTTTTCTTTTGTAGTATGATAGGTCAACGAGGCTGATATCTACAGCTTTTCCAACCCTATGTTTTGACCATTGATCATGTCTGTCAAAGGAATCATGTGCTGATATAATGGTCGGAGAAAAGTCCTGCCCGAACTGGCTTTTGAACACATTGATGACATAGACGAGTCCGCTTTCGAGTTGAGGAGTAAGCTCCATTACTACATAGCCTTTCTGGAAGGTGTTTTCCATAATGTACTCATGATTTGAACCTGTTTGGACAGGGACATCGTTCTTAACTTCCTCGGCGGGTTTCTGATAGGTTTCTTCTGCACGCACTTTGGACCTGTAGTCCGGTTTTTCGGGGCGATATGGATCGAAGATAAGCTTATAGCCCACGATGAGCATGATGGCAATCATGATTAAGCCGAGGAAGATTTTGATAAGGTTGACAAGGCATCCCATGGTGACGACTCCGTTGTTGATTGTTCACTTTCCGTATTGTTCGTCATAGAGGCGTTGCAAAGCCTCCTTGTATTGAGTCTCTCTGTCGGCCTCGATTTTCTGTTTCTGGATTTCTTGCGAGTGGTCCACATAGGGGTTCTTGTTGTGCCTGTTAGTTGCGAGGGCAAGCAAGACGACTGCGAGAACGATGATGATGAGCAAGACCACCTGCGTGAAGAAATACGTTATGCGTTCTAGGATGTTGCTAATGAAGTCAAACATGGTTATGCCTCTGTTGGCTGTATTCTCTGTATAATTATCGTAGGCAGTTTCACCAATGTAAAGCCAGACCGTTGAAAAAAATCTTTAAACGCAAAAAGGGGCTTCACCCCCTTTATTGTAAATAAGAAAACTACCTGCAGGGCGTTTTTATTTAAGAACTTTTTTTTCGAAGCCGAATTTTTTCAGCACATCCTTACGGATTAGCGGAAGAATCTGGCTGTAAGGCACCACAACCAAGCCGTCTTTCGTGTCGAAATCAGTAATGCCGATATAGAAGTATTTGAATCCGATACCGTCTTTCAAGAATAAGGCGAGCCTTGGCTGGATTTCTTGGTTGATTTCGTCTATAATGGCGTGATCGGCCGCATTTTTCCGGATAAGGGCGACTAGAAGGTCTTGCGACCCTGGCAAGAAAATGGAACTGTCTACTACGGAACCGTCTTGCTTGGAGAATGTCATGTAGCTGTTTCTGCTCCAATGGACGGCTTCACAGTCTTTGTCTTCCCTTTCGTATTGCAGGTAAGTCGCCCAAGATTTCGTTTCGTACATGGGAGCAATGCTGTCAACCAATTTCATAGGTATGGTGTCATAGCTATAGCGTTGTTCTAAAACTTGAATATTTGTGGTGGTATCTGAAGGATACATACATCTGTGGATTTGGTCTTTGCGCACGTCATCGGCGAATCTTTTTAAAATCGCCTGCATGTGCTGCTTGTCTAGTGTCAAATCGGTCTTTTGAACCTTGTCACCTAGAAGCGTGCGGATTATCCTGTTTCGGGCTGTTTTGCTTATACCCTTGGCGGGGAGCGTCCAATGAGCGTAAACTTCACTGAAAGGCCTTTGCACCGTGTCTATGGAGACTGTGAAGTGTTCAATATCGTTGTTTTCCGCGAGAGCCTCGTGTGCGTATAGGCTGTTTTGGAATTCGTCTCTCAGCGAATCCTCAAGTAAGAACTGTCGAAGCGTGGAGTCCAAATTTTTTGACCGTTTCTGAGACAATTCTAATTGCTCCTGTTGGATAAGCAGCTGTTTCTGTGCACCGAACACCTGCTCCCGCCTCACCCTATCCCGTAGGCTGCTTTTTGTCTCTTCCTGGTCATGCTTGATTAAATTAAACAACCAAAATGCATATATGCATGTAATCAGCACTATTACAATAGTAATTATTTTTTTCACGACCTAGTCTCCTGCGGAAATTCAGCTAATTCAAATATAGCTTCATAGGATGTCACTTTATGACATTTTAAGGTTCTTGTGAAAAAAATTGCAAAAAAAGCCTTGTGCAGATCCGCATCAAGGCTTTGAATGTTAAGAAGGGATGCCCAGCAAAAGCTGGGCGTTTTTATTCATGAACTTTTTTGTCGAACATGTTCTTGGTGTCGCAATCAGGGCGTATGTTCCAATTAGTGGTGTCGCCGTTGAATTGACTACCTTCAAACCAAAAATCTTATTCGTCTGTCGTCTGGTTCGTTTCGTCATCGATATCGTTCATGAAGATAGCGGCAATTTCCTCATCGGTAAGGAGTTGGTCGTCAGACGTTTTCGTGTCAAGTGCGATTTGCGACTTCTCGAAGATGCGGTTGATGTCGCCAGTGAATGAGCTTCCTTCGAACATCCCGTTTATGTTAGTCACATTGGACACGTTCCACTTGCTGATGTCACCATAGAAACTGCTGCATTCAAACATTCCGCTCATATTGGTCACGTTGGATACGTTCCACCTACTGATGTCGCCATCAAATTGGCTACCGGAGAACATTCTACTCATGTTAGTCACATTAGATACATCCCACCTACTGATATCGCCATTGAATGCGCTATGGTAGAACATACTACTCATGTCCGTCACTTTGGACACATTCCACCTACTGATGTCGCCATTGAATGCACTATGGTAGAACATACTACTCATGTCCGTCACTTTGGACACATCCCACTCGCTGATGTTGCCGTTGAATTCGCTTCCTTCAAACAACCCACTCATATCGGTAATGTCCGAAACATCGATGTCGTTCAGGTTGCATTCAGAGCCGAACCAATAAATTCTTTCATCAATAAGATTCCTCAAAATTTCTTTTTTATTGACCTGTACTACACAACGATTGCGCTTGCGTAGTTTGTCGAAGGTATTCATCATCGATTTGAGACGGATACTGTACTCCGATTCTTCCAACGACGCATCGTCCTTGTCCTCTTCGTCCTTATTTGCGGACTCGGCAAGCATCTTCTTGTCGGTCGCATTCACGACAGCCTCGCACTTAGCCCGAGCTTCACGACGCTTGATTAGATTGTCGTAGGTTTTCATTACCGACTCGAGACGGATACGAAAATTCTTCATGTCCTCCGATTCTCTAGACGGTGCAACGTCCTTATTGTCTTCGTCCTTATTCTCGTTGACAATACCAGGAACTTCATCACTGATATTGCCATTGAACGAGTCCTCTTCAAACTCTTTGAAGTCCTGCGGGGTTACGAACTCGGCAAGCATCTCGCTTCCACTGAACATCCCGTCCTTGTTAGTTCTTTTAGACACATTCCATCCGGTGATGTCTCCAGTAAATTTGCTATGAGAGAACATCCAGCTCATGTCAGTCACATTGGACACGTCCCACTGGCTGATGTCGCCGTTGAACTGGCTATGGGAGAACATACTGCCCATGTTGGTCACATTAGACACATTCCACTCGCTGATGTTGCCGTTGAATTTGCTTTCTCTAAACATACAATACATGCGAGTCACGCTGGATACGTCCCACTGGCTGATGTCGCCGTTGAACTGGCTATGGGAGAACATACCATTCATGTTTGTTACGTTGGACACGTCCCACTCGCTGATGTCGCCATTGAAGTTGCTTTCTTCAAACATAAAACTCATGTTCGTTACGTTGGATACGTTCCACTTGCTGATGTCGCCGTCAAATGCGCTATTGGAGAACATACTACTCATATCAGTGATACCAGAGACATTGATATCGTTCAGGTCGCATCCGGGTCCAAACCGATTAACTCTTTCATCAATAATCTCCCGCAACATTTCTTTTTTGTTAGGAACGTCTGGATTTGAAATTTGTTTTTTTAAGTAATTACAACGAACCCAGTTATCCTGTTTTGAAATTTCTTCGGTCACATCCCATTCGCTGATATCGCCATTGAAGTCGCTACCAGAAAACATTCCACTCATGTCAGTCACGTTGGACACGTCCCACTTGCTGATGTTGCCGTTGAATAAGCTATGAGAGAACATTTCTTTCATGTAGATCACATTGGATATGTCCCATTTGCTGATGTCGCCATTGAAGTTGCTATGAAGGAACATCCCGATCATGTTCGTCACATTGGATACGTTCCACTTGCTGATGTCGCCATTGAATTTGCTTTCATGGAACATTTCGCGCATTTCAGTCACGTTGGACACGTCCCATCTACTGATGTCGCCGTCGAATGCGCAACAAGAAAACATTCCACTCATGTCAGTCACATTGGACACGTTCCACTTGCTAATGTCGCCGTCGAATGCGCTATAGTAGAACATGCCACTCATGTTCGTCACATTGGACACGTTCCACTTGCTGATGTCGCCGCAGAAGAAACTATGTTCGAACATCTCGCTCATGTTAGTCACGTTGGACACGTCCCACTGGCTAATGTCGCCTTTGAAGTCGCTACAAAAAAACATTCCACTCATGTCAGTCACATTGGACACGTTCCACTTGCTGATGTCACCATAGAAACTGCTGCATTCAAACATCCCGCTCATATTGGTCACATTGGATACGTCCCACTTGCTGATGTCGCCATCGAATTTGCTTCCTTTGAATAATTCGCTCATGTCGATGATGTCCGAAACATCGATGTCGTTCAGGTCGCATTCGAGGCCCTCGGTCTGAATGCGGTTCTCGATGATTTTCTTCAGTTCTTCTTTATTTGCGGGTTTGACCATCGTCTGTTCCTTTAAAAGTAATGCAAGCGCAATTTTAATCGTCAATAAATTTAAATACAAAAATGCAATATTTTTAGAGGAGGCGGGATGACAATCCCGCCTACAGTCTACTTTCTACTGCCTAAATGTTTAATTAAATCGCAAACTTCGTGGCGTCGGCGAGCTGAACGCTAGCAATACGAGAAATACCCTTGATTTCCTGGGTCACACCGTAGAGCATGTCGGCTTCGGCCATAGTACGCTTGTTATGCGTCACGACGATGAACAAGGTCTGCTTACTGAATTCACGGAGGAGCGCCATAAAGCGACCGACGTTAGCGTCATCAAGCGGACCGTCAACTTCGTCCAGCACGCAGTACGGAGACGGCTTTTCCATGTAGATTGCGAACAGGAGCGCCGTTGCAGTAAGTGCGTGTTCACCACCGGAAAGCGCCTTGATACCGCGCATCTTCTTGCCGGTCGGGCGAACGTTGATTTCGATGTCCGCATCGAGGATGTCCATGGGCTTGCCCATTTCATCGACTTTTTCGACGAGGCTCATTTTCGTTTCGCCATTGAGGAACAGCTTACTGAACACGAACTGGAAATTCTTCTGGATGCGTGCAAACGTATCGAGGTAACGCTGGCGGGCAATGTCGTCGAGCTTCGTAATGGTGCGGTCGAGCGATGCACGAGCGCGATCGAGGTCGTCGAACTGTTTTTCGACTTCTTCGAGGCGCTTCTTTTCGTCTTCGTAATCTTCCATCACATTGATGTTAATCGGGCCGAGTTCCTTGATCTTGCCGCGGAGTTCACGGATTTCGCGGTCGGCTTCTGGCTGCGTGTATTCCACGCGTTCGACATTTTCTGGATTATCCAAATCGACAGTCCATTCGTTCGTGATGCGTTCGCGGAGGCGGTCAAGATTGTTCTGGAGGGATTCCTGACGACGGCCAACGTCATTCAGTTCCTTCATCTTTTCAATCATGTCATCGCGGAGGCGGTTCACTTCATCGCGCCATCCTTCAAGGTCGCCACTCACGAGGTCATAGCGTTCACGAGCAAGGTCGCGGTTGCGTTCAAGTTCACGGAGTGCGTTATCTTTCACTTGAGCTTCGTCGGAGAGCTTGTTGCAATCCGTTTCAAACTTTTCAATCGAAACCGTATTCTTTTCAATTTCTTCACGGCGGTTGCGAATCGTGTTGTCCAAGAATTCCATCTGATCGACAATGGCGACCACACGGTTCTGATTCTGCTTGAGGCGAGAAGTCTTGTCTTGTGCACTGCGTTCGAGTTCGCGGACATCTTCTTCTTTTTCGCGGAGCATCGTCTCGTTTTCACCGAGCTGGTCCGAAATCGTCTGGTAACGTTCTTCGACCTTTTCGACTTCGGTTTCGGCTTCGGCAAGTTCCGCATCGCTGTTCTTGGACTGCGCCGCCGCTTCAATTCTGTTCTGCGCATTCGTCACTTCGCCATTCAACTGGTTCAAGCGACGGGTGCAGTTTTCAACCGTATTCCGGTGAATGCGGATAGAAGCATCGCCACCACGCAGAGAATCGCGCTTTTCGCGGATTTCATCGACCAAGGACGAAAGCATCTGCGCGTCTTCTTCGGTGAGTTCACGCAAGCGATCGACATTTTCTTCACCAGCCAAAATATCGCCTTGCACTTTTTCCAAAAGCGCTTCGGCATCTGCAATTTCGTTCTTGCGGGAGAGAGCCCCCGACGTCGAAACGCCAAACGACACAAGGCCGCTTGTACGCACAATCGTATCGGCGGTGACAAAATTCAAGTTTTCGCCACGGTATTCCTTCGCCAAATTCAGTGCAGTCTGCAAGGAATCTACAACAAAATAGCGCGAGAGAATTCCCGAAAGCCACGGAGAAACTTCGTCGTCCGTCTTCACAAAATCTTTGAGCGAACCGACAACACCCGGATTGTTCACCGGCTTGTCGTAAGCAGGGGCTGCACTCGAAACAAGCGACATGAGCACCTTGCCCACATTTTCGCTCTTGAGGGCATCTACAATTTCGTTCACGGCACTGTCGCCATTCACGACAACAGAATCAAGAATTTCACCGAGAGCGGCTTCGACGCTCGATGCGTATTCCGGAGTCGCCTCGATGCGTTCAGAAACAAGACCGCCAATGAGGTTCGACTTGTTTTCCTTGAGGTAACGGTTGGCATCCGAGCCTTCGTTCATCACGCTCTGGAGCACGTCAATTCTCGATTGCAAGCGTGCTTCTTCGTTCTTTAAGCCCTGCAATTTCTGCTGTGCTTCGGTGAGTTCCGCACGTTCCGATTCCAAGCGTTCTTCGCGTGTGGCACGCTGTTCTTCGAGATTTTCGATTTCGCGATTCGTATCCTCGATGCCCGCCTGGATTTCGGCGATGTTTGCTTCAGCATCGGACTTCTGTTTGTCGAGGCCTTCTATTTCGGTCTGCCACTTCGCGATATTCGACTGGAGCATGTTGACTTCGGCATCCATGCGTTCAAAGCGTCCGCGAAGGGAGTTCACGCGGTTCGTCACCTGCAAACGTTCGTTCGAAAGTTCACGGGACTGCGTACGCAAATCATCCACCTTGTCACGCATAACCTGCAGCGTTTCACGTTCGCGTTCCAAAAGCGCATTCAGCTCGTCCATGTCGTTTTCGCTACCGAGAACAGCAATTTCTTCTTCGAGGCGGGCCTTTTCTTCGGAGAGTTCCTGAGACTTCTGTTCGCTGCGTTCGATTTCGCTTTGAGCCTTTTCGTTCGAAGACTGGAGGCCCGACATGGAGTCGCGCAAACGCATGATGTTGTTGTTCAAGTCGTTAAGGGCAATCGTTGCCGCCTGCACTTCGCGTTCCAAGTCGCGGTAGGCATTTTCGTCTTCGCTAATGGCAAGTTTCTTTTCTTCAATCTTCGCTTGCAGCTCCGTCGCCTTCGTCTTGGAAGTTTCCACTTCGTGGTTCATGCGCTTGGTCGTTGTATCCAGCGTAGCCAAGCCTTCCTTGTAATCATCAAACTTGTCCAAACTGACAGACAAATCGAGTTCACGGAGGCGTGTATTCAATTTTTTGTAAGCATTGACCTTTTCGGCCTGAGTTTCATAAAGACGGACAGAACGGCGCACGCTGCGCAAGTTGTCTTCAACACGTTCCATGTCCATCTGCACACGTTCGAGCTGGCGGCGCGTTTCCTTGCGCTGCTGCTTGTACTTGCTCACGCCTGCGGCTTCTTCAAAAAGCACTCGGCGGTCGTCCGCCTTGTCCGAAAGAACCGCCTTGATCATGTCGGCGTTCATCTGCGAATACGTGCTGGAACCAAGGCCCGAGTCAAAGAGCAAAGCGTGAACGTCACGCAGACGGCATTCCTGGTTGTTGATGAGGTATTCGCCCGAACCGTCGCGGTGCACACGGCGGGTCACGATGACTTCGGAATAATCAGAAGCAAGCGTCCCATCGCTGTTATCAATTACGATGGAAACTTCGGCAAGACTCATGGCGGCACGTTCTTCGGTACCGCTGAAGATAACGTCTTGCATTTTGCCCATACGCAAAGCGGCGGCCTTCTGTTCGCCAAGCACCCAGCGGATAGCGTCCGTAATATTGGACTTGCCACAGCCGTTCGGCCCCACAACCGCCGTAAGACCCTTCGTCGGGAAGTTAATTTCCGTCCTCTGCGCGAAGGATTTAAAACCAAAAATCTTTAACTTAGTTATCTGCACTGTAGCAAAATGTAGTAAAAAAGTAGGAAGTAAGCGGTAGGAAGTAGGAAGTGGTCGCTAGTCAATAGTCATTAGTCAGTAGTTATTTGTAATCGCAGCATTGCTGCCCTGTATAGACGCACGTAGTGCGTGTTACAAACCTAAGACCTATAACCTACCACCTAACACCTATTTAAACTTAAACGCCACGGCTCCGGTGGAGTCTTGCGAGACTACGAGGTACTTGCTGCCGCCTTCGAAATCTAATTCGGCATAAGACTTGTCATCCCACTGTACTACGCAATCAGTAACACTTGGTTTGCCTATTTTTGCATCTGTTTCTTTTCGATCAGAGGCCTCTTTCGCCAAAACTGATTCACAATTGTTCTCTTGAATAATACGGCTCGCCCACCGCACTCTCACGCGGAAAGTTCCAACCCAATCGGCTTCGACAACCTTGCTTTTTTCGCCCGGTTCAATCGAATCACGAATCCACGACTGTACAGAAGTTCCGTCCTCCGAAACAATATCAAGCCCAAGAATCGTCACATCCGTCTTGTTTTCAATTTGGAGTCTCGTTGTCGTATCCGTCCATACATGGCTCATGCAAGCGGTGAGAGAAAGTGCAACCAGACAAAGGAATATACGCAAGTATTTCATTAGTAGCCTCCTTCGTTAGAAGTTGTTCCCGAAGATCCCGTTTTTTCGTAGCGGATTCCCTTCGCTTCAATCACCTTATTGCCCTGGGCATCTACCGTTGTATTCAACTTCTGTTGTTCCGAATACGTCTTCATGAATTTATGCAAGTCAACTCTTTTTTGAGAAGTTTCCATTAGAGTCGGTTTTGCAGCACCTCGACCAAAGAACTTGCCACCAATAGAGCCCAAATCTAGATGAATTTCGGCAATAAACGTTCCTTTCGCACCAAACATATTATCGTAATCAAAAGCAGAGTTATAAGCCAAACGGAGAATCACAATATCAACAGCCCCACCCCAAAGCAATTTTCTAGAGCCTCCGATTTCATTACGACGTAAGCATGAGGCTTCAACGCCAACCAAACGAGACAACCCCTCTGGGTAATACTTCAAAATTGCCGAATGGAATCCACCCTTCGGGAAATCATAAGCGACATCCGCATAAAGTATTTGCTTATAAAGATTTTGTTCCAAATTCAACCGAACAAAGTTATCATCATCACCATCAGTTTTACGGCGATAAATTGTCGCACTCAAGTTCGGCAAATAAGTTTTATATCCGCTCCCGGCACCACCATAAAGTTCCCTAGATTCAAGGTCCAATGAAAGGCGAAGCGTCTGGAACGTATTGCGATAGAAGCTTCCCTGGATGCTCACGTTTTTATAGCGAACATGCCCCCAGTAAAACAACAGAGAATCCGATTCATTCGGGAAAACTCTTTTACTAGCCAACTCCAAATTCTGGTGCTGCAAACCCAGCGCAGCCGTCACATCATATTTTGTATTCGTGTACGAGAAACCCCAAGTAAACGCCGAAGAAATATGGGCAAAATCGCCATAATGCGGGAAGAAGAAAAAGTCCTGAGAATCCCAGCCTGCGCGGTCAAACCATGTGAGGAACCCCAAATGAGAAATGGAATCCAACACCCAACTTCCAAAAATTCCATAATGGTGCCTAAAGGCAAAACCATCGTGGGCTCCGTACTTGCTCTTGAGCTGCAACTGTTCAGACGACGGCGTATAAGTGTAGCCAATATCGATAAAACCACCTCGCCCACCACGCATTACAAGACCGATATCGCGCAATTGGCGGTCACGCATTACAAGTCCGCCTTGCGTGAGGGCTTCCGTAGGAATAGGGTCTGCAAAAGCAACACCCGCAGCCATTGCTAACAAGAAAAGGATTTTATTTAATCTACGTTGCATTTTTCACCTAGTACGTCAACAATTTCAAATTTAATATAGTAAACAGATTTGAGGTACGAGGTATAGAGTCGCAGCCTTCAGCTACTTTGGGGTATGAGCGTAACGTAATAAGAAATGCAAGTGATTAGTAGTTGGATTGCGTCATCCTCGCCTGACGAGGATCCATACACTGTAATTGAGCAATGTATGGTTCCTCCCCTTGGGAGGATGACCGTTCTACTGTCAACTGCGGCTTCACCGCTAAAATTGGAAATAAAGGAACGGGTTGTAGCTCTGGGTAAAGAGCGCAAGCGTTGCCAAAATAAACAAGCCCAGTGCAATGAGCGACTTTTTGAGAGAGACGTCAACACACCAGTCGTAACTGCGGAACTTCCAGAACGAGAAGAATCCTGCAAGCGCCATAAACACAATGCAAGTCGGTGTAAAGATTTCCGCAGACAAAATAACATCAGAAGCAGCCGTTGCTCCAAGACCGAGCATGTTCTTCCACATGCGGACAGCATCGCCAATAGAATCTGCACGGAACAAGACCCAGCCAAAGAGCACGATTATCTGAGTCAAAAGGATTTGCACCACGCGAGGAGCCTTGTAGTACCAAGCATTCTTGTTGTTCGCGCGTTCCACAATCATGAAGAAGGCATGATAAAGTCCCCAGCACACGAACGTCCAGTTCGCGCCATGCCAAACGCCACTCACGAACATCACGAGGAAAAGGTTGAAGTACATGCGCCCCGTGGGCACGCGGTTACCGCCCAGCGGAATGTACAAGTAATCGCGGAACCAGCTCGTGAGGGAAATGTGCCAGCGCTTCCAAAAATCGGTGATGCTTACCGAGCGGTACGGGCCGTTGAAGTTGCGCGGGAAATGGAACCCGAGCATAAGTCCAAGGCCAATAGCCATGTTCGAGTACGCCGAAAAATCAAAGTAAATCTGGAACATGTAAGCAAGCGAGCCCCACCAGCTGTTGATGACGCCCGGAGCATCGGCTGCAAAAACGCG
>JAEEGG010020184.1_pt1 | contig 13349 bp, 13 predicted proteins | sample 9134161 | NCBI WGS metagenome assembly JAEEGG01 (sample SAMN16246543, study PRJNA631951) | gut metagenome | biome: gut microbiome; feature: rumen; material: CR-attached | host: Bos | place: Iran: Karaj | collected 2018-10 | reverse complement strand
GTAGTCTTTGTCCTTCTTGGGGTCATAGCGTCGCTGTATCATGCGGACATAACCTGCAACAGACTCTTCCCAGGAACGGAATCGGTAATAGTCACGTTGGGAAGAGTTATAAAGACCAAAGAGATTGTTGTAGTTCCGGCAGACATTGCTGGAACCATAGCCAGTCTCTAAACAATACTGTGCTGCTACAATCTTCGGGTATAGTACACCGCAGTCCTTCATGACCTTGAATAGGTTGTGAAGGTTAAGCGGTCTGTTAGGTCTGGAGGCAAAATGCAGGTTCTCCATTTCTTCCTGTAAGCCACAGATATAACTGTTCAGATGATTGATGAACGGCTCTGGATTGATGGATCTCCATTCGCCATTAACAAGTCTTTCTGCCCGGATATGCAGATGAGGTCCAGTGGCCTTGCCTGTATCAGAGGACAAGGCCACTATCGTTCCTGCTGATACAATATCCCCTTCTCTGACAGCAATCAGTCCTAAGTGACCATACAGGATGCGCAGTCCTACATGGTTAATGATGACATGATGACCATAGCCCGATTCGCTATATACCACCTTTTCGATGACTCCAGGCATCATCGCATAAACCAGAGAGCCTTTGGCGCAGTGCAAGTCTATACCGTTGTGGAATGTCCCTTTTACAAAAGTGACAGGATCCTTGCGATAGCCATAATCAGAAGTGATATGAATAAAGTCCAAAGGAAGAGCCACTGAAGTACGACGGTTTAATAGTTCCATCATCATACTGTCCTTGACAGAAACGAACAACGGAATATCGTACTCTAACGCTATTTCCTGATGCGAAGGAAGGTCAAAGTATTCTTTTGAGCTCTTTTGTTCAGAAGCCGCTAAATTACAGGAATCCGTCTGAACCTCTGAAATCGGCTTACTTTTAACTACCTGTGGCAGCTTTTGAACCGTATTAAACTGTGCCGGACAAGACACTGGAATTGTCGGCAGGAATAAGAAGTATAAGAAATATTTTTTTCTGCTTTTCATGGTATTATTTGTTTTAATTTTGCACTCGGTTTGAGAAACCAAGTCACTCCTGAATACGAGTGCAAAGGTACGGCAAACTGATGAGGAAAACGAAGGAATAAAAACTTTTTATCCTCAGAAAGAAAAGCCTGCCACATATATAATAAAAAGTGTAACAAGTAAACAAGAAGAGTATGCTATTCAACGAAAGAGAACTGAGCAAAAAGGATTTTGAGCGTATCGACATCGACGTTAGATCGATGCCCAAGGAAATCAAGGAAAAGCTGCTGAACGGCGAATTAACTCCACTGCTGGAGATCCGCGACCAATTGGATAACGGCATTATTGCCACCATGCCTGTGAAACTCCGCTTGCAGCGTAGTGAGGACGGTAAGGCTGTGCTGAAAGCCTATCCTGTGAGCAAGGATATTGTCAGTGACCTGAAGCTGACCGATAAGGAGCAGAAACAGCTGCAGGCCGGTGAAGTCATCACGAAGGATGTCCGCGAGGGTAACAATACTCGCACGATGTACCTGCAACTCGACCAAGAAACCAAGTCGCTCCTGAAACGAGACGTGAAGCAGGCAGAGATCGACAAGCGCATGGACGAACTGGAGCATGTTAAGAACATTACTTTGGGCCAGAACCAGCGTCAGGCCATCCGTGAAGGTAAGCCTGTAGAACTGGAGGTTGGTGATACCAAGGTGACTGTCGGCGTTGACCTTCGCCAGAACTCCGGCTTCAAGGCCATCGACGGTGACATGGGCGAATGGAAGCGTCAGCAGGAAATCAAGTGGGACATGGCCAATCCCGGTGCGATGGGCTACTGGCAGACCGACGAGAACCGCTGGGAGTACAAGCAGGTACAAGAGAAGTACAAGGCTTCCGAGGCTAAGAAGGAGGAGAAAAAGACGGTCAAGGAGGAAGCCCGACAGACTATCCATTTTGGAATGTAGGAGATAAATAGGTAAAAGAGTAAAAAGATTAAAAGGATAACACTTCAATGATTTCTTGCCATAAGAAGCTATGAAAAACACGAGACCTTAATATCTGGTACTATGAGAACACACTTTTAAACTGTAAAACAATGGAGAATAAAAACAATACTTATGAAGAGCTTGTTCAGCTCAAAGAATCGGGAGAGATCGGTTGGCGCGAGTTTATCCGTCGCCAGCCGGAAATGGAGGATGACTATTATCACTGGTGCGTGGAGAACGACCTCGACATGAACGAGGAAACTGCAGAGGCGTTTATGACCCTCACCGAGGAACACGTACTGGCATAGGAGCAACCCCCAAGTTAAAGACAACAAAGTAAAGACTACACTATGGAAGACAATAAGGATAACAGTGTAAAAGAGACTGAGCAAAAACCCCAGGAAAAGGCTGAGGGTAAGACTGGCGGGAAAACGATGGCCGAGAAAGCCATCGACCGCTTCGCTCAGATGATGGTCACTCGTCTGGAGGAGATGAAAGGCCAGCAATGGGAAAAGGGCTGGATTGACGGAGGCGGCAGGACACAAGGCCTGCCCCAGAACCTCACCGGTCGCCGCTACTCAGGACATAATGACTTCTTCCTCCAGTTGCATACCGCTATCAACGGCTATGATGCCCCCGTCTATGCCACCTATAAGCAGATTCGGGATGCAGGAGCCACCGTCAATAAGGGCGAGAAAGCTATGCCTGTCATTTATTGGAATATCAGTCATAAGGATGAGATCGGCCAAAAGGTCTCTGATGAAGCCTATGATGCCATGACCAAGGCCGAGCAGGCGAAAGTCAAGACCATCCCCATTATGATGGGCTACTATGTCTGGAATTTGCAGCAGACCAACTTTGCCGAGGTGAAGCCGGAGCAGTATTCCAAGTTGACGGGACAGTTCAAGGCACCGCATGTTGCAGACACCAAAGGCATGTATGAGTCCAAGGAGTTCGATGCGATGATTGACAAGCAGGCATGGGTCTGCAAGATCAAGGCCGTTGAAGGTGCCGGAGCATCCTATAGTCCTTCGAAGGATGAGATTACCGTTCCGATGAAGGCCCAGTTCAAGATTCACGACACCCCAGAGGAAATCTATAAGGATGGCATGGAGTACTATAGCTCCATTGCTCACGAGATGGCCCATTCGACAGGCGTAGAGAAACGTCTTGGGAGAGACATGGAAGGTCATTTCGGAGATCCAAAGTATGCCAAGGAAGAACTCGTTGCAGAGTTGACCGCTGCCATGGTCGGTAACACCATGGGCTTTGACAAGCGCATCCTCGATAATAATGCCAAGTATGTGGACGGCTGGATGGACACCCTGAAAAAGGAACCACGATTCATCCTCAGTGTGATGGCCGATGTCAATAAGGCATCCAAGATGATTCTCGACCATGTTGATGCCCAGCGTCTGGAGATGGGTATGAAGACCTTGCAGCCCAAGGAGGAAGCTGACCAGAATGTAAAGGCCAAGGAGGCTAAGGACTCCAAGGTGACACCAGGAACCAAGGTAGACATGGCCGCAGAACCCGTTGTCAAGCCCATGACTAAGGCCGAAGAAAAGGCTGAGATTGCCAAGGAAGCGGCTGCTGTCTTCAAGGACTTGAAGGAAAAGCATCCTGATACACTTTTGCTGTTGCGCAAGGGCGACTTCTACGAAGCCATTGGTGACGATGCCAAGAAAGTTGCCAAGTCAACAGGTTTGAAGGAACAGCATGTCATCAAGGAAGGCTTTGAGCAGAAGGATGACAAGGAGAAGGGAATCTCCTATGTCAACTTCAAGAATACCAGCCTTGATAAGTACCTGCCCAAGCTCGTCCGTGACGGTCATCGTGTGGCTATCTGTGACAGTCTGGAAGATATGGCCAAGCAGCGTATTGATGAGCGAAAGGAAAAGCAGGCTAAAGCCGAGGTACAGCAAACCAAGACCAACGACCAGAAACAGTCAGCTCAGACTGCTAAGACAATTCCCTTGGATCAGTTCAATAAGCTCGAAACCGAGGATGGTAAGAAGATAGACCACTTTGCCGTGTTCAAGATGAAGAGTGGTAACTATGGTGTCAGGGCAATGGTTGACGGTCAGCAGATGAGTGTCAAGGCTCTGGATAAGGAAGACCGAAACGCTTTCTTCGAGCATACCACCACCAAGGCTGCTTTAGTTCAGAAGTACTATGGCAAAGAACTCTCCCAGCCAAAGCAGGAAGAACGCAGTAGAGCAAGAGCCGTATAATAAACAGTGAACGATATGTTTGAAGAATACAAAGCGTTTAAGGAAAAGGTCGGCGTGGATGATGTCGCTGCCTATCTCGGCTATAAGCTCGACAGAAAAGCTGGTATCGGTAAATATGTCGAGTACAATATTCGGGACGGACGGGGCCATAAGATAGACTCTATTGTCATCAGTCACCCGAAAGACAAGTCCAGCCAGACCTACTTTCATAGGAACGGAGCCAGTGGCGGCGATGCCATCAGTCTGATTAAGGAAAACATCAACAGTTTCGGTGTGACGGGTAGCAGTGAGCAAGAATTGCTGCGAGCCGTCATGTCGAAGCTCACCAGTGATGATAGTTTTATTTCTAAGAGCGAGGATAGATACAAGGAGCTGAACCCCCAGACCTTTGATATTAAGCGCTTCCAAATGGAGAATGCCGCAGAGCACTTCGAGGCTGTGATGTCGTTCTTCAGGGGGCGCTGCATCGATGAAGAGACTGTCAGAACCTTTCTGCCATTCATTATGAGCGTGACCGATACTGAGGCCCAGTATAAGTACAAAGACTTGGCTTTCCCCTATACCCAACCTGGTTCAGAGAAGATAGAAGGTTTTGAGCTAAGAGGCTATAACAACTTCCGTCAGAAGGCACCAGGCACGAACAGTTGCAGTGCCGCATGGATAGCCGACTTTACAAAGGAGCAGCCCGACAATGCGAGAAACATCTATTTCTTCGAGAGTGGCTATGATGCCATGGCGTTCTATCAGGTGAACAGATCCAGGCTTAATTTGGAAACCTCTGTGTTTGTCTCTACAGGTGGCACCTTTTCTGGTCAGCAGATTAAGGGTATTACCGATTATTACCCACAGGCGAGATACTGGGACTGTTTCGACAATGACACCCCCGGCATCCTGTATGGTATCAGGATGGAGTCACAGCTCTGCGGTCATTTCATCAATATCGTCACCACCGATGATGTGATCATCTTCCAAAGAGGAGCGGACGAACTGCGTTTGAAGAAAGATGAAGTCACCCTTCCAAAGGTACGTGAAAAGTTGGGACTCGACAGACATGTCTATGTATGGAAAGCCCCGAAAGCCTTTAAGGACTGGAACGATGTGACAATGAACAAGCCCATGAAGGACTTGCCTGTAAAGAGCAAATACCAGCGTAATGAGAACTTGAAAGAAAAGAGAAGAAAGGGAACACTATGAGAACAATGGAAACGGGAATGCGAATAAGAGATACGGGCAGATGTTTATTGATGGCCATGCTGCTGATAACGATAGATGGCCATGCCCAGCAGACAGACCCTGCTTTGACGGCTGCGGTGACTGCCCAGACCTTTACCTTGAAGTCGCTCTTTGATGCACGAAAGAGTACACAGGAAAAGATTCTGGCTGCAACAGGTATCGAGGAAGTGCAGCTTCAGCAGTTGCATGCCATCGAACAGAAGGTGCTTGACTATATGGCCAATGTGTCAGGACTAATGCAGAACCTCTATCAGGTGAAGCGAACCACAGAACTGGTCACGGTGGAGATACCAAGGAATATCAGTGCCGTGACGAGTGCCTGCAAGGGACATCTGAAAGGAACGGCCATAGCATTGGCTGTGTCAGATGAGATCAAAAGCGTCTATACCGAGATGGCCAGTCTCTCAGCTCTGTGTACCTCTCTGGTCAAGACTAAGACCGTTGACGGCAATAAGGTGAATCTGCTGAATGCCGCAGAAAGATACTGGCTGTGTGAAAAGATAGTAAGTAGCTTGGAAGATATAAACAGCGCCCTCTACATCCTCTCCTGGCAGATACAGTATCTGTCTTGGGAAGACCTTTGGCGAGGCCTTGACCCTGAAACTTGGTGTAACTATATGCAGGGGAAATGGATGGCAGAGTCCTGTATCAGAGACTGGGATGACCTGCTGAAGTAATAACTATCAAGAAATCAAGAATACAAGAATTAGGATAACACTTTAAAAAGGAAAAGAGAATGGAAAACACTAAATCAATTGGCATCTGTCCGATATGCGGACGTGGCCACATCACAGAGCACCCCTTCGGATGGGCCTGTGACAATTCGAGTAAGAACCCTGATGGAACATGGTACAACTGTAAATTCGTGGTGTTCCGACAGTATCACGGCGCACTGATTACCGAGGATGACGTGAAGACGTTGCTTGAAACCGGTGAGACTGGTGAGCTTCAGATGTGCAACAAGGATGGCAAGCCCTTCACGGGTAAGCTCGTCATCAAAGACGGAAAGGTACAGTTAGCCTTTCCTCCCCGTTACCTGCAAGGCCGCTGCCCTGTCTGTGGTGGACGCATCAAGGTGACTGGCAAAGGTTATGCCTGCGAGAACTTCTTCAAGAAGGATGACGGACATTGTAATTTCTTCATCGGCAGTACCATCTGTAACAGGGTTATCACGGAAGAGGAAGCCGAGAACTTCCTGACAGGAAAGAAGCAGATACTTGACGGATTCTGTTCCAAGGCAGGAAAGCACTTTTCTTCATTGTTGTCTACTACGGTAGAAGGAAAGGTGATGCTGAACTCCACCATCTGCCAGTGTCCTCAGTGTGGCGGTGAGATACGAGTCGGGGCACGAGCCTATAACTGTAGTAACTACAGCAAGGAGGATGTAAAGTGTCAGTTCTCAGTCTGGCGAACCATCGACGGCCATGAGGTGACACCCGATGAAGTGAAACAGCTCTGTGATAAGGGCGAGACTGACGAGGTCATTCATTTCTACCGCAAGGATGGCAGCCAGTTTGATAAGAAACTGAAGCTGGAGGATGGGAAGACCATACTTGCGTAAGTCATCCCTATATTAAACACATAATACAACAAATAAGAATCAACAGAACAAACAAATAAGAAACAAAGATGAAACACATGAAGTTTATTCCATTAGCCATGCTGACAGTACTGATGCTGGTATCCTGCCAGAGCCGTGAGATCAAGATTAAAAAGCTGGTGACGAACCATCTGGAGCAGTCGTTGGAGAATCCCCAGAATCTGAAGATAAAGGAGATTGCTGAGCCAGACTCTGCCTTTGGTCTGAACTACTTTACCAAGCAGGAGCAGGCCTACATGATGAATACCATTACTGATGTCACCAGTGTTCTGATGGAGCGTACGGCGTATATGACCAAGCCCGACTTGGACGATGCCTACACGATGACATTGGCCGATTTGGAGATGCGTATGTCTGCAGGACTTTTTTCTGGTATGCTTGGAGAGGCAAAGAAAGGCGAGTGGTCCGGTTGGAAGGTACGAGTGACCTATACGACCAAGAGCAAGTACGGCTGCAAGTATAAGGCACAGCGATGGTACTTCCTTGATAAGGACTGCCAGACCGTAATCAGACACTTCGACCTGCCCATTGTCAGCACGGATAAAGCAGAAAAGACGGCCAAGGGTAAGCGTACAAAGCTGGATGCCAAGACGAAACAGGCCAATCCTGCCAGTAAGATCGTATTATCAACAGTGAAGTAACAACCCCATAAACACGAGAAGAAGAATGAAAAACACAATCAACAAGTATTTTGAGGTGAAGGTCAAACTCCAGAAAACCATGGAGGATGGCCAGCAAAAGAAGGTCAGTGAGCAGTACGTTGTCGAAGCAGCTACCTTCGGTGAGGCAGAGCGTCGTATTGCAGAATGTCTGAAGCCCTATATCGAGGGCGAGTTTGAAGTCACAGACATCAAGATAGCCGGTTACGTCCAGATTATCAACACCAATCAGGATGCAGACAAATTCTTCAAGGCGAAGGTGTCGTTTGTTACTCTAGATGAGACTACAGGTAAGGAAAAGAAGACCTCTGAGTTGTATCTGGTACAGTCAGAAACGCTGGAATCGGCAGAGAGTGATGTGAAGTCGTTCTTGAATGATGGTAATAGCACTATCAGCAGTATCTCTGAGACTGCCATCCTTGATGTATTTCCACTTGATTGAAGAACATGAAGGTAGTATTAGCAGAGAAACCCAGCGTTGCCCAGAGCATAGCCCGAATCGTAGGAGCCACCCAGAAGAAGGATGGCTTCTACGAGGGTAACGGTTGGCAGGTGACATACGCCTTTGGTCACCTGATACAGTTGGCATTGCCTGAGAACTACGGCTATAACAGTTGGTCGAAGGGCAACCTTCCAATGCTGCCTAAGGAGTTCCTGATGATTCCCAGACAGAAGAAGGAGGGTAAAACCTATAAGAATGATCCAGGCGTGATGAAGCAGCTCAGAATCATTAAGAAACTCTTCGAGGATGCAGACACTATCATTGGGGCAACCGATAGTGCCAGGGAAGGAGAGGCTATTCTCCGTTATATCGTGGACTATCTCGATATTAAGAAGTCCATCATGCGACTTTGGATTAACAGTCTGACCGATGCTGCTATCAAAGAAGGCTTGAATAACCTTCAGCCCGATAGCAACTATGACAATCTCTTTCTGGCAGCCAAGGCACGTAGTGAAGCCGACTGGCTGGTGGGCATGAATGCCACGCAGGCCTGCAGCATCATGGGTAAGTCGCTTTATTCCATCGGCAGGGTACAGACACCAACGTTTGTGATGATTGTAGAGCGATACCTGCAGAACAAGGATTTCAAGTCTGTTCCTTTCTGGCAGGTGACGCTGAACACTACTGACGGTGTGAAGCTGACCAGTGCAGGTAGATGGGATGAGAAAAGCAAGGCCGAGAGTGCCTATAACACGGTAAGCAAAGCAAGAAACGGAAAGGTCATCAAAGCTGAGAAAAGGCAGAAGACGGATCTGCCTCCTTTGCTGTTCAGTCTGACCGACCTGCAGAAGGCCGCAAACTCCAAGTATGGCTATTCCGCAGACAAGACTTTGAACATTGCTCAGAGCCTCTATGAGAAGCAGCTTATTTCTTATCCAAGAACTGGCTCTTCCTATATCCCCGATGATGTCTATGACACCATCCCAGGACTATTGAAGAACAAGGTCTTTGATAAGTTCAGAGAATGCGTAAATGCTATTGAAAAGCCATCTAAACGTAGTGTCGATGCCTCGAAGATAGAAGACCACCATGCCTTGATTGTGACTGGTGTTGACTTCAAGACCAAGGACATCAAGCCCGATGAACAGGTAATCTATGACATGATACTTGGTAGAATGGTGGAAGCCTTCTCGAAGCCCTGCGAAAAGGAGGTAGATACCTATACTGTTGATGCCGGAGGCTATCTCTTTATGGTGACGAGCACTGTCATCCTTCAGAAAGGCTGGAGGGCAGTCTATGGCACCGATGATAAGGAACGTCCGGCTGTTCCAACATGGTATCAAGGCGAGACCGTTTGTTTTACAGGTGCAGAGCTGCAGCAAGGTCAGACCAAACCCAAACCACTGCATACCGAAGGTACATTGCTTGCTGCTATGGAAACCTGTGGTAAGGACATCGAGGACGAAGCACAGCGCGAAGCCATCAAGGATAGTGGTATCGGTACACCTGCTACCAGGGCGGGTATCATTGAAACCCTTGTAGCCCGAAACTATGTGGTGAGGGAAAAGAAGTCGCTTGTTCCTACGCCCAAAGGTATGGAAATCTACATGATTGTCAAGGATATGGATATTGCCAATCCCAGTCTGACGGGAATGTGGGAGGCAAAGCTTGCTGCCATCGAGCGAGGTCAGATGAATGTCAGCCAGTTCAACAGTGACATTGTGGAGTACACCAAGCATGTGACTGACGAGTTCCTGCATTCAGACCTGAAGCCAATCCTTACCGGTAAGCAGACAGCGATAGAATGTCCGCTATGCCATCAGGGGCATATCCGTTTCTTTGAAAAGGTAGCCAACTGTGGGAACGAAGGCTGTAACTTCCATATCTTCCGTACCATCTTGGGAAAGAAGCTGACCAATAGTGAGTTGACCGACCTTATCATCAAAGGTCAGACCCGTGAACTGTCAGGATTCAAGTGTAAGGATGGAAAGCCATTCAAGGCAAAGTTGAAGAGAGACGATAATGGAGGCATATCCTTCGTGTTCAGTCAGAAGAAATAGGATTATAAACACACAAACAATACAAGAATGAAAGAATCAAAGCAAACAAATGTAAAAGTCCGTGTACTTTCACATAGGGAGTTCGGCAATGTCAAAGTGGTAAATGATGGAGAATATAATGGCTACGCCTGTCTTGATGATCTCTGTGCCATTCTGAATCTGTCGAAGAAACAGGTGAAGGAGAAACTTGATGGTCATCTGTACACAGTATTGCCTAAAGATCCAAAAGAGACGTTCCATGACATGGACTTTGTGGATGAGTTTGGCATCTATGTGATGTACATTATGAGTAAGGAGAAGAATACTATCCGTTTTCAGGAGTGGCTGCATGGGGAGTTCCTGCAAGCTCTGTATGACCAGAGAAAGGCTCTTGCTGGGCTGAAAAAGGATGTTAAGCTGGTTGCAGAGCCAGATTTGCAGCGTCAGGCCTTACGTTATATGGCCACTGCTAAGAACGTGGAGAAGTCCGGGCATTTCATAGTAGGTAAGGATATTCCCGATTTGACAATGGCCCATCTGAGAGGGTGGTGGTATAACCCTAACGACAAGTCAACGTTCATGCTCCAGTTTAACTGCAAGACCGATTGCTATATCTATGAGAATATCAGGATGAACGTCTATCTGACTAAGCAGGAGGATGGTAACACGGAAGCCTGTGACATGCGTATCAGGTTTCTGGATCTTGATGATGACAGTTTTGAGTATTGGTCTTTTGATACATGGCTGCCAAGCTATGCCGTCTTGGACAATACGGTTCTTGACTATCTTCTGGAGGAGATTACTCTTGATGAAGATGTCCTGGATCCGAAGAATGTTGACCTTGTGGTTCTGCTGAATGGCATCATGTCATTCCATCGATCACGACGTATAGAAAATAAAGAGCAACCGCTATTGCAGTTCGTTTAATGAAACTCAAGTAAGTATGGAAAAAGGCAGGGAGTCGCAAACGATTCGCTGCCTTTATAATTCTCAAATATTTATTTTTGATTAAATCTTTGTCTTAAATATGCTAGTTTCCTATACCTATTAGCAAAATAATCATAGTAAGAAGCCGTCCTTGCCTTATAGCATGGCAATTCCTTTACGAAAGAAAGTTCCAATTTGCAAAACATTGGTTGGCTGCTCACTCCAAAAATCTCACTACTACCAGACTTAAAGGAATCAAAAGTTTGTACAGGATCTGATATATGATATTTTGAATGAATCTTAGCATATCTCTGTAGATCATCATCAGAACTGCGTCCTTTTTCACAATAAAGAACTTCATCTGCAGTACATGCTACTAATCTGTTTAATTGTTCAACATCATGTTCTTGCATTAGTTCAACATATGTCTTTCTTCTATCTCCCAATTTATAGCAATCTCTATCATAATACATAATAGCTAATGTAGCATTTAGTGGTAGGTAGATTTGAAGTCCACAAGTCCCCAAAGCATAACTTAAACCACCAATTCTTTCGAAATGCTGGTCATACATACAAGCAGGATTGTCACTCGTAATAAATGATTTACCTGTTTTGTTTATTAGAATCTTTGGATCTTTCAGCAAATCGTAGCACACATCCAGTATTTTTGAGATCGTACCAATGGCATGTAAAGCAGGCTCCTTCATTTCAATAGATAAGGCGTCTAATACATTGTCAGTAATAAGCTCAACCTCATGTGCTTGTTCAGTCTTTCGTTTGGCTTCAACATATTTACGAAACATCATTGTTCCCATTTTGTTAGCATTGTCCATCATCATTTTTACAAATGCTGGTGTCCTGCCTATTTGGAGCATGGTATAAACAAAAAGCGCCATTTGGTATTCACCTTGCATCTTGTCTCTAGGTTCTTTTTTAATCTCTTCAATTGCCTTTGATGCCAGTGATTCCAATCCTCCCAAAGCTTCTTCCACTTTCATGTTGGAGGAATAAAAATAGTCAGAACTGGCTTGATGTTTTATTGCTGCATTTGGAATATATTTATCTTGACCTAAAATGTAAGCTCCTATTGTTTTTCCATCAACAGAAAAATTTCTCTGATAGAACTGAGGTACATAGTGCTGATTTTTTGTTGTCGCCTTTTTCTCCACGTATTTATTACACTTGGTTTTGCCAATGAATCTGTTATTTACCAAAGAGCAATTTTCCCTATTGTACCTCCAAGGTCAAGTGTTGCGGTGGTCACTCCGAGGGCTTGGAAGACACGGCTTATAGTAGGAATACTGATGCTGTAGCCCTTTTCTAATCGAGAAATTTGTGCTCTTTGCACACCTATTCGCTGACCCAGCTGTTCTTGCGTGAGATTCTGTTCCAAACGGGCTTTTTTGATAGCTTCTCCTAACTCATAGGCGTGTACGGAAGAGGCAACGCTCCTCTCAAACTCGTCACGGCGGGGAGTGCCAACTTTGCCGAAATGCTTGTCAAGCACTTCTTCTGAACTGTACAACTTGAATTTTCCTACCTGTTCCATACCTCTTATTTTTTAGCGTTAAAATATTCTTGTCTGATTCTCTCTGCCTTGGCAATCTCTTTCTTAGGCGTTTTCTGAGTTTTCTTGATTATTCCATGTGTGGCAATGACCAATGTATCGGTCTGTGTGTCCCAGAATGCGAACAATCTGTACTTGACTTTGTTGTAGAGTGTTCTGAACTCCCATATCTCAGTACCTTCCAGCTTCGAGAAGATGATGGGGTTTCGCTCGCCTAACTCAACACGGTGCACAATTTCCAGCAGTTTGTCACCTGCGGACTTAGGTATGCTCTCAATGAATGAAAGAGCTTCCTCTAAATATGCGACTTTCGGGTTGTTTCTTGCCATTTTCTTTTTATTTCTTCGGTGCAAAGGTAATAATTTGTTTCGAGATTACGAAACATTCCGTTATTTTTTTGCTTTTTTCTCCATAAAAGTGCTTTCCAACGTGCCTTATTATCTCAAAAAACTACTCTTTACGAGAACTGTACCCATCTTGACGATGTTGTACAGATTGTACGCAACGCAGATGGGAAGAGCTATAATACCGATAGCCATAGATATTGCAAGTTTGATGACTATGAAGATTAGCATAGTCAGGCAACCGCCGATACAAATCATGTTGTTCATGAAGCCGGACAGCACTGACAGACCACAGAAGAGGGCCGCCATAGCATAGCCGTCAAAGATACGTCCATCAGGGACA
>JAEEGG010020183.1_pt1 | contig 13350 bp, 10 predicted proteins | sample 9134161 | NCBI WGS metagenome assembly JAEEGG01 (sample SAMN16246543, study PRJNA631951) | gut metagenome | biome: gut microbiome; feature: rumen; material: CR-attached | host: Bos | place: Iran: Karaj | collected 2018-10 | reverse complement strand
TCGGATCCGAGATGGCGCTTGCGCCATTCGCGCATCGTCATCCCGGTACGCTTGCGGAAGTAGTGCATAAGGTGCGTCTCCGACCTCCATCCGCAGAAGTTCGCGATTGGGCCTATCGCCTGGTGCGGATCCGACAGATGCTCTAACACCTTCGCGAACCTTACCTCGCGGATCTCCGCGGCTATTGAGGTCCCGTTTCTGGCGAAGGCGTCCGTAAGCTTCGTGCGCGACACGCCAAGGGCGCTCGCCAGCTTGTTCACGTCGAGCTTCGTGGCGTCCGCACGTATGAGGTCCATCGCTCGCCGCACGAGCAGCGGCTTGCCGCCTGACGGACGCGCCGACTGGCGCGCGACGATGCGGTTGACGCTTTCCGCGACCTTGAGCTCGCGCGGAGTGCGCTTGCCGTCCATCATGCTCTGCAGCGTGGCGGCGGCGATGAATCCGGCGCCGGCGAAGTTCGGCTCTATCGTGGCTATCGGCGGACGGGTGTGTCCGCAGATGAGCTCGTCGTTGTCGATGCCGAGCACGGAAAGCCTCTCAGGGACGTCGATACTTGCCTCCGCGCACGTCTCCACGACGAGCAGCGCGGTGAGGTCGTTCGCGGCGAGGACTCCGGTCTGCGGAGGAAGCGCCGCGAGCCAGGATGCGAGCGTGCCGTCGGAGGGGCCGGAATAGACGTGCGCCGTGAGGGAGCGCTTCTTTGCGAGCTTTACGAAAGCCTCCTCGCGCGCAGTCGACCATGCCTCGTGCGAAGGGTCCGGAACGAACGCGACCTCCGCGCCGGGGATGGTCTTCTCGAAGTAGTCTAGTCCCGCTGCGACGATTGCCGCCGTGTCGAAGCGAACGTAGGAGAAGCGTCCGCGCCTGATGCTCGGCTCATGGTTGTCGAGCACCACGACCGGCACTCGCGCGTTAGCAAGCAGGTCGATGATTTCGCTCTGGCGTTTCGGCGAGGTGATGCTGAGGAGAAAGCCCTCCGTTCCGTCGTCCAGCGCCTTTCGCACGGCGTCGGGCGTCAGGTCGGATGCAGAACGCGCGATTCGCACGTCCCACACGTGTCCCGCGTCGAGAAAGCCTAGGATTCCGGACAGGTGCTCGCGCCCCGCCTTGCCCTCAAGCTTCGGCGAGATGAGCACTTTCCTAACCCCGGGATGTGTCTGCGACTTCTTCATGTTGAAATTATAGCAGAAATACCTTTGGATGTGTAGGCTGAAGAGTTGTTGCTTTGCTGGGGACGCATGGCACATTTGGCGCTTTTTTGGTATAATGTAGACATATGAGAATTACATTCTACGGCGCGGCGCAGACGACGACCGGCTCCATGCACCTCATCGAGGCGAACGGGAAGCGGATACTGCTCGACTGCGGACTGTATCAGGGTCACCGCAAGGAGGCGTTCGAGAAGAACCGAAACCTCCCCGTCGATCCGGCGAAGATCGACTATGTGATCCTCTCACATGCCCACATCGACCACTCCGGCAACCTGCCGCAGCTGGTGAGGCAGGGCTTCCGCGGGCGCGTGTTCGCGCGCCAGTCGACGACGGACCTCTGCGACGTGATGCTCAGGGACTCGTGCTTCCTGCAGAAGCGCGACCTTGAGTACATCAACAAGCGCCGCCGCAAGGAGGGCAAGAAACTCTTCGAGCCGCTGTACGAAGAGAGCGACGTCGACGCCCTCATGCAGCTCTTCGTGCCGACCCACATGCACGAGCCGCGGGAGATATGCCGCGGAGTGACGCTCGAGTTCTTCAACGCCGGGCACATCCTCGGCTCCGCGCTGGTGCAGCTCGACATCCACTCGGACCACGGACACAACCACCGCGTTCTCTTCTCCGGCGACCTCGGCCAGCCGAACCAGCCGATCATAAGGCACTACGAGTATCCGGCCGGCGCGGACATCCTGATAATCGAGTCGACGTACGCCGACAAGTTCCATCCGAGCGCGGACGACGTCGAGCTGCGGCTCGAGAAGTACCTCAAGTACATCGACCGCCACAACTCGAAGCTTCTCATCCCCGCGTTCTCCGTCGGGCGCACGCAGCAGATCATTTACTATCTGAACAAGCTTCGCGAGCGTGGGAAGGTTCCGAGGGAGGTCAAGGTGTTCATCGACTCCCCGCTTTCGCAGAAGGCGACGCGCATATACGCCAAGCACCGCGAGGTGTACAACGACGAGGCGAAGCGCATGCTGCAGGAGGGGAAGGATCCGCTCGAGTATCCGGGAATGGTCTTCGTCGGCACGCCCGAGGAGTCGATGGCGCTCAACGACATGCCGGGTCCGATGATCGTCATCGCGGCGTCCGGAATGTGCGAAGGCGGACGAGTCCTCCACCACCTCAAGCACTGCGTCCAGGACGAGGACAACATCATCCTCATATGCGGCTTCCAGGCGGAGAACACGCTCGGCAGGCGCATCGTCGAGAGGCGCGAGAAGATAAAGGTGTTCGGCGAGGAGGTCCAGCTCAGGGCTAAGGTGGAGATCATAAACGCGCTCTCCGCGCATGCGGACCGCGCAGGGCTTTCGGACTGGATCGGCGAGGTGAAGGACAACGTCCGGCAGGCCTTCGCCGTCCATGGCGAGCCCGAGAAGGTCTCGGCGATGGTCGAGCTCCTAAAGGAGAAGGGCATCGCTAACTCCGTCGCCCCCATGCCAGGGCAGACCTACCAGTTCGCGTAGTTCCGCCCACGGGCGCGGATTTTTGGTATAATATCTCCTTAATGGCAAGGAAAGGCAAAGATCCGCGTCCGAGCTGGGACGAGTACTTCATGGAAATCGCGGCCGTCGTCGCGAAGCGCAGCAACTGCCTTCGCAGGTCGGTCGGCGCGGTGATCATGAAGGACAACCACATCCTCTCCGCCGGATACAACGGTACGCCCAAGGGCGTGACGAACTGCTTCGAGGGGGGCTGTCCGCGCTGCGCCGGAAAGGTCGCGAGCGGTACGCACCTCGAGGAGTGCCTCTGCACCCACGCGGAGCAGAACGCGATCTGCCAGGCGGCGTGCTACGGCAACTCCATCGCCGGCGGGACGATCTACATAACGATCTCCCCTTGCCTCACGTGCGCGAAGCTCATAATCAACTCGGGGCTCAAGGAGGTCGTCTACGGAGGCGACTACGCTTTCCTCGACACCGTCAAGAAGATGTTCAAGGCGGCGGGGGTGAAGCACAGGAAGTTCACGGGCTCAAAAGTTGAAGGTTGAAGCGACTCAAGAGAATTTTAGGAGAAACACAAAAATGAGAACTAAAATCATAGCAGGAAACTGGAAGATGAACGTCAAGCCGTCGGAGACCGCGGCGCTCGTGAAGGCTGTTGCCGAAGCGACCGCGCAGTACGCCGACAAGGTCGAGATCGTGTGCTGCACGCCCGCGATCGACGTTCCCGCCGCGGTCGCGGCCGCGGCCGGCACGAAGGTCGGCGTCGGAACCGAGAACTGCCACTGGGAGGACCACGGCGCGTTCACGGGCGAGATCTCCACGGGCATGATCGTCGACGCGGGGGCGAAGTACGTCATCACCGGACACAGCGAGCGCCGCCAGTACTTCGGCGAGACGGACGAGACGGTCAACAAGCGCACGCGCGCCGCGATCGCCGCCGGGCTCACCGTCATGATGTGCGTCGGCGAGACGCTCGCCGAGCGCGAGGCCGACCTCGTCGAGGAAGTCGTCGGACGCCAGCTCAAGATCGGACTCAAGGACGTCACCGCCGCGGACACGGCTAAGCTCGTCATCGCGTACGAGCCCGTGTGGGCGATCGGCACCGGCAAGACCGCGACCCCCGAGCAGGCCCAGGACGTCCACGCGTTCATCCGCGCGACGCTCGCGAAGCTCTTCGGCGCCGAGACGGCCGAGACGATCCGCATCCAGTACGGCGGCTCGATGAAGCCCGGCAACGCCGCGGAGCTCCTCGCCAAGAAGGACATCGACGGCGGACTCATCGGCGGCGCGGCGCTCAAGGCCGCGGACTTCGCCGGAATCATCCAGGCCGCGGCCAATGCGTAACATTGCCGCATACGCGCTCGTCGCCGCGCTTGCGGCGACGGCGGGTTGTTTCGACGAGCCGGAGCCGGCCTACAAGACCGTGCCGGCCGAGGCTCGCGCATACCTTCAGGGAAGGGGGTTCGCCGACTTCGCGTCGGCGTCCTCCGGCCTTGACGCGGAAGTGGTCGACTACATCAACCTCGACCGCAACGCTATCACGAACCTCGACGGAATCGCGGCGTTCAAGGGCCTGAAGTGGCTCAGGCTCAACGAGAACAAGCTCTCGTCGCTGCCTTCGCTCGACTCCCTTTCGTCCCTCCGCCGCATATACCTTCGCGACAACGCCTTTACCGAAGTCCCGGAGCAGCTCAAGGACCTTTCGTCGCTCACCGACATCGAGCTGAGCGGGAATCCGATCAAGGAGGTGCCGGAGTGGCTCGCGCAGAAGAAGGGGCTTGAGTTCCTCTCCCTCTCGCGCACGCTTGTCGAACGGCTTCCCTCCGACCTCTCGGCGTGGAAGGGCATGAAGGCCCTCCAGCTTGGCGAGCTGAAGATTTCGCCCGAGGAAATGGCCCGCATACGCAAGGCCCTCCCCGATGTCGCGATCGTCTTCTGAGATCGCGGAGCTCGCGTCCGGAAAGATAGGACGCGTCCTCCTGAAGTATTCCTGGCCCGCGCTCGTCGCGATGACCCTGAACGCGCTCTACTCGGTGGTGGACCGCGCGTTCATCGGATGGTGCGGAGTCGACGCTATGGCGGGACTCCAGATCGCGATGCCCGTCATGATGCTGCTGACGGCGTTCGGTCCGCTAGTCGGCGTAGGGCACGCCGCTGTGCTTTCCATCAAGCTCGGCGAGAACGACCGCGTCTCCTGCGAGAAGCTTGTCGGCGAGACGGTCGCGCTCAAGATCGCGTTCTACGCCGTCCTTATCCCGCTTCTCTACGTTTACATCGACCCGCTTCTCTCCGTGTGCGGGGCGGACAAGGTGACTGCCGGCGCGAGGTCCGCGGCGAAGTCTTACCTCGAGATCGTCCTCTTCTCGCATCTCTTCTCCCATCTCGCGTTCGGACTCTCCGCGCTGCACCGAGCCGAGGGCGGCGCGATACGCTCCATGATGTGCATGGTCGTCGGCTTCGGCGCGAACATGGTGCTCGATCCGCTTCTCATCTTCGGCTTCGGAATGGGCATCGAAGGCGCCGCGTGGGCGACGGACGTCGCGATGCTGCTTTCGTGCCTGTGCGCGTTCTGGTACTACTGGAGCGGGAAGACCGTCATAAGGCTGAGGCTCAGGCGCGTGTGGATATATCCGAAGCTCCTCGTGCGCACGCTTGCGATCGGACTCGCCCCGTTCCTCCAGCAGCTCATGAGCGCCGTGATCGTCGCGTCGCTCCAGATCGCGTTCGCGAAGTGGATGCCGGACGAGGCGGCGCGCACGGACGAAATCGCGTCGCTCGGCGTGTTCAGCTCGGCGCTCATCCTCGTCTTCATGCCGATACTCGGCTGCCAGCAGGGGCTTCAGCCGCTGTTCGGATACAACTGGGGCGCGCGGAACTTCCGCCGCGTACTTGCGACGCTGAAGACGGGCTTCATCGTCACGAGCGCCCTAACTTTCCTCGCCTTCGTCGTGCAGGTGGTGCCTCCGTTCCCGTATCTTCTCGCGCGGCTGTTCGTCCATTCCGGCAGCGAGGAGCTCGTGGCGCTCTGCGCGCACGACCTTGCGCTTTCGAACTGCATGATATGGACGATATCGGTAAACGTCCTCGCGACGACGTACTTCCAGTCGATCGGAAAGCCCAGGGTCTCCATTGCGCTCTCGATGCTGAGGCAGGGCGTGGTGCTGCTTCCGATAGTGTGGTTTCTTCCGCACTTCATGGACGACAAGCCGTTTGCGATATGGCTGTCGATGCCGGTTTCCGACGTCCTCTGCCAGCTCGCGACGATCCCGCCGCTTCTCCTTCACGCCCGCTTCCTCTCCCGCGTCAGACTGCGCAATGGGATCCGGATGTCCTCGTCAGCGCGATGACCAGGCTGCTTCGAAGCCATGCGCCGCCGCCTCGAATCTTCAAACGCCTTCAAGGACGAGGAAGGCTTCATCCTGCGGTTCTAAGAGGAGCGCGAGGATATACGGTTATTTGTTGCCGTAAAGGGCGGCAAGTCCCATGCGGTTCTTCAAGGTCGGGGTGGAGAAGAAGTAGCGCGGAACGTGCGGGGTGAATTATGGTATAATGTCGGCATGGACAAGTTATACAGAAGTTCTGACGAAAAGGTCGTTGCGGGTGTGTGCGCAGGGCTTGCGCACAAGCTTGACTTGAACGCGAACGGTCTGCGCTGCGTCGTGGTGCTCGTCACGATTTTCATGACGGGTATTCCGCTGTTTGTGTATGCGGCGCTCTGGATGATCCTAAAGGAACGCCCCACGGGCGGCGGAGTGATCGACGTGTGACGCGCGAGCCGCGGAGGTTCGTTGAAATCCCTCGCCGACGCATTCGGCGGACCGCTTCATAATAGCAACTGCGATTCTCGGCAATCTGCCCGTTGTCACGACTTGGCCTGCTGCGCGCTCATCACCTGGGCGTCACTTCTGCGTGATGGCGTGGGAGAGGACGGCTAGGGACTGCGCGAGGTCGACGTTCTGCACCGTGACTCCCTCGGGGACGGCGAGCTGGACATTCGTGAAGTTCCAGATGCCGATGATGCCGGCGCGCACCATGAGGTTCGCGCACTCCTGCGCCGCCGAGCTCGGGACGGTGAGGATTCCGAGCCTGATGTTCAGTCGGCTCACGAGGCGAGGCAGGTCGGTCGGGGGCCTGACCTTGACGTTGCGGATTGTCAGGCCGTTGAGCCCTGGGTTGGAGTCGAACGCGACGGCGATGGAGAGGTTCTGCTCCTCGAAGCCGCAGTAGCCGAGAAGGGCCTGGCCGAGCGAGCCGACGCCGACGAGCGCCGCGTCGATGACGTTGTCCCACCCTAGCGCGCGGTTGATCGCCTCCTCGAGGTCCTTCGCCGGGTAGCCGCGGCGCGGCTTGCCGGGGACGCCGGCCATCGCGAGGTCTTTGCGCGCGAGCACCGGATCGAGCCCGAGCTTCTCGGCGAGGACCGCGCTTGAGACATGCAGCGCGCCCCTTGCGATCATGGAACGGATTTCCCTCAGGTAGATCGGATATCTCCTGATTGTGGGAAGCGGCATCGGACTGGGGCGTTCTTGCTGTTTCATTTGCATACTAGTATACCATATTTGCCCTACGCCTGTCATTGTCGCGTTGGGCAAAGTCCGCCACGGACCCTCAAGATTTGGTATAATAGCGGGTATTGGAAAAAGCAAGGAGCAAAAATGAGCTACAACTGGAAATGGTTTAGGGCCGGGCGTATGAGCCAGGTCTCCCTGAAATGCGGCGCGGACGTCGCCGCGCTGGCGGAACTCGACCGCAAGCAGTGGATTGCCATCTCGATGCCCACGACGGGCGTCAGGTTCGATGCGCGCATGCTCGAACTCATGGACACCGACCACGACGGGCGCATCCGCACGCCGGAGGTCCTCGCAGCAATCGATTTCCTCAAGGCCAAGAAGGTCGACTTCGATTCGCTCTTCACATCCGGCGAGGCCGAGGAGAAGGCCCTCGCGGACATCACCGCGAAGCAGTCCGACCTCGCCAAGCTCGCTCCTTCCGCCGCCGACAAGCAGGCGCTTGCCGACTGGGAGGCTAAGGGCAAGGACCCCGAGGTGGCAGTCGCGGGAGACGCCACGGCCGACGCCAACGCGGCGCTCGCTGCGGTCGAGCCTGTCGTAGACGCGTTCTTCCTTCCGCCCGAGGACATGCCGCTTGTCACTGAGGAGGCGGACAAGGTTCTGCCGCTCAAGGACCATCTCAATCCGAAGCACCTCGAGGCGATCCTCGCGTTCGCGGAGAAGTGCGTGAAGCCGGTGCTCGGCGAGAAGGAATCCCTCACGCGCATGGAGTGGAAGAAGGTCAAGGGCGCGTTCGCGGCCTACCGCGCGTGGGCTGGCGCGAAGCCCGTCATGAACGCGGGCAAGAAGGGCGAGCTTGACGACGAGGAGCGCGTCCTGCGCTACAAGCTCCACCTCGTCGAGTTCCTCGAGAACTACGTCAACATGCGCCGCCTCTACGACCTCAAGGAGCTCGCGATCTTCCAGACGGGAACGCTCCGCATCGACGCGAAGGAGATGAACCTCTGCTTCCACGTCGAGAGCGAGGCCGCGCACTCCGCGCTCGTGGAGAAGTCGAACTGCTGTGTCATCTACCTCAAGCTCTCGCGTCCGTCCGAGGGTGCCACGCGCCAGATATGCGCCGTCGTCACGGCAGGCGCCGTCGCGCAGCTCTATGTCGGCCGCAACGGCGTGTTCTACGACCGCGACGGCAAGGACTGGGACGCCGTTGTCACCAAGGTCGTCGAGGCGCAGGTGTCGCTTGCGGAGGCCTTCTGGGCCCCGTGGCGCAAGCTCGGCGAGGGCATCGCTTCGTCCGTCAAGAAGTTCCTCGGCGACAAGCAGGCCGCGGCGCAGAAGAACGTCGAGGCGGGGACGCAGAACGCGCAGGCGGGCGGCGCCGCGATGGCGAGCTCGGTTGCGGCGATCGGCATTGGCGTCGGCATGGTCGGCGCGGCCGCGGCGTCGCTCATGGCCGCCATTTCGAAGATGACGGCGCTCCAGATCGCAATCTCGGTTGTCGCGCTCATTCTCGTCGTTTCGCTCCCGAGCGTGATCCTCACGTGGTTCAAGCTCCGTAAGCGCGACCTCGGCGCGATCCTCAACGCGTGCGGCTGGGCGGTGAACCGTCCGATGCGCTTCTCCATGAGGCGCGCGCGGGCGTTCACGATCTGCGCGCCGTGCCGCTGGTGCCGCGTCGTGCTGGCGATCCTCGTCGTGCTGATCGCCGCAGGCGCCGCGTACTGGTATTTCTGCCCGTGCAGCAAGGACTGCAAGGCAAAGGAGCAGGCTCCCGCCTGCGCGGTCGAGGCTCCGGCGGCTCCTGCCGCCGAGGCGCCGGCCGTTCCCGCGGAGGCTCCAGCTAACTGAGTGTGTGGACAGAGGTAAGGGAAAATGTCAGAGATTAGGGTTCGTTTCGCCCCGTCGCCGACGGGAAAGGTTCACATTGGCAACATTCGCGCCGCAATCTACAACTGGCTCTTCGCGCGCCACACCGGCGGGAAGTTCCTGCTGCGCGTAGAGGACACGGACCTCGAGCGCTCCACGCCCGAGGCCATCGCCGTCCTCTTCGACTGCATGAAGTGGCTCGGCCTCGACTACGACGAGGAGGTCTTCTACCAGACGAAGAACGTGAAGCGCCACCTCGAGGTAGTCGACCAGCTTCTCGCGAGCGGACACGCCTACAAGGTCGAGAAGACCTCGCGCGACGGCAAGACCGGCGTCGTCACGATGTTCAGGATGCCGAAGGAGGGCGTCATCGAGTTCGACGACATCGTTAAGGGGCACATGGCGAAGAAGGCCGAGGACATACAGGACTTCGCGATCGTCCGCTCGGACGGATCGCCGATCTTCCACATCGCCAACGTCGTAGACGACATAGACCAGCGCGTAACGCACATCATCCGCGGAGACGACCACGTCGAGAACACGTTCAAGCACATCTGCATCTTCCGCGCGCTCGGCGCGGAGGTGCCGAAGTACGGACACCTCTCGATGATCGTCAACCAGCAGGGCAAGCCGTATTCAAAGCGCGACGGCGCTGCGTTCGTCGGCGAATACCGCGAGCAGGGGTACCTGCCCGAGGCGCTGTTCAACTACCTCCTCCTCCTCGGATGGAACCCCGGCGACGACCGCGAGGTGCTGACGCGCGAGGAGATGATCAAGCTCTTCGAGCTCGAGAAGGTGCACGTCACCGCCGCGATGTTCGACCCCAAGAAGCTCGCGTGGATGAACGGCGAGTACATCAAGAAGATCCCGCACGACGAGTTCGTGAAGGAGGTCAAGTCCCGCGCAGGCGAGGCCCCTGCCCATGACGACGCATGGTGGTCGTATCTCGCGGACCAGCTCCAGGTGCGCACCAAGTTCCTCAACGACATTCCCGCCGCTGTGAAGTGCTTTGTCTCGGACGACTTCGAGTTCGACCCGAAGGCCGTCGAGAAGCGCCTCAGGAAGCCGGGCGTCAAGGCGACGCTCCTCGACCTCGTCGAGCGCTTCTCGAAGGTCGAGGACTGGTCCGCCCCCGCGCTCGAGGCGCTCGTCAAGGAGCTCTCGCAGGGCAACGGTATGGGTCCGTGGGTGCATCCGATCCGCGTCGCCGTCTCCGGCCGCGGCGAGGGCATCGGCCTCTTCGAGATGCTCCAGCTCCTCGGAAAGGAGAAGACGCTCTCGCGCCTTCGCCACGCCGCGGAGACGCTGGCGTCCGAATGAACCTACTGGCATGATTGGCTGAAAAGTTTTAAGCCGTGTAGCCCGCCGCCCGCGCTCCGCACGGGAATGTAAATGAGGATAACTTTGGCGGTTGCTTTCGCTATTGGGAGTCTTGGAGTTAGGGAGAAAATCTCAAAAATACGATTCTCCAAAACTCCAAAACTCCCAGCAGCGAAAGCAATGGCTTGGAATTATAGTTAAGTTATAGGCAATACCCATGAAAAATCCATTTGACAGAATTATCGGGCCCAACGGCGAGTGGATCGACGGCGATGACTCGGAGAAGCCGGAGGTCGTCGACGAGAACGGGCTTTCAGAGCGCGAGGAGTTCGCATTCAGGTGCATGAATGCGGCTGTCAATCTCTATGGCGTCGTGACATTGACGGAAATGACGGCAATCTACAACCACTACGCCGCAGGACACCGATCGCCGATTTCCGATCCAATGGACGAAAATGAGTTTTTGGATATCGCCGACGCGCTGCTTGCAAAAGAGTTGGACTATACATGGTTCTCGGTATGGCTTGACGACAAGAGCGGCATCCGGCGCGTCGTGAATTGCGATCTGACATCTGTCGACCATCCGCAGGATGAAGAACCGCAGCCGGACGTGGCGAAAAGAATGATCGACAAGCGCATAGCCGAAGCCATTGAGTATTTTCATGCTGTGGATCTCAAGATGCCAGAAGAGGATGCATTCTTCTGCTATGAAAATCCCATGTGCGACGAAGTGACGCCGGAGGCCAAAAAGTTCGCCAAGTTTCTTAAGAAGGAATATCATGTCGCTCAGCTTGATGCGGCAATGGCCGTAATGGGCATTCAGGCCGAGTTGCGCGTCAATGGCGATATTTTGGCCAACGCCCTCGAATATGTGCGCTGGGAGTGTGATTTTTCGCCCGAGGACCGGGATGGAGTCGAACGGCTTGTTGATGCGGTGTCGCCAGTCGTAAGCACCACTCGCACATGGGACTATCGTGGCCATACTGCTCGTGAAATGTCTGATCTTGGGCTGATTAGCAGACTTGCGACCGAAAAAGTGCCCGATGTCTTCGGCTTTGAGGAGACAGACAACGACGGTTGCGGCGACGATGAAGACGACGAATACTATGATGACGAGACTATAAGTGTCGGGGAGCTGCCGCCGGCGAAATACACGGGACCGGTCGACTTCAAGTTCGTGAAGGATCCTGTGGAGCGCGACAGAATGCTCTGGGACTACGAAGGCGTCAGGGTAGTCACTCGCGAATTCGTCCGTTATGTTGTCATCCCCGAATCTACGAAGGAGGAACGGCTTGACGCGGCGAAGCGACTCGGCTTCCCGATTGACGAGGAACGCGGGTGTGTATCAGACCCCAACCTCGACATGGTTGCCGGAGACTTCGCGACGATGATGGACGACCAGCACGGAGAGCCCGCGATAAAGCGCATCCTGAAGCGCAAGGACAAACTTGAGAACGATTATGACCGCGCAGCGGCTGAATACTACGAGAACTATCGCTATACTTGGCTAGAGGTTCTCGCGGTGAAGTCCGGCGTCGGCATGAAGTGCCGCGATCTTCTGACAGGCGAGGAGCTTTTCCTCATGGAGACGAGCTTCAGCAAGGGCGACGTGAAGGGCATGACGGTCTGCGCGGGAATCGCACCAATGGGTTCCGTCTATCTCTCTCTCGGCGTAATCCATCCGTCGAACTTCGAGAACCCGGCGACAATCCTCAAGATTGTCCTTACGCATCTCGGGCTGCAGACGGAACTTCCGATCAAGCTTTCGTTCGCCGACCAGGCGCGGTTTGCCGCTGAGACGATCCGTCGCATAAACGCCAACGGACGATTCAACGCGATCGCCTATGGCTGCGCAGATAATTGAAGGAATCGAACCATGATTGCAAAGACTACACTTGCGTTTGCCGCGCTTGCGGCGTTCGGGGCTTTCGCTGAGACGGTGACGTGGGACTTCCCGCGCACCGGCAGCTGCCACGAGGGAATCGCGTTCGGCGACGGAAAGACCGGCGTGCTCGTCTGGGGCGGCGGTAGCGAGATACGACTCACCGTCGGACGCTCCGACCTCTGGGACCACCGCGGCGGATATCCGTGGACGGACGAGCAGAGCTACACCAACATCGTCGCGGCGCAGAAAAGCGGAGACGTCGCGCGGCTCCATGCGCTCTTCAAGAAGGAGACGCCGCCAGGCGAGCCGCGCAACCCCTATATGCTTCCGCTCGGACGCGTCGTGATCACGATCAAAGAGCCCTGGACCCTTGAGTCCGGTTCGCTCGACACGGCGACGGGCATCGGCAGCCTCAGGCTTAAGAACGGACGCAGGGGGCTGACGATCCCGATGGCGATGGGCAAGGACAGCAGAGTCTTTGCGCTCCAGATATCGGACGGCTCTGTTCCGTTTGAGGTCAAGACCGTCCCTGCGACTGAATTTCCCGTCTATGAGCGGCAGCTGAAGCCGCTTGGCTTCGAGAAGGCGAGGGTGATCGACGGTGCGGCCCCGGATGCCGGAGGCTTCATGTGGAGGCTTCCTGCGGACGAGCCGGTGTGGCTGTCGTGGACGCGGAAGGACGGCGTGGTGGCTGTCAAGACAGGTAGAGGGGACAAAATGGTCGCGGATGCGCGACTGGATGTTTTCGACACTGTCGCGAAGGAGTCACGCGAATACTGGGCGAAGTTCTGGGCGGAAGGCGCGCGCGTGAAGGTGCCAGATCCCGTGATCCAGCGCGTCTACGACTACGGCATGTACCGCTTCGGAGCGATGACCGATCCGGACGGCGTTCCCGCAGGGCTCCAGGGCGTGTGGCTCGAGGACGACAGGCTTGTTCCGTGGAACGGCGACTACCACTTCAACATCAACGTGCAGGAGTGCTATTCGCCCGCGTTTCGCGGCGGGCACTTCCGGAACCTTCTGCCGCTGTTCAGGATGGTGCTTTCGTGGCGTCCGCTCCTTCGCGAGAACGCGCGCAAGTTCGTCAGCATAGACGACGGGTATGTGCTTCC